>Ga0136633_1000150_pt1 | contig 51484 bp, 41 predicted proteins | sample AntDrymeUQ832206_2_FD_105494 | JGI IMG/M metagenome (GOLD analysis project Ga0136633, IMG submission 105494) | Polar desert sand microbial communities from Dry Valleys, Antarctica - metaG UQ83 (22.06) | ecosystem: Environmental > Terrestrial > Soil > Desert | place: Antarctica: Dry Valley... | reverse complement strand
TGGAGTCACCGGAGTCACCGGTGGTGGCCTTGGGGTTGGAGGTGACGGTGGCTGCGCCGCCGGCGCCGGCGTTGGCCTCGCCGGTGGCAACGCTGGAGCCGCCGGTGGCGGTGGCGGTCAGGGGGAGGGCGACGGGTGGGCCGAAGAGGACGGTGAGGGCGGCGATCGCAGCCGCGGACACCGGGAGCGCCACGCCACCGTCGCCACCGGAGCCGGCGAGGGCGGTGCCGATGACGGCGTTCAGGGCGTCGCCGCTGTCACCCGAGCGCGAGGTGGACGATGCGTCCGCTCCGGAGGTGGCCTCGCTGGTGGCGGTGGCGATGATGAGGGCGGGGCCGGTGTCCCCGGAGGCGCCGGAGTCGCCCGAGGTGGCGTTGCCGCCGACAGCGATCGCGCTGCCGAGAATGGCGTTGTTGACTGCACTGGGGCTGGCCTCGGCGAGGCCCGTGTCGCCGGTGCGCCCGGAGTTGCCCGATCGGGCCACCGGGCTGGCGGTGGCCGTGGACGTGGCCGCACCGGTGTTGCCGGTGTTGGTGGCGCTGGACTGGGCCGTGGAGGCCCCGGTGTCGCCGGACGTGGCCACCGGGTTGGTGGTGAGGGTGGCCGGAGCGCCGTTGCCGCCAGTGGCGGAGCCGGTGGCCACGCTCACGCCGCTGCGGAAGGAGATGGAGCCGGCGGCGCCTCCGAGGACGATGTTGATCGCGGGCCCGCCGACGACGGTGGCCGTCGAGCCGGTGCCGGCATTGCCGCCGTCGCCACCGATGACCACGCCGTCGACCAGGTTGGCTGCGGACCCACTGTCGCCCGACAGGGCGTCGGCGTCGACATGGGCGCCCGAGTTGGCGGAGCTGACTGCCACGCCGGAGGCGAGGGCCGGGCCGGAGTCGCCTGAGTCGCCGCTGTCGCCGGAGGTGGCGCTCCCGCCGACCGCCACGGCCGTGCCCAGGATGCCGGTGTTGACCGCCGACGGGTCGGCCAGGACGTCGCCCGTGTCGCCGGTGTCGCCTGAGTCGCCGGACGTGGCGACCGGGGCCGAGGTGGCGGTGGAGGTGGCCCGGCCGGTGTTGCCGGTGTTCGTGGCACTGGCCTGGGTGGTGGCGGTGCCGGTGTCACCCGACGTGGCGACGGGGTTGGAGGTGAACGTGGCCGGTGCGCCGGCGCCGGCGATGGACTGACCGACGGCGACGCTCGACCCCGCAGTGGCCACGGGGCTGCCCACCGCCGACCCGCTGGCCGCGCCGGCGCCGCCCACACCACCGACCGCCGGGCCGGGGGCGCCGGCCGCGCCGGGGGCGCCGGCCGGGCCGGGAGCTCCCGGGACCCCGGGACCACCGGGTGTGCCGGGAGCGCCGGGGACGACAACCGCGGCGCCGTTGATGTCTGCCGTGCCGGCACCGCCTGCGCCGCCCGCACCGCCCGCACCACCGACGCCACCCGGACCGCCGGGGCCGGCGGCGCCGCCCGCGCCGCCGACGGCCCCGCCGCCCGCACCGCCGCCTGCACCGGTGCCGCCGAGAACGAGGTTGATCGCAGCGCCGCCCGCACCGGCGATCGGGAAGACGGCGCCGACGACGCCGGGCTCCCCGCCGATGGCCAGGCCGGTGACACCGTTGAAGGCGCCGCCGGTGTCGCCGGAGGTGGAAACCGCGTCCACGTCGGCGCCCGAGTTCGCCGAGCTGAGGGCGGAGCTCAGGGCGGCGGCAGGGCCGGTGGCACCGCTATCGCCGCTGTCGCCGGAGGTGGCAACCGGCGGGTCGGCCAGTGCCGAGCCCAGGATGGCTGTGTTGACTGCGGCGGGGCTGGAGCTGGCGTCGCCGGTGTCGCCCGAGTCGCCCGAATCGCCCGAGGTGGCCCGGGGGGCCGAGGTGGCCGTGGAGGTAGCCGCACCGGTGTTCCCGGTGTTGGTGGCGCTGGCCTGGGTGCGAGCGTCGCCCGAGAACCCGGAGAGGGCCGTCGGGTTGGTGGTGATCGAGGCCGGCGCTGCGGCGCCGCCGCTGGCCTGGCCGGTTGCGATGCTGGAGCCGGCCGTGGCGACCGGGTTGCCGGTGGCGTTCCCGCCGGCCCCGCCCGCCCCGCCGGTGCCGCCCATGGCGGCGCCGCCCGCCCCGCCCGTGCCGCCGGAGCCGCCGGAGCCGGTGCCGCCCGTGCCGCCCGTGCCACCCGCCCCGCCGATGCCGCCGCCCATCGTGATATCCAGGACCGCGCCTGCGCCGTTGATGATCAGCGAGCCTGCGCCGCCCACGCCGCCGGTGCCGCCCACGCCGCCGGTGCCTGTGCCGCCGGCGCCGCCGGTGCCGCCCACGCCGCCGGTGCCGGTGCCGCCCACGCCGCCGGTGCCGCCGCCGCCTGCGGCGACGAGGTTCAGGACGTTGCCGCCGCCCAGGGAGATGGCGCCGGCGATGCCACCGGCGCCGCCGTTGCCGCCCAGGACGACCGCGTCGACCAGGTTGGCGACCAGGCCGGTGTCGCCCGAGATGGAGTCGGCGGTGACGTTGGCGCCCGAGTTGGCGAAGGAGTTGGCGTTCCCGGCGGCCAGGCTGGCGCCGGTGGCGCCCGAGCCGCCGCTGTCGCCGGTGGTGGCCGAGCCGCCCACAGCGTCGGCGCGACCAAGGATGGCGGTGTTGGTGGCCGTGGGGTCGGTGGTGGCGTCGCCCGTGTCGCCGGTGTCGCCCGAGTCGCCTGACGTGGCGACAGGTGCGACGACCGCGGAGGAGGTGGCCGGGCCGGTGTGGCCGGTGTTGGTGGCGCTGGCCTGGGTCTCGGCGTGGCCGGAGTCGCCCGAGATGGCCTCGGGGTTGGTGGTGACCGTGGCCGTGGCCCCGGCGCCGCCGTTGGCCTGGCTGGTGGCCACGCTGTGGCCGGCGGTGCCGACCGGGTTGCCCACGGCATTGCCGCCGATGCCGCCGGGGCCGCCCGTGCCGCCCGTGCCGGTGCCGCCCACGCCGCCGGTGCCGCCGGTGCCGCCGACGCCCGTGCCGCCCGTGCCGCCGATGCCGCCGGGGCCGCCGAGGCCGCCGCCGCCGGAAATGGTGATGGTGGCGCCGCCGGCGCCGTTGATCGTGAGGTCGCCGGTGCCGCCGACGCCCCCGGTGCCGCCCATGCCGCCCACGCCTGCTCCACCGACGCCGCCGGTACCGCCCACGCCTCCCACGCCGGCGCCGCCGGCGCCGCTACCGCCGCCGGCGCCGGCCAGGACGCCGTTGAACACGTTGCCACCCGCGCCGGCCAGGGAGAGGGCCACGCCGGCGTCGCCGCCGTCGCCGCCCAGGGCGAACCCGTTGACGGCGTTCAGGACCGGGCCGGTGACCCCGGAGGTGGAAAAGGCGTCGACGTTGGCGCCCGAGTTGGCGAACGAGCCGGCGTTGCCGATGGCCGCCGAGGGGCCGGTGGCGCCGCTGTTGCCGCTGTTGCCAGACGTAGCCGGGCCGGCCACGGCCTCCGCCGTCTCTAGGAAGGAGGTGATCGAGTCGGTCGTGGTGGCCGTCGGGATGGCCTCGGCGGTACCGGTGCCGCCCGTGTCGCCCGAGTCGCCCGAGGTGGCCCGGGGGGCCGAGGAGGCTGCGGAGGTGGCTGCGCCGGTGTTGCCCGAGTTGGTGGCGCTGGCCTGGGTGGAGGTGTCGCCGGAGTAGCCGGAGAGGGCGGAGGGGTTGGTGGTGAGCGTGGCCGCTGCGCCGGCGCCGCCGTTGGCCTGCGACGTGGCCACGCTGGAACCGGCCGTGCCGACCGGGTTCCCCGTGGCGTTCCCGCCCCTGTTTCCTGCGCCGCCGACCCCGCCGACGCCGGCCCCGCCCACGCCGCCCGTGCCGCCCAGGCCGCCGGCCCCGGTGCCGCCCGTGCCGCCGGCGCCGCCGGCGCCGCCGAGCCCACCGCCGCCCGTGATGGTGATGTCCGCCCCGCCCGCGCCGTTGATCGCCAGCGCGCCGGCCCCGCCGACGCCGCCGGTGCCGCCCATGCCGCCGGTGCCGGTGCCGCCGAGACCGCCCGTCCCGCCCACGCCGCCGGTGCCGGTGCCGCCCACGCCGCCCGCGCCGCCGCCCCCCGCGGCGACCAGGTTGATGACGTTGCCACCGCCCAGGGAGAGGGCCCCGGCAAGGCCGCCGGCGCCCCCGATGCCGCCGAGCACGACGGCGTCGACCAGGTTGGCAACCACGCCGGTGTCGCCCGACACGGAGTCGGCGACGACGTTGGCCCCGGAGTTGGCGAAGGATGCTGCGTTCCCGACAGCCAGGGTGGCGCCGGTGGCGCCCGAGTCGCCGCTGTCGCCGGAGGTGGCGCCGGCGTCGGTGGCGAGGGCGTCGCCGGTGTCGCCGGTGTCGCCCGAGTTGCCGGAGAGGGCAACCGGCGCGACCACGGCCGAGGAGGTGGCCGGGCCGGTGTGGCCGGTGTTGGTGGCGCTGGCCTGGGTCTCGGCGTGGCCGGAGTCGCCTGAGATGGCCTCGGGGTTGGTGGTGATCGTGGCCGTGCCCCCGGCGCCGCCGTTGGCCTGGGAGGTGGCGACGCTGTGGCCGGCGGTGCCGACCGGGTTGCCCGTGGCGTTGCCGCCGATGCCGCCGATGCCGCCCCTGCCACCGGTGCCAATGCCGCCGACGCCGCCGGTGCCGCCGGTGCCGCCCACGCCCGTGCCGCCGGTGCCGCCGGCGCCGCCGGCCCCGCCGACGCCACCGCCGCCTGTGATGTCGATGTCGGCGCCGCCTGCGCCGTTGATGGTGAGACTCCCGGCGCCGCCCGTGCCCCCGGTGCCGCCCATGCCGCCGACGCCGGCCCCGCCGACGCCGCCCGTCCCGCCGGCGCCGCCCACGCCGGTGCCGCCCGCGCCGCCGGTGCCGCCGGCGCCGCCCAGCACGCCGTTGAACACGCCGCCGCCGGGGCCGGCGAGCACGCCGGCCGCACCGCCGGCGCCACCTTCCCCACCCAGCGTGACGACATCGACCACGTTGAGTGCACCACCGGACGTACCGGAGGTGGAGAAGGCCTCGACGTTGGCGCCGGAGTTGGCGCCGCTGCTGGCGCTGCCGATGGCAGCTGCGGCACCCGTGTCCCCGGTGTCGCCGCTGTTGCCGGAGGTGGCGGCGCCGCCGATGGCGATGGCCGACCCGAGGATCGCCGTGTTGACCGCCTCGGGCTCCGACGTGGCCGAACCGGTGTCGCCGGACCGGCCGGAGTCGCCGGACCGCGCCGACGGAGCCGAGGTGGCCGAGGAGGTCGCTGCGCCGGTGTTCCCGGTGTTGGTCGCGCTGGCCTGGGTGGAGGTGTTGCCCGACCAGCCTGACTCGGCCACGGGGCTGGAGGTGATGCTGGCCACGCCGCCGGCGGCGCCGTTCGCCTGACCGGTGGCGATGGCGGAACCGGCGGTTCCCACCGGGTTCCCCGTGGCGCTGCCGCCGATACCTCCGGCGCCGCCGACGCCGCCCACTGCCGCGCCGCCGGCGCCACCCGTGCCGCCGGGGCCGCCGGGGCCGCCGACGCCGAGGCCACCGGCCCCGCCCGGGCCGCCGGGAGCTCCGGCCCCGCCGGGGGGCAGGACGACGATCCCGCCGCCGTTGATCACGACGTCGACCGGTGCACCGGCTGCGCCCGGGCCGCCGGCCGCCCCGGGTACCCCTCCCCCGCCGGCACCGCCGGTGCCGCCAACGCCACCTACGGTGGTCCCGCCGACGCCACCGGCTCCGCCGGTCCCGCCGCCGACCAGATTGACCGCTGCACCGCCGGCCACCGCCAGTCCGAGGACCACACCACCAGCCCCGCCCGAACCGGGCAGGACGACGGCGTCGACCTCGTTCGCCACCACACCGGTGTCGCCCGAGCGTGTCTCGCCGACCGTGTTGGCGCCGGAGTTGGCGAAGCTGTCCGCCGAGCCGACGGCCAGGGCGGCCCCGGTGTCACCGCTGGCGCCTGAGTTCCCGGACGTCGCCGGGCCGCCGACGGCGATGGCCGAGCCGAGGATTCCGCTGTTGGTGGCCGAGGGGCTCGACTCGGCGTCGCCGGTGTCGCCGGTGGCGCCGGAGTTCCCGGAACGGGCGACCGGGGAGGCCACGGCCGTGGAGCGCGCCGCGCCGGTGTTGCCGGTGTTGGTGGAGCTGACCTGGGAAGAAGCGGTGCCCGAGTTGCCGGACGTGGCCGTGGGTGCCAAGGCAAGGGTGCCGGCGCCGCCGGCGCCCCCGTTGGCCTCGCCGGTCATGACGCTGTTGCCACTGCGGGCGACCGGGGACCCGGCCGCCGCGCCGGCGGCTGCACCGGCGCCGCCGACTCCGGCCACGCCCGCCGGACCGCCTGCGCCGCCCGCTCCGCCGAGGGCGCCGGTAGCGCCAGGCCCACCGGGGCCACCGGCTGCGCCGGGCGTGCCCGCCGCCCCGGTGGCGCCGGTGGCGCCGGCGACCCCGATGACCAGGTTGACCGCCGGACCACCGGGCCCGGCGAAGCCAAGGGTGAGCCCCCCACCGCCGCCGAGTCCGCCGAGGACGACTGCGGTGGTGGTGTTCAACGCCGCTCCGGTGTTGCCGGTCACGGCGGCGGAGGACGCATGGGCGCCGGAATTGGCGAAGCTGTTGGCGGTGCCGATGGAGGCCACCGAGCCGGTGTTGCCCGATCCGCCCGAGCTGCCCGAGACAACCGGTGCCCCCACCAGGTCGATGACCTGGGCCAGGGCGCTGCGGGGACCGAAGACATTGGCGACGCCGAGGATGCCGGTGTTGAGGGCGAAGGGGTTGGAGATCGGGGCACCGGGCGTGCCGGAGTTGCCGGAGTTGCCGGACTGCGCGAACGGGCTGGACGTCGCGGACGACGTGGCCGGGCCGGTGGCGCCGGTGTTGGTGGCGCTCGACTGGCTGGCTGCGACGCCGCTGTCACCGGTTGAGGCTTTGGGGTTGAGGGTGAGGGTTGAGGCCCCGCCGGCGCCGCCGGTGGCCTGGCCGGTGGCGACGCTCGATCCGGCGGTAGCCGAGGGGGCGGCCGGGGCGGCGGGCCCGCCGCTGATGTTCGCGGCTGCGCCTCCGCCGCCCGAGGCGGCGATGGCTGCGCCGCCGGTGCCGCCGGTGCCGCCTGCGGCGACGGCGTCGGTGACGTTCACCGCCGCTCCAGTGGTGCCCGACTCGGCGACGGCATTCGAGGACGCTCCCGAGTTGGCGCTACTGAGGGACCGGCCAACCGTGCTCGCCGCCCCGGAGCCTCCACTGGGCGCAGCCGTCGTGCTCGTCGTGGGCGGGGGGACGAGCTGAGCCGTCGCCGCTCCACCCAGGAAGAAGAGCATGGCCGCCATCACTGCGCCCGCAAACGCAGTGACGCCCGACAGCTTGCGTCCGATCTCAGCCAAGCCTGTGTTCATGAGAGTCCCTCTTCGTGACGTCGTGGACGACCGCGTGTGGATCAACGCATCGCAGCGTGGCCGCCCACCTCAGGGACTCGCCGTGCCGCTCTCGCCTACGTGCGGGCAGGTCGTATTTGCGAGAGGTCTAGCACGCCCACCTCGCGTACGAAAGGACCTTGTCCCCGCAAATTGTGCCTCTGACCTGCACGTCTGTCGCGTTGGACATCTGTTGGAGCACCAACGCGATTCGTTGGCGGCGCCGGGGGGCACGCGACTGGCCCGGAAGCGTCCGGGGAGCCCGACCACCGTCGGGCGGTGTCCTGGAGCGGGCCTCAATCCGGCCTGGCCTTTTTCTGGCCGCGAGCGCCTCGAGGAGCATGTCCGCCGGGCGCGGGCCGGCCCGGTGCCGACCCTCAACTCTGAATCGAGAGTCGTCCGGGCCGCCGTCGGGTTCCGGGGATCAGGCGTCAGCCATGACCGTCGGATCGACCAGGCGGTATCCCACGCCGGGCTCCGTCACCAGGTGGGCCGGGTGGGGCACCGCAGCGCCCGCCATCGCCCACCGCCTGCAGCCGCTTCCCGAGGTGACAACGGTGATCGTCCCCTTCACCGCGCCACTCGACCGACTGCGCCCGCCTACGTGATCGGGCCATCGACGCCAACCTGGGCAGTCCTTGCCGTGGCCGGCCTTCGACGTCGAGGAGGGGTACGCGACGGTCACGGCGATCGACGACTGCGGGAGAGCGTAGGCGTAGGCTCTCCACGAGGCGAGGGAGAGGGAGGCGGGCGGTTGACGGACCAGGGTCAGAAGCCGGCCGGGTGGAAGAAGGACCCCTCCGGGCGGCACTACGGACGGTACTGGGACGGTGCTCAGTGGACTGAGCACGTCATCTCGGCCGAGAAGGTCCAGAGCGTCGACCCCATGCCGGCTCGGCCTGAGGCGGCGCTCCTTCCTGCCGGTCCGCCGGCGCCGGCAGCTCGGTCAGCGCCCGCGCAGCCGGCCGTGCGACATCAAAGGCCAGCTCCCACGGCTCCAAGGGGCTCACCGCGATCCAGCAGCACCACCGGGTCGGCAGATGAGCGCCGGCAGGCCGCCTACCTGATTCTCGGTGGCGTCGGGGCCGTCGCTGTCGGGTGCTTTCTCCCGTGGGCAAAGATCACGGCGCCCTTCGTAGGCACCCTCTCCAAGGCTGGGATGGAGGGAGGCGACGGCGTCTTCTTCCTCGGTCTGGCAGCGGGCGCCGCTTGCGTCGCCTCCGGGTTCGCTCGCGGGGTGCCGGCAAGCATGCCGCTGCGCCGGTGGACCCTGGCTGTATTGATCACCGTGCTCGGGCTACTCACAGCCTTCGAAGTCGCCGATCTCACGAGTCGGTTCGCCGACATCTCCGGTGAGGACAGCCCGATCAGTACGTCCTACGGGGCGGGTCTGTGGCTGGTCGGCGTCGGTGTCATCGTGGCGGCCGCCGGCTGGGTACGCATGCCGTGGGGGCACCTCGCTGACGAAGCCGCCGCTACCCCTTGAAGCGCTTCGTGGTGATGGGCCATCGCCGGCCTGACGGCTTGTGGCGACTCGGGTGGCGGCGACCCGCCCACGGTCGATGACCTGGCCGCCAAGCGGGATGCGCCAGCCTGCAGAGGCCCATCTGCTCTGAGCTGGGCATTCGTCTGGTCTACGACCCCGGTACCGGCCGGGTCCTCGTCGAGGCCAGGCCGTGTACCGAGGAGCGTGTCGGAGAGGGGACTTGAACCCCTACGCCCTATTCGGGCACCAGGCCCTCAACCTGGCGCGTCTGCCTATTCCGCCACTCCGACGTGACTGGATACCCACTGTACGACATCAGCGGCCCGCCCCCACTTTCACACTGCGGCTCAGCGACCTGAGCCGACCCTCACCTTGGTCGCGTCGAAGGTGCCAAGGCCGGAAACCACCAGGCCGCTCACCCGGGGCGACGAGATCGACTGGAACTGGAACTGGGCGAGAGGGACGATGGGCATCTGGTCGAGCACCAGCTTCTCAGCCGCCTGGTAGGCCCCGATCCGCTTGGCTTCGTCGCCCTCCGCCCTCCCGTTCTTCAGGGTGTTGTCCAGCGGGGTGGAGGAGAAGCCGGTGATGTTGTCCCGGACACCGGTCTGGAACAGCGGGGTCAGGAAGGCATCGGCGGTCGGATAGGCCCCGATCCAGCCCAGGCGGAACAGCTCCTGCTGGCCGCTGATGGCGAAGCGGAGGTAGTCGGCGTAGGTGTGGGGACGGAGGGCGGCGGGGATGCCCACCTCCTCCAGGTTGGCCTCGATGGCCTGGGCCACCGCCCGCTGGGTACCGTCGTCGTCGAAGTCGATCTGGACCTCGGGCACGGCCTTGCCGGCCGGGAACGCCTGGGCCAGCAAGGATCGGGCCCGCGCCGGATCGCGGGTGCACCGCTCCCCGCAGGCGTCGGCCTGGGCCCCCGGCACTCCCTCGGGGATGAGCCCCCGGAGGACCTTGGCCGACGGTCCGTACACCACCCGGACGATGGCCTCCCGGTCGATGGCGGCCACGATGGCCTGGCGGAAGCGGGCGTCGGCGAACTTGGGGTTCTTGAGGTTGAAGCCGTAGAAGAGCTCGCCGAGGTAGGGCCGCGAGCCTCCCGCGCCCTGGACCTCTGCCACCTGCTCGACCCGGTCGGGAGGCACCGAGGTCCAGTCGAGCCGTCCGGCCAGGAAGCTCTCGTAGGCGGCGGCTGCATCGTCGGAGAGGATGATGTCGACGGCGCGCAGCTGCAGGGTCGTCCCCGGCGACGGCACCAGGTGGAGCAGGTCGTCCCGGCGGTTCTGGAGCAGGAACGGACCGCTCCCCACCGGCTGGACGGCGAAGCCGGGGGTTTCCGCAGTGACCGCTTCCTTGGGGACCACCCCGAACGTGGGGTGACCGAGCACGGCGGGAAGTGAGGACATGGGCTGGTCGAGCTCGATGCGGACGACGTCCGGCGACGGCGTGGTGACCCCGGAGAGGCTCTCCCCCCTGCCCTCGACGTTGAGGGCCCGGAACCCACTGACCAGCTCGAGCTGGGCCGCAGCGGGCGACGCCGACCCCTTCTTGGCGATCCGGTCGAGGGTGTACTTCACGTCGGCCGAGGTGATGTTGCGGAAGTTGGCGAAGGTGGCCCCGGGGCGCAGGGTGAAGTCCCACCGGCGCTGGTCGGCGCTGGCCTTCCAGCTGACGGCCAGGGCGGGTTGGATGGCCAGCGTGTCGGGGTCGTAGGCGGTCAGCGAATCGAAGAGCTGGTCCGCCACGAGCAGCTCGCCGGGGGTGCGGGCCTGGGCGGGGTCGAGGGACTGCGGCCGCTCGATGCCCACCCGCAGGACGCCGGGGGGCGGCTCGTCGGCCCCTCGCCGGACCGCGCTCGGTGGCGACGACGACGTGCACCCGGCCAGAAGGGCCAGGACCGCGGCGCACGCCGTGGCCAGTCGCACCCGCACTGCTCGGGCCGCTACGACGCCTGCAGCCGGATGGCGAGGATGATGGTGGTGAAGGCGAAGACGATGGCGATCGACACGGTGATGCGGTCGAGGTTCTTCTCGACGACCGTCGATCCCGACGAGGCCGAACCCATGCCGCCTCCGAACATGTCGGACAGCCCGCCCCCCCGCCCGCTGTGCAGCAGCACCAGCAGAATGAGGGCCAGGGAGACGAAGACGTGGATGATCATGACGATCGCCGTCAGCATAAGTAGAAGAGGTTAGCCGCCGAGCCGGTACTGCACGATTCGGGCGAACTCGTCGGGGTCGAGGCTGGCCCCGCCGACCAGGGCGCCGTCGATGTCGGGCTGGGCCATGAGCTCGGCGATGTTGGACGACTTCACCGACCCGCCGTACTGAATCCGGATCCGGTCGGCCACCTCATCGCCCACCACCCCCGCCGCTACCTGGCGGATGAGGCCGATGGTGGCCTGGGCGTCGTCGGGCGTGGCCGTGCGGCCGGTGCCGATGGCCCAGATGGGCTCGTAGGCGATGACCAGACCGGCCACCTGGTCGGCGGGCAGGCCGGTCAATGCCGCCTCCACCTGGCCGGTGACCTTGGAGTCGGTGGCGCCTGACTCCCGCTCCTCCAGCGTCTCCCCCACGCACACGATCGGCGTCATGCCCCCGGCGATGACCGACTCGAGCTTGCGGCGCACCTCCTCGTCGGTCTCCCCGAACAGCTCGCGCCGCTCGGAGTGGCCGACGATGACGTAGACCACGTCGAGCTTGGCCAGCATGGGGACACTGACTTCGGCGGTGAACGCCCCCTTCTCCTCCCAGTGGCAGTTCTGGGCGCCCAGGGCGATAGGGATGCGCTGGTCGTCGATGAGCAACTGAATCGACCTCAGGGCGGTGAACGCCGGGTGCACGGAGACGTCGACCGCCTCGTAGTCCTCCGACGTCAGCCGGTACGACAGCTTCTGCACCACCTGGATGGCCTCCAGGTGGTTGTGGTGCATCTTCCAGTTGCCGCTGATCAGCGGCCGCCTGTCACCTGCGGGCATTCGACGCCTCTCTCAATGAAGCCAGTCCGGGCAGGTCGCCCTTCTCCAGGAGCTCGAGCGACGCCCCGCCACCCGTGGACACGTGATCGATACGCAGGTCGAGGCCGAACTTGGCCACTGCGGCGGCGCTGTCGCCACCGCCTACGACAGTGAACCCGTGCGAGTCGGCCACCGCCTCCGCCACCATGACCGTGCCCTCCTGGAAACGGGGGTCCTCGAACATGCCCATGGGGCCGTTCCACAGGATGGTGCCTGCGTGCTCGAGGGGGGCGATGAAGGCCAGCGTGCTCTCGGGGCCGATGTCGAGACCCTTCCAGCCGGTGGGGATGTCGCCGCGGAAGACCTGGACCTCCTCGTCGGGCCCCATGGCGACGACGTCGGTGGGAATGAGCAGCTTGGCCTTGTCCGGACCGTCGAGGAAGCCCTTGCACTGGTCGACCCAGTCGGGCTCCACGAGGGAGTCCCCCACCGAGTACCCCTGGGCCAGCATGAAGGTGAAGCACATGGCCCCGCCGATGGCCAGATAGTCGACCTTGTCGATCAGGGCGTCGATGACACCCATCTTGGAGCTGACCTTGGACCCGCCAAGGATGGTGACGAAGGGGTGCATGGGCCGCTCGATGAGGTCGGTGAGCACGGCGACCTCCTTGGCGAGAAGCCGGCCGGCGGCGCTCGGCAGCCTCGTCGGGGGGCCGACCACCGAGGCGTGGGCCCGGTGCGACGCCCCGAAGGCGTCGTTGACGTAGAGGTGGAAGCCGCGGACCAGCTTGTCGACGAAGGCCGGGTCGTTGGCCTCCTCACCCGGGTCGAAGCGGAGGTTGTCCATGAGCTCCACGCTGGGAGCGAGCTGCTTGAGCCGCTCACGGACGGGATCCATGGAGTACTTCTCATCGGGCTCGCCCTTAGGCCGTCCGAGGTGGCTGCAGACGGTGATGTCGGCGCCCCTCTCCTGCAGCCACTCGATGGTGGGCATCGCCGCGGTGATGCGGAGGTCGTCGTCGATGCGACCGTCGGTCATGGGAACATTGAAGTCGGCCCGGAGCAGGACTTTCTTGCCCGACGGGTTGGGCAGATCCTCGAGAAGGGGAAGTGCCATTAGGCCATCGCCTTCAGCGATGGCCATGACACAGTGACTGTGCTCATTGGTTCGCTCGCCTCCGGCTCGCTCACTTCTACTGCTGGTTTGCGGCGCCGACGATCTGGGCCAGGTCGACGAGGCGGTTGGAGTAACCCCACTCGTTGTCGTACCAGCCCATGACCTTGACCAGGTTGCCCAGGGCCATGGTGGAGCCGGGGCTGAAGGTGCAGGAGGCGGGGGACCCGATGATGTCGGAGGAGACGATCAGGTCCTCGGTGTACTCCATGACCTTGGCCAGCGGGCCCTCGGTGGCTGCGGCCCGGAACGCCTCGTTGACCTCTGCGACCGTGACGTCCTTGCTGAGGATGGCGGTCAGGTCGGTGATCGACCCGTCCTTCACCGGAACCCGGAGCGCGGTGCCGTCGAGGCGACCCTTCATGGCCTCCAGGACCAGGGAGGTGGCCTTGGCCGCCCCCGTGGAGTTGGGGACGATGCTCTGGGCCGCGGCCCGCATGCGGAGCAGGTCACCGCTCTTGTTGACCACGTCGAGGAGGCCCTGGTCGTTGGTGTAGGCGTGGACGGTGGTCATCAGGCCCCGGTCGATGCCGAACGCGTCGTCGAGGACCTTGACCATGGGCACGAAGCAGTTCGTCGTGCAGGACGCATTGGAGACGACCGTGTGGCTGGCCGCGTCGAACGTGTCGTCGTTCACGCCGACGACGAACGTGGCGTCGACGTTCTTGGCCGGCGCCGAGATGATCACCCGGGGGGCGCCGCCCTCGATGTGGGCCCGGGCCTTGTCGCCGTCGGTGAAGAAGCCGGTGGACTCGATGACCACGTCGACGCCCACGTCGCCCCAGGGAAGAGCCTTGGGATCGGCCTCACTGAAGACCTTGACGCTTCTGCTGCCGATCTGGAAGCCATCGTCGGTGATCTCGACGGACTCGCCGAAGCGGCCGTGGGTGGAGTCGTACTTGAGCAGGTGCGCGTTGATCGACGGCGACGTGAGGTCGTTGATGGCCACGACCTCGACATCACCTCGCTGATGCGCAGCCCGGAAGAAGATCCGACCGATACGACCGAAGCCGTTGATGCCGACACGCACTGCCATACGAGTCCCCCTTGCTGATGTTGTTACAGGAGCACTGCCTTCAATTCAATAGAGCTTGGAGCGCAGCCGCCAGCAGAGCAGGATCGTGACCCGTCCCGTCGGGGAGAGCCACCGGCCGCAGGACGCACTCTACGTCGACCCGGCCCACCGGAAGCGAGTCCGGGTGGCACAGGACGACGTCGATGTCCAATCCATGGGCCCTCAGGGCGTCGATGTGGGCGGCCACGTCGTACCCGGCGGTCTCGGGCAGCTGGGGCCGGAGATTGCAGACGTAGACCTTCCGCCCGGGCGTGGCGGCCAGGGCTTCCCGCAGCGAGGGAACGGCCACGACGGCCAGGACGCTGGTGAACAGCGATCCCGGTCCGAGCACCACCTGGTCGGCTGCGGCGAGGGCCTCGAGGGCGGCGGCGGGAGCGCGGGCGTCGGCGGGCACCAGCGACACCCCGGCGATGCCTTCGGAGCTGCCGACCGCCACCTGGCCGGTGATCGAATCCCCCCCGTCGCCGTTGGCCCCCCGCACCACCGCCTTCAGCACCACCGGTTCTGTGGTCGCCGGCACCACCCGGCCCACGGCCCCGAGCAGCCGCCCGGCCTCGGCCAGGGCCTGCTCGAAGTCGCCGGTGGATGCCGCGAGGCCGGCCAGGACCAGGTTGCCGAACGCATGCCCCTGCAGCTCGCCGGCGTCGAAGCGGTGCTCGAACGCCGAAGTCCACAACGAGCCGGGGTCGGCCAGGGCCACCAGGCACTTCCGCAGGTCTCCGGGCGGGGGGATGCCGAACGCGGCCCGCAGGCGCCCGCTCGACCCGCCGTCGTCGGCGACCGACACGATGGCGCACAGGTCGTCGGCGTACCGACGTGCTGCGCTCAGCGTGGCCGCAAGGCCGTGCCCTCCCCCCAGGGCGACAACTTTGAGCATGGCTATTTGCCGAGGTCCCGGTGCTTCACCATGGGAGGAAAGCCGCGCTTGCGAAGGATGACGCCCAGCTCCTCGGCCAGGTACACCGAGCGGTGCGTCCCGCCCGTGCAGCCGACACCGATGGAGAGGTACGACTTGCCTTCCTTCACGAAGGCGGGAAGGAGCAGCTCGAGCAGGTCGTCGAGGCGCCTGAGGAACTCCCCCGTCTCAGGCTGGGCGCGCACGTAGTCCTGGACAGGCTCGTCGAGGCCGGTCAGTGGGCGGAGGTGCTCGACCCAGTGGGGGTTCGGGAGGAACCGGCAGTCGAAGACGAGGTCGACGTCGAGCGGCAGGCCGTGCTTGTACCCGAAGGACACGATGCTGGTCTGCAGCGGCGTCTCGGATTCCCGGCCGAAGAGGTCGAGCAGCCGGTCACGGAGCTGATGGACGTTGAGGTCGCTCGTGTCGACCACCACGTCGGCCTCGGACTTGACCCCCTCCAGCAGCGCCCGCTCCCGCTCGATGGCCTCCGAGACCCGGTCGGCCCCGGACATGGGGTGGCGCCGGCGGGTGTTCTCGTACCGGCGGACCAGGACCTCGTCAGACGCCTCGAGGAACAGCAGCCGCACCCGGGCCGGGCCCTTGCGCAGCTGCTCGAGGGCGGTGGCCAGCTCCTCGAGGTAGTGCTCGGTGCGTACCACGAGGGCCACCCGCTCGGTGGTTGACCCGGGCGTCTGCACCAGCTCCATCACCTTGCTGATGAGCGCCGGCGGCAAGTTGTCGATGACGAACCAGCCAAGGTCCTCGAACGTGTCGCCCGCCGTCGACCCGCCGGCGCCCGACACGCCCGCGATGATGAGGAACTCGCTCATGCGAGCTTCGCCGCCGCCAGGACGAGGCCGGCGACACCCATCATGGTGGCGATGTTGGCGGCGATCAGCCTGGGCAGCTGCGCCTTGACCTCGCTGCGCAAATGCGCCAACTCACCCCTCAGCTCGCCCCGGAGCTGGGCCATCTCCCCGCGCAAAGCGGTGAGATCGAACTGCCGGGCCACATCGGCCGAACCAACGGGTGGCAGGAGCTCCATCAGCGTGCCAGCCGCGCTCGGGCCCAATCCCTGCTCGAGCGCCTCGTACAGGTCTCGTCGATCGTGATCGGAAACCACGAACCATCCCCTTGCGTCGCCACCATCCAAGGGGGGAAGCCCATGAGCACAGGATATCGGGCGGCTACGACAACACCTTTTCCGCCCGCAAAAACAAAAGCCGCGGGATCGTCGTCGCCGCCGTGTACTCCTCGGCCCTCGCCAGGAAGCCGGGCGGTGGCGCCGGCTCCTCCATGCGGGTGATGAACAGGCCGGCCGAGGCCATGGCGTTGACGTACCGGGACAGGGGTCGGTGGACGAAGGGCAGGAACACGTCCTTATCGACCTCCTCCAGCGAGATGTCCTCCACCAGGTAGGGCCCGATCCGCCAGTACTGCTCCTCGAGGATGTGGTCGTCGATCCATCCCGATCCGGGCACCTGCAGGAGCGGGTGGTTCAGGAGGAAGAGGAAGCGGCCCCCCGGCCGCAGGGTCCGGCCGACCTCGGCGATGGCTGCGTCCACCCCCTCGATGTGCTCGAACACGAGGCAGGCGAGGGCGGCGTCGAACGCCCCGTCCGGAAAGGGCAGCGCCACCGCCTCGGCCCGCAGGTAGGACGGCCCCCCCGCCCGCTCGCCGGCGGCCATGAGCTGGGCCCACGACGGGTCGACCCCGACCACCCGGGCGCCCACGCCGGCGGCCACCCGGGCCAGCTGCCCCTCCCCCGTGCCCACGTCGAGCACCGTGGCGGCGCCGGCCAGGTGCTCGGCGACCAGGGGGATGATCTGCTCGGTGTACTCGGCGTCGGCGCCGTCGGTGAAGGCCTTCTGCCACCACCCGGCGTGGGTCTCCCAGAGAGAACGGTCGGAGATCGACGGGACCTCAGTCACTGGCGTTCGTCCCGTGGAACTTCTCGAACACGGCGATCGCCACCGAGTCCGGCAACCAGGGCAGGGCGACCAGGTCAGCCAGCGACGCCGCCTTCACCGCCGCCACCCCACCCAGCTCCTTCACCAGCCGCTTCTTGCGGGTGGGCCCCAAGCCGGGGATGTCGTCGATGGTGCTCTTGACCATGCGCTTGCCCCGGAGCTGGCGGTGGTAATCGATGGCGAAGCGGTGGGCCTCGTCCCGCAGCCTTTGGAGCAGGTACAGCGCCTCCGACTGCCTCGGAATGCGGATCGGATCCGCCTGGCCGGGCACGAAGACCTCCTCGAACCGCTTGGCGAGCGAGGCGACGGAGATCTCGTCCTCCAGGCCCAGATCCTCCACCACCTTGATGGCCACGCTGAGCTGGCCTTTCCCGCCGTCGACCAGCAGGAGGTTGGGCGGGTAGTTGAACTTCCGGGGCCGATCGCCCAGGGGGCGCTCCCGCTCGACCAGCAGCGCGGTCAGTCGGCGGGTCAGGACCTCCTCCATGGCTGCGAAGTCGTCGTTCCCCGGGACGTCGCGGATCTTGAACCGGCGGTACTCGCTCTTCTTTGTGAGCCCGTCCTCCATGACCACCATCGATCCCACGTAGTCGCTCCCCTGGATGTGGCTCATGTCGTAGCACTCGATCCTAAGAGGGGGGTCGGGGAGCTCGAGGGCCTCCTGCAGCGAGTTGAGGGCCCTGGCCCGGGCGTTGTGGTCCGAGGCGCGCTTCAGCCGATGGCGGACGAACTCCTCCTTGGCGTTCTGGGTGACCATGGCCTGCAGGGCCCGCTTGTCGCCCCGCTGGGGCACCCGGATGCTCACGTTCGACCCCCGCTGCCCGGTCAACCACTCCCGGTACAGGTCGGGGTCGTCCGGCATGTCGGGCACCAGCACCTCCTTGGGCACCGCCGCCGGGTCGGCGTCGTAGTAGAGGCCCTCGAGGACGTGGCCGGTGAGCTGTTCGGGGGTGACGTCCTCCACCTTGTCGATCACGAAGCCCTTGCGCCCCATCACCCGGCCCTTGCGCACGTAGAAGACCTGGACGGCGGCCTCGAGGTCGTCGCCGTGGATGCCGATCACGTCGAGGTCCTCGGCCCGCTCGGTGACCACGGCCTGCTTCTCGATGGCCTTGCGCACGGCGGTGAGCCGGTCGCGGTACCGGGCCGCCCGCTCGAACTCGAGCACGTCCGCCGCCTCCGCCATCTGCTTCTCCAGGCGACGGACCACGTCATGGGTCTCCCCGCACAGGAACTGGATGAGCTCGTCGACCAGGCCGTCGTACTCCGACCTCCCCACCTCGCCCACGCAGGGGCCGGTGCACTTCTCGATGTGGAACAGCAGGCACGGGCGGCCGAGGCGCTGGTGGTGGTTGAACTTGTTCTCGCTGCACGTGCGGATCGGGAAGGTCCTCAGCAGGAGGTCGAGCGTCTCCCGGATGGCGTAGGCGTGGCCGTAGGGGCCGAAGTAGGTCACACCCTTGCGCTTCTTCCCCCGCATGACCATGGCCCGGGGCCACTCGTCGCCCGTGGTGATGGCCAGGAAGGGGTAGCTCTTGTCGTCCCGCAGGCGGATGTTGAACCGGGGCCGGTGCTGCTTGATGAGGCTGTACTCGAGCATGAGGGCCTCGACGTCGTTGCGGACCTGGATCCACTCGACGGACTCCGCCGCCGCCACCATCTGGGCCGTCCGGGGCGGCATGGCCCCCGGCGAGCCGAAATAATTCGACAGGCGCTGGCGCAGCGAGCGCGCCTTCCCCACGTAGATGACCCGCCCGTCGCGGTCCTTGAACTGGTACGAGCCCGGGGCGTCGGGGATGGTGCCGGCGGGGGGGCGCTGAACCACGTACCCATTCTATCGATACCGGATTCGGTATCATCGAGCATGAGCGCGGCGACCTACGTGAACCAGGCCCGACGGGCGGCCGGGTTCTCTCAGCGAGAACTGTCTCGCCGGGCCGGCGTCCCCCAGTCTGCGATCGCCCGCATCGAGCGGGGTCAGCAGGTGCCACGGGCCGACACCCTCGAACGGTTGCTCAAGGCGTGCGGCTTCGAGCTCCGCCTGGGTCCGGTGAGAGGCGGCGGCGTGGACAAGAGCCAGCTCGACGAGTGGCTTGCCTTCTCGCCGGCGGAGCGTTTGGAACGAGCCACCGGATACGGGCGGATGCTCGACCGCATTCGGGCGGCACGCCCGGTATGAGCCCGCCTTTCGACCCCGCCGGCGCCTTTCGCAGCCTGAACCGCCACGAGGTCCGGTACGTCGTTATCGGGGGGTTGGCTAGCGAGTTCCTCGGGGCGGCTATCGGCACCAATGACATCGACATCTGCTACGAACGCACGGCGGCGAATATGGACCGGCTCGCCGGGGCGCTGCAGGAGCTCCACGCCACCCTGCGGGTGGCCGGCGTGGACGAGGACCTGCCGTTTATCCTCGACGGCCGCACCCTGGCCGCCGGCGACTCTTTCACCTTCCGCAGCGACGCCGGCGACCTCGATGTCCTCGGCACGCCGTCGGGCACCGGTGGGTTCCGAGATCTGGACGCCGGCGCCACATCCTACGACCTGGGCGAAGGGCTGATCGTCCGGGTTGTCAGCCTCGACGACCTCATTCGCATGAAGGAGGCCGCCAGCCGCCCCAAGGACCAGGCGCACCTGCACGTGCTGGCCGCCCTGAAGGAGCGGATCGAGGAACGGGGAGGCTGAGGGAATGGCCAGTGCACCCAGGTGTTGCACCACATAGACTGTTTCCTACGCCGGCTTGGTATCCGGCGACACATCAGCACCGAGGCCGACATACCCGCGTGAGGCGACCAAGCTGTCTCCGCCGGCCGCAGTTCGGGGCTCCCACACAAGGGGAAATCACATGGTGCGGATTCAAGGGGCACTCCCGGATCGGTACACCGCGGCAACGCAGGAACAACTTCACTCGTGGATCGCCACCGCCAAGGCCACGCTCGGTGACCGGCTGCTGATCCTCGGCCACCACTACCAGCGCGAAGAGGTCATGCGGTGGGCCGACGCCCGCGGCGACTCCTTCGGCCTGTCCCGCCTGGCCGCCGGCTCGGTGGCCGAGTACATCGTGTTCTGCGGCGTCCACTTCATGGCCGAGTCGGCCGACATCCTCACCGGTGGCGAGCGGACGGTCATCCTCCCCGACCTCAACGCCGGCTGCTCCATGGCCGACATGGCCGACCTCGACTCGGTCGAGGAGGCGTGGGACGCCCTGGCCGCCGTCACCGACATCGAGCGGGTCGTCCCCATCACCTACATGAACTCCTCCGCCGCCCTCAAGGCGTTCGTGGGCCGGATGGGCGGCGCGGTCTGCACGTCGTCCAACGCCCGGGCCGTCGTCACCTGGGCGCTCGGCAAGGGCGACAAGCTCCTCTTCTTCCCCGACCAGCACCTTGGCCGCAACACCGGCTACCAGCTGGGCATGGGCGCCGCCGACATGCGGGTCTGGGACCCCAAGCGCGACCTGGGCGGGCTCGAGGAGGTCGACGTCAAAGAGGCCACGCTGCTGTTATGGAAGGGCCACTGCTCTGTCCACCAGCGGTTCAAGGTGGCCCACGTCGAGGCGTTCCGGGCCGAGCACCCGGACGGGCTGGTCGTCGTCCATCCTGAGTGCGCCCACGAGGTGATCGAGGTCGCCGACCAGGTCGGCTCCACCGACTTCATCATCAAGGCGGTCGAAGCCGCGCCCGCCGGGTCGACCATCGGCATCGGTACCGAGATCCACCTCGTCCATCGTCTGGCCGCCGAGCACCCCGATCGCACCGTGGTGTCGCTCGACCCGCTGATCTGCCCGTGCTCCACCATGTTCCGCATCGACGCCGCCCACCTGGCCTGGGTGCTCGAGAACCTGGTCGAGGGCACGGTCGTCAACCAGATCAAGGTCAACGAGGGAACTGCCGAATGGGCCAGGGTGGCGCTCGAGCGCATGCTCGAGATCACGTGACATCTGCGAACTGAGACTCGGCGGACCCCTCCGCCGGGGCGGGCGCCGCGCCGCAGCGCGGCCGGCCTGAACCCCGAGAGCGGCCCCCTCATCGGCCGTGGCGCCGGCGGGCGGCCGCATCCGTACCGGGCGCTGGGACCCGCGTCCTCGGCCAGTTCGTTTCCATCACCGGAGATCGTGCCGACGACCTGCGAGGTGCGCCCGTTTCGGCCACTGACGACGACATCGACATGGGGACGAACCTGCTCGCCGACGCGCTGACCGTGGTCTGCGGCACGGACGGGGCAGTGCTTCCACCGACGATGGGTGCGATGGTGATCCAATTACCGTCGGACACCCCCCGCACCGGCAAGCTCTCCGTGGCAGGGGGCTACGGCGACGTACCCGCCCGGGACCAGATCGTCGTGAGGGCCGGGCTGACCGACGGGCCCGTCACCCCTCACGTGTCGGGATGCGTCCACGGTGACCGTCGTCGGCGTCGCCGAGATACGGTCTCGATGATGGGACTGCTCGACGTCGCCAGCGCCGACGGTGACGTTCGCTACGTGCCGGCGGATGAGGACGCACTGTCGTTCGAGGCCCTGGCCCACGAGTCCCGCTACCTTTGGGCGCTGCCCCATGTCGAGGGGCGGCGGGTCCTCGACTTCGGCTGCGGGTCGGGCTTCGGGTCGGCCCGCATGGCCTCGGTCGCCGCCGAGGTCGACGGGATCGACTACTCGCCCTCGGCCGTCGCGTTCGCCAACAACCAGTTCGGCAGGCCGGGGGTGACCTTCGTCGCGGGCGACGTGACAGATCCCGACGTGACCGGCCTCCTCCGGCCCCTGTACGACACCCTCGTCTCATTCGACGTCATCGAGCACGTGGATCGCTATCCGTCGTGAGCGCACCGGATCGACGTGGCGGAGCGCGGCCGGCACCGTGCTCCCTGGTTGGGCAAAGACCTCCATCAATCGGGCGTTGGGTTTGCGCGGCACGGGCGGCACGTTCTCGATCACCGATGTCCAGTTCCTGAGCCGAGCGACGAGGTGCTCCACGCCGCCTTCGGGCTCATCGCCATATGCGGCCAAACCCACCGCGATCAACCCCCTGGCGTAACGGTTCAAGCCCGCCTTCAGAGAGGTCGATGACGTAGCGTGGACATCCGACCTCGGCCGGTGACTGCGACGGTCTGCATCCTGACGTTCAACGGCGGGCAGTTCCTCGACGAAATCCTACGCGCCTGCGCAACTCAAGACGCCCCGTTCGGGTACGAGGTGCTGGTCCTGGACTCCGGTTCCAGCGACGGCACACTGGCGATCGTGTCGCGCCACCCCGACGTCCGGCTTCACGAGATCCCCAACGGGGAGTTCGGACACGGCCGGACCCGCAACCTTGCCGCGTCGCTGGCCCGCGGCGACGTAGTCGTGTTCCTCACCCACGATGCGACGCCGGCCGACCCCTCGTGGCTCCGCCACTTGGTCAGTCCCCTCCTGGACGACGGCACTCTCGCCGGGGTATTCGCCCGTCAGAAGCCGCGTCCAGGCTGCCGTCCGACCGCATCCAGGGAGATCGTACGAACATTTAGAGCGGCGCCGCCGGAAGGCTTCTTCTCCAACGTCTGCTCGGCCATCCGGAAAGAAGTTCTGGCCCAGATTCCGTTTCGAGATGTCGACTATTCCGAGGATCGCGCCTTCGCCTCGGATGCCGCTGATCGCGGGCTTCGCACTGCGTACGTCTCTGAGGCGGAGGTTCTGCACTCGCACGACCTTGCGCTGCCCGAGTACTTCCGGCGCATGTACGACGAGGCCGCCGGGCTTCGTCGGGCCGGCGGGACAATTCCCAGACGAATTCTGTGGCTGGCCGCTGCTGCTGCGTACGGGACCCTGCAGGACTGGGTGTTCGTCGCCACCAACCCGAACTACTCCCTCCTGACGAAGATCCGCTGGGGAGCAGAAGTCCCTCTCTACAACGTCGCCCGCCGGCTTGCGATATGGCTGGCGGCCCGCGAGCTCCCCGAGCGCATGGCCCGCGCCCTGTCGCTCGACGTTCGGCGTCGTCGGGCCGCAACCGGCTGATGCCGGCGCGCGACATCGACACCGGCCCTGAAGCGGCGCACGCCGGGGACGCCCGGGCCGCGGCACGGGGCGGTGCGTCGCTCCTCGTGCTCCAGACGTTCGCCCGTCTAGCGGCGCTGGCCTTCCTGATGCTGCTGACCCGTCACCTGGGCCGGGCCGAGGTCGGCCGGTACTCCACCGTGGCCGCACTCGTCGTGTTCGCCAACTTCCTGGCCGACTTCGGGACCAGTCCGGCCATCACCCGAATCGTGAGCCGGGACCCCGAGGAGGCGAAGCGTCTGCTGTCGGGCACCCTCCTCGCCTCCCTCCTGTTCGGGATCCTGATCGCAGCAGGAGTGGCCGTCTTCGGGATCGCCGTCTATTCCGGCCCGACCGCGGTGGACGTCGCCATCGGGAGCCTGGCCATCCCGGGCGCAGCGATGCTCTCGTCGGTCCTTGGAGCCCTCGACGGGGCCGGTCTGATCGCCAGGCGGGCCGTGGTCACCGCCCTCCAGACGCTCGTCATCGCCCTCGGTGTCCTCCCGGTCGTAGCCGGCGCAGGAGTCCGGTCGGCCGTCGTGGCCCTGGCCGTTGCGCCCTGGATCGCGCTCATCGTGGCCTCGGTGATGGCCCGTGCCGCCGGACTGTGGCACTTCGCGCTGCGAGTCGACCTCACCCAGCTCCGGCGCCTCCTGCGCGCTGCGCTCCCGTTCGCTCTGAGCGGCGGGCTCACCGCCCTGATGCTGCGCTTCGACGTGATCCTGCTGTCGCTCGTCCGGACGCCGTCGGAGACGGCTTCTTATGACCTGGCCATGCGCCTACTCGAGGCCACGGCGTACCTCGGAGCGGCCGTGGGTGGACCGATGCTCTTCGTCCTCAGCCGCCGCCTGGGGACCGGGGACCGCGACGGGGCCCGACGGGCCTATGGCGAGGCGGTTCGGATCCTCTACGTGCTGGGCCTGCCTCTTTCGATCGGGATGGTCGTCCTGGCCAAGCCGGTGGTCTCCGCAGCGCTCGGCGCCGAGTTCGGGGCCGCAGCCACGCCCCTCGCCATCATGGGCGCCGGTCAATGGCTGACGTTCCTGATCATCGCCCAAGGGGCGCTGGTCATGGGAGGCGACTCGATCGGGCGGGGGATCGCCGTCGGCGCGCTCAACGCCGTCGTGATGGTGGTGCTCGACCTGATCCTCGTACCGCAACATGGCGCCGTCGGTGCTGCGTGGGCGATGCTGGCCTCGTGGACGTTCTCCGCCATCGCCCTGGACGTGTTCCACCGTCGTACGATCGGCTTCCGTACGCCGCTTCCGTCGCCCCGCCTGCTCTTGGCTGCGGCGTCGACCGCGGCGGTGCTCTTCGTCCTCCGGCATGAGCCGCTGGTCGTGAGCGTGCCTGCCGGCGCCTTGACCTACGGAGCAGGCCTCTTCCTCACCGGAGCAGTCACGTCGAAGGACATCGCCCGTCTCGCCCGGACGCTGAAGCCCGCCTGATGGCCGTCGAGGTCGACTTCGCGTACCTGCGCCACGCCATCGCCGTCGGGCTCGTCAATGGCCCGGTGCTCGAGGTCGGCAGCCGGGCCTGGCAGGGCGAGGAAGGCAACGCCGCCCGCGCCTGCCGTGAGGCAGGTCTGGAGTGGGAGGGCACCGACATCGTGGCCGGCGAGGGCGTCGACTTCGTGCTCGACATGCTCGACCGCCAGGCGGTCGCGGATGTCGGGCGGCAATGGGCCACCGTGCTCGTGTTCAATCTCCTGGAGCACGTCTACAACCCGATCGACGCCATGGAGAACGCCATGTCCCTGGTGGCACCGGGCGGTTCGGCGGTGGTGATCGGGCCGGTCGTGTGGCAACTGCACGACTATCCCCGTGACTTCTGGCGGCCGATGCCGGACTTCTTCCTCGAATTCGCCGATCGCAACGGCTTTGCCGTGGTCCCGGACTCCCTGATGTGGACAGTGGCCGGCAAGCTCGTGCCGGTCGACCGCCTGTCGGTCTCTGGCCAGAAGAAGCTTCCGTCCATCTCCCGGCCCGGGGTGGTCGAGGTCTGGGGAACGCGACAGGCCTACTGGTCGCGGGCGATCCACCTGCTGCTGCGCACGTTCGGCCGGGACACCCCGTACCCGGACTGCGGTCTCGGGGTGGTCCTCAGGAAGCCCGTTGCCTGAGCCGGCCCCGAACGGGCGCCAGCACGATGGCGGACCATGCGGCTCCAGCATCGGCGGGAGAGCGCAACGTGAGCGTCGTCGCCCGCCCGGCCGCCGCCAGCAGGGCCACGGCGAACTGACCGCCGGTCCACCACCGGGCGGCGTACTGCATCGTGCCCCGCCACCAGTGGATCTCCCTGCTCAGGCTGGAGTCAGCCGATCCCCCGCTCTCGTGCACCGCCCAGACTTCCGGAAGCGCCACGAGGGTCCAACCGGCGTCTCTGATGCGGCGGCACAGGTCGAGGTCCTCGCCGTAGAGGAAGTACCGCGTGTCGAAGCCGCCGACAGCGTCGAACGCCGCCCGGCGGACGAGGAGGACCGTGGCCGCCAGTGTCTCGACCGCCACCGGCGCGGTGGGCACCCGGTCGGCGTGGTCCCGGAGCACGCCCGAACGCCGGGCCAGCCGGCGGACGGCGGGTAGCGCCAGCAGCCGGCGGGCCCCGACGGCCCGGCCGAGCAGGTGCACCGGCCTCACCGCCAACCCTTGACTGCGCTCGGGCAGTCCGGTCGCCCGGTTCACCACGACGCCCTGCACTGCAGCAACCTGAGGGTGGCCGTCCAGGTAGTCGACGCCGGCGCGCACCGCGTCGGGCCGGATCTCGGCGTCCGGGTTGCAGAGGAGGACGTACGGGCTGGTCGTACCGGCCACCCCGCGGTTCTGGCCGGCGCCGAAGCCGGGGTTCGTCGGGTCGACGGTCGTCACCGCCCCCAGCCGGGCCGCAGTGTCCGCCGAACGGCCGTCCCCGTGGTCGACGACGACGACCCGCCCGCCGAGGCTGCCGGCGGCGACGACGGCCGCACCGATGACGTCCTCGCTGCCGTAGGCGACGAGGACGGTGTCGACGGCGCTCACGCCACCGCCGTGCGCTGCCGGAAGTGCCGGTGACGCCAGAGGTGGCGGGTGACCGCCCAGGCATGCTGCAGGCCCCGCTGGGTCAGCAGGCCGCGGAACCGGCGCCTCGGCGGGTGGTCACACCCGGCGGCGCCGACCTGGACGACGCGGCGGCCGTGCTCACGGAGCCGGAGGCAGAGGTCGACGTCCTCGGGCCCGTAGAAGTACGACACGTCGAAGCCGCCGGCGGCGGTGAAGTCCGACCGGCGGACCAGCTGGCACGCACCGATGCCGAAGTCGACGTCCCACCAATCGCCGGCCGCGGTCATCGGCCGGTACCCCTCACGCAGGTTCGACACCCGGAGCACCTTGTCGACCAACGACGGCGCCTGCCCGGCGCTGTCCTCGGGCCGCTGGTCGGTGAAGACGGGCACGGCCATGGCGACCCTGTCGTCGGCCACCAGCGGCGCCAGGAGAGACGAGACCGTGCCGGGGTGCAGGCGGGCGTCGCTGTCGAGGAAGCAGACGAACTCCGACACGCCGATCGCCGCCCCCTGGTTGCGGCCGGGGGCGACGCCCACGTTGGCGGGGTTGGAAACGAGCGTGATGCGGGGGTCGGCGGGCAGGAGCGGGGGCAGCTCCGAACCGTTGTCCACCACGATGACGCGGACGTCCACGCCCTCCGAGCGCAGGGCGGACCCGACGGCGGCATCGAGCAACTCGCCGTCGTTCCAGGTGAGCACCACGATGTCGACCTGGGGAATGGTCACCCGCGAACCTCCGATTCCTTGAGGCACAGCTCGAAGGCGTCGAGCGACCGCTCGACCGTGCAGTTGCCGATGACCTCGTTGCCGGCCCGCGCGATGCGCGCCCGCTCGGCCTCGTCCCGGCAGAGCCGGACGACGTTCGCAGCCAGGCCGGCGGGGTCTCCGGCAGGGGACAGGAGAGCCGTCTGGCCGGGGCGGGCGTAGTCACGGACGCCGTCGATGTCGGTCGATACGACGGCGCAGCCGCAGGCCATGGCCTCGGCGGGCGGAAGGTGCCAACCCTCGCTCAGGCTCGGGCACAGGTAGAGCGAACTGGCGTTGTAGACGTCCTCGACCAGCCGGGGCCTCGAAGGGTCGTGCACGTACTCGATCCAGGAGGGCAGGGTCGCCGGGCGGGGGGTCACGCCGAACAGGACGGCGTCGAGGTCGGGCACCTCGCGGCGGGCGGCCTCCAATGCCGCGACACCGTCGTTGCCCCCCTTGACCGGGGCCGGTGACCACAGCATGGCCACCCTCGGCCGCCGGGGGGTGATGGGCCGGGTGAGACAGAACGTGGCGGGGTCGATGCCGGGGTTCGGGAGGCGAAAGATCTCCTTCGGCGGTACGCCGAGGGCCAGCCCCCGCTGGTACAGCCACTCGGCGATCACGATCTTCCGCAGCGGTGATCGCCACGTGGCGTCCACCCGTGCCGCCGGGCCGTCCCACGTCTCGTAGTGCTGCACGAGGTAGTGCTTCCGTCCCTTGGACGCCGGATATCCGGCCACGCTCTCTGCCGTCCGCCACGACGTGGCGACGATCACGTCGCCATCGGGGACGTGATTGGCGGCCAGCGTGGGCCGGTAGACAAGCCGGACCCGGGGATCGACCGGATGCCAGCCGACATGGGACGGTCGCGGGCGGGCGATGTCCACCAGGCCCCGGGCCAGGATGCGCGGCTCCCGGGCTATCGAGAGCGGGCGCAGGTACTGCCGGGGCTCGAGGAAGGCGGCGTGCACGACGGTCACCTCGTGGCCCCGGGAGACGAGGCCGTCCGCGTACTGGTACACCACTCGCACGCCACCGATCGGCTTGGTGCTGAAGCAGGGCAGGACGAAGGTGATGCGCATCATCGACCACCTCTCCCTAACACGCTGCGCAGAGTCCGCCCGGTGATGCGCACGTCCAAGGCCAGGCCCTGGTGGCGCAGGTAATAGAACTCGTACTGCAGCTTCTCGAGGGCGTCGCCCTCGCTGGCCCCGTAGGGGTACTTCACCTGGGCCCAGCCGCTGAGGCCGGGGCGGACGAGGTGGCGCAGGCCGTAGAACGGGATCTTGGTCTCGAGCTCCTCGACGTACCGGGGCTGCTCGGGGCGGGGCCCGACCACGGAAAGGTCGCCCCGCAGGATGTTGATCACCTGGGGCAGCTCGTCGAGGTGACTGCGGCGGAGCCACGCGCCGACGGGCGTGATGCGGGGGTCGTCCTCGGTGGTCCAGGCCGACGACGAGCCGGTGCCGCCCGGCGTCATCGTCCGGAACTTGAGGATCTCGAACTCCGTGCCGCCCTTGCCGACGCGCGGCTGGCGGTACAGGAGGGGGCCGCGGTTGCCTACCCGGTTGGCCAGCCAGATCGGCGGGGTCACCGCAGCGAGCACGAGCACGCCGACCAGGGCGCCGGCAGTGTCGAGGATGCGCTTGATCCGTCCGTAGCGGGCCCGGTGCAGCTCGCCGATGTCGAAGAACAGGGCGATGCGCTCGAGCTCCGAGACGGGAAGCTTGCCCAGCCACTCGTCGTAGAACAACGAAAGCGTCCGGACCCGCACGCCGGCCTCGTGCAGTTTGGCCGCCTGGGCCACGATCGATTCGTCAGCCAGGCCGTTCCTGTCGAGGACGACGACCGTCGCTCGCGTCGCCCGGACCACGTCGGCCAGAGGCTGGTTGCCCGGGCCGTCGGATACCGCATCCTTCGGGGCGAGCACCCACGTGAGCACTGCGGGCCGCTCGGGGTGGGCGTCGAGCTCTCGCGAGAGGTTGGCGCTCTCCTCGGGGCCGGCGACGGCCACCACCCGGTCCCGCTCGCCGTCACGCTCCCGCCCCTTGCGAGCAAGGGACGAGCAGACCACGGCGAAGGGTACGAGCAGGACGGGGGCGCCGAAGACGACGAACCGGGGAAGGAGCGCCGAGCCGACCACCAACTGCAGCACGGACACGGCGAGGGCGGCGGCTCCAGTGGACGCGACTGCGGCCAGCGCCGCCGACCGCTTGGTCTGCGCCAGCTCGGGCAGGCCGGCGCCGTAGGCCGCGGCCCAGAGCAGGGCGATGTAGGTCAGCGACCAGGCGAACCGGAAGGACTCGGTGTAGTCGTACCCGTGGGCGGCGGCGTGGGCCTTGCTCAGGCCCACGACCGCGGCGGCGATGCCGGCGAGGAGGAGGGGGCGGGCCAGGCGTCGCACGGGGTATGTATCGACCAGTCCACAGGCGTGGTTGAGCAATCACGGCGCTCAAGCCGCTCACGGGGCACGCCGATACCGTGTCGGTGACATTGAGCGCGCCCGCCCCGGTGATCCCGACCGCGCCCCCACCACCTCGGGAACCGCCGCTCCGCTCCGCCGGCGGTCGTACATCACCTTGGCCGCCGGCGGGACGCTGCTGGCCCTCGCCTACCTCCTGCTCGACGTATGGAGCAGCGGGCACGGCATCCTGCGGCCCATTCGGGCGGTAGCCGGGGGGCCGGTGGCGACATGATCGCCCGTGACTTCCTCGCCGTGGCCGTCTACGTGCTGGTCCGGAAGCGAGGCCCGCGGGAGCTGCGTTGGGTCATCGGGGTCCAGCTCGCGTTCCTGAGCGTCTGCAGCGGCGCCGTCCTCGGTGACGACTTCGGCGGCACCCGTTCCACGCTCCTGCTGCTGGCCGTCGCCGTTGCCGTCCTCGTGGCGGACACCCGGGACGCCGCCGGCGACTAGGTGAGGCCGAGCACGGGGGCCAGGAACCTGCCCGTGTAGCTGTCGGATGTCTTGGCCACGACCTCAGGCGGGCCTTCCACGACCACCATCCCGCCACCGTCGCCGCCCTCTGGCCCAAGGTCGACCACCCAGTCGGCGCTCTTGATGACGTCGAGGTTGTGCTCGATCACCAGCACCGTGTTTCCCTGGTCCACCAGCCGGCTGAGCACGGTCAGCAGCTTGCGTATGTCCTCGAAGTGGAGACCCGTGGTGGGCTCGTCGAGGATGTAGATGGTGTGGCCCGTACCCCGCTTCGAGAGCTCGCTGGCCAGCTTGACCCTCTGCGCCTCGCCTCCGGACAGCGTGGGCGCAGGCTGGCCCAGGCGCACGTAGCCCAGGCCTACGTCGACCAGCGTGGAGAGGTGTCGCGAGATCACCGGCTGGTTGGCGAAGAACTCCGCCCCTTCCTCGCAGCTCAGGTCGAGCACCTCGGCCACGTTCTTGCCCTTGAAGGTGACGTCGAGCGTGTCCCGGTTGTACCTCCCGCCCTTGCACACCTCACAGGGCACGTAGACGTCGGGGAGGAAGTGCATCTCGATCTTGATGGTGCCGTCGCCGGCGCACGCCTCGCACCGGCCGCCCTTGACGTTGAAGGAGAACCGGCCCGGGAGGTAGCCGCGGACCTTGGCCTCCTGGGTCTGGCTGAACAGCTTGCGCACGTGGTCCCACACGCCGGTGTAGGTGGCCGGGTTGGACCGGGGGGTGCGGCCAATGGGCGACTGGTCGATGTTGATGACCTTGTCGAGCAGCTCGTCGCCCTCGATCTTCTTGTGCCTGCCGGGCACCGTCTTGGACTTGTAGATCCGCTGCATGAGCGCCCGGTAGAGGATGTCGTTGACCAGGGTGGACTTCCCCGACCCCGAGACGCCGCTCACACAGACGAAGCAGCCCAGCGGCAGCTCCACGTCGATGTTCTTGAGGTTGTGCTCCCGGGCGCCCCGGACGACGAGCCACCCGTCCTTCGGCTCCCGCCGCATGGCCGGCACCGGAATCGAGCGGGCGCCTGACAGGTACTGCCCGGTGATCGACCGCTTCTCCTTGATCAGGTCCTTGACCGACCCGCTGACCACGATCTCCCCGCCGTGCTCCCCCGCGCCGGGCCCGATGTCGACCACGTGGTCGGCGATGCGGATGGTGTCCTCGTCGTGCTCGACGACGATCACCGTGTTGCCCAGGTCCCGCAGCCGGATCAAGGTGTCGATCAGCTTGCGGTTGTCCCGCTGGTGGAGGCCGATCGACGGCTCGTCGAGCACGTACAGCACACCCACCAGCCCGCTTCCGATCTGGCTGGCCAGGCGGATGCGCTGGGCCTCGCCGCCGGCCAGCGTGCCGGCCGACCGGTTCAGGGTCAGGTAGTCGAGCCCGACGTCGAGCAGGAACCGCATGCGGGCGTTGACTTCCTTTGTTACCCGCTCGGCGATCATGGCGTCGCGCGGCGAGAGCTCCACAGTGGCCAGGAACTCGGCCGACTTGGCGATCGACAGGTCGCAGACCTCGTTGATGTTCTTGCCGGCGACGGTGACACCGAGCGACTCGGGCTTGAGGCGGGCGCCGCCGCAGTCGTTGCAGGCGACCTCCCTCATGTAGCCCTCGATCTGGTCCCGCATGTAGTCCGACTCGGCCTCGGAGTGCCGGCGCTGCAGGTAGGGGACGGCCCCCTCGTAGTGGGTGAAGTACGACCGGGTGCGCCCGTACCGGTTTCGGTACTGCACATGGACCTGCTTGGTGCCCGACCCGTAGAGGAGCACCTTCTGCTGGGGCTTGGTCAGCTTCTTGAACGGGGTGGTGGTCCGGAAGTTGTACGTCTCGGCCACCGCGGCAAGGACCCGGTGGAAGTACTCGCCCCGCGCCCCGGCCCACGGAGCGACGGCGCCCTCGTCGATGGTGAGATCGTTGTTGGGCACCACCAGCTCGGGGTCGACCTCGAACCGGGTGCCCAACCCGTCGCAGTGGGGGCAGGCGCCGTACGGCGAGTTGAACGAGAAGTTCCGGGGCGCCAGCTCGGGGAACGACGTGCCGTCGTTGGGGCAGGCCAGGTGCTGGCTGAACGTGAGGATCTCGGGCTCGCCCTCACCGTCCTTGGGCAGCAGCTCCACCTCGGCCACACCGTCGGCCAGGCGCAGGGCCGTCTCCAGGGAGTCCGTGAGCCGCCGCTCGATCCCCTCCCGGCGCACCAGGCGGTCGACGACCACCTCGATGGTGTGCATCTCGTAGCGGCCCAGCTTGGTCGACGCCCGGTCGGCCAGCTCGATCAGCTCGCCGTCGACCCGGGCCCGGGTGTAGCCCTGCGTCGCCAGCTCCTCGAGCAGCCCCTCGTACTCACCCTTCCGGCCGCGGACGACCGGCGCCAGCACCTGGAACCGGGTGCCGTCGGGGAGCTGCAGGATGCGGTCGACGATCTGCTGCGGCGTCTGCCGGGCGACCACCGCCCCGCAGGTCGGACAGTGCGGCACTCCGATCCGGGCCCACAGCAGGCGCAGGTAGTCGTAGACCTCGGTGATGGTGCCGACGGTCGACCGAGGGTTGCGGGACGCCGACTTCTGGTCGATGGAGATAGCCGGCGACAGCCCCTCGATGAAGTCCACGTCGGGCTTGTCCATCTGGCCGAGGAACTGCCGGGCGTACGCCGACAGCGATTCCACGTACCGTCGTTGCCCCTCGGCGTAGATGGTGTCGAAGGCCAGCGACGACTTTCCCGAGCCGGACAGGCCGGTGAACACCACCAGCTTGTCCCGGGGAAGCTCGATGGAGACGTTGCGCAGGTTGTGCTCCCGCGCCCCGCGAATCACAAGCTTGTCGGACACCCCACGAGAGTACCGGCGCCGTGGGACTATCGGTCTCGAGCGACGACCATCTGCAGGCCGCTCGCCCGCAAGGCAGGCTCCGGCACGGACTTGAGCGCCGGGTACGCCCCAAGGTCGGAAAGCGGCGCCTCGGCGTCGGTCACGACGGCCACGTCCTGCACGCCGGCGCGCCGGAGGCCGTCCAACAGGCCGGGCAGGCCGGCCTCGTCCGTCAGCATCCACGTCACCCGACTGTCGGCCCGCCAGGCCAGACGCGGGAGGGAGGGACGCGTGGTCACTGTGATCGCCTGAGGGTGCCGGGCGACAGCGGCCACGAGCTCGTCCTGCCGATGACGGAGGTCGCCGACGCTGGCTACCGCGAAGGCTGCGGACACGACGCCCATGCCGACGAGTAGGGCCGTCGCCGGCCGCCGGCTGGGGCCCGGCACGGCATCGAGCGCCCGCACCAGGCCGGCGACGGCCAGCACGGCGATCGGCACGAGGAGCGGAGAGAGGAAGCGGCCTCCCCACTCGACTCCCCCGCCCTCCGAATACTGCGTTACCAGGACGGCCGCGCCACACAACAGGCTCGTGCCGCCCAGGACATGTGCGACCGGTCCCGCCCCACGCCACCGGAAGAGGAGCAGGCCCAGTGCGGCGAGCGGCCACGCCGTGAACAGTCCGGTCACGGGATCGGCGGGATGGCCGGCGTAGCGGAACACGACGAGCCCGGCAGCCAGACCGACCGCCAGCACCAGCTTCCCGAGCGAGGATGGGCCCCACCGACGCAGGGCGATGACGCCCAGCCCGGTCAGGAGTGCCAGAGCCAGCAGCAGCGGGAGGCCGGCGGCGGGGTCTACGAAGTGCCCCTGCATCAGCACGTGCCAGGCGCCGCTCAGGCGACCGTCGAGGAAGGAGGAGGAACCTCCCCCACTGCGGGTGACGAGGGTCTCCTTCGGTGCTCCGATGATCGAGCTGATCCACGCCTGCTCGAGCAGGGCGACGGCGAGCGGAGGCGCGCCGAGGACGGCGAGCGTTGCGCCGGCCCAAGCCACTCCCTTCCGCCGGAGGACCACTGCCGCCAAGGTCACGGTCAGGGCGCCGGCGAACAGCAGCCCTTCGGACCGGAGGAGCACGCCGCCGACCAGCGCAGCGACCACCACCACCGTCGCCCGGCGCGCCGGGCCGCCCCCCGCAATGCGCGCCGCGCCGACCAGCGCGAAGCCGGCGAGGGCGGCGCTGGGCGCGTGGGCCCAGATGAGGAACCCGTTGACCAGCACCGGTCCGCCGGCCGCAAGCCAGAACGCCGGGCGCCGGAACCTCGGATCGATCGTCCCGGCCAGCAGCCAGGCTGCGACTGCGGTGCCTATCAGACCCAGCAGGGCGGGAAGATGCAGGCCAAGCACCGGCCCGGCGACGGTGGTGGAGGCCCGCAGCAGCAGCGGGTAGGCCGGGTGCTTCACGTAGGGCAGGAACCCCGACTCCCCCCTCTCGCTCAGGATGATGGGGAACGCACGCCCTTCCGGGTCGACGGGCTCGGCGCGGTACTCGTATGTCCAGGATCCTTGCGCCAGCGACCGCTCCTGCAGCGCGTATGCGCCCTCGTCCGATGTGTAGGAGCTCGACGGGCTCATGAGCGGGTAAAGCAGCGCCAGCACACCGGCCAGCACGGCGACGTGGGCCCACAACGGCGCCTGCCAGAGCCGGCCCAACCGCCCGGCGGCGTCAGGCTTAGGGCGGGTGTCGTTCTGGGGGACCAAGGTGGTGCTCATACGGTACGCACGACCATGACGCGCGCCGTCGTCTCGCCGACCTGGCTGACGACCTGCACCCGGTTCGTCGGGCTCACAACCGGCCGTGAGGCACTGGTCACGACCACGAACTGGCGTACTCCGGCCGATTCCAAACGGCCGGCCAGGTATTCGAGGTCGCCGTAGCTGAGCAGCAGGCGGGCGTCGTCCATGATCGGCCACGCGTGCCGGGCGAGCGCGCCATCGGTGGCCACGACGACCTGGGGGGCACCGGGCTCGATGGACCCGAGCGCCGTCCGGATCGCACTGTTCACGGCGCCCGTCCTCCGGTGCTGCTCCCGCATCGTGGCCAGGCCCATCATCGCCATGGCGACCATGGTCACGGCCAGGGCGCCGCCCGCCACCCGGCGGCTCCCGAGCTCGAGCCGGCGGCCGGCCTCGCGCAACGCGAACAGGACGACCGGGATCGCAAGCGGGAGCCCGAGGGCGAAGTAGCGCCCGCCCCACTCTCCGGACCCGCCGCGCTCGTACTGGGTGGCGATCACGCCGATGGCGAACAACCCGAAAGCCCCGAACGCCAGCCGGGCCGTCTCGGTGGCCAGGATCCGGCGGTCGAGGAGCGCCATGCCCGCGGCGAGCGCGGGGAAGGCGATGAGCAGGCCGGGCACGAGGTGCACCGGCCCGGCGGCCAGGGCGAGCACCGCGGCCAGGGCGACCAGTACCGAGAGCCCGACGACGATCCGACCCTGGTCGGGACGGCGCCGGACCGCCAGGGCGGCGAGCACGGTCCCGCCGGCCATGACGAAAAGCGCCAGGTCCACGAGGTCCGAGCTCGAGTAGCCGGTCGTCAGCCAGGTCAGGACGAACGCCCGCACCTGGCTTACCAGCCCACCCCCAGGAGAGGAGGCCGTTGTCAGCGGAGAGGACACGGATGCCGCACCCACCAGGTGGGCGGTCCATCGCTCCTCGAGCTCCATCGTGACCACCGTGGCCAGGACTGCGCCGCCGGCGACGGCGAGGAGCGCAGGCCGGGACCGCCGGGAGGCCAGTCCGAGCACCACCGCCACCGCCGCCAGCCCGCCGGCGAAGAACACGGCTTCGGTGCGGAACAGCACTGCGGCAGCCACGCACGGCACCACGGCGAGCGCGGTGGCGACGCTCCGGCGGTCGGCGGCCCGGAGCGCCAGGAGCACGGCCCCCGCTGCGAGGGCCGCAGCGACGGTGTGCCCGATCACCACGAACCCGTCGAAGAGAAGCGGGCTGGCCAGGCCGGTGACCCAGAGCGTCGGTCGGGCCAGGGCCGGATCGAGGCGGCGACCGATCAGGGCGGCGAGGCCGGCAGCGCACAGCGTGCCGGCCAGGGAGACGAGCACCATGCCAGCCACGCCGGCCACCCGGTGGGCGCCGGCGAGAACCAGGGGGTAGAGCGGGTGCTTGGCGTAGGGGGCCACACCCTTGGCGCCGATCTCGGAGTTCTCCAGCGGGTAGTTCACGCCGGCGGGATCCACTTCGGGCAACGGGTGCTCGACGATCCACCCGTCGCCCCTCGACAGAGACCTGGCCTGGACGATCGCCGCACCCTCGTCGGCCGAGAACGACGACCCGGTGCCGACCACGGGCACCAGGGCCAGGAGCACCACCGCCAGGGCGGCCACGTGGGCCCGGAGCGGCAGCTCCCAGAGGCGCCAGGCGACCCTACCGGCGCGCGGTGGCGCAGGAGAAAGGGGATCCGCCAGCAAGGTCACCCTGGATCTATCGACCGGTCAGACGACCTGCTTCAGTTCTCGTTTCAGGTCGTGGATCTCGTCACGCAGCCGGGCGGCGTACTCGAAGCGCAGGTCGGTGGCCGCCTCCTTCATCTCCTCCTCCAGGGTGCGGATGAGACGCTCGAGCTCGTCCTGGGGCAGCTCGGCGAAGTCGCTGCGGACCTTGTCCCGCTTGCGGCTGCGCCGGTCCTTGCCCGGCCGGGGCGCCTCGCCGTTCCCGTCCGGCCGGAGGGTGGCCAGGATGTCGGTAACGGCCTTGCGGATGGTCTGGGGGTCGATGCCGTGCTCCGCGTTGTAGGCCTCCTGCACGCCCCGCCGACGGTTGGTCTCCGAGATGGCCCGCTGCATGGAGTCCGTGACCTTGTCGGCGTACATGATCACCTGGCCGTCGACGTTGCGGGCCGCCCGCCCCATGGTCTGGATCAGCGACGTCTCGCTGCGCAGGAACCCCTCCTTGTCGGCGTCGAGGATGGCCACCAGCGACACCTCGGGCAGGTCGAGACCCTCCCGAAGCAGGTTGATGCCGACCAGCACGTCGAACTCCCCCAGCCGCAGGTCACGGAGGATCTCGATGCGCTGGATGGTGTCGACCTCGCTGTGCAGGTAGCGCACCTTCACGCCCAGCTCCAGCAGGTAGTCGGTGAGGTCCTCGGCCATCTTCTTCGTGAGGGTGGTGACCAGCACCCGGTCGCCCCGGTCGGTCGTGACCTTGATCTGCTCCATGAGGTCGTCGATCTGGCCCTTGGTGGGCTTGACCACCACCTCCGGGTCGGTCAGGCCGGTGGGGCGGACGATCTGCTCCACGATCTGGCTGGACTGGCCGATCTCGTAGTCCGACGGCGTGGCCGACAGGAAGATGCATTGGTTGACCCGCTCGTACCACTCGTCGAACCGCAGCGGCCGGTTGTCGGCGGCCGACGGCAGCCGGAAGCCGTGGTCGACGAGGGTCTCCTTGCGGGACCGGTCTCCCTCGTACTGGCCGTGCAGCTGAGGGACGGTCACATGGGACTCGTCGATGACGAGCAGGAAGTCCTTGGGGAAGAAGTCGAGCAGGGTGTGGGGCGGCTGGCCGGCGGCCCGCCCGTCGATGTGGCGGGAGTAGTTCTCGATGCCGTTGCAGAACCCGACCTCCTGCATCATCTCCAGGTCGTAGCTGGTCCGCATGCGGAGGCGCTGGGCCTCGAGCAGCTTGCCCTCCCGCTCGAAGTACGCCAGCCGCTCCTGCAGCTCGTGCTCGATCCGCCCGATGGCCGACCTCATCCGCTCCTCGCCGGCCACGTAGTGGGTGGCCGGGAAGACGACAACCTCCTCCAGCACCTCCAGGATCTCGCCGGTGAGGGGGTCGACCCGGCTGATCCGCTCCACCTCGTCGCCGAACAGCTCGATCCGGATGCCCTGCTCCTCATACGCCGGATGCACCTCGATGGTGTCGCCCCGCACCCGGAACTTCCCCCGGATGAAGTTCATGTCGTTCCGCTCGTACTGCATGTCGACCAGCTGGCGCAGGATGGCCCGCTGGTCGATCTCCATCCCCCGGCTCAGGGGGAGGACGTGCTTGGTGTACTCCTCCGGCGTGCCGAGGCCGTAGATGCAGGACACCGACGCCACCACGATCACGTCCCGCCGGCTCACCAGCGCCCACGTCGCCGAGTGGCGCAGCCGCTCGATCTCGTCGTTGATCGAGCTGTCCTTCTCGATGTACGTGTCGCTCGACGGGAGGTACGCCTCGGGCTGGTAGTAGTCGTAGTAGGAGACGAAGTACTCGACCCGGTTGTTCGGGAAGAACTCCCGATACTCGTTCGCCAACTGGGCGGCCAGCGACTTGTTGGGGGCGATGATCAGCGTCGGCCGCTGGACCTTCTCGATCGTCCACGCCACCGTGGCGCTCTTCCCGCTCCCGGTGATGCCCAGCAGGGTCTGGAACCGGTCTCCCCGCTCCACGCCGGCGGCCAGGTCCTCAATGGCCTTGGGTTGGTCGCCGGCGGGTTGGAAGTCGCTGACGACCTGGAACGGAGGCACCGCGCCAGGCTACGACGACCCTGCGACAACTGGGGACGATCGAACACGCCAGGGCGTGTCGAACCGTCCCCAGTTTCATCTTTTGCCCACATGAAATAGCATGAAAACTCATGGATGAGCAGATTGCGATGGTGGCGGAGCGCCAGCACGGGGTGTTCACCCTGCAACAGGCACGGGACGCCGGGTTCAGCCGCTCGGCGATTGAGCACCGCCTGTCATCAGGCCGGTGGGATCTCATCGGGCCCGGCCTGTACCGACTGCCCGGGACCACTCGGAGCTGGGAGCAGCGACTCAACGGTCTGGTGCTCGTCTGCGGGCCGGTCGCCGGCGCATCCCACCGTTCCGCAGCGGCGCTGCTGGGTATTCCCGGATTCGATCGGTCGGGCACGGTCGAGGCGATCACGCCCCGCCCACGCCGCCACCGGGACCCTGATTACCGGGTGCATCGCTGGCGGGTCCTGCCGGACCACCACCTGACCGTCGTGGATGGAATCAGGACCACCCGGGTCCCCCGGACACTGATCGACCTCTCCGGTGTCCTCCACCCGTCCCGTACCGAGCGGGCCGTCGACAACTGCCTTGCGGCACGGACGGCCACGGTCGGCACCCTCCGAACGGTGTTCATCGAGCTGGCCCAGCCGGGACGGAAGGGCATCGGCGTCATGCGCCGGCTCCTCGACACGCGGAGCGACGGCTACGAACCGCCGGCCAGCGAGCTCGAAGCCTGCTTCCTCGCCCTCGTGCGCCGACTCGGTCTTCCCGAGCCACGGCGGCAGGTCGATGTGGGAGGAAGCGATGCCTGGGTAGGCCGGGTGGACTTCGCGTATCCCGAAGCCAGGCTCGTCATCGAGCTGGACAGCCGCCGGCACCACACGGCGAGGCTCGACGTCGAGGCTGACGCAGTCCGGGACGCCCGCCTTCGGGCGGCCGGATGGCGCGTGGAGCGCTTCGGCTGGAGCGACATCACCGCTCCGGACCGGATCATTGCGGTGCTCCGGTCCCTCCACCCCCGTACTGGTGACGATTCGACACGCCAGGACGTGTCGAATCGTCACCAGTTGGCTGGGTGAGGCTGACCCACGCCGCCGCCACCTGCGGTTCGAGGGCCGCCACTGCCCCGGAGTTGTCGATCACGACGTCGGCGGCGGCGAGACGGTCGGCCCGGGGGATCTGCGCGGCGATGCGGCGGCGGGCGTCGGCCTCGTCCATGCCCCGGTCGTCGACCAGCCGGCGGACGGCCACGTCCTCAGGGCAGTCGACCACGATGACCGCCGACTCGCCGTAGGACCGGCCGGACTCGACGAGCAGCGGGATCTCCAGGACGACGACGGCGTCGGTCCCGGCCAGCTCGGCAAGGCGGCCGGCGATGGCGGCCCGCACCTTCGGATGGACGATGGCGTTCAGGTCTGCGAGGGCCACGGGGTCGTCGAAAACCAGGTCGGCGACCGCCCGCCGGTCGAGGCCGCCGTCGGCGGCCACCACGGCAGCACCGAAGCGATCGACGACGGACCGGTAGCCGTCGGTGCCGATGGCTACCGCCTCCCGGGCCAACCGATCGGCGTCGACCACGACCGCTCCCCGGCCGGCCAGCATGGCCGCCACGGTGGATTTTCCGGACCCGATGCCACCCGTCAAGCCCACCACTACCATGGCCGATAAGGACCGTATCATCACGCTTCGACGCCGCCCCGACTCCCTCCTGTATTCCCTGCGAGCCGACGAACGGCTCGCTGCTGCCCGCGCCCAGAACAAGCGGTCACGGGCGGCGCTGGCGGAACGGGCCGGCGAATGGCCGGCGAACTCACCGGGCTCGCTCAACGCCTGGCTGCTGCTGGTCACCACCAAGCCGCCCGTGTGGCGGGACCCGGTGCTCACCTGGCAGGACCGCCCACTGGCCCTCGGCGAGGCCAACGAGAGCTTCTTCTACCCCGACCCCCTCGGGTTCTGGAGCGAGATCCGGCGCTGGACCCAGGAGATTTTCCGGCTCCGGTACCCCACCTGGGGACTCGGCGAGTCCCTGGCCCTGACCAGCCTGCTGCACGTCGGCGAGGATCCGTCCCGTTTTCGCATCTCGTTCGACCTGTTCTCCCCTCGGGTCGTGCTCTTCCTCGACGAGCCGTCGTGGGTCGCATCGGGACTCGCCGTGCAGAAGTCGGTGAACCACTACATCAAGGACCCCCACCGGTCCGGCCAGGTGTACGAGGGTTTCTGGGGCGAGACGGCCGAGGGCGTAGTCGTCGGCAAGGCGCCCCAGCACCCGACCACCCACAACCTCTACCGGGCCGAGGACATGATCGGGTTCCTGCGCTCCGCGCCGATCCCCCAGCCCTAGTAGGCGGCGACCCGCGTTAGTCCTCCCACTGACAGATCCCGCCGAGAAAGTCCCGGACCAGCTCCGGCCAGCGGCGGACGCCGGCCAGGTCATCGGCCACGTGGAGCTCGCTCATCACGATGAGCTCGGCGAGGGTCTCTGCCGTCGACACGGGGTGGGCCGGGTCACCGGTCCACCCCAGGATCAGCGTAGGGACGCACAGCCGGTGGATCTCCTGCCGGCTGGGAAGGTCGGACGAGGCCGCGCCCCGGAGGATCGACGGCACCACCTTCTCGTCCATGCGCCGCAGGTGGCGTTGCCAGATGCTGCCCGCCTCGGGCAGTTCCTCCTCCAGGATCCGCGGCTGACCGACGGCCTGAAGGGCCTTGAGGTACCCCGGCATCCCTCGTCGCTCCACCAGCCGGGCCGCCGCCTCGTAGGCCTCGGCCTGGGCCGGACGGGCCTCCCAAGCGCTGGGCGGGGTGACCAGGACGAGGCCCTGGATGCGCCGGGGTGCCCGGAGGGCGGCGTACAGGGCGGTCGCCGCCCCCATCGACGCCCCGCCGGCGACGAACGGGCCCTGCTCGGGCACACGGAGCATGTCGTCGACCAGCGCCGACCACCGGTAGGCCCGGTCCTCGAAGTGGAAGCACTCGCAGCCGCCGTGGCCCCGGGCGTCGTAGCGGAGGACCTCGGCCACGTCCTCTGCGCACGACCAGTCGAAGAGCCCGAGGTCGTCCTCGTGCGCCATACAGCTGTTCAGTGCATGGGCCCAGACAAACGTGCAGCGACTCACCAGCGACCGACGTTCCCTGTTCGACGAGTGTCCAACCTCTATAGACCAGGCAGAACCGGGCCGCAATAACTGTCCTCGTCAGCTAGGTGTGCCTTGCAACTAGCCAGACAGGACCGGTGTGTTGCACTGCAGTACCAGGGCGGTGACGTCGGCGCTGCCGATGTCAAGACCGAGTGCCTGGAGCAACGGGGTCAGCACGAGGTTGTCCACTTGGCCGACCAGGGGCTTCAGCGCAGCCATCGTCGTCGAGACGATGCTGCTGACCAGTGACGGGGTAGCGATGGCGTTGAGCACGGTCGTCGTGCCGGGGGTGAAGATCATCGGGTCGGTCGCCCCGTTCAGGCCGACGGGCTGGGAGCCGGCGTGCTTCGAGGTGAGCGTGCCGGCTGGCGGCGGGAACTCGGCCGGGTACGTGAAGCTCAGGTCAGTCGGCGAACCGTCGGTGATCGGGACCGTGCTCGTCGTAAAGATGTCAAGAATCGGCGTATCGACGAGGAGGATCTTCGACGAGACCCTCAGCGTCGTCGTGGCTGAGCCAGAGAACACCGTTGGGTCGACACTGACCGTGATGCCCGCCCCTGCCCCGCAGGACGCGGCCGTCAGCGTCCCTACTGCACCGGCGCCGGTGATCTTGATGGGCAGCGTGTTCGTGACGTGGGCATCGACGAGGCCGACGACCGAGATGGGCAGATCCAGGTTCGGGCTGAGGGTGAGCGATATCTGAGCCGTGCTGACACTGTTTCCGACCGGGCCGAAGTAGTACTGCGGTTTTTCGATCACCTGGAGCGATGCGGCGGTCGACAGCACGCCCGGCACGGAGATGCCCACGTTGGAGACGTTGATGAAGTTGTTGCCGTTGGCCACCTGAGCGGCGGCGGTGACCAGTTGGAAGACGTTGAGCGTCGACGCGAGGGCCGTGCTGTCCGCCCCGGTCGCAACCGTCATGAAGTCGCCCAGCTTGAATGAGCTGATCGTCGTACTCGTCACCTGGGCCTTCAGGGTGTTGAGGATGGTCGCCTGGGTTGCTCCGGTCACGCCCTGGTCGGTGAGGGCCGAGGCCGTTGCCGTCATGAGCTGGTTCATCGTCAGGTTGGCACTCATCAAACCGTTCACGGTGCCGGCGGACACACCGGCGCTGACGAGCTTGGCCCGCAGGGCTTCGAGGGTGATGTTGGCGCCGGCCAGGCCCGACCAGCTGACGCCGCTGATGCTGAGGTTCGACCCTCGAAGGATCCCGCCCATGAAGCGGTCGAGGATCGCCGATCGCGCCGTGTCGAAGGTGACCAGCGAGGACCCGATCGTGTACCCGCCGAAGGCGGTCTTGGACGCCATCGCGGCGCGGGTCACGCTCGAGCGACCGCTGACGAACGGGAACTTGTTCGTGTACGGGGAGGTCACGGTCACGCAGGCCGAGCCCACCCCGGGTACCGACTGGCAGTTGTTCCCGGTCTTGGTGCCCTCGACCGCCGTCACGGAAAATCCGGCGGTGGTGGGAAACGCGTTGCGTGCCGCGCTGGCCAGGGCAAGGGTCTGGTAATTGGCGGGCACCCCGCGGATGGCGTCCAGCGCGGCCAGGTCGGCCACCTTCTGGTCCTCTCGGGCGTCCTGCGCCAGGCTGCCGATGTCGATGGCCAACGCGGAGGCCACCATGGCGATCACCATGCCGAGGGAGGCAAGTATCAGGATGGCACCCTGCTCGTCCCGCCGGCGGGTACGTGCGAACCTCACCGCTCGGGACCTCGTGTCGTCGCTCATGAGTACTGGACCACGGCCGACGAGCTCACCTTGTTGGGCGTGATCAGGCCGAGGCCGGGCGCCGGTGGGATGACGGGGTGGGTGTCGAGGTTGTACTGGATGGTCACGGTGATGCACTGGTTCGAGCCACAGGCTGCGGTCGTGTACGAGGGGGTGAAGCTGCCGGCAGGCAGCCCGGCGGCGAGCACCCGGGCGGTGGCTGCGGTGACCGCAGCGGACGCGCTGGTCTGACCGACGGCGGCCCGTGCACCCTCGGCTGCGGCGTTGGTCACGCGCTGCTTGGTGGCCAGGATCATCCCGAAGGCGATCAGTCCGTAGAGGATGAAGACGAAGAGCCCGACCACCAGGGAGAACTCCACCATCGACGCCCCCGCCTCGGTGCGGTGGAGGAATCGCCGGCGCGGCTGCTCGGCCGGATGCAGATGAGGTCGTCGGATCACGCTGGGCTCCCACGGGTCATGAACTGGGTCATGGGACGTATCGGTTGCCAGCCAGCCGCGCTTTAGGTCGAACGACTTATATTCCGACTACAGCCAGGTACCACTCCGGCCGAAAACCTATCTGGGCGACCCCGACGCGGGTGTCGGACCGAACCCCCCAAATTCATCGAACAGACCGGAGACCCAAGACATGGGAAAGCGCTCGAACTTGATCGTGACCCTCGGCCTCGCCGTGTTCATCATCGGCGCTGCGGCCACCTACCTCGTCGTACGGAACAGTGACGACGGCAGCACGAGCACGGCGAACGGCCGAGTGTCGGTGCTGGTGGCGGACAAGCCCATCCCGGCAGGCACCCTTGGCACCAACGTCGTCGCCCAGGGCCTCATCAAGGCCAAGACCATCGACCCCGGGGCCAAGCCCGCCACCGCCATCACCGACCCCGCCCAGCTGGCGGGCAAGACCGTGACCCTCGGCGTTTCGCAGGGCGAGATCCTGACTCTCGACCAGTTCCAGACCGCGCAGACCCGGATCGGCACCCTGAAGATCCCGGACGGCAAGACCGCCCTGGCCGTCCAGCTCGCCAACGTGCCCGGCGTGGCCGGATTTGCCGGTGCCGGCGACCGCATCAACATCTACGGCGTCATCAAGGCCGGCTCCGACCCGAAGAACCCGGCGGGCATGGCCCACCTGATCATGCAGAACACCGAGGTGCTGAACGTCAACGGCACTGCGCTCGCCGCCGCCCAGGGCCAGCCGGCAGGCACCGCCCTCCTGTACCTCCTGGCCGTCAGCCCCGCCGAGGCCGAGCGGCTCATCTACCTGAGCACGTTTGAGTCGCTGTACTTCTCCCTGGTGTCCAAGGACGCTCTGCCGGTTGGGAACACGCCGGGCTCGAGCATCGCCGACGCCCTCAAGCAGTTCTGATCGACCTCCGAGAGAGTTGAGGAGAAAGCCCGTGCGCAATCCCAAGATCCTCGTCCTCGAGAAGGACGAGAGCCTGGCCGATCAGGTCCGGGGCGTGGCTGGAGAGCTGCGCCCCCGGCCTGAGGTCGTGGCAGTCGACCGGCCGACCGGTGTCGAAGACGCTGTCAACGCCGGCGGTCCCTTCGACGTGATGATCGCCGGCCCGAGCCTGAGCACCAAGAGCGGGCTCGCCGCCCTGCAGGCCATCCACGACGAAACCCCCTCGACCAGCCTGGTGCTCGCGTTCTCCAAGCGGCCCGACGCCACCCTGCGCGACATCATCCGGACCGGGGCGGTGGACCTCCTGCAGCTCCCGGTGTCCGACAGGAACCTGCACGACGCCGTCGAACGGGCCGTCGCCATGAGCCGGAGCCAACCCACGGCTGCCGTGGGGAACAGCGTCCAGACGCCGGCCCCAGCAGCCAACCTCGGGACGGTCTTCACCGTGTCCTCCGCCACCGGCGGGTGCGGCAAGACCTTCTACGCCACCAACCTGGCGTACTACCTGCACCAGTACACGGGAAAGCGGACCTGCATCATCGACCTCGACCTGCAGTTCGGTGAGGTGTCGACCGCCCTGAGGCTCCGTCCCCGGTTCACGATCTCCGACATCCTGTCCCGGGACGACATCGACGAGGTCGACCTGGCCGCCCACATCGACGAGTACGTGGTCAGCCACGACTCGGGGGTGATGGTGCTGCCCGCGCCCAAGGACCCCTCCGACGCCGACCGCATCCACCCCGTCGACGTCCAGCGGGTGATCGAGGCGGCCCGGAAGAAGTTCGACTACGTCATTGTCGACACGCCGGCTGCCCTCACCGAGATCGTGCTGGCCGCCTTCGACATGTCGAACCAGCTCTACGTGATGGCGACCCTCGACCTGCCCAGCGTCCGCCACATGGGCGTGTTCCTCAATACCCTGGAGAAGCTCAAGATCTCCTCGGACAACGTCAAGCTCATCCTGAACAAGGCCGAGCGTGACGTCGGCCTCGACGTCGACCAGGTCACCCGGCTGTTCCCCCAGGGGTTCACCTCCGTCCTGCCCTACGCCAAGGAGGTCACCAAGTCGGTGAACGTCGGCACCCCCGTGCTGGCCTTCTCCCCGACCTCAGACGTCAGCCGGCGCATGGCGGCAGGCATGAGCCCGCTCCTGCCGGAGGTCAACCGCGGCAAGGCCCTCGAGGCCGAGGGCCCGAACAAGCGCAGCCTGTTCGCCCGCATGTTCCACCGCTCGCCAGCGATCGCATCCTAGGAGGACATTCGTGAAGCTCTCCGACAAGTTGGCCGCCCTCGAGGAGCAGGAGAACGCCTCCTCCTCGGGCCGGCCCCAACCCCCCGGCATGGCCAAGAGCCCGAGCGCCAGGCAGGCTGCCGCGGCGCCGAGCGGCGCCTCCCGCGCCAAGCAGAACTCCACCGCCAGCTGGCAGGCGTCCAAGCGCAAGGTCCGCGAGCTCGTGCTCTCGGAGGTGGCGCCCAAGGCAACGGGCCTTTCGGAGCACGCCCTGGCCAACGAGGTCAAGACCGCCCTCGACAAGATCCTGCAGCGGGAGGACGTGAAGGTCTCCCCCCGGGAGCGGCGGGCATTCGTGCAGGAGATGATCTCCGACACGCTCGGCTACGGGCCGCTCGACCCGCTGCTCAGCGACGACTCGATCACAGAAATCATGTGCAACAACTACGACGACGTCTGGATCGAGCGCGACGGCAAGCTGGTCAAAACCGGCGCCACGTTCTCCGACGATCAGCAGTACCGCCACGTGATCGAGAAGATCGTCGCCGGCGTCGGCCGGCGCATCGACGAGTCCTCCCCCATGGTCGATGCCCGCCTGCCCGACGGCTCCCGTGTCAACGCCATCCTGCCGCCCCTGGCCATCCACGGCCCGATCATGACCATCCGGAAGTTCGCGGCCGACCCTTACACGGTGAAGGACCTGATCAACTTCGGCACCTTCACCCTCGACATGTCAGTGGTCATGGAAGCGTGCGTCCGGGGCAAGCTCAACATCCTCGTCTCGGGTGGTACCGGCACCGGCAAGACCACCAACCTCAACGTGCTCTCCTCCTTCATCCCGGAGGGCGAGCGCATCGTCACCATCGAGGACGCAGCCGAGCTCCAGCTCCAGCAGTCCCACGTCCTCAGCCTGGAGTCCCGCCCGCCCAACGCCGAAGGGGCCGGCGAGGTCCGCATCCGCGACCTCGTCCGCAACGCCCTGCGTATGCGCCCCGACCGCATCATCGTCGGTGAGGTCCGTGGCGCCGAGGCCCTCGACATGCTCTCGGCCATGAACACCGGCCATGAGGGGTCGATGACCACGGTCCACTCCAACGGCCCCCGGGACGCCCTCAGCCGCCTCGAGACCATGACCCTCATGGCCGGCTATGAGCTGCCGATCAAGGCCATCCGGGAGCAGATCAACTCGGCTCTGAACCTCATCATGCACCTCGACCGCATGCCCGACGGCCGCCGCGTCGTCACCTCTATCACCGAGCTGCAGGGCATGGAGGGCGAGACGATCCTCCTCCAGGAGATCTTCAAGTACCGTCCTCTGCCCCGGGGCGAGAACGGCCGGACCTCCGGCGAGCTGGTGGCCACCGGCCTCAGGCCGAAGTTCCTCGACAAGCTGGCCGAGGAGGGCATCGAGGTGCCCGCCAAGGCCTTCCGGGCCCCCACCGCTGCCCCTGCGCCCCCCGTGTCCCGGCTGCGTAACACCCGGGTCCCGTCCGTCTCCCAACTCGCGACGGCGGAGCGTGCCCGATGAACGCCGGGATCTTCGCCATGCTGTTCGTCGGCGGCGGCCTGGCCCTGATGGTCGGCGGGCTCCTCTTCCGTGTCCGTGAGCGGGAGAAGGCGCTGGCCGACATCCTCGACCTCCCCTTCGGTGAGCGCGACGTCAGGCCCGACTCGGTGAGCGAGGGATACAGCCCGCTCGTGGAAGGCACCATCGGCCTCGCCGGCAAGGTGGTCGACCAGTTCGACGAGAAGGGCGCCGTGCAGGCAGCCCTCGAGCGGGCCCGCATCCCGATGCGACCCGGCGAGTACGCCATCACCGCATTCGGAGCGTCGCTCACCCTCGCCGCCCTGCTCTACGGCCTCACCGGCACCGTGATCATCGCCGCCGTCGGCCTGATCGTCGGCCCGCTCGGTGCGGTGTCTTTCGTCCGCTACCGCATCGCCAAGCGCAGGAAGGCATTCGAAGCCGCCCTCCCCGACGCGCTGACACTCATCGCCTCGTCGCTCTCCGCCGGCCACACGTTCCTGCGGGCGATCCAGATGATGTGCGAGGAGGCGGAACCGCCGATGTCGGAGGAGTTCGCCCGGGTCGTCGCCGAGACCCGGTTGGGCGATCCTCTCGTCGACGCCCTGGGCCGCATGGCCAAGCGTCTCGAGGTCCGGGACATGGACTGGGTCGTCCAGGCCATCCGCATCCAGCAGACGGTCGGTGGCCGGCTGGCGGACCTGCTGCACACGCTGGCCGACTTCATCCGAGCCCGCGAGGAGGTGCGGCGTGACGTCGCCGTGCTGACCGCCGAGGGGCGGATCTCCGCCTATGTGCTCACCGCCCTCGCTCCGTTCATGTTCCTGGCCATCCAGGTCATCAGTCCCGGCTACATGAAGCCGATGTACTCAGGGTTCGGCCTCGTTGTCCTCGCCGGGACCGCACTGCTCATGTCCGTCGGCTCCGTCATCATCTTCCGCATGTGCAAGATCGAGGTGTGATCAGTGACTTCTCTCAGCCTCCTCGCCATCTCCTTCACGGCGCTCGGCGCGGCCCTGGCCGCCGTCGGCGTGGCCCGGGCCCGGCGTCCCGCCTTCAACGTGGCCGAGTACTTCCACGACCTCGACGAGGCCGGCGGTGTGCCCGACGAGTTCGAGGCCACACTCGCCCAGCCCTTCTGGGTCAGGGTGGTCAAGCCGTTCAGCGGCAGGGCGCTCAAGAGCGTGACCCGCCTGACGCCGAGCGAGTACCTGGAGCGCACCCAGCGCAAACTGCTGCTCTCCGGGCTCACCGGCACCATGCGGGCCGAGGAGTTCGTGATCGCCCAGTCCGCAGCCACGGGTCTCCTGACCGTGGGTGCGCTGGCATACCTGCTGCTGGCTCACCCGGCCCCGCGGGTCGGCATCATGGTCCTCATCCTCGCCCCGGTCATCGGCTGGTGCCTTCCCGCCTCGTGGCTCTCCCGGAAGGTCACCGAGCGCCAGGCTGCGATCCTGAAGGACCTGCCCGACACCCTCGACCTGCTCGCCATCTCGGTCGAAGCCGGCATGGGCTTCGAGGGCGCGCTCGAGATCGTCTGCCAGCACTTCAACTCCCCGCTCTCAGCGGAGTTCTCCCGAACGCTGCACGAGATGGAGCTCGGCCTGCCCCGACGCGACGCGTTCCAGAACCTCAAGCGCCGCACGCAGGTCCCGGAGCTCTCGAACTTCGTGCTGGCCCTGCTCCAGGCCGACGCCCTGGGCATCCCTATCGGCAGGGTGCTGAAGACCCAGGCCGTCGAGATGCGGAACAAGCGCCGCCAATGGGCCAGGGAGAAGGCGGCCAAGCTGCCGGTCAAGATGCTGTTCCCGCTGGTGCTGTTCGTGTTCCCGGCCATCATGGTCACGGTGCTCGGGCCTGCCGGCTTCGGCATCTCCCAGGCCTTCAAGTAGCTCGATGCAGGCCGTGCCGTCGGCTCCGACGCTCATGACGGTACCGGCCGCGCCCCTCAGCTCCTTCGGAGCAGGCGTGTGTTGGGCGACACTGGCGCTGGGCCTGGTCGTGGCCGCCACCACCGGCCAGACCACGGCCCGCGTCGGGGCGTGGGCCCTGGCGCTCACGGCCATGGCTCTGTGGCAGTCCGACACCCGGCCGAGGCCGGGCGCCGCCGGAAAGCCCCAGGCGCTGCGGGCAGCGCATCAGAGCGGACTGGTCCCGATGATCGCTCTGGTCGTCGACGTCGCCGCCGTCGTCACCACCGGCTCATGGACCTCGCCGTTCGTGTTTTGCCTACTGGGCGGCATCATGACCATCGGGTTCGCCAGCGGGTTCGCCACGGGGATCAAGACGGCGATAGCCGCGACACTGGGCGTGGCCGTGCCGTTCCACCTCAACCTGAACGTGCTCGACGCGGACAGCTTCCGGCTGAGCGGTCAGTGGGCCGTGGAGCTGCTCCTCGTCGCTGTGCTCGCGGCCTACGCCCGCCGGCTCTTCGGTCGGGCCCAGGAGCAGCACTCCCTCGCCCTCGACCGCATGGGCCAGCTGACAGAGGCGAACGAACTGCTCGTGTCGCTCCACCGGGTGGCCCAGACGCTTCCGGCGTCGCTCGACCTGGAGCAGGTGATGGTGTCGACGGTCAATCGCCTGCGAGGGCTCATCGACTGCGACGTGGTGGCGGTGCTCCTTCACGACGACGGCACCGACACGTGGACGGTCGCCGCCTCGGAGGGTGCTGTCCTGCCCCGCAGGTTCAACAGCGGCGAGCTGCCTCAGACACTGGCCGCCTCGACGTCCAGCAGCGTGGCGTCGCTGGTCGTGAGCCTGGGCCCCGGGGAGGGCCTCGGGCCCGACGTGCTCTCCAAGTCCGGGCTGTACGCCCCACTTCGCGCCAGAGGAGTCCTTCTCGGGCTCATCGCCCTCGAGCAGCACGAGCCCGGCTTCTACGGGCGCCGCGACCTCCGCATCCTCGACGGCTTCGTGGAGCCGGCGGCGATGGCCATCGACAACGCCCGGTGGTTCGCCCGGTTGCGCACCATCGGGGCCGACGAGGAACGGGTCCGCATCGCCCGCGACATGCACGACAGCGTCGGCCAGTCGCTGGCGTTCGTCGCCTTCAAGCTCGACCGGCTGGCGGCGATGGCCGAGGACGAGAAGATGCACGAGGAGCTCAACGTCCTCCGGACGGAGGTCCGCGGGGTCCTCACCGAGGTGCGAGACACCCTCTGCGACCTGCGCACGGAGGTGAGCGACGCACAGGACCTCGTCGAGACGCTGGAGGAGTTCCTCGGTCGGGTGGCCGAACGCGCCGACTTCGAAGTCAGCTTCGTCCACGGGACGACCGGACGGCTGTCGCTGGTGCAGGAACGTGAGCTGTGGCGGATGGCCCACGAAGCGGTCAGCAACGTCGAGCACCATGCTCGGGCCCACCACCTGCGGGTCAGATGGGACTGCGACGGCTCCTCCGGACGCCTGATCGTCGCCGATGACGGAAAGGGTTTCGACCCCGACAGTTCCGCCGGGGCCGGCAGCTACGGGCTGAAGGGCATGCGCGAGCGGGCGGACGCGATAGGCGCCCGGCTCAGCATCGAGTCCGAACCTTTCGTGGGGACGGTCATCGAGTGCCGGGTAGGGTGAGCCCGCCTCGATGACCGCCTCCATGACCACGACGCGGCTCCTGATCGCCGACGACCACCGCATGCTGCGCGACAGCCTGAGGCGATCGATGGAGGAGCACGGCTTCGACGTCGTGGGTGAAGCGGCAGACGGCGCCGAGGCGGTCAGGCTGACCCAGACCCTCGTGCCCGACGTGGTCCTCATGGACGTCTCGATGCCCGGCCTCGACGGCGTCGAGGCGACGCGTCAGATCACCCGGCTCACGCCCCACACCCAGGTCGTCATGCTCACCATGCACGCCGACGGCGACGTCATGGCCCGGGCCATCCAGGCCGGGGCCGTCGGCTACCTCGTCAAGGACTGCTCGATCGACGACGTGGTGGCCACCATCCACACCGCGGCCAGCGGCGAGAGCGTGCTCTCGCCCGGCTTGGCCAGTTCCATGCTGGCCGACGTCAAGAAGACCACCCACGTCCGTGGCGATGGTGACGGCCCCGTGATCAGTGCTCGCGAGGAGGAGGTCCTACAGCTGGTGGCCGACGGCCTTTCCCTGCCGGAGGTCGCAGCCGCCCTGTTCATCAGCGTGAAGACGGTCAAGAACCACTTGGCGTCGATCTACGCCAAGCTCGACGCCCGGGACCGCACCCAGGCCGTCCTGCGGGCCGTCCGGATGGGCATCATCCGCCTCACCTGAGGGCCCGCCGGGCATCGGTTTGACTGACCAACAGGTCGAATGGCCCATCAAGGCCCCGCCCCGGCGGTCCGATACTTCTCGTACCACCGACGCCCGGCGGGGCATGAGTCCGAAGGGATACGAGAATGCACCTGGACATCGTCCGCTACATCAACGCCCGCCTGAACATCCAGAACGAGCGTGGCGCCGCTCTCGTCGAATACGCCCTCCTCCTGGCCCTCATCGCCGTGGTGTGCATCGTCGCCCTGACCAC
>Ga0136633_1000149_pt1 | contig 51489 bp, 49 predicted proteins | sample AntDrymeUQ832206_2_FD_105494 | JGI IMG/M metagenome (GOLD analysis project Ga0136633, IMG submission 105494) | Polar desert sand microbial communities from Dry Valleys, Antarctica - metaG UQ83 (22.06) | ecosystem: Environmental > Terrestrial > Soil > Desert | place: Antarctica: Dry Valley... | reverse complement strand
GGGGGGTGGAGGCGGCGGTGGCGGCCCAGGCGGAGGCGGAGGCGGCGGAGGCGGCGGTGGTCCAGGTGGAGGTGGAGGCGGCGGAGGTGGTGGTCCAGGTGGAGGTGGCGGCGGCGGGGGTGCGGGCGGCGGTGCCGGTTCCGAGCTCCGCGTGCTCGAGAAGACACAGGTCACGACCTCGTCCGCGTCGAGCCGGATCGCGCTCGGCAAGCTCCCGTCGCTACACAGTGCCGAAGTCAGCGTCCAGCCCGGGATCGGAGTCTCCGCAATCGCGTACGTGCCTGCAGGAAGACTCGTCTCCAGCTGCTGTCCGTGGCTCAGCACGAATCGCTCTGTCTGTCCCGAGCCGCGTCCTTCCAAGGCGGTGCCGATGAATGCAAACACCGTCGGATCTCCGGCGGGATTCGTCTGCATCTGGACGATGACTCGTCCTGCCGCTTCGTCGGCGCTCGTCGCCGGCATCGCGACGATGACTCCGGCGATCGCGGCACAGGTCAACAGAAAGCGGGCGCGTAAGGCCGCCCGCGATGGCGCAGTTCTCCTCATATGATCAGCCTCCCCAGCTGCAGAACTCGGTGGTGGATCCGTCGCGTATTCGCATCAGGCGACGGCCTAAACAAGTCGCATACAGGTCTCTACCCAGGCGGTACCCCAACCCAGCGCCCGCCGATCCACTGCTCGCACACGAGGCCCGACAGACTGAGGGCGCCCGTGTTGAGACACGGCGGGGAGATCGCGAAGCCTGCGCAGTTCGGATCCTCGCGCCGGCCCGTGCGGAAGCGCGCGCCGCTTACGTCGTTCCCCGGTCCCGAACCGGCGTTGCTGCCGTTCAGCGCGTGGTTGCAGGAGATGTACCTGCCGCCCAGGATGTCGACGTTGGTGATGCGGTTGAGCGAGTAGAACGGCCCGCCGCCGGCGCCCATGCAGGTCGAGGTGCCGGCGTCGTAGTTGCCGCCCGCTTCGACGTTGACGAACGTGATGTTCGTCCCGCCCTGGATCTGGATCGAGTCCTGGTGCGCGCCGGGCGCCCGTCGTCCGCACTGGATCGAGCCCGTGATTCGCAGGTTCTCCGGGTTCTCCCGCGTCTTGAAGGCGTCCTGGCCGTTGCCGCCGGAGCTCGACGGCCCACCGCCCCTGATGTCCACGATCAGGTTGACGTCGGTTCCGGGCGAGCCCGTGCAGCCCGAGTTGACGGTGACCGCTCCCGCGTCGTCCCAGGCGTCACTCGCGGTCGAGATGACCTTGATCGGCAGCGGCCCGTAGCTCGAGAGCGGGCGGTTGCAGTGCCAGGACGAGTTCGTGACCGTGATCGTCGTGCCCACGCGGCACTGCTGCCATGACCACGACGAGTAGTTCGCCGTCGAGCAGCCCGAGCCAGGAGATGGAGGCGGCGGAGGTGGCGGGGGTGGCGGGGGTGGCGCCGGGGGTGGTGGCGGAGGCGGCGGAGTCACGTTCGACGCGGGCCGGAACATCGCCCGCGCCCAGCGGTTCTGGCTCAAGGTCAGGGAGCAGGTTGGAGCGTTCCCCGAGCACGATCCCGCCCAACCCGTGAAGAGCCAGTTGCGCTGCGGGTTAGCCCTGAGCGAGACCCGCGTTCCTGCCGAGAACATCGCGGTGCAACGCCCTGGGCACGAGATTCCATTGGGGGTGCTCGCGATCGTCCCGCCGTTGTCGGCGCGCACGCCGAGCCTCATTCCGGGCGCGGGGGCAGCCGGTGGCGGCGGAGCAGCGGCCGGCGGGGGCGGCGTCGGCGCCTGGCCTCCCGAGCCTCCGGAGCCAGACGTTCCACCGGTGCCTCCGTAGCCGCCCGCAGGCGGCTTGATCTTCTTCTTCTCGCAGTTCTCGACGTGGTCGAAGGGATCGCGGATGATCTGATCCTTGCCCGGTCCGCAGTCGACGAGGTCACGAAAGCCGTCCTTGGCGACGAGCAGGTCCGAGCCCTTGCCGCCGAGCATCGTGTCCATGCCCGGTCCGCCTTCGACCCGATCGCGTCCCTCTGCGCCGAGGATGACGTCCTTTCCGGGACCGCCGGAAAGCAGGTCGTTGCCGAAGCTGCCGATCAAGAGGTCCGTGCCGCGCCCTCCGTAGATACGATCGTGTCCGCGGAGGCCGTAGAGCTCGTCGGCCTTGGCGGTCCCACGGATGACATCGCGGGAGCTGGAGCCCATCACGTTCGCCGCGAGCGAGGAGCCCGCTAGGAGAAACGCGAGAGCGATACCGACAAGTGTGACGCGGCGGCGTTTTCTCATCGAAAAACAAAAACGAGGGCCCTCGACAACAGCGAAGCGCCCTCGTTGACGAACCTAGCAGGGTTCCCCGAAGGCGTCTGCACCAAACGACACGAGCCCCGTCTGGCCCGTCGAAAAAAGTTCGTATACGCTCGGGAAAACGGCGCTTGTAAGAGTTGTATGAGAGTTTCGAAGCCAACAGAGGATCATGCGACGGAGGCGGAAGGCCGGTCCGGCGGTCGCGTGGACGTGCTGCTCGTGTGCTCGACTGGCGGCCACCTGCTCCAGCTCGTTGCCCTCAAAAGCGCTTGGGACAGCCAATCGCGGGCCTGGGTCACGTTCAACAAGAGCGACGCACGCTCGTTGCTCGACGCCGAGCGAGTGATCTACGCGCACGGTCCTACGAACCGGAACATCCCGAACCTGCTTCGCAATCTCCGGCTGGCCCGCCGACTCGTCTTCGAGCTCCGACCCCGCATCCTCGTGACCACGGGCGCGGGCGTTGCGGTGCCGTTCGCGTGGATGGCACGCCTGCGCGGCGCCAAGGTCGTATACGTCGAGAGCTTCACGCGCATCGACGGGCCGTCGCTTTCATGCCGCCTGATCGCGCCAGCCGCGGCGCGTGTCTACGCGCAGTGGCCCGAGCTGGCCGACTCCTTCCGTCGGGCTCGCTATCGCGGCAATGTCTTCCTCGGCCAGTGATCTTCGTCACCGTTGGTACCAACGAGGCGGCGTTTGACCGCCTGCTCGAGGCGGTTAAAGGCTTGCAGACGGGCGACGAGGAGATCGTCGTTCAGCACGGCTCGTCCGCGATTCGACCCGCGAACGCCTCCCGGACGTACGACTTTCTGCTCTTCGACGATCTCGTCGAGGTGATGCGTTCGGCGCGCGTCGTAGTCACGCACGCAGGGATCGGCTCGATCATGACCGCGCTCTCCTGTGGGCGGCGGCCAGTCGTGGCGGCGCGGCTCGTGGCTCACCGGGAGGCTGTCGACGACCACCAGCTGCCGGTGGCACGGCGGCTCGAGGCGGCCGGCCTCGTCACGCTCGTCGAGGATCTTTCACGGCTCGACGAGGCCGTCGCGAAGGCGGGCGAGCAGGTGGAAGTGTCGCTCGGAGCCGACGAGCGGCTCGTGACCGAGCTGCGTGACTACATCCGCGATGCGATCGGCTACTCGAGGTAGCCGAGGCTTCGCAGGCGCTCCTCTACGGATTCCTGGTCGGCGGCGTCGTAGCTCTCGGCAGGCCCAATCGCGACGCTTTCCAGGTCCGCGTATTCGGGCGGTCGCGCCTCGAGCAGCGCAGGTGCGACGCCCTCGGTGACGAGGCGCCCGTCGAGATCGGTGGGAACGGGCTGGCTCAGCAAGTAGAGGATCGTCGGCGCGACGTCGGCGAGCTCGGCGGCGATCGTTCCGCCCAGACGCGCCGAGGGACCTGAGAGCGCGATAACGCCCTCGTGCCGATGGCTTCCGACGTAGGAGTGCTTGCTTCCGGGCTCGATCTCGATGCGGTCGAGCAGCGCGGTGCCGCGACTCCGGAGATTCCCCTTGCCGAGCCACGCGTAGCGGTCGAACTCCACGATCAAGTCCGGGAGCTTCTCGAGCTCGGGGCCGTGGAAGAGATCCTCGCGGCGGTGAACCGCGGCGACGATCTCCTCGCCGTCCGGCCCGCGCAGCTCTTCGAGCACCGTCTTCACCTCGTCGCGCACGCGCTCGAAGTCGGCCGGCCCGACCGTCCCTTCCCGCTCCCTGCCCTCGAGGTTGACGATCACGTTCCCGAACGTCCCATACGCGAACGCCGTCGTCCGCGACCAGTCCACGACCGTGTACGTCGTCGCCTCATACGCGCGCTCGCGCACGGCCGGCAGCCTGCGCTTGACGGCGGTGCGAAGTCCCTCGGGGAGCTTTCGGCGCAGCTCGAAGAGCCGGCGCGCGAACCTGCGCCCGGCAGCCGCGTCGGCCCCGCGGTAGGAGAGCAGCCCTCGGCGCGCGAGATACGCGTTCAGGTTGACGACGCCGTCGAGCCTGCCGCCGCCGTGATCCGAGACGACGAGGACGTCGCCGTCCGGCCCGGCCGCATCGGCAAGCGCTCCGGCGGCCCGGTCGAGGATCCGATAGACCTCCGCGACCGCGCTCTCCGGGCCGCGCCGCTCCCAATCGTCCCAGCAGATGTGGTGGACGTGGTCGGCGGCCATGAACACGACGAACAGGAGCTCGGGCTCGAATCGCTCGGCGAGCCAGAGCGCGATCTCGACTTTCTGCTCCGCCGCCCGGCGCACGAGATCGAGGTCGACCCCGCCGTCGTCGCCGATCGGAAAGCGGTGGTCCAGAACGAGCGGGCCGAACCGCTCTCGGATCTCCGAGACGAGGTCGCGTGGAAACGTCAGCCCCTCCTCGCGCGCCGCCGCGTCGAAGCCCGAGATCGCGAAGCCCTCGATCTCGGGCGCCGGCCAGGTGAAGGGGATGTTGACGATCCCACACGCCACACCGCGCGCACTCAAGCGATCCCAGACCGCCGGAGCCCGCCGGTAGCTGCCGTTGATGAGGCGGAGCTCGTAGCCTCCGTCGCCGCGCTCGGAGAAGTCCCAGATTCCGTGCCGGCCCGCGTTGACGCCCGTCGTCATCGTTGCCCACGCGTGCGGCGTCAACGGATGCGTCACCGAGCGGAGAACGCCACGCGAGCCAGCTGCGAAGAGACGGGCAAGATTAGGGAGCTCGCCAGCTTCGATCAGCGGGTCGACGACGTCGAAAGTGGCGGCGTCGAGACCGACGACGGTGAGCTTGGGTCTGGACATACGCCGTTTCCCAGCCTATAAGATGAGTAGCGGGGCTCCTGCGGCGTCCGATGTTCGAGCTTGCGCTTTGTAGGAAATTCACCCAACACGGGGAGCTCGAATGAGTACAATCCCGATCTTGTTCTCGAGGGGGACGGCTGGGGAGGCCGCGACGACATGAATCCAGGGTACGGTCCAGCGCTCAAGCGCTTTTGGTGGGTCCTCGCGCTTGGCGCGATTGCAGCAGTAGCCGTTGCGGCGTTTATGGTTTTCAAGGTCGAGGAGGGTGGCCTGGAGAAGCGTGCCGCGCCTGTGTACACCGCGCTCTCGCGCCTGTTCGTGACGAGCGGCCAGGCGCCGTACTTCAGGACGAGCGTTCCTCGTTCCGAGGTGCCGATCGGCACCGAGCAGCCGACGACCCGCGCGAGCGCGCAGATCTTCGACGCACCTGACACGCGCACGCTCGTTGCTGCCACCAATGTCTATCCGCTCCTGATCGAGGGAGACGAGGTGGGCAAGCTACGGACGGATCTCTACGGCCCGGCCCCGCCCGAAAGCGAGGTCACGGCGAAGGCGATCTTCTCGGGCGCGACCGCCGCCCGCTACCAGTCCTCCGAGATCCCGGTGATCGAGCTCTTCGCTACGGCAAACACCGCGCCGGCTGCGATCAAGCTCGCGACCGACACGTCGAAGACATTCCAGTCCTACATCGCGCGGAAGCAGCAGAACGCGAAGATCCCCCCAAGGCAGCGGATCGTGATCGAGTCGCTCGAGACTCCGACCGAAGCGACCGCGGTCGGCGGGACGAGCATCGGCCTGCCGATTCTCGCGCTGCTCGCGATCCTCACCGCCTTCGGGGCGCTCGCGATCATGGTCGACCGGATGTTCCCGCGCCGCAAGCGGGCCGATGCGAACGTCGCCGAGAGCCCGGCGGTCTCCCACGAGGAGCGCTCGCGTGAGCGGCACGTCGGAATCTCCGAAACCGGCTAGGCCGACTCGCTAGGGCCAACCCTCCGGGAACCCGGACGTGACAGCGCACACTCAGTCGGCAGCGCGGTCTCCGGCACCGATTCTGGTGGCGGGACTCGGCGTCGTGATCTTCGCGATCTGCCTGACGCAGACTCCCGAGACGGCCGCCGTGGGCGCGCTCGCGCTGGCCGCGGCCTTTCTCGTCGCGCTGGCCCAGACCAGCAGGGACATCCTGTCGTGGCCGAACGCGATTGCCTGCCTGGTTCTGATCATCTGGCTGATCCCGATCAAGCTCTACCGCCTGCCGGTCTCGCTTCCGTTCAACCTCGAGGTCTACCGGATCGCCGTGTTGCTGTTGGTCGTGGCGTTCCTCATCGGCATCTTCCTCGGGCTCCTGCCGTTCTCTACCGCAGGTCACGGTTGGGCGCTGCTGGCGCTCGCCGGCGTCGCGATCACCTCGCAGATGATCAACTGGGCGGAGCTCAGCCCTCCGGGAGAGCCGGCCGCTGCGCTCAAGGCGGTGTCCTACTTCATCAGCTTCGTCGTGATCTTCCTGCTCATCACGGCGGCGATCTCCAAGCTGGACGACGCGCGGCGCCTCATCTCGGTGCTCGTCGTCGGTGGGACCGTCGTCGCCGCCGCCGCGCTCTACGAGTCGTGGACCGGAACCAACGTGTTCGACAGCCTCGACACCTGGGTACCTGGCCTCGTGAAGCAGGTGCGTGAGCTCGAGGACCTGCGCGGCGGGCGGCTCCGCGTTCGCAGCTCCGCGCAGCATCCGATCGCGCTCGGAGTAGCGCTCACGATGGTCGTCCCGCTCGCTGTCGTCCTCTCGCAGTACGCGCTGACGACCGCTCGCAAGGTGTTGTGGCTGGTCGCCGCCGGGATCTGCATGCTAGGCGCCTTCGTCACCGTCTCGCGCACGGTCATCGCGATGACGATCGTCATGGTCATCGTCGGGCTGATGCTCCGGCCCGAGCGGGTGCGCAAGTTCTGGCCGGTGCTGCTCGTGATGCCCGGTTTCATGCAAGCGATCGCACCGGGCACGCTCGGCGCCCTCTACCGGTCGGTCTTTCCTGACGAAGGCTTCGGATCCGATCTCGAGGGGCGTGAGGGCCTCGGCGGCTCGGGACGGCTCTCGGACCTCGGGCCGGGTCTCGACATCTGGTCCGATGCCCCGCTCGTGGGGCACGGCCTCGGCTACGTCGCGACCGCGACCGAGCAAATAGCCGGTGCCGCGCAGGGCATCACCGGCTTCCAGATCATTTTCGACAACCAATACATGTCGACGCTCATCTCGCTCGGAGCGCTCGGCGTGGTCGCCACGATCTGGGTCGTGTGGGGAGCGGCGTACAAGCTGGTCTCCTCCGGGCGAGAGCACCGCACCGGACCAGAAGCGGATCTCGTGTCGGCGTGCGCCATCGCCTGCGCCGGATTCGCGACCGCCATGTTGTTCTTCGATGCGTTTGCTTTTGTCCAGGCGACGCTCGTGTTCTTCATCATCGCTGCCATCGGATTGCGCCTGCGGCAACTCGGGCTCGACCCTGCGCCGGTGATCCCCTTGGGCGAACGACGACAGGCCTTCCTCCGCAGGAAGGGCCTCACCATCTGGGACTGGACGATGCGTCGATGACCGGTCCCCCATTCAAGGAGAAAAGGAGTCGAGCCCATATGACGAAGCGGATAGCCGCGGTCGTAGCCGCGCTTGTGTTCGGGGTCGCCGGCTACGCGCTGGCCGCAGGTGTCAGCGTGTCGCTCACGTCGACCGGCCCGCAACCCGAGACGGTGACCATCAATTGGAACGACACCGTGACGTACGCGAACAACGACAGCGTCGAGCATGTCGTGTCGATCCCGCGCGAGGAGTTCCAGAGCCCCGCTGTTCCGCCCGGAGGAAATCTCGAGTACGTCTTTGACGGGCGCGGTGGGAACTACAACGTGGTTCAGGTCGGCAGGCGAAACTTCTCGAGCCGCGTGGCGGTCAGGGTCGAGGGCAATCTCAGCTTCAAGGCCAGCCTCAAGGTCGTGCCGTTCGGGAAAACGGTGACGCTCTCGGGCCAGTCGCCGTATCCGGGGACTCCCGTCTTCGTGCGCTCACGTGACGCCGGCTCGAGCGACGATTACAAGATCCTGCTTCAGCTCACAGCGGCCGACGACGGTATTTACAGCGCGAGCATCCGGCCGAAGATCGGCGCGCGCTACCAGGCTCGCGTCGCCGCGGATCAGATCGCGTCCGGCGCCGTCGATCTCGCCGTGCGGCCGACCATCTCGATCGGGCTCTCGCGTAAGTCGGCTGCCACAGGCGCTTCGGTCACGGTGGTGGGTCGGGTCCTTCCGGTCCGCTCGGCCGAGCGAGCTGATCTCTTGGGCTACGACAAGAGACGCAAGCGCTGGGTGCCGCTCGCATCGAAGGCGATCGGCTCGAGCGGCCGGCTCTCGTACAAGTACAAGGTCGTGGAAGGCGCCACACGCCTCCGCATCGCGATCCGTCGAAGCGCGGTCGCAGCCGGATACGTGACCGCCGAGAGCCGGATCGTCACCGTCACCGGAGCGGCGACGAAGCAGTAGCCAGTCTCGGAGCGCGCGCGGATGCGGATCCTGCTGCATGCCGATGACTTCGGTGCGTCGGCGGAGACCGTGAGCGCGACGATCGAGTGCTTCCAGCACAGCGCGTTGACGAGCGCGTCCGTCATGGCCGGGATGCCGGCGACGGCGGACGCGCTTGCCTTCGCGAAGGCGAATCCCGAGCTCGACGTCGGCGTCCATCTGACGTTCGTCGGCGGCGGGGACGAGCGCCCGGTTTCGGATCCGGCCGACATTCCGAGCCTCGTGGACGAGGACGGTCGCTTTCTCTCGACTCGGGCGATCCGGCTACGCGCTACGGCCCGCCGCCTACCCCTCGAGCAGATCGAGCACGAGATCGTCGCGCAGATCTCGGCCGTGCGCGACGAGGGCGTCGAGATCTCACACGTGGACTCGCACCGTCACGTCCACAAGCTGCCTCAGTTTCGAGAGGCGCTCGCAAAGACGCTGCCACGCTTCGAGATCGAACGGGTGCGCGCCGTCCAGGACGTGTATCTGCGCAAGCCGTATCGCAGTGCGACGTACTGGCTCGGCGGACGGTGGCAGCGTTGGCTCAGCCGGGCGTTCACGACGACGGAGCACATGTACATGCCGACGAGCGCCGGTGACATCGGCTGGGAAAACGCGCTCGCGGAGATCGCGCGCTCGCTCGACGGCACACTCGAGGTGGGCGTGCACCCCGGCTACGGCGACTGGCGGGACGGCGAGCGCACGTCCGTGCTCGCGTTCGCCGAGGTCGTTCGCCGAGACGGCCACGAGCTGGTGTCGTGGAGGGATCTCTAGCCGGAGAGGAGGCTGGTTCCGCGCATCGCGGCCGGCCGGTCGAGTCCGAGCAGCTCGAGCACGGTCGGGGCGATGTCGAGCAAATGCGCCCCTTCGCGCTGCCCGGGCTCCACACCAGGCGCCACGAGCACGAAGAGCCCGTCCTGCGCGTGATTCGCGTCGTCAGGCCCCGTGTCGTTCTCGAACGTGTGCACCCCGTCCGGGCCGCCGACGGTTCCGACCGAGCGCCAGAGCAGGTCGCCGAAGTGGACGATGAGGTCAGGGGCGACGCCCGAGACCTGGTCATACACGTCCTCGGGCTTGTAGACCACGGTCGGTATCGGATCGCCGTTCTCGTCCGGGATCTCGGCCAGACGTTGCGCCAGGTCGTCGCGGACGCTCTCGTACTCGGCGGGCTCGACGACGCCCTCCGGCTCACGCCCCTTCACGTTCATGAAGACGCGGGAGTAGTACCCGCCCTCGCCCCAGGCCACGGTTCCCGACCAGTCGATGCCGACGTCGTCCACTCTCGACGTCTCGGTGGGCTCGACCTTCGTCGCAAGCAGCCCCTCCCGCCGCAGCCACTCGTTGACGCGGATCCCGCCGTCCATCCGCTTCGCGCCGTGATCCGAGACGACGAGGATCGCGGTCTCCTCGTCGGCGTGCTCGATGAGCCGCCCGAGCAGCCGGTCGACGTGGACGTGGTAGTCGAGGATCGCGTTCTCGTACTCGTTTCCAGGCTCGTGCTTGCGGTGCTCGGGATCCATGTACTTCCAGAAGCCGTGGTGCATCCGGTCGGGGCCCATCTCGACCATGGCGAAGAGCTGCCACGGCTTCGCCGCGAGCAAGTGCTCTGCGAGCTGGAAGCGCCGGTCGGTCATCTCGTAGACCTGTCGCAGCAGGTCGTCCTTGTCCTCTGTGCGGAAGTTCTCGCAGTCGAAGAGGTACTCGCCGACCACCTGCTCGATCTCGCGTCGGAGGATTGGCGGATACGTGTACTGGCTCTCGAGCGACGGCGTCAGGAAGCACGAGACCATGACGCCGTTCAGTGGGCGCGGCGGGAACGTTCCGGGTACGCCGAGCACGATCGAGGACAGGCCCGCGCGCGTCGCGAGATCCCACAGGCGCGGCTCGCGGATCGCCGTGCCGTTGGCGATGAAGAGCGCGTCGTAGGAGTGGTCCGCCCGGTTCCTGAAGCCGTAGACGCCGAGGTCGCCGGGCGTCCGGCTCGCCATCATGCAGGACCAGGCGGGAACCGTGATGGGCGGGACGACAGACGTGAGGCGACCGTGCGCCCCGCGCTGCGCGAGGCCGTCGATCGTCGGCAAGTGGTCCCGCCAGCGATCGAGGACGAGGCTCGGCTCGGCGCAGTCGAGCCCGAGGATCATCACCTTCGACACGGATCCATGAGACACGTGAACCGTCACTCCTCGTGCGATCGTCTAGTGGTCAGGAGGCACTCGGGACGGGCGAACGGGAGTGCTCTGGAATGCACCAGTCTACTTGACGGCAGGCTTTCGCTCCCTACCGTCCAAAGAGGAAAGGGCTATCGTTTCGAGGCACTTCCGGCCCTCGCGGCCGGGACGCCAGTCGATCTCTTGGGAAGGCACGTGAACATGGGAAATCGCACACCTGCGGCCCGGCCGCAGCTCGTATGAAGGGCTCGAAGCTCGGGCGCATGGTCGCCACCGTCATCGATCCCGGCACGTACGCGCACCCGATCCGGCTCCTGCACTTCTACGGCTACTCGCACATCCGCCCCCGGCGTCGGCTCACCCTCGGCCAGGGTGCGACGATCGCGCCTAACGTCTCGCTGCGAAACGGGGAGCGCATCTTCATCGGCGCGCGGACGAGGATCGGCGAACGGGCCTACCTGTGGGCCGGAGACGACAAGGGAGTCATCCGAATCGGGGAGGACTGCCGTATAGGACCAGAGGTGTTCATTACAGCATCCGACTACGGGCTCCGGCCCGACGAGAATATCGCGGACCAGGAGCGAAACGAGCGGAACGTGACCATCGGAAGCGACGTCTGGCTCGGTGCCCGAGTCTTCATAGCCGCTGGTGTGACGCTCGGCGACGGCTGCGTCGTGAGCGCGGGCGCCGTCGTCACGCGCTCGCTGCCACCAGGGTGCGTCGCGGTCGGAGTTCCGGCGCGCATCGTACGCCGCCGCGAGGACTACGCGAAGAACGGAGGCGACGAGGCAACGAAGGACCAGGCTAGGGCGGAGACCGCAGAGTGACGCCCGACGTCTCGATCCTGATCGTCACCTACAAGTGCCGCGACGAGGCGCGCGACTGTCTCGCCTCGATCTACGACCAGCAGCAGGGCGTCGAGATCGAGACCCTCCTGCTGGACAACAACTCGGAGGACGGAACGGTCGAGATGATCCGCTCCGAGTTCCCCCAGGTCAGCGTCCAGGCGCTCGAGGAGAACATCGGCTTCGCAGCCGGAATCAACAAGCTCGCGGAGCTCGCTGCAGGGGAGTTTGTCCTCCTACTGAACCCGGACACGCTCGTCCACCCGCACTCGATCGAGCGGCTCGTCGAGTTCGCGCGCGCGAATCCGCGACACGGGCTCTACGGCGGGCGGACACTCAATCCGGACGGCTCGCCGCACCCCGCGTCGTGCTGGGGGAAGCCAACCCTCTGGAGCCTGACGTGCTTCGCCACGATGCTCTCGTCCACGTTCAAGGGGTCGCGCCTCTTCGACCCCGAGTCGCTCGGCCACTGGCAGCGCGACACCGTGCGTGAGGTGGACATCGTCACGGGCTGCCTCCTCCTCGCGCCGGCAACCGTGTGGAAGGAGCTCGGCGGCTTCGACCTCCGGTTTTTCATGTACGGCGAGGACGCCGACCTCGCGCTCCGCGCCGCCGCCCTCGGCTACCGGCCCGCGATCACCCCGGACGCCGTCATCACGCACGAGATCGGAGTGTCCTCGGCGACCCGGCTCGACAAGATCGTGCTCCTCTATCGCAGCAAGGCCGCGCTCGTCCGCAAGCACTGGCCGGCCCCGAAGCGGCAGCTCGGGCTCGGGCTGCTCTGGGCGGGAATCGGGCTGCGCGCGCTCCTCTCCGGATCGGTGCGAACGCGCGACGGCTCGGCGACGTGGCGCGGCGTGTGGAAGGACCGCCGCAACTGGCTCCAGGGCTACCCGCTCAGCGCGGGGTACGCGCCGGGCCAGGCGCCGCCCGGTCAGCCTGGCGCCGCCTCGGGAGGCTGATCGCCGGTGGCACAGAGATCGTTGCGCAGCTCGCTTCGCTGGGCGTTCGCCCTGACCTGGGGGCAGCGCGGGATCACGCTCGTCTTCACCATCCTGCTGGCGGCGATTCTCGGTCCGGAGACGTTCGGCATCGTCGCGATGGCCGGCGTCTTCATCTCTCTCGTCTGGCTGATCCAGGAGCAGGGCGTGACGACCGCGATCGTGCAACGCGAGGATCTCGAGCCCGAACATCTGGATTCCGCGTTCTGGATCAACCTCGTCTTCTGCATCGGCCTCGGCGGGGTGATCGTCGCGCTGTCCGGCTGGTGGGCCGACCTGAACGGCGTCCCCGAGCTCGAAGGTGTCGTCTCAGCCCTCGCGATCGTCCTCGTCATATGGGGCCTCGGGATCGTCCAGCAGGCGTACCTCCAGCGGGAGCTCCAGTTCCAGAAGCTGGCGCTCCGCACGAACGTCGCCGCGCTCCTCGGCGGAATCGTCGGTCTCGGACTCGCGCTCGGCGGAGCCGGCGTGTGGTCGCTAGTCGGCCAGCAGATCACGTCGGCCACGGCAGCGGTCGCGCTCATGTGGGCAGTCAGCGGCTGGCGACCACGCCTCCACTTCTCGACGCGACACGCGAAGGACATCCTCGGGTTCTCGACGAGCGTGTTCGTCGCGAACGTCGGAGGCTTCGTGAACCGCCGAGGCGACATCTTGCTGATGGGACTCTTCTTCGGACCGACGGTCGTCGGCATCTACCGCCTTGCTGATCGTTTCGTCGACGCGCTCATGGAGCTGACGACGCGGCCGGTCGGGATCATCTCGCTCCCGCACTTCTCCCGGCTCCAAAACGACCGGGCCGCGCTACGCGAGATCGTCGCCTCGTGCATGCGGATCGTGGTGCTGACGACACTCCCCGTCCTGCTCGTGCTCGCGGCGAGCTCGGAGTACGTCCTCGCGATCATCGGTCGCGAGTGGGCGGTCGGGGCGGACGCGATGAAGTTCCTCTGCATTGCGGGGATCGTGAAGGGCCTTGTCCACTTCACAGGCCCGCTCCTGTTCGCGGCTGCGCGGCCGCTCGTCCGTGCATCGATGCTCTGGGTGATCGCCGCGATCAACATCAGCGCGGTCGTCGCCGTGGGAATCGCCCTCGAGAGCTCGTCGAAGCGCGATCAGCTCTTCGGCATGTCCGCGTCGCGTGCGATCGTCGCCATCGCGGTCATCGTCCCGCTCAACCTCGTCATCATCGACCGCCTCGCCGGGCTCTCGCCCCGGACGATCGCACCCTGGGTCGTCGTCCCGATCACGGCTGGAGTCGCCTCGATCGCGGTCGTCTCGGGCCTCACGGCCACCGGGCTCCTCGAGCATGCACCGCCCGTCCTCGCGCTCGCGGTCTCGGGGAGTCTCGCGGTCGGCGTCGCGCTTGCGATCCTGCTCACGCTCGAGCCCCGGGCAAAGGTAGAGGCCGGGCGCCTCTACCGCGATCTCGCCGGGCGAGGGAGGCGCCGAGGCCGGGCTGCGCAGACCGATACGCTTGAGCCCGTGCCGAAGGGGGAGCCTCGATGACCGCCGCGTGGCAGCTTCCGGCGGAGCTCGCGGCGAGCGGCCCCCGCGTCATCGGGGCGACCGGGGGCTCAGGAACGCGCGTGCTGGCGCGCATCGCGCGCGCGGGAGGTCTCTTCACCGGAGCGCGGCTCAACGACTATGAGGACGCGGTCGACTTCGGCGCCTACTCCGACCGCTGGATCAACACCTGGGTCTCGGCGAACGGGTCGCTGCCGGACTCGGAGCACGAGAAGATGACGACCGACCTCGAAAGGGTCGTCGAGAGCCATTGCGCCGACCGGCCGGTGGACGCACGCGCCTGGGGCTGGAAGGAGCCGCGCAGCATCTACCTCCTTCCGTACTACGACGAGACCATGCCCACGTTTCGCTTCGTCCACTTCGTGCGCGACGGACGGGACATGGCGTTCTCCGAGAACCAGAACCAGCTTCGCAAGCACGGGAGCGTCGTTCTCGAACCGGACCAACGCCGGCTCGAGACGCCGCTCCAGTCGATCGTCGTCTGGACGAGGATCAACGCGCGCGCCGCCGACTACGGCGAGCAGGTGCTCGGCGACCGCTACCTGCGCGTCCGCTTCGAGGATCTGTGCTCGGAGCCGGCCACCTCAGCGCGCCGCGTGTACGACTTCTTCGGGCTCGAAGGCGACGCGGAGGGAGTCGCCACCGAGGCGGTCGCGCCTCCGTCGACGCTCGGGCGCTGGCGGGACGAAAAGAGCGAGACGGTGCGCGGCCTCGAGGAGATCGCCGGCCCCGTGCTCGATCGCTTCGGCTACCGGTAGCTCACCACTCGTCGTCCGAGTAGAAAGCCGGCCAGACGTCGGCAGCACCCTCGCGGATCCGCCGAATCCGCTCGTCGTCGAGCACGCGTCGCCAGCCACCGAGGCTCGCGCGGCTGTCGAGGCGCACGTCGTGCTTCTCCTTCAGGCGGTCCGGGTTCTTCGCCGACGAGTGCTCCCTGATTGCCGCCTGGATCCGGTCCGAGTACTCGAGCCCGAGGGCTGCGTAGAGAGACGCGTAGCCGTCGACCGGATCACGCGCGAGATCCTCGTGCCGGGGGAAGAGCCAATCGGGACGCTCGGCCCGGTAGCCTTCGACGGTCGCGTACACGAGCCGCCAGAGCAGAACCGCTTCGTCGATCGGGTCGCCCGGCCGAGCCGCGTAGCGACGGATCTCGCTCTCGAACGGCCCCAGCCGGTCGGCGAGGAGCTGCGGCTCGGCGAGGAAAGTGTTGAAGTCGTGGCGGTATCCGACGCCGGTGAAGCTCGCGACGAAGGCGGCCGGATGGCGGATCGTGACGACGACCTGCATTGCGAACCGGTCCGCGAGCCACTCAGCGGAGAACACCGCGATCGGATCCTTGACGAGCGGACGAGCCCCCGTCACGCGGAGGCGCGTGAAGGTTGCGAAGTCGACGGCGGTGCGCGCCACGGCCCGCGGGCTGCGCACGGTCGGAAGCTGCCGGCGGAGATCGTAGGAGAAGCGGAGCGAGCGCTCGAGGTGCGGCGCGAAGGGCGCCTCGCTCTCCGGGGTCACGTACTGGAAGAAGCGCGTGAACGGCCTGCCCGAGATCCCCGGGTCGGTGGTCGGGTTGAACGGCTCGTGGATATAGCCGACGCGCGGCGCGCGCGTGAGCATCCGGCCGACCCACGTCGTCCCGGAGCGCGGCGCGCCCGTGACGAGGATCGGCTTCGCACGGTCGTCGGCGCTCGGCCTCACGAGCTCGGCGCGGTGCGCAGCCGCGAGCGCCACGAGTTCTTGATCCGCGAGAAGATCCCGGCGCGCCGTCCAAGCGCCATCGCCGCCGAGTTCGCCCCGAAGAACGACGTACGCACGACGTTGACGAACGCGGGCCGCAGCCTCCGTCCGTAGACCAGAACGTCCTGCTCGTACCAGCTCCGATCGCCGAAGCGGCGCTTGTACTCGGCGTCGCCGAACCCGAAGTCGAGCACCGAGAGCTCCGAGTCGGAGCACAGGTCCTCGACCATCTTCATGATCACGTAGTTCCCCACGCGGTAGTCGGCATAGTCCGGGTCGTATCCGGGGATGCCGTAGCGAAAGCGCTCACGGAACCCCTCACCGCCGCAAAACGCCACGGGCGCGTCGTCGACGTAGAGCATGTACGCGCGGAACCACCCGTTCTTCGCCGAGAGAGCGGCTCGCGTCCGCTGGCGTTCGTTGTCGCGGACGCCGGCGCCGAGACCGCGCTGATACGACATCGAGGCGACGACCTCGGCGTGCTTGAAGTAGTCGTCGAGCTCGTCTGCGTCCCGGAAGGTCCGCAGGCGCAGCCGCCCGTCGTAGTCCCGCTCGAGCTTCTTCATGTAGCGGGTCACGCCGGTGCGCGTCGACTTTGAGAGCGAGCTCAGGAACTCGGCGTACGTGCCGGGCAGCGTGCGCTCCCAGCAGATCGTGCGGCGCATGAGATGTTGGCGCGAGAGGAACCCGACCCCGTTCGTCGACGCCCGGTAGAGCGGATGGTCGACGCGCAGGTGACGGAAGAGGAGGACGTCGGCGTCGCCTCGGTCGAGCGCGGAGCGCAGCGTCTCGACGAGGAGCGGCGCGTTCTCGTCAACGTTGCCGAGATAGCCCTCATAGACGATCGTGATCGAGCGCATGCGCGGCGCGTAGAACGTCCGGTAGCCGAGCTTGCAGGGCAGCGGGACCTCCTCGAAGCGCCCGAGCAGCATCGCCTCGAGCCGGCCGCCCCGCCGGAGAGCCAGGACGTACGGCCCCCGTACCTGAGGCTCCGTTTCGACGACTGCACGGTAATAGTCCGGATGCGTGGTGATGCTCGACTCGAGCAGCGGGAGCCACTCCTCGCGCAGCGCCTCGACCTCGGGGAGCGTCCGTGCGACCTCGATCCGCACGTCCTCGCCCGCGGCGCCATTCACCGCGTCGAGACTACCAGCGGCGTCTGCGACGCTCGGGTGCGCGCTCACCCCTCCACCCGGCGCGCGAGAGCGGCAGCCATCCGCTCGAGCCCTCGCCTGGTCGGCTCGAGGTCGGCCCAGGGCGAGAGCAGGCCCTCGCTGCGGACGGCCACGACGAGTCGCGAACGCTCGTCCGAGACCTCGAACACCCGGAACGTGACCTCCTGATCGCGGAGGCCGGGAAGGAGGAGGCGATCCTCCCAGCGAAGCTTCCGGCCGGTCGCCATCAGGAGCTCGACCGTCGCCTCGCGCAGCTCCTCTCCCGGCGGCGAGAGCACCAGCTCGAGATCGCTGCCGATGACGATCTCACCGCGAGCACGCGTCACGTACGGATTCCACTCGTCGTAGGCGTCGAGGTCGATGAGCGCGTTCCAGACCGTCTTCCGCGAGGCGTCGATTACCTGCTCGACCGCCTTCGTCGTCGAGGGCCTGTCGAGCTTCGCACTGGCTGCGAGCGTCGCGCCGGCGAGAACGACCACGAGCGCAAGGACGCCCGCAAGGAGCACGATCCTTCTCACCGCGAGACCAGCCTTCGCAGCGCCCGCCGGGCGGCGCCCGCCTTCCCGCGGGTCGGCATCGAGAACGCCGTCCGGTCGAGCGTCGCGAGATCGTCCGAAGTCAGGGACACGTTGAGCGCGCCCGCGTTCTCCTCGAGATGCGAGACCGAGCTCGTCCCGGGGATGGGCAGCGCGGCGGGCGACTGCGCGAGGAGCCAGGCGAGCGAGATCTGAGCGGCGGTCGCGCCGTGACGAGCTCCGACCGCGTTCAGCGCGTCGCCGAAGGTCAGCGTCCCTTTCGCGAGAGGAGCCCACGCGACGAACACGAGTCCTCGAGCCGCGCAGAGATCCAGGACGCCGCGCGACGAGCGGTCGGCGAGCGAGAAGCGGTTCTGCACGGAGACGACCGACTCCACTGCGAGCGCCCGCAGGAGCTGCTCGACGTCGACGTTACAGACGCCGACGTGGCGCACGACGCCCTCGCGGCGAAGGTCGGCGAGCGCGCCCAGCGACTCCTCGATCGGGACGTGCGGATCGACGGCGTGGAGCTGGAAGAGGTCGATCTGCTCGATGCGAAGCCGCGCGAGGCTCGCGTGACACGAACTGCGGAGGTGCTCGGGCCGGCCGTTCCGGCTCCAGCGACCCGGGCCGCTTCGCATCAGCCCAGCCTTCGTCGCGACGACGATCCCATCGTTTGGGTGCAGCGTCTCGCCGAGAAGGCTCTCCGCCACCTGCGGGCCGTAGGAGTCCGCCGTGTCGAAGAAGTCGACTCCGAGCTCGACCGCGCGCTGCAGCACACGCTGAGCCTCGCGCCGATCTCGCGGCTCGCCCCAGACGCCTGGCCCGGTCAGCGACATCGTCCCGACGCCGAGCCTGTGTACGTGGAGCTCGCCGAGCGCGACGGTCAACGGCTGTCCGACATCCCCGCTCACGAGACCCCCGGCTCGGCGCCGCTACGCGGCGTGTGACCGGAACAGCACCGGGAACGTGCGCAGGATGAGCTTCACGTCGCCCATCATCGACCAGTTGGTCACGTAGAGATAGTCGAGCGTGACCATCTCGCCGAACGGGATGCCGTCGCGGCCGAGCACCTGCCAGAGGCCGGTGATCCCCGGCTTCAGGTTGAGTCGACGCCGGCGCCAGTCGACGACGTGCTGATCCTCCTCGAGGATGAGCGGACGCGGGCCGACGAGGCTCATGTCCCCGCGGAGGACGTTGATGAGCTGAGGAAGTTCGTCGAGCGAGTAGCGGCGCACGAACTTGCCGAAGCGCGTCACGCGCGGGTCGTCCGGGATCTTGAACATGCGCGCGTCACCGCCCTCGGCGAGGTGCTTGTTGAGCGAGGCGACCTCTGCCTTCCGCTCCTCGGCGTCGGCGCGCATCGTCCGGAACTTGTAGATCGAGAACATGCGGTCACCGGCGCCGCGTCGCACCTGGCGGAAGAAGACGGGGCCTCTCGAGTCGAGCTTGATGCCGATCGCGATCGCAGCGAGCACCGGCGAGAACACGATGAGGCCGGCGAGCGAGACGGTCACGTCGAGCAGGCGCTTCGTCAGGAGCGCCGAGTGGGACAGGCGCAGCGGCGGCAGGCCGATCATCGGCATTCCCTCTGCTGTATGCATGCCCACGTTCGTGCCGATCACCTCGAACAGACGCGGAACGATGTCGATCTGGACGTTTTGGTCCTTGAGCGAGCGAATCAGATCGAGCGTCTCCTCGTGCGACTCGTTCGAGAAGGCGACGACGACCCGCTCGACCTCGAGAGCTCTCACGATCTCGCTCAGCCGCTCTGGCGTCCCCAGCAAGCTGAGATCGCCGAGGCCAGGCTGCCGTTCCTTCGGCTGCGCGTCCACGAAGCCCACCACGTTGAGGCCGTACTCCGGATGCTGGCGCAGCTTGCGAGCCACGAGCTGGCCGACGTCGCCGGCGCCGACGATGACGGTGTTTTGCAGGTAGATGCTGGTACGCCGGCAGATCCCCCGAGCCAGCGCTCGAAGCGACGTGATGAGCACGATCGCGAGCACCCAGAACGTGATCAGGCGCTGGAGGCTCGGGTTCGCGACCGACGTGAACGTGATGCCGAGGAAGAGCACCCAGCTCCCGACCGTGACCAGGTGGAAGACCCGGACGAGGTCGTCCGCCGTCGAGTGGTCCGTGCGCTCCTCGTCGCTTGAGTACAAGCCATAGAGGTTGGCCGCGAGAACCCAGGCGGGCATTGACAGCAGGAAGATCGCAACCTCGAGAGCGTCGGAGACGTGGTCGTCCACCGGCGAGCCGGCCCACCACACCATCGCCGCGACGAACGCGACGCTCAGACCGAGCATGTCGGCGAGCGCGAGCGCGCGGCGCACGAGCCAGCCGCGGCCCTGGGAACGGCCGCCGCTTCGGTGTCGCTCGATGACGTTGATCGTCTGGGCGTCGAGCCCAGGCGCGAGCTGGTCGAAAAGCTCAGCGGTCGACATGGTCGTGTCGACAACCGTCATTCCGGCGCCCCGAACGTAGAGGCGTCAAGCCCACCCATGCCGCATTGGCCGTTGATCGTGCTCCCCTTCCCCCTGCGCTATGTCCCCCGCCCGCCGTCCGCACGGCGGCTCCTCAAAAACTACACCCCCGCCCCGAAAAAGCAATACCCATCTCGAGGGTTTCGAGCAATCTGTCCGCGCCGTACCGACGAGTCCTAGTTAGACGTCAGGAACCGACTTTTGTCAGCGCGGGATTAGACAGCTCACTCGCGGCTCGCGAGAAGCTCCCGGAGGTCGGCCAGCTCGTCCTTCGACAGACGCCAGGATCCAGCTTCTGCGTTGATGCGCACCTGCTCGGCGGAGGTTGCGCCCGCGATCACGGAGCCGACGGCGGGAGTCGAGACGAGCGCGCCGATGGAGAGCTCGAGCAGCGTATGACCGTGCTCGTCCGCGAACCGCTCGAGCTCCGCGACCACGCGGAACCTCTCGTCCGTCAACCGCTCGGGACGATCCGCCAGCCGGCTTCCCGGAGGAGGACGCTCGCCGCGTCGGTACTTGCCGGTGAGAAGACCGCTCGCGAGCGGGAAGTAGGGCACGAAGCCGATCTGGAGCTCCCGGCAGAGGGGAAGGACATCGCGCTCTGCCTCCCGTTGCAGCAAGCTGTACTCGTTCTGTAGCGCGACGACGGGGGTCGTGCCGTTCCGCTTCGTAAGGTCGTCGACCTCTCGGAGCTCCGCGGCGGTGAGGTTCGAGCAGCCGATGTAGCGCGCCTTTCCCTCGGACACGATCTCGTCGAGTGCGCCGAGCGTCTCCTCGAACGGCGTGACGCCATCGGGGCGGTGGTAGTAGTAGAGATCCACATGGTCGGTGCGGAGTCGCGCGAGCGACGCGTCGATCGCCCCCTTCGCGTACTCCGCCGAGCCGCGCAGCTCCCCGCTCTCGGACTGCCAGCCGAACTTCGTCGCGAGGACGACCTGATCCCGGCGGCCGTCCAGAATCTCTCCGAGAAACCGCTCGCTCTCGCCATCGCCGTACACGTCGGCGGTGTCGAAGAACGTGACGCCCTCCTCGAGCGCGGCATCGACGACCTCGCGCGTGCCCTCGAAGTCGAGCTTTCGCCCGAAGTTGTTGCAGCCGAGCCCCACGACGGAGACGACCAAATCGGATGCGCCGAGGTTCCGGTTCTCGATCGCGTCAGCCTAGAGAACTCGCTGCGGGGGTAATCGCAGATCGCTCGGTTCGCAGTGCGATAGCGTGGCCGCATGGCGGCGTCCTCCGGTAGCTCGCAGCTCGACTCGCTCGAGGGGCGCGTCATCGCGCTCGCAGGCGCCGGTGGGAATCTCGGACCGACTGTCGTCCGCCGCCTCGCGTCCACCGGCGCGCAACTCGCCCTCGCCGGCCGCACGCTGGAACCACTCGACAAGCTCGCAGAACAGGCAGGCGGCAAGATCGACACGCAAGCACTCGACCTCCTCGATACGGAGGCCGCCCGCGGCTGGGCGGACGGAGTCGCGGAGCGCCTCGGCGCAGTCGACGGACTCGTCCACATGGTCGGGGGCTGGCGCGGCGGGAGTCCCATCGAAAAGGCACCGCTCGAGGACTGGGACTACCTCGAGCCACTGCTGATCCGCACCCTCGTGCACGCGACCCAGTCTCTTGCGCCGCACCTACTCGCGAGCGGGCGGGGCCGCGTCGTCGTGATCAGCGCCGGGCAAGCGCAAGCGCCGACTCATCCGAATGCGCTGTACGCCGCCGCGAAGGCCGCGGCCGAGACCTGGACGCTCGCGCTGGCCGACCGCTTTCGCGGGACCGGCTGTACCGCGAATCTCGTGGTCGTCGGCTCGATCGTCACCCCGGCGATGCGCGAGGAGAGCCCGGACAAAGACTTCTCGACCTTCACGCCGGCGGAGGAGATCGCCGAGGCCGTCGCTTACCTGAGCTCCGACGCCGCCGCCTCGATGAACGGCCAGCGCCTCACGCTTCGCGGCGCGAGCTAGCCGACCGCTTGCCGGACCGCTTGCCGAACGCGGGGCCCGCGCCTGAGCTCGAGCAGCGGGAGGGCAGCCGCACACCCGAGCACGAGCCACAGGTAGACGACGGGCACTGAGAGCACGAGACAGACACCGAGTACCGCAAGCTGGGTCGAGAGCCCGAAATTCGCGACGACGGCAGACGCAAACCCGTCGTGGTAGGCAAGCGCCCCACCCCGGCGGAGCGCCGGGTCGTCGACACGCACCAGAAGGCGCTCGAGTCGTTTCTCGGCAAGCGCCTGGAACGCGCGATCCTGGGGCGCGAAGACGGCGCGATAGACACCGGCCAGCAGTCGCGCAAGCGCACCCTCGGAGGCCGCCGGCGGCTGCGTCACCACGGTCTCGCCGCGCATGCGGCGATGGAGCACGTCCTCGTTGAAGTCGGCGCTCAGGACGAGCGTGAGAGCGACGAGAGAGACCAGCGCGAGCGCCCAAGCACCGGTCAGGTACCCGAGGGCGACGACGAGCGCGCCGTTGACCACCAGGTCGACCTCGGTGTCGAGATACCTCCCGAGCGCGCTCGTCCGGCCGGATTTGCGTGCGAGCCGGCCGTCCGCGTTGTCGAGCACGGTCTTCAGCTGCAGGAAGAGAGCCGCACCGATGAGCTGACCGCGCGCCACCAGGTACGCGCCCGCAAGGCCGGCAACTCCGTTCGTGAGTACGACCAGCGGCGGCGGGACGCGCAGTGGAAGCAGGATGCTGACCAGAGCGCTCGCGAGCGGCCGGAAGACGAGCTCGACGAGCAGCTCGGGCCGCGAGCGGCGCCAACGCTGGCCGGCGGCCGGTGGGGCAACGCTTGCTGCGTCCTCCGACTCGGACGGCACGACCATCGCGCACGATCGTAGTCACGACCTGCCGCCGAGGGCATACTCCCGGCATGGCCGAGACCGAGGGCTGGAACGTGGTCGACGAGGCGCTCGAGCGCACGTTCTCCTTCGCGAACTTCGTCGAGGCCCTTGCGTTCGTGAACCGGGTCGGCGAGCTCGCGGAAACCGAGGATCACCATCCCGACATCCGAATCGACTACAAGAACGTCACGCTCCGCTGGTGGACGCACACGGCCGGTGGAATTACCGACCGCGACCGGGAGCTTGCCTCGCGCTCGGCCGGGCTGGCCGCCTAGCCAACCGCCGGTCACGGAGTAGGGTGAGCGCCGTGGCTGCGAGCGTCCGGCTCTACGACGTCGGCCCGCGCGACGGCCTCCAGAACGAGCCCGACGTCCTCGCACCCGAAGTTCGCGCGGAGCTCGTCGGACGCCTCGTCGGAGCCGGCCTCCGAGCGGTCGAGGCAGCGAGTTTCGTCGATCCGCGGCGCGTGCCCCAGATGGGAGGCGCGGAGGAGGTCGTGGCAGCGCTCGAGCCGGCCGACGGCGTCCTCTACGCGGGGCTCGCACTCAACGAGCGCGGCTACGAGCGTCTCGCGGCGACCGCTCTCGGGGAGGTGCGCTTCTCGCTCGGAGCCACCGAGTCGTTCAACCGGCTGAACCAGAACGCGTCCGTCGAAGAGTCTCTCGAGCTCGCCGCCCATATCGCCGAGCGTGCGCGTGCAGACGGGATTCGCTCGACCCTGATCGTCAGCGTCGCTTTCGGGTGCCCGTTCGAGGGTTCGGTCGACGCGAGCCGCGTACTCGAGATCGCGGAGACCCTTGCGGCGGCGCGTCCGGACGTACTCATGCTGGCAGACACGATCGGCGTGGCGGTGCCGAGCAACGTTCGTCGCCTCGTCGCACTGGTCGGCGACCTCGGCGTGCCCACGGGCGGTCATTTCCACAACACGCGCAACGCCGGATATGCGAACGCGCTCGCAGCGCTCGAGGCCGGGGCCACGGTGCTCGACGCGTCCGTCGGCGGCCTCGGCGGCTGTCCGTTCGCGCCGAGGGCTACGGGCAACGTGGCGACGGAGGACCTGGTGTACCTCTTGCACGGGGAAGGCATCGAGACCGGGGTCGATCTCGACGCGCTGCTAGCCGTGTCGGCCTGGCTCGAGGGAGTGCTCGGACGGCAGCTCGAGGGCCAGGTCTACCGGGCAGGAGGCTTCCCGAAGCCCACCTAAAGGGCTGCGGTGTGGATCTGCAGCACCTAACCGACCGAATACGACGCGGCAAGCACGACGCCGCGGACCTCTGCCAGCTGGACGTCGCCGGCACGTCCGCGCATGACGACCTCGTCCCCATCCTCCAGGAACGTCCGCTCGGTCCCGTCGGCCAGCCGGACCGGCTCGGCTCCGTTCGAGGTCAGCTCGATCAGCGAGCCCTCGGAGCCTCCCTCCGCACCCGAGATCGTCCCCGACGCGAAGAGGTCGCCGGTGCGAATCGACGCACCGTTGACCGTCGCGTGTGCGAGCTGCTGCGGCATTGTCCAGTAGAGCCCTCTCGCGTTCGTCCGGGACACGACCGAGCCTGCGAGCTCCACCTCGAGCTCGATGTCGAGCCCCCAATCGCCCGACACGCGGAGATATGGGAGTGGCTCGGGATCCTGGGCGGGCGCGCCAACGAGGGAGTCTTCGAGAAGCGTCAGCGGCGTGATCCAGGCCGACATCGTGGTGGCGAATGACTTTCCGAGGAACGGGCCTAGCGGCTGGTACTCCCAGGCCTGGATGTCTCGCGCGCTCCAGTCGTTCACGAGGGCGACGCCAAAGACGTGGTCGCGAAACGCGCTCGTGGACACCGGTTCGCCAAGGCGGCTCGGCGAACCGACGACGAACCCGAGCTCGAGCTCGAAGTCGAGACGCCGGCTGGGGCCGAAGCCCGGCGTCGTGTCGTCCCGAGCCATGGCCTGTCCGGACGGCCGGACGATGGGGGTCCCGCTGACGACGAGCGTGCCCGCGCGACCGTGGTACCCCACCGGGAGGTGGCGCCAGTTTGGAAGCAGCGGCTCCGCATCCGGCCGGAACAGCCGCCCGAGGTTCGTTGCGTGCTCGAGCGACGAATAGAAGTCCACGTAGTCGCCGATCTCGACCGGAAGCTGGAGCAGAGCGTCGGCCAGCGGGAGGAGTTCGGCGCCGCTCGAGACGAGCTCCTGGGCTCGCGCAGTCACGTCCTCCCACGCCGGGCGGCCGAGCGCGAGGAACGGATTCAGCGAACGTGCCTCGAACGCTGCACCGAGACCTGCCGCAGCGAGGTCGAGCACGCCGTCCCCGACCCGAAAGCCGACACGCGGCGCTTCTCCGTCGCGCGAGAAGACGCCGTATCCGACCGCGCCCGTCACGGGAGCCCTCCTAGCGCTTTGAGCTCCTCGATCGGCTCGAAGAAGCTACAGCTACCGATCGACCGAAGGCGATCGTGCCGGGCACGCTCGATGACCGCGACGTCCGCGACACGATCGTGCCAGCGAAAGGCCTCGGAGTCGACCGAGAACGCGCTTGCCTCCTGCTCACCGAGCGCTGCCTCCTCATCGCCGAAGACGACCGCCGCTAGGAGATTGAGGAACCCGTGCTCCCCATCCGTCCGCCGAGCATGATGCAGGCCGGCCGTCGCCTTGAACGGCAGCGACCGCTCACGGCACCCGGCGAGAAAGTGCGCCAGCTCGCTAGCGGTGGGCACACGCGATCCCCCGCACCGAACCTTCGCGCATAACCCGGCAGCGGACACGGCATCGAGCCGCGCGTCGAGCGAGTCGTCGATCGTGACCTCGACGTACACCTCACCCGCGAGCCGTGCGAGGTCGTGGAGGTCTTCACGAAAGACCGCTTCGACCGCCTCGATCCCAGCGCGTGCGTCCACGCCGCCGTCGAGCACGACACTGAGGTGGCGGCGAGTTTCGGGGAGGTCTTCGAGACGGGAGGCCGGCCAGACAAGACGGCCGAGGGCGAATGCAGCATCGCTCTCACATGCGCGGCGATCCTCTGCGAGGGCCTCGGGAAGGTCGAGCGACGCAGGCGGGAAGAGTGGCGCGTGGTCGATGAGTCCTCGCATGAGAGCTACGCGCGCGTCGTCCGGAGCGTCCACGCGGCGGATCTTCGCAGAGGAATTCGGTCAAGCACGAGAGCCTTGTGACCGATGAAGCGCTTAGCAACCGATGTCCAACCCTGCGCCCATCGAGCCTGCGGCGAGCCAGTGGCCAGACCCGCATCCGCTTTCCGGTGAACAGCCGCGTCGCCTCCACGCCGTCGAGCCGTATCGCCGGCTCGCCGAGGTCTTCCACGACGTCCTCTCGGAGCAAGCCCCTGACGCTCTGCTCGAGCGAATCGCGGACGCGCTCACCGAGCTCATCCCCTACGAGGACGTCCACATCTACGAAGCGGACGAGGCGAAGCGCGAGCTGATCCCAGTCCTCGCGCGCAGCCAGTGGGCGACCGAGGTCATGAGCGAGCGGTTCCCATACGGGGAAGGGATCACAGGCTGGGCAGTCGAGCACCGCGAGCCCGTGCTCGCGAACCAAGCACACCTCGATCCGCGTGTCCGCTTCGTCCCGGGAACACCCGTCGATCCGGAGGCGCTCATCGCCGTGCCGCTGATCGCACGCGGGAAGCTCAAGGGAACGCTCAACATCTACCGGGTCGGCGAGGACGCGAAGTTCACGGAGGAGGAGTTCGTCCTCGCGACTCGCTTCGGCGACGCCGCCGCGCTCGCGCTCGACAACGCACAGATCCGTGCGACTCTCGAGCACCAAGCCTCCACCGATGCCCTTACGGGCCTCTACAACCACCGCACGTTCCACGATCGCGTCCGGCAAGAGCTCATGCGCGCCTCGGCGGAGCACGACACCGTCGCGCTCGTCATGCTCGACCTCGACGACTTCAAGAAGGTGAACGACGTCTACGGCCACGGCGTCGGCGATCAGCTGCTACTCCAGGTAGCGGGGATGCTGCGCGCTTGCGTCCGTCCGACGGACGTCGTGTGTCGCATCGGAGGCGAGGAGTTCGCGATCATCCTGCCCTCGGGCGATCTCAGGAGCGCGCTCACGCTCGCCGAGCGACTGGGCGTGCACTTCCCGGAGCTCGAGGCCGAGGCAGTGGGCGGAGTCACGGCCTCGACCGGCGTCGCCGTCGGGCCTGAGCACGCAGCGAACCCGCGCGAGCTCATCGCCTGCGCCGAGGCCGCCATGATGACGGCGAAGACACGCGGGCGCGGACTTGTCGTCGCGTTCGACGACACGGCGACGGAGCGGCCCACGGAGGCACTGGCGCGCCGCGACGACGTTCGCTCGATCGCCTACCTCACGATGCTCCAGAGTCTCTCGGGGAAGCTCTCGCGACTCAACGACGTCGAGCGGATCGGGCTCACCATCGCAGACGAGCTGCGGCTGCTCATCGACTACCACAACTGCCGCGTGTTCGTCCGCGATGGAGACGACCTCATACCCATCGCGTTCCGCGGCGCTCTCACCAACCTCGAACCGGGCGACCCCGCCGAGCTCACGCCAACGGTCGTAGGGCGGGGCGTCACCGGTCGGGTCGTCGAGACGGGCGAGCCGCTGGTCGTGGCAGACGCGGCTCACTGCGAGTTCGGAGAGCAGATCGTCGGAACCGCCGAGATCGAGGAGTCGCTGCTGGCGGTGCCGTTCAAGTTCGGCTCGCGCGTCAACGGAGTCGTCGTCATCTCGAAGCTCGGTCTCGACCAGTTCGACGCCGACGACCTGCGCGTACTCGAGGTACTTGCGGGCCACGCGTCGGTCGCGCTCGAGAACGCCCGCCTCTACGACGCGCAGCGCCGCGAAGCGGAGAACGCGACCGCTTTGCTCGAGTTCGGACGCGAGATCGCCGGGGCCGAGGACATTTTCGAGGTCGCCGCGCGCGTGGTCCGCTTCGCTGCGGGCATCCTGCACAGCCCGCTGACGTCGCTCTGGCTCCAGGATGGCGAGCACGGTGACCTCGTCAGCCTCGCGTCCTGGCCCGAATCGGAGGAACCGACCATGAGGGTTGCGGCCGAGCATCTCGACCCATGGCGTCAGCGCCGCGAGCCGTACTTCATCAGCGCAGACGACTACGCGGCGATCGCGCCGGTACCAGATCGCACGGACGGCCGCTTCGCCGTGGCGCCATTCACTGTTGCGGGCCGCTGGGGGGTGGTCGCTGCAGCCGCATCCGCATCGGATACCTATGGCGAGCGCGAGCTTCAGCTCATGGGCGGGATCGCGGAGCAGACAAAGCTCACCCTCGAGCGAGCTGTCGGCTACGAACGGCTAGAGCGCACGTTCCTCTCGACGGTCGAGGCGCTTGCAAACGCGCTCGAGGCGAGCGATGCAAACATCTCGTCACACGCACGCTGGATCACAGACCTCGCGCTTCGTGTCGGCGAAGAGCTCCGGCTCGAGCCGCGAGTTCTCAAGCGTCTCGAGCTCGGCGCCCTCTTCCACGACATCGGCAAGATCGGGATCCCGCAGGCCATCCTGGCGAAGCCCGGTCCGCTGACGCCCGGCGAGCGGACGATCGTCGAGACCCACCCCGTCCTTGGAGAGCGCATCCTCCGCCCGGTCGAGCAGCTCGCGGAGGTCGGCCGCATCGTCCGAAGCGCTCACGAGCGCTTCGACGGCCAGGGGTACCCGGATGGTCTCTCGGGGCAGGATATCCCGCTCGAGTCGCGGATCATCTTCGTCTGCGACGCGTTCCACGCAATGACGAGCGACCGGCCGTACCGGAAGGCGCTCAGTGTCGAGGAAGCTCGGCGGCGCCTCGTCCAGTCAGCCGGCGCTCAGTTCGATCCGACGGTCGTGGAAACCCTCATTCGCGTGCTCGACGCGTCGTAGAGCGCTCTTGCGTTAGCCGGCCGCCTCCGCCTTGCGTAGGCCGAGGAACGCCCACGTCCAGAATGCGACACCGAGCGCGATCGCCAGCAGGAACGCGCCGGCGACGTGCGGAGCGTCGCCGGCGAGGAAGCCGCGGCCGGTCTCGAGGATGTACGTCGCGGGATTGACCGTGGCCACCGCCTCGATCCAGCCCTCGAGCAACTCGAGCGGCACGTACACCGGAGCAAAGAAGAGGACGAGGAAGACGGGCATCTGCATGAGCGGCGCTGCCTGGATCGTGCGGAACCGCATGGCGACTCCGCCCGCCCAGAGGAAGCCGCAGATGTTCACGAGCAGGGCGAGGCTGTAGAGACCGACGAGATCCACAGCGCCGCCTCCGACCTCCATACCCGCCACGAGCGCGACGACCGTGAGCACGACGGCGACGACTCCCCACCGCAGGATGGCCGCAAGGCCGTAGCCGAGCACGATGCCGCTTCGACGCGGGGCGGCGAGCATGAGGCGCTTCGCGAATCCGCCCTCGAAGTCTCGGGCGACTCCGAACCCCGTGAACACGCCACTGAACGCTGCCGACTGGAGCAGCACGAAGACGAACTGGAACGCCGTGTAGCCGGGAGGGAAGTCGAAGCCCGGTACCTCGCGCAGCTGGGACAGCCCGCCGGCGAACGCGGTGAAGAAGAAGAGCGGGAAGGCCATCGTCGGGATGAGGATCTGAGGGTTCGTGAGCGCGTTCTTGAGTGTCCTCCACGCGACTCCCGAGACGACCGGCCACATGGGACTACGTCCTCGTCATTCGCGTTCGAAGCGCTTGGGACGCGAGCACGAGCGACACGATCCCGAGGACGATCACGAAGCCAAAACCGAGCAGCAGGGCCTGTGCGTCCCAGCCGGTGACGATCAGGCTACGGACGCACTCGATCATGTACGAGACGGGGTTCAGCGTCGCCGCGATCCGGAACCAGTCGACGCCGATGAGCTCACGCGGCGTGTTCATCGACGAGATGAAGAGGAAGACGAAGAGCACCGGGAAGAGCGCCTGAATGGTCTCGCCCGAGCCCGTGCGGAACGCGAGCCAGGCGCCGAGGGCGCCGAACGAAAGCGAGACGAACGCCGCGTAGACGAGCAGCACGAGCACACCGAGAGGGCCGGAGGCGATCTCGACCCCCGAGGCAAGTCCGACCGCAAGGTAGAAGAGCGCCTGCACGATCCCGAGTGCTACAGCACCTGAGAGCTGCCCGGATAGAAGCGCCCAGTCCCTGAGCGCAGTGAGGGCGAGCCGGTTTATGAAGCCGGTCTGCACGTCGCGCGCCAGATCCGTGCCCGCATTCATCGTCGAGAAGAGCGCACCTTGAATAAAGGGCACAGCGAGAGCGAAGGCGAGGAACGACTCGGTCGGGAAACCGGCGAGCTCGGTCGAGGACTGAAGCCCTGCGGCATTCACCGCCATAAGCGCAACGGGGAAGATGAGCGGCGGAATGAAGCTCGCGGGCTGTCGCGCCGTGCGCAGAAGCGACCGGCGGGCGATTGCTCCGACCTGCGGCCATGTGGTCGTCAACCCCTCCGCTCCTGCTGCCCTGTCTCGGCCTCCTCGGTCGCGCCTTCCAGCGTGCGGCCCGTCTTCGCGAGGAAAACGTCGTCGAGAGACGGGGCGCGGAGCTCGAGGTCGACAATGTCAAGACCGTCAGCGTCCACCGCCCGAACGATGTCGGTGAGCCCGAGCCCCGCTCGCAACCGCACCGCCACGTCGCGCGTCGTCGCCAGCGGCTCGCCGAACCGTGCGAGGAAGGCCGCGATCCCGGGGCGGTCCTTTTCGTCACGCGGAATCGCATGCAGGCTCGGCCGTCCGATCTCCGCCTTGAGCGCGGCGGGCGTCCCCTCGGCCACGATCTTGCCCTGGTCGATAATCCCGACCCGATCCGCGAGCACGTCCGCCTCTTCCAAGTACTGCGTCGTCAGGAAGACCGTCACGCCCTCCTCGCGCCGGAGGCGCGCGACCTCCTCCCAGAGCGCCGTCCGGCTCTGCGGGTCGAGACCGGTCGTCGGCTCGTCGAGGAAGAGAATCCGCGGCAGGTGCACGAGGGCAAGCGCGAGATCGAGACGGCGCTTCATGCCGCCCGAGTAACCCGACACCTTGCGGTCACCTGCGTCCGAGAGGCCGACTCGCTCGAGCAGCTCGTCCGCCTGAGCACGACGACGGTCCTTCGAGACAGCCTGTAGCGTCGCTTGGAGTCGGAGGTGGTCGCGGCCGGTGAGCAGTGGGTCGAGTGCCGCCTCCTGGAGGGCGACGCCGATCAGCGATCGCACCTTCGGGCCCTCCTTGACGACGTCGTAACCGCCCACCTGTGCCGATCCCGACGTCGGGGGCAGGAGCGTCGTCAGGACGTGAACGGTAGTCGACTTGCCCGCGCCATTCGGGCCCAGGAACCCGTAGATCTCCCCGGCCGCCACCGTGAGGTCGATCCCGTCGACCGCGCGAGGCCCTTTCTTGTACTCGCGAACCAGGTCTTGGACAACGATCCCGTTCTCGCGAGCCACCGTTCAACACTACCCACGGTCACCGGGGTCTTCCTGCGGGCGTCGCTGCTGCTCAGTCGCGCTCTCCCAGCGGCTCGAGCGGCAGCTTCGTAGCGACGACGCGCTTTCCGTTGCGCTCGTAGACGGCGTCCACCGAGTCGTTCTGCCGGTACGTGCCGGCGACTCCAGCGAGGATCGACGTCCAGCGCCAGAACCCCAGCTTGCCCTCGGTGCGAAGCTCGGAGCGGAAGACGAGGGTGCGGCCCTCGACGCGGAAGTCGATGCCCTCCGTCTGCGGAACGCCGTTCACGTACACCTCGAACGGGCGCGTCAGGTCGGCCGGCAAGCGGACGCGGGTTCCCGTACGCGCACCATCGGGCACGTTCATAGAATGGCAAGCGCGGTGCGCGCGACGCAGCTCTTCACGATCGGCTTCCTCTTCTTCGCGCTCGCGGCGTTTCTCACACCGGCGGCTCTCGCCGACAACGGCGGGTTCACGCCCGTGGATCCGGCATCCGACAACGCCGATGGCATCAAGGACACGTTTCTTTTCGTCTCGATCTTCGCGCTCCTCATCTTCCTGCTGGTCGAGGTGGTGCTCGTCACCTTCATCTTCCGCTACCGCCGACGGCGACGCGGGCGCTTCGAGGACGGCGCTCCGGTGCATGGCGCGACGAGGCTCGAGCTCCTGTGGACGGCCTTTCCCATCGTCATCCTCGTCGCGATCACGGTGTTCGTGTTCATCGAGCTTCCCGGAATCCGTGGCGAGTCCGAGGCGGAAGCCGGCGGGAATGCGCTCGAGATCGACGTCAGCGGCCGCCAGTTCTACTGGCAGTACGAGTATCCAAACGGGGTGATCGCGATCGACCACCTGCGAATCCCGACAGGCGTCCCGGTACGCCTCGCCATCTCCGCACCGGATCGCGACGTCATCCACTCGTGGTGGATCCCCGCCCTCGGAGCCAAGCTCGACGCAATCCCGGGGACGGTGAACACGCTCGCGTTCGAAGCCAACCGTCCGGGTACGTACGCGGGCCAGTGCACGGAGCTCTGCGGCGTCGTCCACGCGAAGATGCTCGCGACCGTGGCGGCACTTCCGGAGAGCGAGTTCGATGCATGGCTCGCGGAGCGACGATCAGACCAGAGCGCCGGAACGTCCGAGCTCGGGGAGGAGCTCTGGGAAGGCGTCTGTGCCAAGTGTCACGGCGACGCGGGGGAAGGCGGCATCGCACCTCGCATCGCGGGCTCGGTCGTGCTCTCGGACGCAGAGTCGCTCGAGCAGATCGTGCGGAACGGCCGCGGCGAGATGCCCGCCGTCGGATTCGACTGGAGCAACGCGCAGATGCGCGCGCTCACCACGTATCTCCGTGAGAACCCGCCGAGAGGTGAGCAGAGTGGCTAGCAGAGCAGAAACGCACGTTCCCGCCTGGCAGCGTGGACGCTTCGCGAGCTGGCTCGTCACGACCGACCACAAGCGCATCGGGATCCTCTACATCGGGACGTCGCTCCTCTTTTTCGTCCTCGCCGGCTTGATGGCGATGCTCATGCGGCTCCAGCTCTCGCAGGCCGACGCAGGTGTGCTCGGCCCCGACCGCTACAACGAGCTCGTCACGATCCACGGGACTGCGATGATCTTCCTGGTCATCGTTCCGATCCTGGCGGGTCTCGGCAACTTCCTCGTCCCGCTCATGCTCGGAGCCCGCGACGTCGCGTTCCCGCGCGTCAATGCCCTCTCGTACTGGCTCTTTGCGTTCGGCGGGGCGGTGCTCATGCTCTCGTTCTTCGCCGAGGGCGGGGCCGCGAGCTCGGGCTGGACGGGCTACGCGCCGCTTTCGAGCCAGGCGCCGGGGAACGGCCAGGACCTGTGGATCCTCTCGTTGCACATCCTCACCGCGGCCTCGGTCGCGGGCGCGATCAACTTCCTCGTGACGATCCACAACCTGCGCACACGAGGCATGAGCTGGATGCGTATGCCGCTGTTCGTCTGGTCGATCTACATCTTCTCGTGGCTCCTGCTGGCCACGCTCCCCACGCTCAGCGCAGGCCTGACGATGCTGCTCCTGGACCGAGGCATCTCAATCGGGGGCTGGGAGGTATCGACGAGCTTCTTCGACGCCTCCGACGGCGGGTCGGCCGTCCTCTACCAGCACGCCTTTTGGTTCTTCGGGCATCCGGAGGTGTACGTGATGATCCTGCCGGCCTTCGGGATCATCTCGGAGGTTCTGCCGGTCTTCGCTCGCAAGCCGATCTTCGGCTACAAGGCGGTCGCGCTCTCGACGATCGCGATCGGCTTCTTCTCGCTGCTCGTCTGGGCGCATCACATGTTCACGGTCGGGCTGCCGAACTCGCTGAACGCGTTCTTCATGCTCGCGTCCTTCGCGATCGCCGTGCCGACCGGAGTCAAGATCTTCAACTGGCTCGCGACGCTCTGGCGAGGCAACCTGAGCTTCGACACGCCGATGCTGTTCGCGCTCGCGTTCCTCTCCGTGTTCACGATCGGAGGGCTCTCCGGGATCTATCTGGCCGCCTTCCCGATCGACTGGCAGGTGCACGACACGTACTTCGTGGTGGCTCACCTCCACTACGTGATCCTCGGCGGCTCTCTGTTCGCGATCTTCGCGGGCCTGTACTACTGGTGGCCGAAGATGTTCGGACGGCTGCTCGACGAGAGGCTCGGAAAGTGGCACTTCTGGCTCCTCTTCGTCGGTTTCAACGTCACGTTCTTCCCGCAGCACCTGCTCGGTCTCGACGGAATGCCAAGGCGGATCTACACGTACTCGAACGAAGGGTGGGAGGCGTACAACCTGACCTCGACGATCGGGTCATGGGTGATGGGTATCGGGCTGCTGGTGTTCTTCTGGAACGTCAGGCGTACGTCCAAGCGCGGGCCGCGCGTGGGCAACGACCCCTGGCGCGGCGACACGCTCGAGTGGTATACGACCTCGCCGCCGCCACCGCACAACTTCGACCGGGTGCCGTATGTGACGAGCGCCCGACCGCTCTACGATCTCCGGCGAAGATTGCGTGAAGGCGATGGCTTTCGATAGCTCACCTGAGATTCCCGGACCGCTGCTTCGCCTGTCTGCGCTCGCGGGGACGTTCGGCACGGGGGTCGTCGTCGCGAGTGCCGTCCTCGAGCTTGGCGCGGCGCACTGGGGCCTGGCCGGCCTGGTACTGCCGGCGCTCATCGTGAACGTCCTCGCGGCGCGCTTCGCGTACTCCTGGCTCCTCGCTCGTGCGGGTGTAACACTTGCGCTCTTCCTGCTCGCGATCGCGCTCGGCGGCGTGGTGGCCTGGAGCGGAAGCGCCTCCTGGGCAGTCGCGCTCCACGTCGGCGGCGCTGGGGCCGCGCTTGGCGCCTCACTGCTCACCACCGCTGCCGCGTGGAGAGGTGCCCCGGCGCCGTTTGCCTCGGCGCGCGACTACCTGACGCTGACGAAGCCGCGCATCATGTCCCTCCTCCTCGTCACCGGAGCTGGCGGCATGTTCGTCGGAGCGCAGGGCGTGCCCTCGCTTCGCCTCTTCGCTCTCGCGATGACCGGCCTCGCGCTCGCATGCGGCGGCGCGTCGGCGCTGAACCATCTGCTCGACCGGGACATCGACGCGCTCATGGGCAGCAGAACCGAGCAGCGCCCTGTCGCATCCGGCCGCGTCTCCCCCGGCCAGGCACTCGAGTTCGGGCTCGCATTGTCGGCACTGTCGTTCGTCGTGCTCTCATCCACGGTGAACCTGCTCACCGCGGTGCTCGCCCTGGTCGGAAACGCGTTCTACGTCCTCGTCTACACACGCTGGCTCAAACGCTCGACGCCGCAGAACATCGTCATCGGCGGCGCGGCGGGAGCGGTGCCGCCGCTCGTCGGCTACGCCGCCGCGACCGGAAGCCTGGCGCTTCCCGCGCTCTGGCTCTTCCTCATCGTCTTCCTGTGGACGCCTCCGCACTTCTGGGCTCTGGCGCTGATGATCAAGCGCGCCTACGCAGCCGCCGGGATCCCGATGCTGCCGGTCGTACGGGGCGACCGCGAGACCGCGCGCCAGATCGTCGTCTACTCGGTCGCCCTCGTCGCGTTCACGGTCCTCGTCGGACCGTGGCTCGGCCCCTTTTACACAGCTGCGGCGGCAGTGCTCGGGGCGATCTTCGTCGGCCTCGCCGTGCTGCTACGCCGAGATCTGACACGCGCGCGGGCCCTGATCCTGTTCCACTACTCTCTCGCCTATCTCGCGCTGCTGTTCGCCGCGGCCGCGATCGACCCGCTTCTCACATGAGCACGGACCCTCTGAGCAACAACGACCTCGAGCGCAGGAGCCTTCGCTTCGGCTGGGCCCTGTTCGGTCTCTTCTGGCTCCTCTTCGCAGGCACGTTCGTGGTCGCGATCCTGTACCTCCAGCTCGACTAGCAACAACAGGTAGCAACCGGGTCTGCACGGGCGGGCATCCCCCATCGGAGGGAGGGCCGTGCCGAGTTGCCTGCCGACATATGAAGGCGATGCGCGCGGCCCGCCTGATCACCATCCTTGCCCTTTTTGCGACCGCGTTCGCCGCGGCAGCGGCAGCCGGTGGCAGCGCCGCAGTCGGGAGCGCGCCGAAGAACGTCCACGGCTTCCTCCTCCGCCCGAACGAATCGGCCTCGCACACGTTCCCCCGTACCCCCGCCTTCGCGTGGAATCCGGTACGCGGCGCGATGTGCTACGAGCTCCAGCTCGCGACGAGCCGCTCGTTCCAGGACGGAACGGTCGTGTGGTCGAACGTGTCGAGCGGAACGAACGCCGGCCGAATCTGTGGAGGGAACAAGCTCAACATCCCGGCAGCGTCGATCAGCCTGACCCTCCCGTGGTTCACGGGCAAGCCGTACGCGCTCTACGCGCACGTCCGCGCCGTCACCGGCCGCGGCCCGTCGGCATGGAGCAAGCCATTCGGCTTCAACATGCGCTGGGAAGAGCTGCCGGTCCCGATGGCTGCGCGTCCGGGCTTGGTTCGCTGGAAGCCGGTCGATGGCGCGACCTCGTACCAGGTCTGGTACACGGACATCCGCAAGACGTTCTCGACACACACGAACGTCGCCGACCAGCGTGAGCTCTACATCTTCCACGACGACCCGAACTGGTACTCCACCGTTCGCTGGCGCGTGCGTGCGGTTCGCCACGTGCTCGGCGAGATCCCGAATGGGTTGCCCGCCGTCTCCTACGGGCCGTGGAGCCCCGTGTATGCGACAACGAACCCCTCGCTCACCTCCGGACCGCTCGTCCCACGCGTGGCTGTCTCCGATGTCGTCAGCACGGGCTGGCGCGACGCGGCCCATCAGCTGATGCCGGCGTTGACCTTCTCAGGGGCGGACGACCTCAACGGGACGGAGTGGCCTCTCTTCCGCGTGTACGCGTTCACCGACCGAGATTGCGTCAACGTCGTCTTCCGCGGCTCCGTCTTCGGCGGCCCGGCGTTCGCGCCGCGGACGAGCGGCCCACTCACGCTGCCCACCAGCACCGAGGCGATCGATCTGGCGACGATCGGCGTGCTTGCGAGCGGAGATGACGAAGGCGCGAAGACGGTCAGCGCGGACGGCACTGAGCTGACGTCGAACGAGTCCAAGACGGACGAGTCGAGCAGTGTACGAGTCGATCTCCCCGACGTGGACGCGAAGACCACCCGATACTTCTGGACCGTCGTACCCGTGGGTATCTCCGTCACGGATAGTGGCGCCTTCCAGTACGTGGACGTCGACCTGCCCCAGGACGCGTGCGAGGCAGGGCGTGTGTCCACCTTCGCCAAGCTTTCGAAGCCGGCAATCACCGCCTCCCGCACGCCGTACGTCTCAGGCCTGACTCCCAAGGGTCGCCTGCTCGCGATCGCCGGAAGCCGGCCGGTCGTCTACTCGACGCCGCTGGTAACCTGGCAACCGGTCGTCGGCGCGACCAGCTACGAAGTGCAGTGGTCGAGAACGACGTATCCATGGCGCACGGTGGGCAAGCGCGAGACACTCGCGACAGCGAGTCTGCTCAACATCAGCCCGGGTCTCTGGTACTACCGGGTGCGCGGCCTCAACGCTGCCCAGGTGGGGACGCCGGGTATGACGTGGTCGACGCCCGCAGCCGTGCGCGTCGTCCGCCCGAAATTCCGGGTCGCATCTCGCTGACCCTCTAGGGTCGCGGGCAATGAGCCCCGACCTCGAGCTCGCCCTCGCTCTCGCGGACGCCGCGGATGCGATCTCGCTACCTGGCTTCCGCACCGGGCTCGCGGTCGAGACGAAGCCCGATCTGACTCCCGTGACCGAGGCGGATCGCGCCGTCGAGACCGAAGTGCGGAGATTGCTCGCGCATGCCCGCCCCGGGGACGCGATTCTCGGGGAGGAGTACGGGGCCGAGGGAGAAGCCTCGCGGCGGTGGATCGTCGATCCCATCGACGGGACGAAGAACTACGCGCGGGGAGTGCCGATCTGGGCGACGCTGGTCGCGCTGGAGGAGGAAGGGAGCGTTCAGGTCGGAGTCGTTTCCGCGCCGGCACTCTCCCGACGCTGGTGGGCCGAGCGCACTGGAGGCGCCTACACGGAGGCGGAACGGATTCACGTCTCCTCCGTCGCGCGCATCGAGGACTCCGTCCTATCCTTCCCGCTCGATCGGCAGCTTCCGGAGCTGGCCGCCCGCGCGTGGCACGTGCGCGGGATCGGTGACTTCTGGGCGCACATGCTCGTCGCCGAAGGCGCGGTCGACGGCGCGCTCGACGCGATCGGTGTGAGCACGTGGGACATCGCGGCGGTGCAGGTGATCGTCGAGGAGGCGGGCGGGCGGCTCACCGACGTGCACGGCCGAACCCGCATCGACTCAGGAACCGCCGTCTCCTCGAACGGCCTCCTGCACGACGAGCTCGTCGCCGCACTCGCAGAGCAGGTCGCCAAGTAGGGGCGAGGAAACCCTCGCCCCTACCCGTATGTGGGCGCAGGAAGCGTCTGGCTCAGTGGCGCAAGGATGATCCTCAGACCACCGGCGCCGGCTCGCTCGTCGTTCCGCCGCCGCTTTCGACGGCGCCATCGTCTCGGACTCGACGAAGCAAGTCATGGATGTCGGCGATCTCCTGCTCGAGATCCTTCTGACGCTCCTCGAGCGCGCGCTGGAGATCCTCGCGGCTCGGAGCACGCCACCCTCGCCTACGGTGTCTATGCCGTCCGCACATCGTCACCTCCCTTCATTCGAGCTCGTTCGACAAAGCTGTCGAGGCCGTCGCGAAGCGCAGTAAGCGAATCGACCCAGGCCGCAAGGGCAGCGCGGCCTTCGTCCGTCAACGTGTACGTGCGCTTCGTCGGGCCCGGTAGGTCGGCGCTCCACTCCGACACGACGAGACCCTCGTCTTCGAGCGAGCGCAGCGCGCGGTACACGTTCCCGACATCGACCCGCTCCTCGCCGAGCAGCTCGGGGAGCCGCTCGAGCAGCTCGTAGCCGTGCGTCGGACCATCCGACAGGAGCACGAGCAGCGCCGGCTCCCCGAGGCGCTCCACTCTGGCGCGCACCACCCAGGTCCCGTCCGGGAGCCGCAGGCGATTGCGCGAGCGATGACGCCGGCCGTGCACGCCCTCAGTATATGTGAATTACATATGTTGGGAACTACGCAACGAGGGCGCTGCGCTTGGCGTCGATCCCGTCGAGTAGCGCCCTGAACGAGTCGGCGAACTTTTCTACGCCCTCGTCTTCGAGCCTCTGCACGACGTCGTCGTAGTCGACGCCCGCAGCCGCCAGATCGTCGACGAGGCGCTTCGCCTCGTCGAGCCCTTCGAGCAACGTCTGACCGCGCACCTCGCCGTGATCCTGGAACGCCGCGATCGTCTCGAGCGGCATCGTGTTGACCGTGTCGGAGCCGATCAGCTCCTCGACGTACATGACGTCTCGGTAGGCGGGATTCTTCGTCGAGGTCGAAGCCCACAAGCAGCGCTGCGGGCGGGCGCCGGCGTCGGCGAGCGCCAGCCAGCGACCGCCGCCGAAGACGGTCGAGTACTGCTGGTAGGCGAGCTTCGCGTTCGCGATCCCAAGCTTTCCGGCGAGATCCTCGCGCCCCGCTTCGGTGAGGCGACGATCTGCCTCGGTATCGACCCGGGAGACGAAGAAGCTCGCGACTGAAGAGACGTCGTGCGCGTTGCCTCCGTCCGCCACGAAGCGCTCGACGCCGCGGACGTACGCCTCTGCGACCGCCGCATGCCGCTCGAGCGAGAAGATGAGCGTGACGTTGATCGACCGCCCGGCTGCGATCGAGTCCTCGATCGCACCAAGCCCGGGAATCGTCGCTGGAATCTTCACGAAGAGATTCGGGCGATCGACAAGAGCATGGAGAGTGGTCGCCTGCTCGAAGGTGGCGTCCCGGTCGTACGCGAGATCCGGATCGACCTCGATCGAAACGCGCCCGTCCACGCCGTCAGTTCGCGTCCATACGGGGAGCAACAGGTCGCACGCTGCGCGGATGTCGTCGACCGCGAGCGAGAAGAAGGCCTCCTTGCGGTCGCTCGTGTGCTCGAGCACCTCTCGAAGCTGCTCGTCGTAGCGGTCGCCGGCCGAGAGCGCCTTCTCGAAGATCGTCGGATTCGAGGTCACGCCGACGACGGCATCGTCTCGCATGAGCTGCGCCAGCTCTCCGGTCCCGAGCATCTCACGCGAGAGCGAGTCGACCCAGACGCTCACCCCTTGCGCCGAGAGCTCGTGCAGACGACTCGTGGCCATGTGCTTACGTTACCGCTCCAGGAGAGTCTGGAAACCGGCGCCGTAGAATGGCTCGCGTGAACGACCGCGATCGACGCCACGAGCTCGCCCAACAGCTTCGGGTCGACTCCGTCCGGATGAGTGCCGCCGCGAAGTCGGGACACCCCACGTCCGCGATGTCCGCGGCAGAGCTCATGGCCGTGCTCGCAGACGGATACCTCCGCTACGACTTCGACGCGCCGGAGAACCCTGGAAACGACAAGCTCATCTTCTCGAAGGGGCACGCGTCGACGCTCCTCTACGCGATCTACCGAGCGGCCGGTGCCGTCTCCGAGGACGAGCTGCTCACGTACCGGCGCTTCGGCGGCAAGCTCGAAGGGCACCCGACACCCGTGCTGCCGTGGGTCGACGTCGCCACCGGCTCGCTCGGCCAGGGGCTTCCGATCGGCGTGGGCGTCGGCCTCGCCGGGCAGTACCTCGACCGCCTCCCATACCGCGTGTGGGTGCTCTGCGGCGACAGTGAGCTCGCGGAGGGCTCGATGTGGGAAGCCTTCGAGCATGCAGCGCATTACAAGCTCGACAACCTGACGGCAATCTTCGACGTGAATCGGCTCGGCCAGCGCGGCGAGACGATGGTCGGCTGGGACGTCGACACGTACGTCGAGCGGGCCCGCGCATTCGGCTGGCATGCGATCGCCATCGACGGCCACGATCTCGAGCAGATCGACGCCGCCTACGCCGAAGCTGTCGCGACCACCGGGAAGCCGAGCGTCGTCATTGCCCGCACGGTCAAGGGAAAGGGCGTCGCCGCGGTCGAGAATCAGAACGGGTGGCACGGGAAGCCGCTCGACGATCCCGAGCAGGCCATCGCAGAGTTGGGCGGAGAGCGCAACCTGCGCATCGAGGTCCGGAAGCCGGAGGCAGGCGAAGCGCACAGCTTCGCAACCGGCGCTCTCGAGCTCCCTCGTTACGACGTCGGCAGCGAGGTCGCGACGCGAAAGGCCTACGGAGAGGCGCTTGCTGCCCTCGGCGCGGCTCGGGGCGATGTCGTTGCGCTCGACGGCGAGGTCTCGAATTCGACGTTCGCGGAAACCTTCGCCAAGGCTCATCCAGACCGGTTCTTCGAGATGTACATCGCCGAGCAGCAGCTCGTCGCGGCGGCCGTCGGGCTCCAGGTGCGCGGCTGGCGACCCTTCGCGTCCACCTTCGCGGCGTTTCTCTCACGCGCCTACGACTTCGTACGCATGGCTGCGATCAGCCGCGCCAACTTCGTGCTCTCGGGCTCACACGCCGGTGTCTCGATCGGGGAGGATGGCCCATCGCAGATGGCGCTCGAGGATATCGCCGCGTTCCGCGCTGTCCACGGAAGCATCGTGCTCCATCCGTGCGACGCGAACCAGACGGCGAAGCTCGTGGCGGCGCTGGCGGATCAGGAGGGAATCTCGTACCTCCGCACCCTGCGGCCCGCAACCGCCGTGCTGTACGGCCCCGACGAGGAGTTCGAGATCGGCGGCAGCCGTGTTCTTCGCTCGTCGGACGAGGACGAGGTCGCGATCGTCGCGGCGGGCATCACCGTGCACGAGGCTCTTGCGGCCGCCGACGCCCTCGCGGAGGACGGCATCGCGACGCGTGTGATCGACCTCTACTCGATCAAGCCGCTCGACCGGAACACGCTGCGCGCAGCGGCCGACGCCACGCAAGGCAGGTTGGTTACCGTCGAGGATCACTGGCCCGAGGGCGGTCTTGGCGAAGCCGTGCTGTCAGCGTTTGCCGACGAGGACGAGCGGCCCCAGGTAGCCGTCCTGGCCGTCACGATCATGCCCTCCTCCGGAAAGGCGGACGAGCTGCTCGCCGCAGCCGGGATCGACGCCGCGCACATCGCCGAGGCAGCGCGAAAGCTCGTGCGCGCGCCTTCGCACCAGGCCGCTCGCTAGCTGTTCGCTACAGGCTGCAGAGCGCGTAGGCCGTCACGGTCATCGTCTGGCCCGCTCCGAGAGCGGCGATTCCGACGACGCCGGTGGCCGTCCATGTCGTCGTGCTGGACGGATAGGACGCCTGTATGTGCGCGCGCTCCTTCTGCGTGGCGGTTGTCGTTACGAGCGCGCCGCCGCCGAGCAGCACCTTGCCGGCCGCGCACGAGGCCGTCCCGGTGACCGTGGTATTGCGCGCCGCGTTCGCTGCAGACGTCACGGGTGCTCCCACGACCAGCGTAGAGCCCGAGGGCCCTGCCGGGCCGATCGGGCCTGTCGGCCCCGGTCGCCCTGGGGGTCTGGGGGCCTGGGGGCCTGGGGGCCGGGAGCTCCCTGAAGGCCCTGCGGCCCCGGTGCTCCTTGAGTACCGGCGGGACCTGAGGACCCGCGGGTCCCGGCGCTCCGGTCTCGCCCGGCGCCCCCATTGGCCCGCGCGGGCCGGCTTGTCCGCGCTTCGACCAGAGGATCCGGCACTCGTTTGCACGGCAGCGTCTGAATGCCCGAATCATGCGCATGCTGCCGGTCTGCTTCAGGTAGCAGGCTGCGTGCAGTCCCCTTTTCGAAGGAACGCCACGCCAGCCTTGCTGCTCAATCGATCCTGCGGCGGTCGAAATAAGCGCCAGTGCCAGCGCCGTCGATACAACGCAAGCTCCTTCCGGATTCAGACGATCCTCACACGAAAGGTCTCGAACGCAAGCGACAACCGCCGGTCTCGCGGGCCCGAGTACCGTTCCCGGCATGGCAGTCCTCATCGCGAGCCAGCTCCGCAAGGAATTCTCGGGCGACCCGCTCTTCGCCGGCGTCTCATTCACCGTGAACCGCCGCGACCGCCTCTCGTTGGCCGGGGCGAACGGCGCGGGCAAGACGACGCTCCTCCGCGCGATCGCCGGTGAGACCTCGCTGCAGGGAGGCGAGCTCGCGTTTGCGAAAGGTGCGCGGGTTGCCCTCCACGACCAGCGGCCGCCCCGAAACCTCGGCCTGTCGCTGCGCGAGTACGCGCTGTCTGGCGCGAAGGATCTGCTCGCTCTGGAATCCGAGCTTCGCCGGCTCGAGCAGGCGATGGCAGGGGGCACTCACGACGACGTGACCCTGCGGCGCTACTCCGATGCCCAGGCACAACTCGAGCACGCCGGCGGCTGGGGATGGCGCGAGCGGGTTGCGTCCGCAGTGCGAGGACTCGGCTTCGTGGAGGCCGATCTCGACCGCAAGCTCGACACGTTCTCCGGCGGCGAGCTGACGCGCGCCTCCCTCTCGCGTGCTCTCGCGGGCGACCCCGATCTGCTCTTGCTCGACGAGCCGACGAATCACCTGGACGTCGAGAGCCTCGAATGGCTCGAGCGAGAGTTGGAGACGCTCGATGCAGCCGTCATCCTCGTCGCCCACGATCGCTGGTTCCTCGAGTCTGTGACAACGGCGGTGCTGGAGCTCGCGCCCGGCGGCGCGCACTACTTCGCCGGTCCCTGGCACGAGTGGCGCCGCGAGAAGGCTGCTCGCGCCGTTGCCGCCGCGAGGACTGCCGAGCGGGTGTCGGAGGACATCGCCCGTCTCGAGCGCTTCGTCGAGCGATTCCGATACAAGAAGTCGAAGGCGAAGCAGGCTCAGGCGAAGCTCACGCAGATCGGACGCCTCGAGAAGGAGCGCGCACGTGCCACGGGCGAGCACGAGTCGCTCACCCGCAAGCGGCGGACGCTCGGATTCGACTTTCTCTCGCCGCCTCGCTCCGGACGCGTCGTCGTCGAAGCCGAGGGGATCGCGCTCGCGGCAGGCGACAAGCCCCTGCTCGAGGACACGGGCTTTGCCATCGAGCGTGGAGAAAAGGTCGCGCTCGTCGGCCCGAATGGAAGCGGCAAGACGACGCTCATCGAAGCGGCTCTCGGGTTGGGCGAGTTCGCCGAGGGTACGGCACAGCTCGGGCACGGCGTCATCCCGGGGTATTTCTCCCAGCACACGCAGCAGCTGCCGGACCGGGGCTCCGTGCTGGACACGGCGGCGGCCGCGACGAATCTGTCGAGACCGCAGGCGCAAACGTTGCTCGGCCGCTTCCTCTTCTCGGGCTGGGAGACGCACGAGCGCCCCGTCACCGCGCTGTCCGGAGGCGAGCGCCGGCGCCTCGCGCTCGCGCTGCTTGTCGCGTCGGGCTCGAACTTCCTCGTGCTCGACGAGCCGACGAACCATCTCGACCTCGAGAGCCGCGAGGCACTCGAGGTCGCACTCGAAGCGTTCCCAGGCACGATTCTTCTCGTCTCCCATGACCGCGCGCTGCTCGACGCCGTTCCCGATCGCATCGTCGCGATCGAAGACCGAACGCTCCGCTCATATGACGGGGGCTGGGCTGACCTTGTCCGCGTGCGCTCCGCGGCGACGGAGCCGAAGGCCGAACCCTCTCCTGTCCCGAAAGTTGCGCCGAAACCCGCTCGCCCGCGCCAGACGCGTCGCAAGCCGTCCGAGCTCGAGGTCCTCGAAGGGCGTATCGCCGAGACGGAAGCGCGGGTCGCTGAGCTCGAGCGCACCCTGGCCGACGACTGGACGAACATGGACGTCCTCTCCGCGCACCGCGCGGCACGAGACGAGCTGAAGCAGCTTCTGGTGCGCTGGGAGGAGCTCTTCGAGTCGGCCCCGTCGCCGGCGCCCTAGAGCCCGGCCGCACCTTGCAACAGACTGTTGCAAGCGATGCATGAGAGGCAGCGAGTGACGTGACCCCGTCCCGGCGGCGTAGATCCGGCGTGCACGCGGTGTCGATCGAGGTCCCGAGCCGAACAGCTGCTCCGACCTTTGCGTCGGTAGCCGAGGCCTGTCTCGACGACGTGTACGGCTATCTGCTCTACCTGACGAGGAACAACGCCGTGGCAGAAGACCTGACCGGAGAGACGTTCGAGGCGGCGTTCCGCCGCTGGCGCAGATTCGATCCGCGCCGGGGGACGCCGCGTGCATGGCTGCTCGCGATCGCGCGAACGACCGCGCTCGACTGGTTTCGCGCCGACGGACGAAGGCGCAGGCGCGAAGAGCGCGTGGGAGCGACCGAGGCGCGGGTTGCGACCCAGGAGGCGTTCGAGGGCTTCTCACCGGTGCTTGAAGCCGGGTTGCGCGAGCTCTCGGCCGGCGAGCGCGAGGTGGTTGCGCTCCGGGTCGTGCTGGAGCTCGACGGAGAGGAGACCGCGCGCTTGCTCGGGATCAGCCCGACTGCGGTGTCGACGCGCCTGCACCGGGCACTCGCAAAGCTCGAGGAGAGGATGAGACACGATGACGTCGCCTGATCTATCGCCGGAGCTCGCTGCCCTGCTGCGCTCCTCACGACCAACCGCCTCCGCGGAGTTGCGCGCGCGTGTCCGCCGGTTCGGACAACCTGCGTCCGCTCCGGCCGAGCCCGTCTGGACGCGGCTCCGTCTCCCCTCCCAGCGCGCTGCACTTGTCGTCCTGCCGGCCGCCGCTGCACTCGCGATTGCAAGCGCAGGCGTCCTCGGAATCGCGCGTTCCGACGCGCCGACCCCGCAGGCTGCCCGCGACGCTTCCACTGCAACGGCGGAGAAGGGCGCGCTCCAGTCCGGAGAGTCGGCGGTTCCGGATATGCCGACGCAGGGCGTTGCTGCACAAGACCCCGCGATCGCGCCCGCAATCTCCCCGGCAATCGCCCCGGGCGACGATCGAGCCCAGCGGATCAACGCAACGATGACGGTTGAGGTCGAGAACTCGAACGGCGTCTCGAGCTCCGCGCAGAAGGCGCTCGATCTCACGCGGCGCTTGGGCGGACACGTTGTGAGTGCCTCGGTCGCAACGGGCCAGGGCGCCAACGCATCGCTGACGCTGCGCGTGCCCGTCACGCGCGTGCAAGAGGCGATCGCTGGGCTCTCCGCGCTCGGAACGATCGTCTCGCAGCAAGTGTCGATCGAGGATCTCCAGACGACGCTCGATCAGCTCGAGCGCCGCGAGCGGTCGGTGCGCGCTCAGATCGCGCTGCTCGTCGCCAGGCTCGACTCGGATTCGCTCGACGCCGAGACGAGAGCTCGCTTCGAGAGCCGACTCAAGAATCTCCGAACTGAGCTTCGCAGTCTTCGCGGCGGCATCGCCGGAACGAACGCCGAGGCGCGAATGGCGACGATCCAGCTCAACGTGATCACGCCCGAGACCTCGGGAGTCGTGCCCACGTCATCCCGCCTCGACCGCACGCTCGACGAGGCGCTGAACGTGCTTGTCTGGGAAGGAGTCGTCACCCTCGCGATCATCATCGTCGCGGCGCCCTTCGCGCTCCTCCTGCTCGCCGTGTGGTTCGGCAACCGGTTCTACAGGCGCCGAGAAGAAGACCGCCTGCTCGCGATCTGAGACCGCTCAAGCCTGCCGAGCAGTCAGGCAAGCGTCGCCAGAAGGGCGTCTGCAACTGCCTTCAGCGGACGCCCGGAGATCTGACTCGCCTTGCGCAGCCGCGCGAACGCCTCCTGCTCGGTTAGCCCCTCGCGCTCCATGAGCAGGCCCTTGGCGCGCTCGATCGCCTTTCGCGCCGCGAGTGCCTCGGCGAGCGAGTCGGCCTCCTCGCGGAGCGCGACGAGTTCCTGATGCCGTGCGCGGGCGCTCTCGATCGCCGGTAGCAAATCGGTCTCGCGAAAAGGTTTCACCAGGTAGCCGAAGACGCCCGCCTCGACTGCGCGCGAGACGAGTTCGCGCTCGCCGTACGCCGTGACCATGACGATCGGCAGCGGGCGCTCCTCGAGGATCCGCCGGGCCGCGTCGATTCCGTCCAGCCCCGGCATCTTCACATCGAGCAGCGCGACCTCGGGTGTGGTCTCGCGGGCGAGACGCACGGCCTCCTCTCCGTTGCGCGCCTCGGCGCAAACTTCGAAGCCCGCCGCTTCCAGGAGTCCTTTGAGGTCGAGCCGAATGATCGTCTCGTCCTCCGCGATGAGAACCCGTACGGGCTCTGTCGCCGGCCGGCTCACGCGTCGATCCAGAGAACGCGGTACTCCATACCCGGCTTCCAGCGATTGGGACGCGCGCTCCGCCCGGCGACCTCGAGACCCCAGGTCTCGATCTCCTCCTCCGTCGTTCGCTCGGTCTCGTGCTCGTTGAAGATGCCGACCACGAGCCGCTCACAGCAGCCGAGCAGCCGTTCCACGAGCTCACGCCTGCGCGCCGCCGGAACATAGTCGAGGCCGGTGCGAACGAATGTGAATCGCCGCGGGGCTTCCCAGCTGAGCGCATTGCCGACGAAGATCCTGTCCGCCCAGTGAGGAAGGCGCCGTCCCGCGAGCTCCGCGAGCTCCGGCGAGATGTCGAGGCCGTACGGCTCGATCGCGAACGGGGTCCAGCGCGTTAGGCACTCCATGAGGTAGCCGTTCGCGCACCCGACGTCGAGAAACGCACCGACGCGATCGATCGCGTCGGCGACGTGGCTTCGCGACCACTCCCAGTCCGCGGCCGTCCCGGTCTTTCCGGATTGGCCCCACGGTGTCTCCGAGGCGAGATACGCGGGCACGACGATTCCCGCGGCTCGCCGGTGCCACCCTTCCTCGTCGATCGCGCCGCTTTCGAGGTCGGCGTCGATGCGGGCGAGCTCGCGCCAGGAGTTGTCCTTCAGGTGCGCGTGCGGGTCAGTCATGCGGGGAACGCCACTTCCGCGCGCAACCCGCGCTCGTCGTGGAGCGCGAGCGCCCCCTGCAGCTCGTCTTTCACCAACGCCCGCACGATCGAGAGCCCGGTGCCGTTGCCGTCTCCCTGAATTCCAGGCCCGTCGTCCGCGATCGCGAGCACGACCGCGCCGTCGCGCTGCGCGAGCTCGATCGAGACGTGGTCGCCGCCATGCTCGAGCGCGTTTTGGAAGAGCTCGGTGAAGACGAGCGCGACGGCGGTCGCCTGCTGGCCGGCGAGCGAGATGGGCTCGAGCTTCGCCGTCACGTCCTTCCCGGGTCCGATGCCCTGGACGAGCATCGCGCGCAGCCGCTCGACGAGCTCCCCGAGATCGACGTCGTCCTCGCGGTGCTCGGTCAGCACCTCATGCACTGCGGCGATGGTCAGAACACGGTTCACGGAGTCCTGAAGCGCCTTCCGCGCGTCCACGTGGTCGGCTCTGGCCTGGAGCCTCAGCAAGGACGCCACGGCCTGGAGGTTGTTCTTCACGCGGTGGTGGATCTCCTGAGCGAGCACGCCGCGCATCACGGCTCGGCCGTGCTCGAGAGCCACCGCGGCGTGGTGGGCAATCGCTTCGAGGAGCGCTCGGTCCTCCTCCGTGAAGGCGACATCCCGGTCGCATACGAGCTCGCCGATCTGCCTGCGCTTCCAGCGCAGCGGCATGCGAACCGCGAATGCACCCGGTTGGCCCGCGGGCCAGGCGATCTTGCCGTCCTCGAGGACGAGAGCCGCCCCGGTGGCATGCAGCGACTCCATGGTCGTCCTCACGATCGCCTCGAGCGACTCCTCGAGGTAGAGCGACTCGGAGACCGCCTCGGAGATTCGCGCGAGCGCCTCCAGCTCGACGACGCGCCGCTGCGCGGCTTCGTACAGCTTGGCGTGCTCGATCGTCTGCGCAACCTGTGCTGCGATCGCGACCAGAAGCTCGATCTCGGCGCCCGTGAAGGCACGAGGCTCGCGCGTGCGAACGTTCAGGGCTCCCTCGAGCTTGTCGCGAGCCAGGATCGGCACGGCGAGAATCGACTCGTACTCGTCCTCCGAGAGGTTCGGAAACTGCTTGAAGCGCGGATCGAGATGGGCCTCCTCGGCGATCATCACGGGCGCACGTTCCGCCGCCGCCACGCCGGTGATGCCCTCGCCCGGCCGCATGCGAGGCGTCTTCGTCATCTCTTCGACGCGGCTTCCGTACGTTGCGCGCAAGACGAGCTCGTCGGACCGTTCGTCGTAGAGGTAGACGAAGCAGGCATCGGTGCCGAGGGCGTCTGCAACCTTGCTCGCCACGAGCTCGAGCACCTCCTGCAGGTCGAGCGACGAGTTGACAGCCGCGATCGTCTCGGTCAGGAGCCGGAGATGGCGGGCGGTCGTGTCCACGCGCTCCATTCTGGCCGCTCTGGCGCAATCGCAGGTCCCCCTTGCGCAGAAACCGCGTTCTTGCAGCAAGCCGAGACTTCCCTCTGCTCGTGCACGTTCTGGGCGCAATGACTCTCGTCGGCGGTCTCCTCACCGGCGCCTCAGCGCTGGCGTACGCGCGCGGCGATACAAAGCTCATCCGACTCGGGTATTGGACGCTCGTCGCCGTCGCACTCCCTGGTCTGATCGTGATGCGGCTAGGAGCGCAGTGGATCTACACGCGGGAAGGTTGGGACGACCTGCCGGAAGAGCCGACCTGGATCATGATCGGCGGCATCACGGCCGACATCGGCGGAGCGATCTTCGTGCTGTCGTTGATCGGCGGCTGGTTCGGCCTCCGGCGAATGCGGGAGGGCGGAGGTTCGGGCCTTCTCAGGTTGACCATGTGGGTCGCCGTCGCACTCCTCGCGGCGTACGTGGTCGCCGTCTGGGCGATGGCGGGCAAGCCCGACTAGCGCCGCGAGAAACAGGCTCTTTGAGGGAAGCATGCTTCCTCCCAGAACGACCACGGGCTCCACACCAGGGAGCCCGCGATCGGCCGTCAGATACAAGGTGCGCCGCTCGCCTTGCGACTCACCTTGCAGGCGAATCATCCGTCTTTCTTACGCCCTGCGCAAGTGAAATTCGCCGACAGGACACGAAAGGACTAGAGCGCAGCCAGGTACTTGTCCTTCTCCCACTCGGTGACCTGAACGCGGTACTCGTCCCACTCCCGTCGTTTGAGCTCGATATAGCGCGGGAAGATGTGCTCGCCCAGCACGCGCTGCATAAGCTCCGAGCCGGCGAGCTCGTCTATTGCGTCGCCAAGTGACTCGGGCAAGGACACGATGCCCTGCTCGCGCCGCTCGTCGGAGGTGAGCCGGTAGAGGTTGCTCTCCATCGGGCCGGGAAGCTCGTACCCCTTCTCGATTCCGTCGAGACCGGCGTGGAGAAGCGCGGCGAACGCGAGATAGGGATTACAGGCGGGGTCTGGACACCGGATCTCGGCCCGGGTCGCCTGCTCGGATCCCGGCTTGTACAGCGGGATACGCACGAGTGCCGAGCGATTGCGCTGCGACCACCCGACGTAGACAGGAGCCTCGTACCCGGGAACGAGCCGCTTGTACGAGTTGACCCACTGCGCGAGCACCCCTGAGATCTCGCGCGCGTGTACCAGCAGGCCGGCGATGAAACCCTTCGCAACCGGCGACAGGTGGTACTGGTCGCGACGATCGAAGAACTGGTTCCGTCCGCCCTTGAAGAGCGACATGTGCGTGTGCATGCCCGAGCCGTTCTCACCGAAGAGAGGCTTTGGCATGAACGTCGCGTAGTAGCCGTGCCAGGCAGCCACTTCCTTCACGATCAGCCGGTACGTGACGGTGTAGTCCGCCATCGCGAGCGCGTCCGCATAGCGCATGTCGATCTCGTGCTGCGAAGGCCCGACTTCGTGATGGTGGTACTCGATCGGGATCCCGACCGACTCGAGCGCGGCGATGGTGTCGTTCCGCATCTCGGTGGCGGCGTCCTGCGCGGTCATCGCGAAGTAGCCGCCCTCGTCGATCGTCTCGGTGCCCTTGTCGTCCTCGAAGACGAAGTACTCGAGCTCCGGGCCGACGTTGAAGGCATCAAACCCCAAGTCCTGCATGCGCTCGAGCGCGCGCCGGAGCACGAAGCGTGGGTCGCCCTCGTACGGCGCACCGTCCGGCGTCACGACGTCGCAGATCATGCGCGCGACGTTCGCCCCGACCGGCTGCCCGTGCTCGTCGAGCGGGCGCGGCATGAGCTGGTACGACGCGGGATCGGGAATCGCGACCATGTCCGACTCTTCAATCGCGTTGAACCCGGTGATCGACGAGCCGTCGAAGCCCATGCCGTCGTTCAGCGCCTCCTCCATCTCGGAGGGAGTGATCGCGAAGGATTTCAGGTGACCCTCGAGGTCGGTGAACCAGAACAGGACGTGCTCGACGCCCTCGTCCTTGATCCGCTTCAAGACGGCGCGGCGGGCGGCCGGCGTCGAAGTCGCTCGATCCTTGCTCCTCACCATGGTCGAGCGCCTCGCCGCCGGGCGCTTTGCCGCGGTGCTTCTCGGTCGTGCCATGCCTCGCTCCCTCCTGAAATAGAAAAAGCCCCGGACGGGAGATCCCCGCCCGAGGCCTCGTCGCCTCACACAGACCGCGCGAGTTTACAGATCGTGGTCGGCTAGCTCTTCCTCGCGATGAAGACCACGAAGTCGTCGCCGCTCGTCGGTGGAGCGTCCCTGTATCCGGCACGGAGCTCGACGTCCGAGAACCCGGCCCGTTCCAGCATGAGCACGAGCTCGCTCGTGAAGTACATCGTCATCCGAAGCAGGTGATCCTCCTCGACGACCCGCTTGCCATCGCGCAAGGTCGCTGCCTTCATCTCGATGGTCGCGCACTGTGAGAGAGGGTCGAGGTCGAGGATGCGCGAACGCAGCTCGTACTCGGTCCCGTCCGATCCGACTCGCCGGTCGCCCTCGTCGCGCCACGGTTGTGGCATACCTGCGCGTTTTTCTTCGTGCCAGTACCCCCAGAGATGCGCATCCGCGTACGGGACCTCGTTGTCGAGTACAAGGACGCCCCCAGGGTCGAGATGCTCGTACAGGCGACGAAGGCCCTCCACGTCGTGC
>Ga0136633_1000148_pt1 | contig 51762 bp, 44 predicted proteins | sample AntDrymeUQ832206_2_FD_105494 | JGI IMG/M metagenome (GOLD analysis project Ga0136633, IMG submission 105494) | Polar desert sand microbial communities from Dry Valleys, Antarctica - metaG UQ83 (22.06) | ecosystem: Environmental > Terrestrial > Soil > Desert | place: Antarctica: Dry Valley... | reverse complement strand
CAAGATCCGGCTCATCAACCACCGCGGCTACGGTCACCACTCCGCGGCGGCATTGATCTCGATGATCTATCTCTGTTGCGGCGGGATTACCATCCAGCTACCCACGGAAAGGTGAGGAGAACCGTTTTTTGGGGACTCAGGTCCACGGTTCGCTTCGCTACCAGTCGTAGTCCTTCTCGTAGCCGAGCTTGATGAGCTCGTCCCCCGCCACCGCTTTGAACGCTTTCTTGTGCTCCTCGGTGAAGTGGTTTCTCCAGTCGCCGATCGTTCCCTTGCGGAAGGTGGAGCTGTTCTGTGACCAGGTCCTGTGAGCGAGCCGGTCCGCTTCGTCGTCTGAGACCTCACGATCGACGTGGCGTGCTATCGCCGTGACGACCTCGAGCTGCTTGACGGCGTCTCCGCCGCCGCTCGGCCCGATGAGGTCTTCGAAGCGGCATCCGTATGTGTTGGGCACATCGAACCATTGTCTGTAACGGCCGGCCCTGCTCCCGATCGAGCCGAGCCCCCGGTAGCGGTCGGTGGGAGGAAGTCCCGTGATGGAGGCCATGATGCGTTCACCCGGCGTATGGAACTCGGTGTTGTAGCGCTCGTGCAAGAAGTGCCGCTTGAGCCTTGTGATGTAGAAGGCGCTCGATACCGCCGCATCGCGCGGGTCGCGCATGATGATGATGTTCCTGTACTCGAGTTTCTTGAGAATCGCCAACAGCTCGGGGGCCGGAGCGAAGTGGGCGGTCATGTACTGGCCGTGGTTGACCGCCGCGAGCGAGCGCTCGAGCCGGTCCCAGTCGACTTTCCAAACTCCGCGTCGTTCGGTGGCCCGAGGCGCGCCGGGGAGCTCGAATTGAGGCAGCGTGTGGTGCCGGCCCGAGAACAGCATGTGCGGCAGGTTCTTGAGCAGGGCCGCAACCAGGTGAGTACCGGTCTTGGGCATGCTGTTGGCGAGCACGCGCGGCCCCCGGTTGAACACCATCGCCCGCGCGTACATGCGATAGGCGGGGATTGCGACCTTGCGCAGGGCTTCGCTTTCGGTCACCGTCTTGGCGAGTGCGCCCATGTATGTGGCTAACCTTTCGTCGAGAGGACGAACGATCTATCTCAGATAAGAGATATCAGTTGCCGCGCGATGCCTTCTTCCACGGCACCACCGAAGATCGCTTCGAGGAGCTCTCGGCCGCATGGCGATAGTGGGTGTAAGGCGCGGCCACCGAGTAGCCGCGTGACTTGGAGGGGTCGAAGTTGTTGAGTACGGCGCCGACAACCCGGGCGTTGACTTGGTCGAGCTGCGAACGTGCCTGCTGGATCCCGCCACCGGTGGCCTGTGCGGCGTCGGCGATGAACAGAACCGAGTCCACCATCGGCGCCAGCGTCATGCCGTCCGCGACGGCCAGGATCGGTGCGACGTCGATCAGGATGAAGTCGGCGGCGCCGCGCAGCTCGGCAATGAGCTTGCGCATGGCCTCTGAGCCCAACAGCTCGGCCGGGTTACCCGGAATGGGGCCGCTCGGCAAGAGCCGAAGGTTGCTGGCCGCCGCGCTCACAGGCACGAGCGCCTCGGTTGCCCGGCATTCACCGGCCAGGACGTTGGTCAGACCCTTGGGCGCCCTGGTGCTGAAGAAGTTGTTGAGGCGCGGCTTGCGCAGGTCCGCCGACACGATGATCACGCGCTTGCCTGCCTGCGCCAGCACGACGCCGAGGTTGGCCGTGGTTGCGGTCTTGCCCTCGCCCGCCTGAGCGCTGGTGATGAGCACAGTCTTGATCTCACGCTGCGAAGCGGCGAACAACAGCCCCGTGCGCAACGTGCGATAGGACTCCGAAACGACCGAATGGGGATCGCTCTCGGTTGCGAGATACGCCTCCGACGCCTTGCGCCACTGGGTTGAGCGAGGCACGACCGCAAGCACCGAAGCCCCGAAGATGCTCTCGAGACCAGCGCGACCGTCGAGCCGGTCGTCGAGCCGTTCCTTGAGGAAGGCAGCGCCCACTGCCAGGGCGAGCCCCGCGAGCAGGGCGATCGCGCCGGTCTTGCTGTGGTTGGGGCTGCTGGGCCTGATCGGGAGATAGCCGGGGTACAGCACCCGGCCGAGCTCCTGGTTGCTCAGGGTTGCGATGTCGAGCAGCTTCGCGCGCTCGAGGGAGATCGCGGAGTAAATCAGACCGGATTCCTCCTGCAACCTCGCTTGCTCGATTGGGTCGCTGGTCGCAGCGACCTGCTCGTTGAGTCCCCTGACCTGTTCGTTGAGCGTTGCGATGGTGGTCTGGATTAGTTTGGTGCGCAAGTCGAGGTTTCCCTGGGCGTTTTCAGCACGGTGGTCGACGTAAGCCTGAGCGAATGCCTGTGCACGCTCCTGGGCGACCTCTGCGTCGGAGTGTGAGTAGCGGAACAGCAGCACCTCGGTGTCCGGGGCCGACACGACCTCGAGCCCTCGCAAGAGCTCTCCTCCGTCGGTCACCCCCAGGTCTTCACCGGCGAGCTGGGCGACCTCGGGCGAGGTGGCGATGAGCACCTCGGTGTCGAGATTCAGCGCCACGAAATCGGTCTGGTCGCCGCTCTGTGCGAAAGGCTTGACCAAGACCTGGGCCTCGGAGTCGTAGACGGGCTTCTGTTGATAGGAGAAGGCGAGGGCGACAATCACGACCAGCGCGGTGACAGACACGATGAGCCACTTGCGCGACCGAATGACGGCCAGGTACTGCTGGATGTCGAAGCCTTCCATCTGATTCGCATGCGTATCGAACTGGCTTAGTGACAAGGTGAGCCTCTTCTTCGTGAGTCGGGGCTTTTGCGTCTGCGGCACGCTGTGCGTCGACGAAGTTCACGATCTCAGCAGTGCCACACTTCGAGAACGATCTTAGATGATCGCGAAAAGAAATCAGATACGCAATCGACGCACGGCCCTCAGCGGGGCCCCGCCGTCATGGAACTGGGTGGTCAGATGCTCTCCATATGGACATTCCATGCCACTCGGCGTCAAGGTCGAAGGATGACTAGCCCAAGTGGGTGGTTTTTGGGTCTGTGCCTTGAAACAGGCCCAGACCTGCGCGTATCATGGGCATCGGCCACTTGTAAAAACTGGTGGTAGGTATGAAACGCCCGGCACACGGAAACGAGTGGGCAGGCGCGGCGGAATACCGAGCCTGTTCGAGAGAGGGGAATGTGTGAAGTTTCTGAGGATTTCGGTGGTGGGCCTGTTGGTAGCGGCCCTTATGGCCCTGGGCGGCGTGGCATTGGCTCAAACGGGGTCGGATGACACTCCTCCTGAGGTTGGACCCAACGTAATAACCCAGCCGGGACCTGTGCCGGCCCCCGGTGTGGGCCCCAGCGTTCAGGACCGCGGTCAGACCCTTCCGTTCACCGGCGGGGACGTCACTCTGTTCGTGATCGTGGGTGCGGGCGCAGTTGCCCTCGGTGCCATCGCAGTGCGGGCGGCGCGAGCCAAGTCGGACGCCTAGACCCGCGTTAGTTAGAGAGGCTCGTTCCAGAAACTGGAACGAGAGAGGCCGGTCCTGTCACTGGGACCGGCCTCTGGCTTTGGGCCCGACTTTGTCGCCGCAACCACCTGTTGATGAGTGGTCGGAGCCACAAAGTTCCCCCTAGCAGGCCCCGCGCCCACCCAGGCTCCCCGATCCATCCGGGCAGGGGAAACCCGCTCGCTGCGCGGGGCGCTAGAAAAGGGGTTCGTTCCAGAACCTGGAAAGCTGCAACCACAGCGACGAGAGGCCGCTCCTATCACTGGGACCGGCCTCTAGCTTTAGGGCCTGGTCGAAGCGGCCCCGATAGAGGAGTCGCCCGGTTTCGATGCGGGCTCCGTCGGGCCCAGCCAGTTGCCAGTCGGGCGGCGTTAACAGCCGAAGCTCGATGTCGCCGTCCTCGGTCAGCGGCTGGGGCCGAACCTCCAGCGAGTAACCGCTCTTCTGCTCCGGCAGCGTGTAGCGGACCGTCACCGTTGCCGTGTCGTTGCGGGGAATTTCGAGATAGACACCGACCGACTTGTAGCCGTCCTCCCGGTAGGTGATGAACTCGATGGGCCTGCCTCCCAGCTGCACCGCCTCGAGCCGGGCGGCGGCCGGCACGTAGACCTCCACGAAGTTCTTGAACAGGCCGTAGGGGAAATACTGAAACTCGTAACGTGTAAGTCCGAGCGGAGTGCGGTTCTTGATGCCCACCGCGGTCTGGCATGCGGTCGGGACGCCGGGATCGATCCTGCAGGCGTGCGACAGGCTGCGCTGCGAGTAGAAGTCGAGCTTGTTGCCGCCGAGGTTCTGCACGGTCGCCATGGCGGCATCGCCTCTCGGAGCGCCAAGGTTCCCGGTGATCGCCGCCGACTCGAGAGCCCGGCGCTCCTTCGGATCGAACGAGACCACACGAAGGTGCCCGCCGGCTGCGGCTGCCGCCGCGTCCTCGGTCAGCGCCGAAGCGTCCAGCTGGCTCTTGAGGATCGAGGAGAACGCGGCCTGTCCCACGACGATCAGTGACTCCCGCCGACGGTCTTCGGCTCCACCGAGCTGGCTGTAGGCGTCTGAGTAGACGTAATCGGCCACATCGTCGCGCCGCAGCACCCGGTTGGTGGTGGGGACTCTTATCCGGGCGCGGCGCGGCATAAGAGCGGTGAGCCCGCGAGGGTCGACCACGATGGCGCCGTCCACCACCGGGCCGGCGGTGAGTGCATAGAGCCTTCTTGCCACGAGTGCGACGTCGGGCACGTCCGGGGAGGACGAGGTCGTGACCCACCTCGTGGTATCGGCCCGATAGGTGGCGAAGTGGGCCCTGAAATCGGGCGGCGAGGGCACCCTGCGAAAAGGAGGAGGATCGGCGAGATCCTTGTAATGGGAGAAGTCGCCGAGCTCGATGCGCCCTTGGTCGATCGTGAGGGAGCCGATGCCCGAGAGGATTCCGCCCGCCCCGCGCAGCTCAGTGTTGTTGAGGAGCAGCACGAGGTAGTCGCGGGGACCGTCCGATCCCAGCAGGCCGGGGGCGATGTCCACCACGCCCGCGGCCGCCTCGGCCGCTTCGCTTAGGTCCTCGGATTGGCTCAGCAGAGCGTCGAGTCTGTCCCACAGAGGCGGGAGCAACCATGCCCCTCGATGAGAGCGCAGCTCGCTCTCGAGTTGGTCCAGAGCGTCCGATTGCCGGCGTACCGGCTCCTGCAGCCGGCGCAAGGCTCCGATCCGAATTTGGCTCGGCCGCGTCAAACCCTGCTGCTCGGCCCTGCGCAGGGCGGTGGCGAGGTCGATGCCGGCGTCGACGACCTCTAGTCCTGATCCGGCCACCGCCCGCAGCGCATCGATGTTCTGTCGTGCGACCGGAAGCAGACGCAGCAGCGCCGCCGCGGGCGAGTGGAGGCGGCCGCGGGCGTGGGCGAGTCGCCCCCTCGCCGGACGCAGTGTCTCCTCCTCGAGGTCGCGCGAGCGGCTCAACAGTCCTTGCGCCGCCTGCAGGTCCTGGGCGACGGGGATGACGACGAACGCGCTCAGCGAGGCGATCACAAGGACCGCGCCGAGGAGGATGAGCGCAATCTTGCGCTTCGGGCGTGCCTTGCCGCCCCCCTCCGGGGGCTCGGCCGTCGCCGGCTCAGCCATCGGAGCTGGGATAATGGGCTCCATGTTCCGAATCCTGTTCTTGTGTACGGGCAACCGCTGTCGCAGCCCCATCGCCGAGGGCTTTGTTCGAGCTCGCGCTGCGTCTCTGCCGGTGGAGGTGTCCTCCGCCGGGCTTCTCGACCTGGGCCCCGCCCCTGCCCTGCCCGAGGTAATGCAGGCGGGCTTGAGTGTGGGGCTCGATGTCTCTTCGCACCGAGCCCGGCCCTTGGCGGACGTCACTCTGGAAGAGCTCGATCTCATCATCGGCCTCGAGCGCAGCCACGTCGCGGCTGCCGTGGTCGAAAAGGGCGCTCCCTATGAGAAGACGTTCACTCTGGTCGAGCTGGTGCGGCTGCTGGGAAGCATCGAGAGCCCGGAGGAGGCGGACCCGGACGACCGGGCGCGAGCCGCCTTGAAGCGCGCTCACGACGCCCGCTCCGAGGCCGATTTCGTCCCCGGCGAGGACATCCAGGACCCCTTCGGAGGACCCGAGAAGGGCTACATCAAGATGGCGACCCAGGTGCAGTCGCTGACCGAGCGCCTGCTCGCCGGATTGTTCGGCCGGTCCGTGGCTCACAGCTAGCAGGGACCTAGCCGGAGCCCGCGCCCGAACGCCTCACGGCACCCTCGATCTCCTCGAGGGCCGCAAAGTCGAGCTCGGCAGAGCCCGCTTCAAGCCATCCGTCGACCTGGTCGGGGCGGCGGGCCCCGACTATGGCGCCGGTGACCCCGGGAACCGTCAGCACCCAGGCCACGGCCAAGACCGGAAGTGACAGGCCGTGAGAGCGGGCGATCTCGCGCAGCTCGTCCACGAGAGCGAGACTGCGGGACAGCTCGGGCTCCTTGAAGGCTGCTGCGTTGCGCCGCCAGTCGTCGGGGGCGAGGTCGTCGAGGCTGTGGTGGTCGTACTTCCCGGTGAGCAGGCCGGAGGACATGGGGGCATAGGCGAGGACGCCGGCGCCGTGAGACTTGGCCCACGGAATCACATCCTGCCGCGCGGTTCGTTTGATGAGGTTCAGGGGCGGCTGCACCGAGTCGACGTGGCGGATGGCCTCGCACGTATCGAGCATCTCGAGAGTGAAGTTGGAAACGCCCGCCCACCGGACCTTGCCCTCGTCCACGAGCTCCGCCATCGTAGCCCACGACTCCTCAATGGGGGTTCCGGTCGAGTTGTCCGGCCAATGCATCTGATAGAGGTCGATGCGATCGACACCCAGGCGGCCGAGGCTGTCCTCGCACTCCCGGCGCATCGACTCGGGGCGGAGGTCGTATTCGACCTTGCCGAGCTCCTCCCTAAAGAACCCCCCGCACTTCGTGAACACGAAGACGTCCTCGCCGGCATTGCGCCCCTCGAGGGCTCGGCCCACGACCTCTTCCGAGTGACCGAGGCCGTAGACGGCCGCAGTGTCCACCCAGTTGAGCCCTGCGTCCAGGGCGTGGCAGATGGCGGCCACTGACTCGTCATCGTCGGTCGGCCCCCAGCCGAACTTGTAGGCACCTCCTACTGCCCACGAGCCGAAGCCGACGGTGGTTATCTCGGGCCCGTGGGACCCCAGCTTCCTCGTCTCCATCGCACCTCTCTTGCTCGGGATCGATTGTGAGCCTGCGGCCGCCGAGGCCGTACGCAATCGTGGCGGCCCGAAGGCCGCCACGATTACACAGGATAGAGGATCGACTACCGCTGCGGTGCCCGCAGCCCAGGGTTCTCCTTAGAGGAGCCGGGAGTAGGCGAGCACCTGGTTCTGCTGGTTGCTGGTCGCACACTTGGCGCCGTCCACCAGTATCCGGAGATAGCCGCCCACCGGCTCGCGCAGCACATTGGGCCAGGCGTAGTCGCCGCCCGCCGCAGGGCCGATCTCAGTCACGTCTCCACCCCAGGAACCAGTCGTGCGGGCCCTCGACACCACCGAGTTCGTGGTCCGGTTGACCATGACCAGAAGGGCGTTGTCTCCGCTGGTGTGAACGACGGCCGGGTTGGCATAGCCGCTCGAGGTCGTGAGCTCGGTTGCGGCGGTGTTGCCGCTGCTGGAGAAGCGGATCGCCTTGACCACGTGGGCCGAGGTGTCGCTCTCGGCGACCGCGAGGATGTCGCCCGAGCTCAGCGCCACCGCGGTCGGCTTTGCCTTGCGAGCCAGGGAGACGCTCGCCGACCCCGTGGTCCAGCTCGTTAGAGCGGCGCTGGGGGAGTGGGCGAAGAGCTTGAGCTTGCTGGTTCGGGCGACTACCCGCATCCCCTGGGCAGAGGGCACCAGGGTGCCGGAGGTGTTGCCACTGGACCCGGTGTAGAGCGCGGTGGTCTGGACCAGGCTCGGGGTGTCGCTGTCGAGGCTCGAGAGACCTGCGACCACGAGCTGGTACTGGGTGTCGCCGGTCCGCCGGACCCAGCTGAGCACCGCCTGGGGCCCACTCGGGGTGTCCTCGAAGGCCATGTCGACGCGCACGTTGCCGCGGCCTGCGGGCTCGAGATTGACCTCCGGTCCCACGCTCGGTCCCAGAGGGTTGTCGAGGTCCGAGAGCCTGCGCATCTTGACGGGAGAAACCTTCGTGTACTCATAGCCAGCATAGACGACCCAGGCGTGCTCGGCCCCCAGGCTGTCGCGTCCCACCACGATGGATGCGGTGCGGTCGTTGGAGATGTCGCCGGCCGCGAGGAGCTGCCCGTTGGTGACACTGCCCCGCGTGGTGGCGCTCCATGTCGAGGACCCGGCGTTGCGCCATTTGAGCTGCTGGCCGCTTCCGTGGGGGTCGTAGACCACGAGCACCCGGCCCCCTGCCGTCACCGCAGTGCGGCGGTTTCCGGCGTAGAAAGTCGGGTTGCTGGAGCCGCCGTTGCAGCGCGGAGCAATCTCTGAGAGATCCGGGTCGGCGGCGATCGCCACCGGAGCGCTGGTGGCCAGCGTGGCCGCCACCAGCGCGGCGAGAATCAGGCCCAGGCGAGCTCGCCTTCGGCGTTCAGGACGTGTGTTCATTACAGCCTCCCAGTTGGCATAGCCACCATGTCGGCAAGAAACCATTTGTCTGGAATTATACCGACTTCTTCCGTTTCTATGACAACTGTAGGCGTACTCAAGACGGAGCTGAATAGCCCAAGTGGGTGGTTTTTCGGGTGGTTCGGGGCTCCCTCTACCCGGCCCCCGCCAACTTTGAGCCCCCAACCACCTCCCACCCACCTCCCCACGTGGTCACTGCCACAAAGTTCGGCCCCGGCCCATCTCCGTTCCCCGGCCGGTACTCAAAAGCGCGTGGAGCGCGCCTGTGCACCGAATCCGTACCCCAGAGCGGCAACGCGCGCTCAACTACCTGATCGTCTCGACTCCCACGCGGCCCCCTTTCTCAGGCGACCCGCTCTTCCCGAAGGAAGTAAGTCTCCCGAGAACGAAATGTGGCGGGCACGCGAGGCCTGGTTTAGATAGAGTCGGGGGAAGAAACACCAAGTCTTTCCCGAGGGGCCTTCCGTCTTGTTTGAAGCGGCATTCATGAAGCAGCCTTGTTGAAGCGTGACGCGTCTCAGCGCCCGCCCGGTTTGACGCGCCTGGAGGCGGGGCTGTCCGTGTTTGCGAGTGGGGTGTTGATTGCGATAGTGACTCTCGTGATCATGTCCCGGGCCTCAGCAGTGGGTGGGAACGGAACCGAGGGGCCGGATAGCAACCGTGTTACGGGGGTCGGCGTTGTCGCGGCCAGGCGTCCCACCAGCGCCTATGCGAGGCGCAAAGGAGTGTGGGCCCGTCCCTCTCGAAGGCACGTCCCCTTGGGGCGCATAACGATCCCGTCTCTGAATGTGCGAGCAAAGTTCCGGCTCGGAGTTTACGACCGGATCGTCCGGCTCGGCCCCGGGCTGTGGCCGGGCACGCCTTTTCCCGGAGTGCAGGGAAACGCAGTCCTCGCGGGTCACCGCACCAGCTACACACATCCCTTTGCCGATCTCGACCTACTCAGGCGGGGCGACGTCATCCGCACTCGAGCGCGAGGCGGGCCGATCACCGTCTTCAAGGTCTTCAGGATTGCGACCGTGGAGGAGGCCTCCTACCAGGAGTTCATCCTGAGACAGCCGCGCAGGCCGGGGGCCAGGGTCATCACGCTGTTTGCCTGCACTCCCAAGGGAATGCGTACGCATCGCATTGTCGTGTGGGCACGAGTGCAAAGGGGCGGGGGCGCCCCTCGATCACATGAATCCGGCAGTTCTGCTGACACAGGGGGCTCTAGTACAGGAAGGACCGATGCCACATGACACAACCTCGGCCGTTCGGCGGTGGGCCCGTGATGATGTTTGCGGACGACCGCAGCCGGCGCAGCTTTCTGAAGTGGGCCGGGCTCCTGGGGGTGGGGGCGACGCTCGCGGCCGCAGGGGCGCGGAGCCGTTTCGCGTCTGCTCAGGGTGACGAGGGAGACATCGGGATCCTCAACTACGCGCTCACGCTCGAGTACCTGGAGGAGGACTTCTACGGGCGCGGCGCCGACTCGGGCTTGCTCACAGGGCGCGCCGGCGAGCTCGTCGCTGCCATTCGGGATCACGAGACCGAGCACATCGCAGCTATCGAGTCGACCATCTCAGACCTCGGCGGCAGCCCGGTGAAGAAGCCCAAGTTCTCCTATCCGCAGGGTGTGTTCAAGGACAAGCAGGCGTGGCTCGAGACGGCCCTCGACTTCTCGCAGCTGGGCGTCATGGCCTATCACGGCCAGGTTCAGCGCATTCAGAGCCCCGAGCTGCTGGGTGCGGCCGCCTCGATCGCGGGGGTCGAGTCTCGCCACGCCGCCATCATCGCCCGTCTCTCGGGGCGCAACCCGTTCCCTGCTCCGATTGAGCAGAGCGCCTCCAAGAGCAGGGTTCTCAAGACCGTCCAGCCATTCGTCTCGGGTTAGGGGAACGATATGAACAGAAGAAGCTTCCTCAAGTCTTCGGTCGCGGCTCTTCCTCTTGCTTCCGCAGCCGCCGCTCAGCCGGCGTGGGCACAGGGCGCGGACTTCAAGAACGACGTCGACGTCTTGAACTTTGCGCTCATCGCCGAGTACTTCCTGTCGGCCTTCTATCGTGAGGGAAGCCCGATGTTGTCCTCTAAAGAGGGCCGCTACGTATCGGACATAGGTGCCGATGAGGACGCTCACATCGCGGCAATAACTGCCACGGTGCAGGATCTCGGCGGCACGCCGACCATGGCGCCGGCGATCGACTATGGAGACGTTTTCAACGACCGCCAGAGGTACCTGCGCTTCGCGCTTCGCTTCGAGAACCTTTTCGGGGGCGCCTACCTAGGCGCCGCGGGACAGATCTCCAACAAGGAGATACTGCAGGCCGCCGCGGGGATCTACGGCACCGAAGAGCGCCATGCCGCGGTCATCGCCGACTTACTGCAAGAGCCCGTCGAGGGCGGCGTCTTCAACGGGGCGCTGACGCAGGGCGCCGACAAGCGAACCGTGCTGCGAGCCCTGCGGCCGTTCGTGAAGAACCCGCAGACCACGACCGTGGAGGCGGCCGTCACTCTCTAGATCCACCCAAAAAATGTTCGCTGATTTATCCGGCGACCCATCCAACTCCCGTTTCCCCTGCGAATAACAGTCGAGCGCGCGGTCTTCGGGTCGCTGGGCCTGTGTGGGGGCTGGAAGCCTTGACGGAGAGGAGGTGCAGAGGGAACCCTCAGCGTCCCGAGTTAATCGTGAGCTCAGCTTTGTTGTCTCAACGAGGCATCGTCAGTAGCGAATTGTGTCCATAGAGCACGGGAGGCTCAAGTGACCGACATTCTGAATCGTATTGATCGCGCCGCAGCTCCAGCTTTCGCAAAGCGTTCAGTGAGCAGCCGGCGTCAGTTCGTAACTACCGCGGGGGCGTCGGTCGGCGCACTCGGCTTGCTCAGCATTCCCGGGGTGGCCTCGGCCAAGCACGAAAACACTCAGACGATCCTCAACGTGGCGGCGACCGCCGAGGTGCTCGCCACGATCGTCAACACCGTTGGGTTCAAGAAGGGCCTCGGCGGCGACGCAGTCACCCAGCGCAACATCAGGGCGGCCGCTCGTGAAGAGCTGATCCACTACCAGGTCCTCGTGGCCTCGGGTGGGCGTTCCCTCACCAAGAAGATCTGGGTACCGGACGCCGTATTCGCCAATCGCACCAACTTCCTTTCAACGCTCGAGGTCGGCGACCAGATCTTCGTCAACGCCTACCTCATTGCGACGCACGCGTTCGGATCGCGTCGCCAGGAGGACCTCGCCACGATCGCGGCCGAGTTCATGGGCGTCGAGGCGGTCCACCGGGCCCTCGCCCGCCAGTCTCTGGGCAAGCTCGGAAACGACCGCGTGTTCATGAAGTTCGACGGCAAGGAGACGGCGCCGGACGCTCCCAACAAGGGGCAGCCCGGCTTCGACGAGCTCTCCGGAGCCGTCAAGCAGCTCCAAGCCGCCGGGTTCGGACTTGGAGTCAAAGGCGCCGGGCCGGGCCGCTTCTACGACTTCGACAAGGTCAAGAAGGACACTCCGAACGACCCCGACCTCAACACCTTCCTGCCGGACGCCAACTAACCAGCGGGATGACTCGACGGGCCCGGGGGCGCTGCCTCCGGGCCCCGTCGCGCCCGGCCCGGGCTCAGCCCCCGAAGGGGGCGACGCCCACCTGCTCCGGCCCACGTCCCTGGAACTCGCCTCGGAAGTCGTCGATGGCGGCGCGCGAATAGCTCTCGCACGACTGGAGGTTGCGCCATCCGGACAGGGCGTAGTCGAAGCCCGAGTCGAGCCCCTCGAAAGGAGCCGCCAGCAGGGGCTCGGCGAAGCCTGAGCGCTGCGCCCTGCGGTTGGCATCCTCGACCAGCGCCTGGATCCCATCGACCGCGGATTCGGGTGCGTCTGGGTCGTACCAGATCACCAGCTGGCCGTGCTCGAAGTTGTGCAGGAGTTGCTCCGGCTCTAGAGGGTTGGGATAGAAGCCGGGATCGGCCGGAGTGCCGTAGTGGGGGCCGGAGGTGGGCGGCGTCGAGTTGTAGGGATCGTGCTCTGCTCCCACGTCGATGTGATCGCGACTCTGCTCTGCGAATTGCTCCACGTCGTTGCAGCCGGCGGCCGAGGCCGCGACCCCGTCGGGGACTGAGGCTGTGGGCGTGGCGCTACGGTCGGACAGCACGAGGGCGACTACCGCCACGATCACGACCGCGGCGATGCCCGCGGTCACCAGGTTCGAGCGCCGGCTGGCGTGGCGCTGCTGCGCCTTACGGGCCTGCTCGGCGAGCCGCTTGCGCTGCTTTTCCTGGAGCTTCTTGCTCTGTCCCTTGTCGAGTTTCTGACTCATCTTGACCTTCTCAGAGGGCGTGCGGATAGGGGGCCGAGGTTAGCAGGGGCCCTGGCCTATCTCTCGACGGGCGAGGGGCTCACCTGAAGAATCAGCTTTGACCCCCGGGCCCCCACAGCGCGGCAGCGCGCGCCGCGCGCTCGACCACCCCGTCCCCCGGCCCCCGGTCCGACTCACCTGAACAGGTCCTCGTCCGGCGGCCGCACGATCGCAGCCGCCGAGCCCGGTCCACGCACCACGCCGGCGCCCCGGACCAGGGCCGCGGCGCGGCCCGTTGACTTGCCCATCACCAGCTCGGCGGCCCCCGCCAGCTCGTCGGCGACACAGATGATCGTGGCGGAGAGCTCGTTGCCGAAGGAGTCTTCCCGGCCCCTGTAGTCGAGGAACGGATCGATCCCCGCAACGCCGATCGCCACATTGGTCTGCCCCTTGCGCCAGGTCCGGCCGAAGGTGTCGGAGATGACCACCGTGACGTCGGCCCCGGTGAGGTGGCGCAGCCGTGCCCTGAGTCGCCTGGCCGAAAGGTCGGGGTCCACCGGTAGCAGGCAGATCCACCCCGGCGCGACGTTGGACGCGTCCACGCCGGCGTTGGCGCACACGAAACCGTGGTGTGTCTCCGATATCATGACCTCGGAGCGCCGCAGGATCCGGGCCGACTCCGCTTCGATCGCGGCGGATCGCTCGGCCCCCTCCACCACGCGGCCCTCCGCCTTGGAGACGGCCTTGTGCGCCACTACGACGACGTCGTCGTCCAGAAAGCCCCCGTCGGGGGCGGCCGCGGCGATCAGTGCGGCGAGATCGTCGCCCTCCGATACCTCCGGGATCCCTTCGAGCCCCAGCACACGCAGCTCGCCCCCCGCTTCGGCCCCGGTCGAGGCCTTCACAGCTCGAGCAAGGAGGAGGCGAGCCGCTCCGAAGCGCTGTGATCTCTCATGATCGAGGGAAGCGCAACCGCTCTAATCCCGAGCTCCTCGACCAGGGCGAGCTCCTCGGGGTCCGAGGCATCCACCACGAACACATCGCAGAACCCGGCGTAGAGGCGCGCGACGGCGGACGCGCCCGCTCCCGCACCGAGGCTCTCGAGCAGGCGGTCGGCGGGGCCCCTGAGGGCCGCGCCGCGCACAATGGGAGAGACCGCGATCACGCGTGGGTGGGCGCCCAGCGTCTCATTCACGCCGACGAGCGACATGATCGGCCCGATCGAGAGGAACGGGTTCGAGGGGCACAGGATCACGAGGTCGGCGTCGGCGAGCGCATCGAGGACTCCGGGAGAGGGCCTGGCGTCATCGAGCCCATCGAAGGAAACCGCCGCGACCTCCGGTCGGTTGCGCTCCTTGACGAAGTACTCCTGAAACTCGAGACGGCGGCCGTCGGAGGTCTCGACCACGGTGCGGACCGGGTCGTCAGACATCGGCAGGACCCGGGCGACGACGCCGAGGCGCCGTGTGAGGTCGCCGCTCACTTCGCTCAGTGTCGTACCTGCTCGGAGGCGCCGGGTGCGTGCCAGACAGGTGGCGAAATCGCGGTCGCCGAGCCGGAACCAGGCCTCTTCACCGAGCTGCTCGAGGGCGCCGATGAGATGGAAAGTGTCTGCCTCGATACCCCAGCCGCGCTCGTAATCGGCGATCCCTGCGAGCCAGTAGGTGACGATGTCGAGGTCGGGAGAAACGTGCACGCCGTAGAGCTCGGCATCGTCGCCCGTGTTCACGATCGCCGTGAGGTCCGAGCCGACGAGCTTCTGGAGCCCTACGAGGAGCTTGGCCCCTCCCACCCCGCCCGCCAGCGCCGCGACCTTCACGGCCCCGGAGTCTACGAGCCGATCCGGCCCCGCCCACCCGCGCCGATCCAGCCCCCGCCCACCCGGCCCTCTAGGTGGTCAGATGTGCTCGGTCCTCTTTTAGCCACCGGATTCGGTGGTTATTCGCGAACCGTGGACCATTTGACCCCCTTGTGGGGCGGTGCCGGGGGCGGAGCGGGCGCAACTCTGTGGCTGCGACCACGCGACCACCTGTGGGGAGGTTGGGGGCGCAAAGGTTCGGAGGGAGCCGAGGGCCGAGGACCTCAGGGGAGGCCGACGGCGCCGGGACGGCCGTGGCACTGCTTGAACTTCTTGCCGCTGCCGCAAGGGCAGGGGGCGTTGCGCGGCACTTTGGAGGAGACCGCCTGCCCAGTATCTCCCTCCGCCTCCGGAGGCGGGCCGGCCGCCTCAGCGGGGGCTTGCATGCCCGCCATGGGGATCTGGCGTCTCTCCTGGCGCATCTGCTTCGGCTCGGCCCGGCGCGGTTCTTGCTCCTGCACCGCTTCCACATGAAACATGTAACGAGCGAAGTCCTCCTTGATGACATCCTGCATTCGCAAGAACATGTCGAAGCCCTCACGCTGATATTCGACCAACGGGTCACGCTGGCCCATCGCCCGCAAGCCGATTCCCTCCTGCAAGTAGTCCATCTCATAGAGGTGCTCTCGCCAGCGGTTATCGATAACTGCGAGCAGCACCGCCCGCTCGATCGCACGCGCCTGCTCGACCCCCAGAGTCTGCTCCCGCGCTTCGTACACGTCGAGCCCATCCTTGACGAATGCATCGACGACTTCCTCATAGGCCACCGAGGACTTGTCGAAGTCATCGGGCTTCAAGGTCGTGGGATAGAACTCGCGCATGTGGACGAAGAGCTGGTCCCAGTCCCATTCTTCCGGGAAGGCCTCGGCGTCAACGGTCTGGCCCACCGCCGACGCGAGCACGTCGGTGACGATCTCGATCGCCTGATCACGAAAGTCCTGTCCTTCGAGGATCTGATGGCGCTCGCCGTAGATGATCTGACGCTGCTTGTCCATTACCTCGTCGTACTTCAGGACGTTCTTGCGGATCTCGAAGTTCATGGACTCGACCTGAGTCTGCGCTCTTTCGATAGCCTTCGAGACGAGCTTGGCTTCGATGGGGATGTCGTCGGGGATCTTCATGCGGCTCATCAGGCCGGCGATACGGTCCGAAGCGAACAGACGCATAAGGTCGTCTTCCAAGGACAAGTAGAAGCGGCTCTCTCCGGGATCGCCCTGCCTCCCCGAGCGGCCGCGCAGCTGGTTGTCGATCCGCCGTGACTCATGGCGTTCAGTTCCCAAGACATAGAGCCCGCCCGCCTCTACAACCTCGTCACGCTCGGCGGCGCATTGCTTGGTGAAGCGCTCGAGCAGCGGGGCGAACTCGTCTTCATAGGCACGCCGCTCCTCTGCGGGATACTGGTCGAGAAGGTAGGCGTCGTTGTCCCATCCCGCAGCCGTCATCTCGGAACGGGCCATTCCTTCGGCATTGCCGCCGAGAACGATGTCCACGCCGCGACCGGCCATGTTCGTAGCCACCGTGACCGCCCCCGTACGACCTGCCTGCGCCACGATCCCAGCTTCCTTCTCGTGCTGCTTGGCGTTGAGGACCGTATGAGGCACACCGCGCTTGCGGAGCACGTTCGAGAGATGCTCCGACTTTTCGATCGACACGGTGCCCACGAGCACGGGTTGTCCCCTATCCACGCGGCCCGCGATGTCGTCGGCCACCGCGTTCCACTTGGCATCCGCAGTCTTGTAGATAAGGTCCTGCTCGTCGGCCCGGATCATAGGTTTGTTGGTCAGCACCTCAGCAACATCGAGCTTGTAGATGTGGCCGAACTCGGATGCTTCCGTGCGAGCCGTTCCCGTCATGCCGGCAAGCTTGTCGTACATCCTGAAGTAGTTCTGCAGCGTGATCGTCGCAAGCGTCTGATTCTCGTCTTTGACGCGCACGTTCTCCTTGGCCTCGATGGCCTGATGAAGCCCCTCGGAGTAACGGCGGCCGGCCAGCAAGCGGCCGGTGAACTCGTCGACGATCTTGACCTCGCCTTCTTGAACGACGTACTCGACGTCCTTCTTGTAGAGCTCTTTCGCCTTCAGCGAGACCTCTAGCTGATGAACCATGTCGACGTTGACGTGATCGTAGAGGTTGTCCACGCCGAGAAGCTCCTCGACGCGGGAGACGCCCTCCTCGCTGATGGCTATGGTTCGCTTCTTCTCATCCACTTCATAATGAACGTCACGCTGAAGGCGGGGTGCGATGCGTGCAAAGTGTTGGTACAAGCGAGTGGACTCTTGAGCAGCACCTGAAATGATCAGCGGGGTACGCGCCTCGTCGATCAGAATGGAGTCGACCTCGTCGACGATCCCGTAGTGATAGCCACGCTGAACCAAGCTCTCCAGCTCCGAAACCATATTGTCACGCAAATAGTCGAACCCGAACTCGTTGTTTGTCCCATAAGTAACGTCGGCCGCATACGCAGGGAGGCGCTGCTCGGGCGCCATGTTGCTTTGTATCAGTCCGACCTCGAGTCCGAGGGATCGGTAGATGCGCCCCATCCATTCCGAGTCTCGCTTGGCCAGGTAATCGTTCACAGTTACGACGTGTACACCCTCGCCGAGAAGCGCATTGAGGTAAACGGCTAGAGTCGCGGTCAGGGTCTTGCCTTCACCCGTTTTCATTTCCGCGATCCATCCGTAGTGAAGGGCGGCGCCCCCCATGAGCTGGACGTCGAAGTGACGCTGACCGATGACCCGGCGCGCCGCCTCCCGGACCGCAGCGAACGCCTCCGGCATGAGCTCGTCGAGCACGATCGTGCGGGCATCGCCTTCCGCCGCGTCGAGCCGGCTCTTGAACTCCGCCGTCCTGGCGCGCAGCGAGTCGTCGGCGAGCGCGCGCGTTTCATCCTCCAGCGAGTTCACGACTGGAACTACCGCTTCCAGCATCTTGAGCTTCTTGCCCTCACCGGCGGTGAGGATCCTCTTGAAAATAGCCATATCCCTCTGATTTTGTTTGTGAGCCGGCTTCTCCAGCCGCTTAGCCCAACCTATCGCAGACCCCGGCTAAGTAGCCGCGACGAAAAGGGTCCCGACCGGCTATCTGATGTCGAGCAGCTTCTCCCGAACGGCGTAGACGACGGCCTCCATTCGGGAGTGAAGGTGGAGCTTGTCGAGGATGTTGCGGACGTGGTTCTTCACTGTGTTCTCGGAGATGAACAGGTCAGCTCCGATGTCACGGTTGTTCTTTCCGCGTGCCACCAGCTTGAGCACCTGCAGCTCCCGCTCGGTGAGCCGCGGCGCCGGAACGGACATGCGTTCCTCCCGGCCCCGGACCATCGAGGCGAACTCGGTGATCAGCTTGGACGCCATTGCCGGCGAGATCATCGACTGGCCCTGGTGCACGTTGCGGACCGCGCCGGCCACCTCTTCTATCGAGATCTCCTTGAGCAGGTATCCGGAGGCGCCGGCCTTGATCGCCTCGTACAAATCGGTTTCCTCATCGGAAATCGTCAGCATGATGATCCGCGTCGAAGGCATCGTGTCCTTGAGAACGCCGGTAGCCTCGATCCCCGAGAGCCGCGGCATCCGCACGTCCATGAGGACGACGTCGGGCGTGGTTTGCTCGGCTTGCTCCAAGGCTTCGTGGCCATCGGAGGCCTCGCCCACCACCTCGATGTCGGGCTCACTCTCCAGGACCATCTGAAGACCCCGTCGGAAGAGGGCGTGGTCGTCGACGATCAGGACCCGGATGGGCTCGGAGTCGGTGCGAGAGTCGGTGATCAAGGGTGATTTACACCTTTCTGGGGGTATTGCTAGTGGATTGTAGCCAGTTCGAGCTACTTCGTTCGCTAAGCAGGCGGGGCCCGGGGCGAGGTTTGGTACAAAACGCGGGCTATGGGCGCGTTTCGTACCAAGGTTGGCCCGGGTCGCGCAGGCCTGGCCACCGACGGGCGGCGGTTCAGACGCTGCACACGGCGGCCACCTCGACCCGCTCGGCCCCCGCCCGACGCAGCGACATGGTGCAGGCGCGAGCGGTGGCTCCCGTGGTGACCAAGTCGTCGATCAACAGGATCGCGCCGCTGCTGGGCCGGGCGCCGAACGCTCCCTCGATGTTGCGGCGACGGTCGGCGCCGCTGAGTGCCGCCTGATCCGGCCTGTAGCCACGGCGCCTCAACAACGTCCGGGCGTCCAGACCGAGGGTTTCGGCCACGCCCCTGCCCAGCAGCTCGGCGTGGTTGAAGCCTCGTGCGCGCGTGTCCCGGCGCCGCCCCGGCACCCAGGTCACAACCTCCGCAGACGTGCCCGCTCTGAGGATTGCTCGAGCCAGGGCCACAATCATCGGCGCCGCCGCGGCCCGGCGCCCGGTCAGCTTGAGATCCAGAACCAAGGTCCGGGCCGCCCCCGCGTACTGCCATGCGGCGACGGCCGACGAAGAGCCATCCACCGAGGGCAGGGGCGGGGCGGGGAGCAAATTGCGCTCGCAGCGGGGGCAGAGCGTGGCTCCGCCGGCTCCGCAGCCCGTGCAGATCGATCTCGCTACCAAACTCACTGCCGCCGAAACGAGCTCCATTAGATCCACGCTAGGAGGAGGCTGCGACGATTTAGACGCAAACATGACCACCGGCGGATTTGGGGTATAAGAGATGGCAAGGCTCGTACATCCGGCCCGTTCCTGTTTCGGAACCATTTCGTCACCTCAATAAAGCAAGGAGATCTGCAATATGGAATTACTCGCGGCCCCCGACTGGCTCTCCACCGTCCCAGGCTGGTTCGAAAACCCGATCGTTGTGGGCTCGTTGAGGATCGTCGGCTTGATCGCAGCGGCCTTCGTCCTGACCCGCCTTCTGCGGCGGCTGGTGACGAAGGTGGAGGGCAAGGTGTCGGCCGACAGCACGCCTATCAGGGCGCTGCAGCGCACCCAGACAATCACCAAGGTGCTGTCCTCGGCCGGTGTCGTGGTGATTTGGTCGCTGGCCCTGTTCCAAACGCTGTCCGAGCTCGGCTTCCAGCTCGGCCCCCTTCTGGCTGGAATCGGCATCGTCGGGCTCGCGGTCGGTTTCGGCGCCCAGAACCTCGTCCGTGACGTGATCTCGGGCTTCTTCATCCTCTTCGAGGACCAGTACGGAGTCGGCGACGTCATCGAGGTCAACGAAGTCGCCACCGGCAAGGTCGAGCAGCTCACGCTTCGGATCACGGGGATGAGGGATCTCGACGGCACCCTTCACTTTGTCGCAAACGGCGGCATCACCCACGTTGCCAACCGCTCCAAGGACTGGGCCCGGGCCGTGGTCGACGTCAGCGTCCCCTACCGGGAGGACCCCGCCCACGTGCGTGAGGTGCTCGAGCGGGTCGCACGAGAGGCCAAGGACGACCACGAGCTGGGGCGCAACCTCTACTCCTGTCCGGAGGTTCTGGGGGTCGAGACGCTCGGCGACATCGACATCACCTGGCGAATGATCGCCGACACGAAGCCCGGCCGCCAGTTCGAGATCGGCCGCAAGCTCCGTGAGCGGGTGAAGATCACCTTCGATGAGGAGGGCATCGAGAGCCCCACCCCGCAGCCCCTGGTGGTCGCGGGCCCGACCCAGGACGGGGCCTGACCGGTCTCGCGAGCCGCCCCTGACTCGGTCTTGTGCCAGGAAACGTGCGGAATCCGCCCCCCGACTAGGCTTTGTGCCAGGAAGCGTGCGGAATCCGCCCCCGACTAGGCTTTGTGCCAGGAAGCGTGCGGAATCCGCCCCTGATTCGGCACCGAGCCAGCTCGGGGACAGGCTCAGATTAGCTCTGTGCCGCTCGGGGGCGGGCTCAGATTAGCTCTGTGCGTTACAAGCTCGCCTCCGGGGCCCCCTAGCGAGAGGCGAGCTCGTTCTTGAGCGCCGTGATCACCTCGACCGGGCCTGGGTCCTCCCCGTAGGAGAGCGCCAGGTAGATGGAGGCGAGCTGCGTCACGAGAATCAGTGACAGCAGACGGGCGAGGGGGCCCTCCCCCTCGGCGGTCACCTCACAGAAAGAGGGCAGCGCCTCGGAGATGAGGGCCCTGGTGATCTCGAATCGCAGCGCGACCCTGGGATGCTCCTTGGGATCGATAAGCAGCACGTTGATGAAGTTCTCGGAGGTCAGCTCCGAAAGCCGCCTCCAGCCGACTATCTCGTTGTGGTCGAGCTCAGGCAGCACGCCGGCGAACGCCGGTGTCTTTGCGTACTCGTTGAGGTCGCACTTGAAGCGGTAGGCGGCCACCGACCCCAGCCCGTAACCCCCATAAACGATCGGGACCCTTCCCTTCAGCTTCTCGGCCAGTGCTTTCGCAGGATTGTCCGGCGCCCCGTGCTTGCGGTGACAACGGGAGGCGATGTCGCTCAGCACGGCCACGGCATCGTCGACATCCTCCTGCATGTCGGGAACGAGCCCGACCTTCGCAAGGGCCGCCAGCAGCGGCATCGTGAGATAGCCCAACGATGCCCGGGGCTGATGGCCTTGCGGGATCTCAACGTGAGCGAATCCCTCCGGCGAGGCCCGGTCGGCCAGCGGGCCACCCGAGGACACGGCCACGATCCTGCAGCCACGGGAGCGCGCCTCATCGAGGCCTGCCACAGTTTCCTCGGTGCTTCCGGAGTAGGACACGGCGAACACGAGGGAGTTGCGCCCCACCCACTCCGGCAGCGGGCCGTAGCTCTTGATCGTTCGCAGCGGCACCTGCAGGCGAGGCTCGACCACGGCCTGGAGGACGTCGCCCGAGACTCCCGAGCCCCCCATGCCGAGCACGACCACCGACTCGACGCCCGTAGCGTCGGGAAGGCCTTCGGCGGCCAGCCCGATCTCCCAGCCCTCGCGGCACTGGTCTGCGAAGCGCTCGACGGCTCCCAAGACATCTTCTGAGTCGAGCTGCTGAATCGCGTTGAGATCGTCGAGGTTCGCCGGGGTGGTCACGGCTTCTCCGCTTCGTCGATCAGCATGACGGGAATGTCGTCGCGCACGGGGTAGCGATAGCGGCACTCGCCTTGGCACTCGATGATGCTCTTCTGCTCGTGGTAGACGACCTCGCCGTGACAGTTGGGGCAGATGAGGATCTCCAGCAGTCTCTCGCTAACGGCCATTGCTACCCCTTTCCGTTTTCTCTGATGAGGCTCAGCACCTCGTCGCGCTTCGTTTTCATGAGCTCTTTGGTACGTGCTTCGAGGTTGAGGCGAAGCAGCGGCTCGGTGTTCGAGGGACGGCAGTTGAACCACCAGTCCTCGAGCTCGACGGTGAGGCCATCCGTGCGATCGAGCTTGCCTTCCTTATAGGCGTCCGCGAGTGCCTCGAGACGTTCCTTCTGGTCCTCGACCTCGGAGTTGATCTCCCCGGAGGCGGAGTAGCGGTTGAAGGGCTCGAGCAGCTCGGACAGCGGCTGCTCTGCCAGCGACAACGCCTCGAGCACGAGCAGGGCGGCGATCATTCCGGAGTCGGCCCGGAAGTTGTCCCGGAAGTAGTAGTGGCCGGAGTGCTCGCCCCCAAAGGCCGCCCCCGTCTTGGCCATGATGTCCTTGATGAAGGAATGGCCCACGCGGGTCCTGATGGGCTCGCCCCCGTTCTCTTTGATGACCTCGGGCACGGCCCAAGAGCAGATGAGGTTGTAGATGATGCGCTCCCCCGGATGCTTCTTGAGGACCCTTTCCGCCACCAGGGCGGTGGTGGTGGAACCCGACACGGGGTTGGAGCGCTCGTCGACGAGGAACATGCGGTCCGCGTCGCCGTCGAAAGCGATACCGAGGTCTGAGCCCGTCTCTTGGACGACGCGCCGAAGGTCGACGAGGTTCTCTGGCTCGATGGGGCTCGCGGGGTGGTTCGGGAAGGTCCCGTCGAGCTCGAAATAGAGAGGAACAAGCCGGAAGGGAAGGTTTTCGAACACGACCGGCACTGTGAGGCCGGCCATGCCGTTGCCGGCGTCTACGACCACCTTCAGAGGCCTGAGCGCCCCGATTTCGACGAAGGAGAGGCAGTGAGCGGAATAGTCGCCGATGATGTCGAGCTGCTCGCCCACGTCTGAATCCGGGCCGTCGGAGACTTCTGCGACGCCCTCGCCCTTTTCCGCCAGCGCCTGGATGTCCTTCAGCCCCGACTCGGACCCGATTGGCGACGCTCCCGCCCTGCACGGCTTGAATCCGTTGTAGCGACCCGGATTGTGGGACGCGGTCACCATGCAGGCGGGCACGTCGAGTTTCCCGGAGGCGAAGTAGAGCCCATCGGTTGACACCAGGCCGAGGTCCAGGACCTCTGCTCCCACGGAGGAGGCCCCCCGGGCGAACGCCCGCGCCAGAGACTCGGATGAGGTGCGCATGTCACGTCCCACGGCAAGCCGGGACGCGTCACAGAAACGGGCCAGGGCGGCGCCGATCCGTCTGGCGGCGTCCTCGTCGATCTCATCCGGGTAGGTACCACGGACGTCGTAAGCCTTGAAGATGGCGCTCAGGTCCCTATGCACCGGCGCATCCTATTGCGATGCCTGTACACTTCCCAAACAATTTTCCGTGCGCGTATTGACTAGGACCGCAATGCCTGGAAGCATCGAAACATGCGCGAGACGATGCTTCACGATGTCACTTCGGAAACCGAGTGGCGAGAGCAGGCGGGATGCCGCAAGTATCCGCCCATCCTTTTCTTCGGGGCCGACGACAGCGAGCCCCAAGCGGAGCGGCGCATCCGAGAGGACGAGGCCAAGCAGGTCTGTGCCGACTGCCTCGTGCGCCAGGAGTGTCTCGACTATTCGCTGTCGACCCGAGAGGCCTACGGGATCTGGGGCGGTCTAACCGAGGTCGAACGCCGCGTCTACCTGCGTAAGCGCATCTAACCAGCCCCCGTGCGCCCCGACGGCCCCCCCTCGGCCGCCGAGGCCACGCTCAAGCTCGCCGCTCGCCTGCGCCATCGCGGCGTCTCTGAAGTAGCCCAGCTGGGCTGGGGGCGAGTGCGAGAGCTGATCTCGTCCTCGGAGACGCTGGTATTTCTGTCCCAGAGGCCCGACCATGCCGAGCCGGGCAGGCGAGCGGACGGCGGCCTGCGGGTGCGCCGGGCCGACTACTCGGATGCCCCTCGCTACACACGCGATATCGGCACGGATTCGAGCTCCAGCTTTCGCCACCGGCTAACCCGGACGACCGCGTGCTTCGTTGCCGAGCTCGACGGGCGCATAGTCCACTCCAGCTGGGTCACCACCTCGGGCGCGTGGACGAGGGAGCTACAGCACTACGTGGTCCCGCCTCGGGGCGAGAGTCGCACGAACGCGGGGGGCGAGGCCTACGTGTACGAGTCCTTCACGCGCCCCGAGGTGCGCGGCAGAGGCGCCTATCCTCTCGTTCTGCGATACATCTCGGTGTGGGCGGCCGTGGCCGGCCTGACCCGTGTGTGGGTTGCGGTCGAGAGAGGCAACACGGCGTCGCTCAAGGCCATAACCAAGGCCGGCTTCAGCCCCGGTTTCGAGCTCTCTTTCGGCCGCCGCCTCGGCCGTCTGAGGAGATCCGAGCCGGTGGGACCTGCGGCTGCAGTGGGACGGAGGATGCTCTCGCCCCACCTTCACTAGATTTTTCTGAGAGAAGCGATAATAATGAAAGCCCACCAAGCTAGAGGAGGTTTGCGGGCGCTCGAACAACCTCGGATCACGTCACCGCACCTGCGCGCGAGATAGCCTCTCGTGTCCCGGGAGCGCACCGGCACGACCCCCTCAACTGACACCTATCGGCCGGAACGACGGAACCAGAGGTTTCGAGCGCCCGCAATTACACTCCTCACCTGCTAGCCGTCCCCCTCTCCGCGACCCAAGCCAACTTTGGCCAACTTTGGGACAAAACGCGCCTACCGCCCTCCGTTTCGTACCACTCTGCAGAATGAGTGCCGCCCGGCGGGCCCGGCCCCCGGATCTAGCGCAAGTTGCCGTCGCCGGCGAGGGTGAGGACCTCGTCCAGGGCAACCGTGTCGCCCTGGTGCTCCCACCACTTCGTCTCGCACAACCGGCAGGAATAGAACTGGACCGAGTCGTCGCCGCTGAGGCGGATCTCGATGTGAATGCAGTCTTGTCCGTCGCACTGCGAGCACCGCATGTGCGCCTCCCTTCGCGCTTGCGCCCGCCGAAGGGGAAGAAATTGGGCATAGAAAAGGCCCGTCCCTTCGGGACGGGCCCTGTCCCTTGTTTTACCGGCGGCAGCATAGCAAACTTTTCGCGCTTTGCGCACGTGCCGCCTCCGGCTGCGGAGACTCGAGTCGCTAGGCTTGTCCCCTCGCCCGAGCGCTCTTGTCTGTGTCGTCGACCACGGCGGGTCGGTCGGCGGTGGCGGGCTGAGTTCCGTCGACCTCATCCCAGATGCGGATGTGGTGGGTCTCCTTCAGCGTGAAGAAGCCGACCACCACGGTCATAAGGGCGATGACGATTGGATAGGAAAGGCCTTGGAGGTCGACGACATCCGGCCCACCGCCAAGCTCCTTCACCAGGAAAGTAGCGATGAGCGGCACGCCGCCCCCGAACCATCCGTTCCCAAGGTGGTAGGGGATCGACAGCGAGGTGTAGCGCACGTTCCCGGGGAACAGCTCGACAAGGTAGGCGGCGATGGGCCCGTAGACCATCGTGACGTAGACCATCTGGATGAACACGAGCACCACCAAGGCGACGTAATTGTCCCTAAAGGTTGCCATGGCACTGTAGATCGGGATGTAGGTCAAGGCCGCCAGCAGACAGCCTCCGAGGATGATGGGCTTGCGGCCAATCCGGTCCGACAGCCTCCCGAAGACCCAGAACAACGGCGTGCCGAGAATCAGACCGGTCCCGACGATGATGGCGGAGGTCGTCACTGGGATGAGGAGCTCGGTCTGCAGGAAAACGTAGGCGTAGAACTGGCCCGTGTACCACACCACCGCCTGGCCCGCGGTCATGCCTATGAGAACGAGGAGAATCCGCTGCCATCCTCCCTCGTGTAGAGCGTCCTTGATCGGAGAGGTGGACAGTTGCTTTGCTTCCTTGATCTTCGTGTAGAGGGGCGTCTCCTTGAGGCTCAGCCTGATGTAGATGGCGAGGATGACGAGCAGTCCCGACAGCAGGAACGGGATCCTCCAGCCCTGGTCGTTGAACGCTTCCTCTCCGATTACCGCCTGAACTCCGACCACCATGATGAGGGCGAGCACGAGCCCGAGGGTGGCGGTCATCTGGATCCAGGAGGTGTGCTGGCCGCGGGCGTCGTCGGGGGCGTGCTCGGCGACGTAGATCGCCGCCCCCCCGTACTCGCCGCCGAGCGCGAGGCCCTGGAGGATACGGAGGATGACCAGCAGGATTGCGGCGAGCCACCCGGTCGATTCGTAGGTCGGCAGAAGTCCGATCGCAAACGTCGACGCTCCCATCAGCGTGATCGTGACCAGGAAGGTCACCTTTCTGCCGATGAGGTCCCCGATGCGGCCGAAGAAGAAGGCGCCGAAGGGCCGCACCAGGAAGCCGACGTAGACGAGGGCGAAGATGCCGAGGGCACCCAGGAGCGGATCCTCGGAGGCGGGGAAGAACTTGGTGCCGAGAAGCGTGAAGAGGCTGGCGAAAATGTAGAAGTCGTACCACTCGATCGTGGTGCCGGCCGATGCGGCCGCAATCACCCGACTCAGCTTGTAATCGTACTCCTGCTCCCGTGAAGCTGCTGCTTGCGCCATGCTTCCCCCTTCTGTCGATGGATCCGGTCAGCGTCAGCCCCGACCGCCCGCTATCAGCGATTCTCGCTCCCACCCCGTAACCGTCGAACCCCCGCTTTTCAGCTTAACAAGCATATCGATTAACAAGCATATCGACTCTACCCTGGGCATAGTCTCTTTAAACACGTACGAGAACGGGGGAGCACATGTCCAGCTTGAGGCAGCACCGGCCGGGGTCCTACGAGGAGATGGTGGCCTCCTTTGACTGGGAGGTACCCGAGCGCTACAACATCGGGGTCGACACCGTCGACAAGCACGAGCCCGACCGCCTCGCCATGCTATGGGAGGACTGGGAGGGCAACGAGCGGCGCCTGACGTTTGGGGACATCAAGGCGCTCTCGAACCGAATCGCGAACGTGCTGGCGGATGTCGGCGTCAAACGGGGCGACAGGGTCGCGGTCATGCTGCCCTCGGTGCCCGAGACCGCCGCCGCTTTCGTCGCCGCCTACAAGCTGGGCGCCGTCCTGCTGTCGCTATCACAGCTCTACGGGGACGACGGCATCGCCCACCGCCTCTCCGATTCCGAGGCCAAGGTTCTGATCACCGACGGGAAGAACCGAGCCCGGCTCGAGGGCATGGGGGATCGCGTCTCCTCGCTCGAGCGAGTGGTCGTGCTGAACGCAGGAGACTCGCTGATGGAGGGCGACCTCGACCTCGACGAGGCCATGGCCGCCGCTTCAGACGAGTTCACGCCCGTCGACACGGCCGCAGACGACCCGGCCCAGCTTTATTACTCGAGCGGCACGACGGGACAAGCCAAGGGCATCCTGCACGCCCACCGTTACCTTCTCGGACACAACGAGTACGAGTTCTGCCACGACGTCCGAGACGACGAGGTGTTCCACTCGACCGGCGAGTGGGCGTGGATCGCCGGGATCGTTCCGGGTTTGCTGGGCCCGTGGCGGTACGGGGTGCCGGTGGCCGTGTTCCAGCGCAAGGGCGGCGCCTACGATCCGGCTCAGACCTTCTACTTGCTCGAGAAGTACCAGGTCGGCAACCTGTTCACGACCCCCACCGCGCTCCGCGCCATGACACAGGCGAAGGACCCCGGCTCCCAGTACGACATTAACCTGCGCATCGCCTGCTCTGCGGGCGAGCCCCTGAACCCCGAGGTGATCCGCTGGTTCCAGGGCCAGTTCGGTATCCCCGTGCTCGACTACTACGGGCTCACGGAGAGCTATCCCTTGTGCGGCAACTTCCCCACCGTCGACATCCGCCACGGCTCGATGGGTAAACCTCTGCCGGGCTGGGAGATCAAGCTGTTGGAGGTGGGAAGCGACCAGGAGGTAGCTCGCGGAGAGGCGGGCGAGATCTGCCTCGTGGCACGTTCCAACCCCCACTACCCTCTCGGCTACTGGAACCGGCCCGAGGACACGGAAGAGGTGTTCGGAGGCGATTACTTCCGGACCAAGGACGTCGGGCGGATGGACGAGGACGGTTACGTCTGGTACGAGGGACGGGCCGACGACGTCATCATCTCGGCCGGCTACCGCATCGGCCCCTTCGAGGTCGAGTCGGCCATCGTCGAGCTGCCCGAGGTGGTCGAAGCCGCCGCGGTCGCCTCTCCCGACGAGAAGAGGGGCCACATCGTCAAGGCCTTCGTCCGGCTGGCACCGGAAGTGGAAGGCTCCGACGAGCTCGCCGACAAGATCAAGCAGCACGTCCGCAAGGCCTACGCCGCCTACGCCTACCCAAGGGAGGTCGAGTTCGTGGACGACCTGCCCAAGACGCTGACGGGCAAGATCCGGCGCATCGACCTGCGAAATGCGGAGACCGAGCGCAAGCGAGGGGGCTGAGGGGGTAGGGGGGCGGTTTTTGGGCTGCTTTTGGGTTTTGTGGGCCTCAGAGTGCCCTAAAGGGCACCGAGAGGCGCTCAAAACGCGGGGGGCCGGGAAAAGGCGTACCCCGCAGTGACGTTCGGCCGGAGCCTACTTACCTCTGCGGGGTACATTCGCACCTTAGCCCGGCCGGTTCCCTCGACGCAAGTGCCCGTGGCCAGGTTTCTTCGCGGCCGTTACAGGTAGCTGCGCAGCTCCCACAGCTCGGGATAGAAGCGCTTGTGAAGGGTCGAGCGCAGGTAGGCGGCCCCGGTGCTGCCGCCGGTTCCGGACTTGGTCCCGATCTGGCGCTCGACCATGAGCACGTGGCGCTGGCGCCAGATCGCAAACAGCTCGTCGTGTGTCAGCAGCGCCTCGGAGAGATAGAACTCGTCGGAGAATTCCTGCCTCTCCCGTGCGACCCTCAGCAGGCTCTCCCGGCGGGTGGGCTCGTCGTCGGCGGGCATGGCAAGCCCGCGGCTCCCAAGCAGCGCACAGAAGCCGTCCCACAGCGTGGGTGAGGCAAGCCGCCGCTCGAGGCGCCCCAGCTCCTCTGAAGAGAGCTCAAGTCGCTCGAGGTAACCACGCTCCTTGAGGCCCGAGACGAACTCGATCTCACGGAACTGGACCGACTGGAACCCCGAGGCAGGCGCCAGGTTGGTTCGAAACTCGAGGAAGTCCTGGGGCGACATCGATTCGAGCACCGCCACTTGCTCGATCAGCACGCGCTCGATGGCGTGGACCCTCTCGAGGAGGTGACGCGCCCGCGCCGGGGCCCCCAAGGTCATCTCCTCCACGCTCGAGCACAGCTCGAAGAGGATCTGCTTGAACCACAGCTCGTAGGCCTGATGGACGACGATGAACAACAGCTCATCGTGAGCCTGGGGCGTCGCCTGAGGCCGCTGAAGCGCCAGAAGCTCGCCCACCCTCAGATATGCGCCGTATGAAAGGCGCCCGTCCTCCTCCCCGAACTGCGGCCGGCGCCTAGCTGTGCTCAGTTGGCCTTTTCGCCCTCATCGTTTTCGGCCACCGGAGTGGGATCGGGGGCCGAGACGTACAGCGGCTTGAGCGGTGCCGCCACCAGAGAGACGATGGGAGTGCCCACATCGACCATGTCGTAGAGCTGGGTGACCTCCGTGTTCGACATCCGCACGCAACCATGCGAGGCGTTGTAGCCGAGCGAGTAGGTGGCCTCGGTGCCGTGGAAACGGATCGCCGCCGCCGACCAGTTGATGGCCCTCACGCCCAGCGGATTGCCGGGGCCGGGCGGGATCTCGGCCGGCAGATCGGCTCCCCACGTATCGGGGGCCGGGTTGACCCACGTCGGCAGGTAGCGCTTCTCGGTAACGGAGTAGACGCCGGTGGGCGTCATGTACTCGGGCTGCCCGGTCGCCACGCTCCACGAGTTCGTGATCTCGCCGTCGTTGTATAGGTAGAGCCTGTTCTCGCCGATGCGGACCAGCAGCACCTGCTCGTAGGCCGCGGCTGTGACCTCGGGCTCGAGGATCTTGACCGGCAACGGGACCGTGCCTCTGTTCTTCAACAGGGCTCCGGAGAGGGCCGCACGCGCCTCCTTGCGTTCCACCCGGCGCCCCTGGTCGCCGGGAACGATGTTCACCCATCCGCTGGAGTAGTCGAGGGCGGCGTCTTCGGGCTCTTCGAACAGGCCCTGAGCTATGCCCGAGACGAACCCCTTGATTCCCTTGCGGGGGTGCGTGACGGCGACCTGGTCCCGAAAGCTCATCCGTTCGCCGAGCCAGCGCATGCGCGCCTTCTCCATGAACGTGACCTGTCCGCTGGCGGCGACTGCGGCTCGCACTGCTCGCCGGGCGTCGCTTTGGGCGCCGAGCTCCTGAGGCGTGGTCGTCCAGCGACGGTCGCGCCATGTCACGGCGACTTTGCGAGTGAGCTCTGGGCGGATGGACGCCTTGACCGACGCCAGCGCCTCCTTGGCGGTCATGCCGGAGACATCGATGCCCGCGATCGTCGTTCCGGGGAGCAGCCGGCCCTCGTACTTGGCCGCGTAGTCCTGAGTTGCCCATGCCGCGCCTCCGGCTGCAAGCGCTGCGAGCAGCACCAGCACCAGCAAGGCCGCGGCCACCTTTTTCCATGCCGATCCGGCCGCGGGCCGCGCCTCCTCCCGGGGGATGACTTCGACTGCCTCTCTTACCAGCACTGGCCCCTTCTTCCCCTCCAGGCGAGACACCGATGTTATCGGCATTTCGCTCCTTGTCCGCCACTTCCAGGAGCGAACCACTCCATCGCGCCGGCAGGCGGCCTCGCAAAGTAACCCATCAGCCGCACAGCGAGCTGCAGTATGTCGATGAGACGCTCCAAAGCCTCAACCGGTTGCAGGCACATAATCGGCGTCTGAAGGGCAACCCTGAAGCGCCTTTACCATGGTCGCATGAACTTAGACAGAGCGGCTTCCTACAAGTCGGGGATCTACGAGTCGTTGCTGGATCTGGTGGGCAATACGCCATTGCTGCGCCTGGCGCATGTCGGCGGCGGCCTGTCCCCAGAGCTTCTCGCCAAGGTCGAGCTGTTGAACCCCGGAGGCAGCGTAAAGGATCGCATCGGGATCCGGATGATCGAGTCCGCCGAACAGGCCGGATTGCTACGTGAGGGAGGCACCATCGTCGAGCCCACGTCCGGCAACACGGGGGTCGGGCTCGCCATCGCCGCTTCGCTCAAGGGCTATCGCTGCATCTTCACGATGCCCGACAAGATGAGCCAAGAGAAGATCGCGCTGCTGAGAGCCTACGGGGCCGAGGTCGTCATCGCCCCTACTTCCGTCCCTCCCGAGTCCCCACAGTCCTATTACCGGGTCGCCGACCGCCTTGCCGAAGAGATCCCCGGAGCCTTCCAGCCCAACCAGTACATCAACCAGGAGAACCCCAGGACGCACTACGAGACCACGGGCCCCGAGATCTGGGAGCAGACCGAGGGCCGCGTCACGCACTTCGTCGCAGGTGTGGGCACGGGCGGCACGATCACCGGAGTCGCCCGCTACCTCAAGGAGCGTAACGACGCCGTCGTGGTCGTTGGCGCCGACCCCGAGGGTTCGCTGTACACCGGCGAGCGCGCCCACCCCTATCTGACCGAAGGTATCGGGGAGGACTTCTGGCCCGAGAGCTTCGACCCCTCGGTCGTCGACCACTGGGTGACGGTCTCGGACCGGGACTCGCTTCTCACCGCCCGAAGGATCACCCGGGAGGAAGGTCTTCTGGTGGGCGAATCGTGTGGCAGCGCCGTGTTCGCCGCCCTCTCCGTCGCGAAGGGGCTCTCCCCCACGGACGTCGTGGTGGTGATCCTCCCCGACACCGGCCGCAATTACCTGTCAAAGCTATACAACGACGCCTGGATGCTTCAGAACGGCTTCATCGAGCCCCCCGGAACGCAGGCTCGGATCGGTCAGGTTCTCGCGCGCAAGCGTCGCCTCGAACCGCACGTCCCAGACCTCGTGGTGATCGGCGCCCGCGATGGAGTCGGCCGCGCCATAGAGATGTTCCAGAGCTTCGGGATCTCCCAGCTACCGGTAGCCTCAACCTCGGCCCCCGAAGACCTAGCCGAGATAATCGGCTCGATCAGGGAGCGCAGCCTGCTCGATCGCCTCTTTCGCGACCCCTCCTCGGTCGAGCGTGAGGTGGCCGAGATCATGGACCCTCCCCTGCCCGTTCTCGAATCCGCGGCCGGCGTGGAAGCCATGTTCGCCGACCTGTCGGGGGGTGCCGAGGCCGTGGTGGTAGCGGACGGCACCCGCCCGGCTGGAGTGCTTACTCGGGCCGACCTCCTCGATTTCCTCGCCCACCAAGCGGCGGGCTGAGGGGGCGCCGGGGCCGAGTGGTCGCAGGATGTCGTATAGCGACATCTATCGACCACTCGACGTCGGTGCTAGGGCCTGCTCGAGGTCGGCGATGAGGTCGTCGGGATGCTCGATGCCGACCGAGAGCCGCAGAAGTCCCGGGGACAGCTCGACTCCTGAGCCCTCGAGGCTCGCATGGGTCATGCGGGCCGGGTGCTCGATAAGTGACTCGACTCCGCCCAAGGACTCGCCCAAGAAGAACAGCCGGGTGCGCTCGCAAACCTGCAGCGCCCTGCTCTCCGAGGCCAGCTCGACCGAGACCATGCCCCCGTAGAGGGCTGAGCCGGCGGCATTCATCTGGGCAGCGGCGAGCGTGTGGCCGGGATCAGTTTCGAGGCCCGGATAACCAACGTGCGTGACCTCGGGGTGCTGCGTGAGCCAGTGAGCGACGACGGCCGCCCCGGCGCAATGGGCGCGCATCCGCACCGCCAGCGTCTTGAGCCCGCGCAGCAACAGCCACGAGTCGAACGGGCCCGGCACCGCTCCGATCGCGTTCTGGAGAAACTTGAGGCGTTCGGCGAGAGACTCGTCCGAGGTCGTCACCGCCCCCATGACCAGATCGGAGTGCCCGCCCAGGTACTTCGTGGCTGAGTAGACGACCGTGTCGGCGCCGAGCTCGAGCGGCCGCTGCAAAAAAGGCGTCGCGAAGGTGTTGTCCACGACGAATAGGGCACCGGCCTCGTGGGCGCGGGCAGCAATCATGCTGAGATCCAGAACTCGCAGCAGCGGGTTGGTGGGGGACTCGGCCAGCACCAGCCCGGCGCCGTCGCCCAGAGCCTTGGCGAGCGCCGTCTCATCGCTCAAGTCGGCCATCTCGTAAGGCACGCCGAACTCGGTCATCACCTTGTCGAAGAGCCGGTAGGTGCCCCCGTAACCATCGTCGGGGATGACCACCTTGCGCCGCTCGCCGAGAGCCAACGCCAGAGTCGCGATTGCCGCCATACCCGAGGCGAAGGCGAGGGCAAAGCGAGCGCCCTCGAGCGCCGCAAGGCAGGTCTCGACGGCTCGCCTCGTCGGGTTGTCGGTGCGGGAGTATTCGTAGCCCCGATGCCGCCCCACCGCCTCCTGGACGTAGGTGGAGGTCTGGTAGATGGGCACGACCGCGGCTCCGGTGGCCTCATCGGGCTCCTGACCCGCGTGGATGGCGGCTGTCTCGAACCGCATAGCATCGGTCATGCGCTTCTCCGAAGCAGAGGGATGTGGATAACAGCGATGAGCGACCTGGATAACACGACAACGCCCCGGCGCATAGCCATCACCTCGGGCAAGGTCATGAACAAGGACATCGGACGCTTTCCCGGCCCCTATGCGGGGGCGGTCCGACTCAGCAGCGGAGCCCCGGTGGTGCTATCGCCGTTCACGGCCACGCGCTCCGACGATGACGTCCCCCCAGAGGTTCACCTGATTGAGGGCCTCGAGCCCGGAGACCCGTCGCATCTCGACGGTGTCTCGGGCCTCATCCTTAGCGGTGGGGGAGATGTCGATCCGGCTCTTTACTCCCAGAAGCGCCATCCCCGCACCCAAAACATCAGCGGCCTGCGGGATCGTTTCGAGCTCGAGCTGCTGGGGGCCGCTCTCGAGCGGGACCTCCCCGTTTTGGCCATCTGCCGGGGGATGCAGCTGCTGAACGTCTTTCTGGGCGGGCGCCTGGAGCAGCATCTCGCCGACCGGCCCGAGCGTCTCCAGCATCATCCCGACCGGCCTCGGGATGAGATTGCACACCGGGTCAGAATCGCCGAGGGGGCCGAGCTCGCCGGAATGCTCGGCTCGAGCAGGGCCGGTGTCAATTCTCACCACCATCAAGGCCTCGACGGGGCCGCCGCCGGGCTCGAGGAGATCGCCTGGGCCGACGACGGGGTGTTGGAGGCGGTCGTGTCCACGGAGTATTCCTGGGTCCTGGGGGTCCAGTGGCATCCCGAGGCGATGATCTCCAGCCACCCGGTCCAGAGGGGCCTGTTCGACGCGCTTACCCACGCGGCCTCGGCCTGGACCGCCGCAGGGGTGGACCGCCGCTAGGGCTAGGTGCCCTGTCGGGGGCGGAGGGTGGCGCGAGTCGGGGTCGGAGATGGGTTAACCGGCCGGCAGGGGGAAGCCCTGGACGTCGGCCCAGTCGGGGCCACGCCGAGAGTAGGCATAGCGCTCGGCTACCATCGCGACGTCCGAGGACACCAGCGCGACCACGGGAGGGCCCGACGAGGTCCAGCGGCTCAGGGGGACCTCGAGGCGCAGTCCCGCCCCGATCTTCAGCCCCTGCAGAGATGCCGGCTGTCGTGCGCCCCGCTCGCTGCGCAGAAGAACATCCACGCGTCCGTCACGGGCGGTGGGGTTGAGGATTGCTAACGAGTCGCTTTCGGATTCCGGGCCCGGCGGGGTCAACAACCACGAGCGCGCCGGAGTAGCGGCCCCCAGCTCGGCCGTCACTCCCTCGCCGAGGTCGCGCCCATAGGACACCTCGCGCTCGGCAATGAACTCCACCCCGTTGGTCGATGCCACCGTCGCGCTGACCCCCACCGGCTTCCTAGCCGAGCCGGCGAGAGTCCCTTTGCCGAGCGTGAGACGGCGCGCCGAGCGAGGGGGGACCGACACATCCATGAGCCCCGCCGGCTGTGCCGCCCGGTCGCTCGCCGCCAGCGACACGGTGACGGTCAGCTCTCTGTCGGATGGGTTCAGAACCGAAATCGACTCAGTGACTCCCGGCCCGATCAGACCGTGAGCAAAGAACCACCTCGAAGCCCCCTCGGTGGCGCCGAGGGAGAAGCTCAGTCCGCGTGCACCTTCCCGAGGGCGCGAGATCACCGACTTCCACGCCACGACCCGACCCCGCACCGCCGACACCTCGGCCCCCAGCAGCGAGCGCGGCACGACGACTCGATTGAGCCTGACCTCCTGGGAACCGCCCGCAGGGACGGCGACGTCGGAGAGCCCGGACTTGACGATGTCGGAAACCTGAGTGAACAGAGTGATCCTCACGACCGCCTCCTCGGGGAAGGGATTGTGGAGCAGAAGGCGCTCGTCGTGCCCTATGGCGGTGGTGCCGGCGGCGAAGTACCAGTGGGAGGACGCTTCCGGCGAGCAGCGGGCTGCGGCGCTGCCGCTCTCCTTGGAGCTCGACAGCTGAAGGGATAAGCCCGCGTAGACCGGCGTGCCGCGACCTTCCACGGCCTGCGGGCGTGGGCGCATCGGCCCCGACCACACCCGCGCGTCGGCCGCCGGCGGCTTGGCAGGCGCCGGCTCGACGGCCATACCCCCTCGCCCGAGCCCCGAAGACACAGTCGCCCCCCCCGACGCACCCTCGTGGTCGGGCAGTGCGGAGCAGAACAGCGCCCGGCCGACGAACGGAGCCGCGGCCTCGGGAACAGAACCTTGGCGAGCTGCGCCGCGGTCGAGATCGAGTGCCACCGCTCCGGCCAACAGCACTATCGCCACCAGGGCCAGCGTCGCCTCTCGCACGCGCTCGGTCATCGGCGCCTGCCCGCCCTATGCCTGCCTCCTGTCGTTTCAGAAGCCCTCCTCACGGTCGCCGCCCCGAAGGTTGCAAGCCATAGAAACCCGAGCCCGATGAGCCACAGCAGATAACCGGGAGGACGTTCGAATATCAGTTCCAGACGAGCGCCCCCGCCTTCGGGTACCAGGAATGCGTTTCCCCAGGCGGAGCGCCGGCGCTCCAGTGCGCGCTCCCCGACGGAGGCAAACCACCCGTCGTCGGCCGTCTCGGCCACGAACAGCGTCCCGGGGCCCGGTATCCGGGCAGCGGACCAGCTTTTGCCGGGGCCTCGGCGCAATTCCACTGCCTCTTGTGGCCGGCTCAGGGCAGCAGGGTTCCCGGCAGCCGCCGGCAGCTCTTCGGCGACACCCGCCCGAACGGCTGGGACCCGGTTCTCGAGTACGAGGTAACCGGCCCCCTCACGGGCCACCGCGAGGTCCCGCTGCGCCAGCCAGGCTGCCTTCTGCTGATCATCGTCCGGAAGTACGACGAAACCCACATCGAACCCGCCTAGCCAGCCCCCGCCGCGGTCGGTCGCCCCTTGCTCAATCGCAGAGATCGCCCCACTCAGAGCCTCGTGGGCGCCCGCGTCGAAGCCACCAAGGACGTCGGGGAGTCGCTTGCCCTCGAGGCCGGTCAACTCGTAGCCGGTCTGCGGGGCGAACGGATCTTGGTCGTCCCCGAACCACTCTCCCCCCACCCACAGCACCCTGGAGTCACCTTGGATCCGGGCCTCGCCACCGATGGCGGCGGTGACCTGCGAGATGATGGCGGAGCCCACGGCGCGGCCGCCGAGGCCGGGCATCCACTCGCCCCTCCACAGTGCCGGTCCCAACCCGGATGCGAACATGGCCCCGGCCACTGCGAGCGCGCCAAAGGCCGCCGGTTGCAGCGGGCCCAGGCGGCGCTGGGGGAGGTCGAGCACGACTGCTCCGACGGCGAGGCCGGCCAGCAACGCCAGGCAGAGCCACGGCAGGACGGCCGCTTGCACGGGGCTGGGCGACAGGGGAAGGGCCTGGCTCGCGGCCCCGATGAACAGGGTCGCTCCGCCCACTAGCAGCCACAGCGCCAGCGCTAGGCGGCGCCGGGGACCCGCCGCAAGCGCGGCCGCCAAGCCCCCGAGGAGGACGGGGGCCAGAGCCATTGCCAGCGGCATCTCGGGGACACGACCCAGGGCCAGGTCGAGGGCGCCGCCGTAGGCGACCGGCTCGGAAGGCTCGCCCGAGAACCAGCCCAAGCTCCAAGGCAACAGCAGCGCCCACGCCAACGTCACACTCAAGCACACGCGCACCACCTCGCGCCACGGCCACCGGGCCGCCGTAAAACCTCTGCCGAGTGCCAGCAGAACCCCGGCGCCGAGCCACAGAGTCAGCGACCACGGCACCAGCGATGCCCCGATGGCGGCACTCAGTGCCAGTCGCGCCAGCTCCGCCCCCGGATCGTGGCCCGGAGGCCGGAGCCAGCCGGTGAGCCGCAGCAGGGCGTGAAGCGCGAACGGCGCCACCACACCCAGAAGCAGTGCGCCGAGGTCACCGGTGCGGATGCCGGCGTAGCCCACTCCGCCAAGCAGATAGAAGGATCCCGCCACCCACCGAGCGGGCCGCCCGGCCAGCTCGCTCATGAGCCGGTAGGCGCCCACGAATGCGAGAGCTGCGAACGCAGCGAGCATGGCCTTGAAAGCGAGGCTGGTGGCTCCCAACAACGCGAGCGGAAACAACCCCAGCAACAAGAAGGCAGGCGAGGCGGGCCACGGCGCTCCGAATCCCGACTCTCGCCACAGAGTGAAGTAGTTCCCGAAGGCGGCGCCGGGATCGTTGGGGAACGGAAGCAGCTGGCCGAAGTGAGAGGGCTCGGCCCACAGCACGTTCCTCCATCCGATCATCAGGAGGAGCACGAGGGTGCACGCAACGACGCTCGTAGGTTGCGACACTCGCGTTCTAACCGCGCGGACCTGGTTCGTCCTTCTACCGAGCAGCTCGGCCCTGCGCCCCCACGCCTCCTCCAGCCGCTCCGCCTGGTGAGAGACATACGCCCGCACGCGGGTGCTCTCCTTGACGGTAAGCCGGTTGAGGCTGCGATCGGCGATCTCTCGCCCTCTCTGCACCTTGACCCGGGCAAGCCACGTCTGCGGCAGCCGCAGGAGGTTCCACCCCAGCGCGCGCGCGATGTTGACGATCTCGCCGTACTGGCGCAGGACCACAAAAGCAACCATTTCCGCCACCGCGAGAACTACGAACTGAGGCACCAGCCACACCAAGCGCAGCCCCGATGCGCTCTTGGCGATGGAGCGGAGCCGGTTGCGCCTTATGTAGTAGCGAGCCGGTGTGAAGGGGGAACGGCGCTGACCCGTGGCCAGGGCGATGGCGTGGCGGGCCGCGGCCTGGGGCTCGACGCGCACGGAATGTCCTGCCACACGCGCCCGCCAGCACAAGTCGAGGTCCTCCGAAAAGGCTCGCATACGGGCATCCCAGCCCCCCAGCGTCTTGAACACCTCATGCCGCACGAGCATGCACGTGGAGGTGACGAAGAAGACCTCGGAGGGATGGTCGTGCTGGCCGACGTCGATCTCTCCGCGCTCGAGCCCCTTGTAGGGGTAGCCGAAACGGTCGACGGCCATCCCTACCTCTTCCAGGCGCGATGAGTCGTTCCAGCCCACTATCTTCGGCCCCAGAATGGCGGTGGCGGGATCGGCTGCGATGCGGCGGACCATAGATGCCACCGCGCCGGGCTCGAGCGCGGCGTCGTCGTGCACGAAAAGGAGAAGCTCGGCGTCGGTCCTGACGCGCGACAACGCCCAGTTGATGGCGCCGCCGAAGCCAAGGGGACGAGCGGTTCTCAGATACCCCCATCTGCGGCGGCGGCAATGACGCTTGACGATTCTCTTCAAGGCCGGCTCGGAGCGATGATCCGGGGACGCGTCGTCGACCACCAGAATGTCCATCAGCTCGTAGGACTGGTTCGCGAGCCCGACAAGGCACTCCCTGATCCAGCGCCGCCCTCGATGAGTGACCACTATGGCAAGCACAGCGAGGGCCTCGGTTTCGGCGGAAGGTCCTCGCCGGAAGCCTTCCTCGGCCCCCATCGATGTTGTTTTCATGCCGTGATCGCCCCGGTCCTGCGACAGCTGCGTTAGCAGGAGACGGCCTCGTACAGAGTGGTGCGACGACGAGGCGTCCTCCCGATGGATCGCACCAGCGCCTCCATCTCTTCGGCCTCGAGTCCTTGCCCGTGAGAAGCACCCGCCGCCCGCGAGATGTTCTCGTTCATGAGTGTGCCGCCGAGGTCATTGCAGCCAGCCTGAAGCGCCAGTTTCGAGCCTTCGACGCCCATCTTGACCCAGGAAACCTGAATGTTGGGAATGAACCCGTGAAGCGCGATCCGGGCTACCGCATGCATCTTGAGCGCCTCTTCGAAGGTCGGGCCCCGTCGTGCCTTGCCCTTGAGATAGATGGGTGCCGCCATGTGCACGAAGGGAAGCGGGACGAACTCGAACAGACCCGGCCCCGCGCTCTTCAGCTCGACGTGCAGACGTCTTACGACCTCGAGATGGCGGGCCCAATTGCGCGGCCCCTCCACGGTCCCGAACATGATCGTTGCGTTGGACCGCAGTCCCAAAGCATGTGCGGAGCGATGGACATCGCACCACTGCGAGGTTGTGATCTTGTCGGGACAGATCAGGGCTCGGATGTCATCGTCCAGGATCTCGGCGGCGGTGCCCGGCAGCGTCTTGAGCCCGGCATCTCGCAGCTGCGCCAGGAAATCGTACACCGGCAGGTTCGAGGCGGCGGCTCCCTGGAACACCTCGAGCGCGGTGAACGCATGCACGTGCACGTCCGGCACTTCCTCTTTGACCGCTCGCAGGTAGTCGAGATAGTGGGTGCTGTTGAAAGAGTGGTGGATGCCGCCCTGCATGCAGACCTCGGTCGCCCCTTTGTCCCATGCCTCACGCGCTCGTGAGGCGACCTCCTCGGGGGTCAGCAGATACGGTTCGCCGCGCAGGTTCAGCGAGCGCGGTCCCTTGGAGAAAGCGCAGAACCCGCACCGGAAGTAGCACATGTTCGTGTAGTTGATGTTGCGATTTACGACATAGGTGACATCGTCTCCGACCGCCTCTTTGCGGAGCTCGTCGGCGACGGAGTAGAGGCGCTCGGCCTCAGCCCCGCGCGCCGAGAACAGCAGACAGATCTCCTCCTCCGAGAGAGTCTCGCCGCCCGCGGCACGATCGAGGGCGCGGCTGAGAGAACCTCGGATGAGCCTCCCCGGCACGGCCCACGCGTGCGCATGGGCCTGCTCGAGGGCGATCTTGGCCTCCTCGGGAGGAGCCGCTTCAGCCCCCGAGTACCACACGCCGTCGCCTTCCTCCCTGCGATATCCCTCCGCATCGACGGCATCCAGCAGGCGAGATCTGAGCCCTTTCTCGACCCAGCGCTCGAGCGCGCCCGGTGTGGCGCAGTAGCGGGGGTGCACGGCGGTTCGCTGAAGCAGCAGGAAACCTCGCTCCTCGGTGACCGCTCGCAGCTCGTCGAGCTGCGGCCACGGCGCCTCGGGATTGACGTGGTCCTGGGTAACCGGAGACACGCCTCCCCAGTCCGACAGCCCCGCGTCAAGATAGGTCCCGTATTCCTGTGGAGCAAGGTTGGGAGGGGCTTGGATCACGACCTCTGGAGGCAGGATCAGGCGGGCGAGGGCGATCGCGGTGCGCATGTCGGCCGCGGTTGGTTCGGGCCATGCCTCCATAGGAGTGGACTGCTTGGCCCGGAAGTTCTGCACAATGACCTCGTGTATGTGACCGTGCCGCTCGTGCGCGGCGCGGATCGCAAGCAAGGCCTCGACTCTGTCCTCGGCCGACTCCCCGATGCCGATGAGGATGCCGGTCGTGAACGGCACGCAGGCCCGGCCGGCCGCCTCGAGCGTCTCGAGCCTCAGCGCGGGTCTCTTGTCGGGGGCACCGAAGTGGGCGCCGCCCCTGCGCAGCAAAGTCTCGGAAACCGTCTCGAGCATCATTCCCTGGCTCACCGATACTCCCCGCAGAAGCTCGATCTCCTCCTCGGTCATCGCTCCGGGGTTCGCGTGAGGAAGCAGCGAAGTCTCCTCGAGCACTGCGCGGCAGGCGGCGGCGAGGTAGGAGACCGTGGTGTCGTGTCCCAGGGACGCCAGCTCGTCGCGGGCCTGTGCCCACTTGCGTTCCGGCTTATCACCGAGCGTGAACAGCGCCTCCTTGCAGCCCGCGGCCTGGCCTGCGGAGGCGATTGCGAGCACTTCGTCCAGGGACAGGTAGGCGCTCTCGTCGAGGCTCGGGGGCCGGGCGAAGGTGCAGTAGCCGCACGAGTCGCGGCACAGCTTTGTCAGGGGGATGAAGACCTTCTTGGAGTACGTGATCCGGGGGCCAAAGACGTCGTCGCGGACCGCCGCGGCTCCGGCGTGCAGGGCCTTGGGAGCCTCCTTGCCGAGGGTCGCGAGGCGCCTCACCTCGTCGTCGGTAAGGGGCTGGAGCCGGGTGGCGCGGTCGAGGAGCTCATCGAGCAGGGCCATGACGCCGAAACTACCAGCGCCCGGCGGCATGCAGGGCGGTGTGTCGCCAAAGGGCATCCAACCGCGGCGGTGATCAAATGCGGACCGAGGACATCTGACCACCGGATCCAGTAGGCAATTGTCCGCGGTTCGCTCTTGCCTACCAGGCCCCGTGCCCAACGCGCCTTGGCTACGTCGAGCCGTGTCACCGCGGCCCCGCCCCGGTTAGTCTGGCGGGCGACCATGGAAGATTTGACCGATGGATTGAGCGCGATCAGGGAGAGGCTCCAGCAAATCAGGGGCTATCTTTGAGGTTCCTGCAAAACGTGCCCGCTTAGAGCGGCTCGAGCCCGCATCTCAAGCTCCCAATTTCTGGGACGACCAGACTTCCGCTCGCAAAACCATGGCCGAAACCGCCCGTCTTGCTCGTGACCTTTCCGATTTCGACACCATCGAGGCCCGTCTCTCGGATGCCGAGGTGCTGTGGGAGCTTGCCCGCTCCGAGCACGACGAAGCCGCGGCTGCGGAAGCCGCCGCCGAGATGGGCGCTCTAACGAGAGAGCTCGATTCGCTGGAGGTCGTGTCTCTGCTTGGAGGAGAATTCGACGATCACCCCGCGATCCTCGAGATCCATGCCGGAGAGGGCGGCACCGACTCTCAGGACTGGGGGGAGATGCTGCTGCGCATGTACCTTCGTTGGGCCGAGCTGCGAGGCTTCAAAGCCGAGCTGGTCGAGGCCACCCCTGGCGAGGAAGCGGGCATCAAAAGCGCCACCGTCACCGTGGAAGGACCCCATGCCTACGGTCTGGCCGCGACCGAGCGAGGCGTACACCGGCTCGTGCGGATCTCTCCCTTCGACTCCCAGAAGCGCAGGCACACCTCGTTTGCCTCGGTCGACGTAACGCCGGAGGTGACCGACGACATCGAGATAGACATCAACCCCGACGACTTGCGGATCGATACCTACCGGTCTTCGGGGGCCGGAGGCCAGCATGTCAACGTGACGGACTCGGCGGTGCGGATAACCCACCTCCCCTCCGGAGTCGTTGTCTCGTGCCAGAACGAGCGGTCACAGATGCAGAACAAGGCCGTCGCCATGCGGATTCTCAAGTCCCGTCTTCTGGCCCGGGCGCGCGCCGAGCGAGAGCAGGAGATGGATGCCCTCAGAGGTGAGAAGCGGGGCATCGGCTTCGGCTCCCAGATTCGCTCCTACATCCTCCACCCCTACCAGATGGTCAAGGACCACCGCACCGATCTCGAGAGCGGGAACGTGCAGGCGGTCCTGGGTGGCGACATCGACCGCTTCATCGAGGCCGAGTTGCGCCGGGCGGCTCGGCAGGGGGCCTCGGTGTGATGGAGCACGGCGTCTATGGTAGAAGTTGCCATGTAAGGGAGCTTTGATTTCGGCGCTCCGGTGCCCTACCCTTATCCACGGCCTCCTTCGACCGAGGGCGGCCACTGTGAGGCGCGCTACCGCATGATCAAGCCAGATGATTAAGGCCAAGGATCTCGTCAAGGAATACAAGGGCACCGTAAGAGCCCTCGACGGAATCACGCTCGACATCGAGAAGGGCGAGTTTATCTTCGTGGTCGGCCCCTCGGGCTCGGGCAAGTCGACATTCATGAAGCTTCTGACGAAGGAGGAAGAGCCCACCGGAGGCGAGGTCTTTGTCGCCGGCAAGGATCTCTCCAGCCTTCCCCGCTGGAGGGTGCCCTACCTGCGACGCAACGTCGGCTGCGTGTTCCAGGACTTCAAGCTCCTGCCAAACAAGACTGTGTTCGAGAACGTCGCTTTTGCTCTGGAGGTGATCGGGCGGCCCAAAGCCTTGGTCCAGCGCCAGGTGCCACAGATTCTCGAGCTGGTCGGCCTCGGTGAGAAGCTCGACCGATTTCCCGACGAGCTCTCTGGAGGCGAGCAGCAGCGCGTGTCGATCGCGCGAGCGTTCGTAAACCGGCCGCTGATTCTCATCGCCGATGAGCCCACCGGCAACCTCGATCCCACGACATCGGTAGGGATCATGAGGCTGCTCGACCGCATAAACCGCACCGGAACCACGGTGGTCATGGCCACTCACGATCATGCCATCGTTGATTCGATGCGACGAAGAGTGGTCGAGCTCGAAAGCGGTCAGATCGTGAGGGATCAGTCACGTGGCATATACGGAGTGGGAGCGCGATGAGACTCAACTACTTCCTGTCCGAGACGGCGGTGAATCTCAAGCGCAATCTGCTAATGACCATCGCGGCGATATCCACGGTGGCGATCTCCCTGCTGTTGCTGGGCGGCGCACAGATTCTTCAACTCGTCGTCGCCAACGTCACCTCGACCTGGGAGGGCAAGGTCGAGGTCTCGGTGTTTCTGCGCAACGACATCACCGAGGGTGAGCTCGACGACTTGAGATCGGATCTGGCAGGCATGCAGGAGATCGAGACCTTCACCTACGTCTCTAAGGACCAGGCGTACGAAGCGTTCAAGAAGCAATTCGCGGACCAGCCCGAACTCTACGAAGTGCTTCCCAAAGACAGTCTGCCGGCTTCTTTCAGGATCGGTCTCGTAGATGCCTCGCAGGCGGAGGAGGTTGCCGCCCGGGTCGATGGAAGCCCAGGTATCGACGAAGTCAACTTCGGCGGCGACATCATCCGGCGCCTACTTCAGGTCAACACTCTTCTGCGCGCGGTGACGCTCGGCATGTCGGCGGTGCTAATGGTGGCCGCAGCCGCCCTGATCGCCAATACGATCCGCCTGGCGATCTATGCGCGACGTGAGGAGATCTCGATCATGAAGCTCGTCGGGGCGACCAATTGGTTCATCCGGATCCCGTTCATGTTCGAGGGGGTGTTCGCCGCCCTCACCGGCGCCATCGTGTCCAGCATCGTCGTGCTGGGAGCCAACGAGCTGTTTTTTTCCAAGATGGGAGACTTCCTAGTGTTTCTGGGGCCGGTCTTCTCTTTCTCCGCCTGGGAGATCACCAAGGTCCTGCTGATCCTGGTGGGAGGAGGAGTCGCCGTCGGCCTGTTCGGCTCCGCTCTGGCGCTCCGGCGCTTCCTCGAGGTCTAAAGGGCTCTCCCCTAAAAGCCGATTCAGAGGGGCCGGACCCTCGCCCGGGCTTGTTGTTCCTGTTGCTCAAGTTAAGAGAGTTATCTAAGATTGCTATTGTGAACAAGCTTGTGGCTCCTCACCGGAGGCTCTGGATGCCGATCCTGGCACTCCTGTGCGCGCTCGTCTCCGCGAGCTCCGCAGGTGCCGACCCGAGCGATCGCCTCGAGACCATCGAGGAGCGACGGGAGCGCATCGAGCGCCGCCAGGGAGCGCTGTCCGACCGGGAATCCACGCTGGCCGGGCAGGTAGCGGCCCTCGATGCCGAGCGCGCCAGGGTGCAGGCCCAGGTGGAGAGGCTGGACGGGGTCATCGCACGCCTCGACCGGCGCATCGAGGACAAGGTTTCGGATTTGACCCACGCGCAAAAGGAGCTGGCCCTGCTGGCGGCGGACCTAAAGATCGTCGACCGGCGGCTGAGCTTCAGGCGGGGGATCTACGAGGACAGGGCCATTGCCTCCTACAAAGCGGGCCCCACGGCCGTGGTCGACACCTTGCTGTCGGCGGAATCGTTCTCCGACCTGGTCGAAAGAGCCGCTTACTACGCCTCGGCGCTGGACTCCGACAGCCGTCTGATCTCCAAGATCGGCATTCTGCAAGCGGAGACGGAGTACCAGCAGGCGCTGGTCGAGGAGAAGCGGGCCGAGATCATCTCCGACAAGGACGCTCTCGAGCAAGACCGGGCGGGGGTCTCGGACGCCAGGCGTCTCCGGGTCGACGTGGTGCAGGCCAAGGAGGCAGTGATCGCCGAGAAGCAAGAGCTTCTGGCGGATGTGCGCTCCAATCAGTCACGGCTTGCGGAGATCGATCGGCAGCTTCAGCAAGACGCCGCCCGGATCCAGGCGTTGCTGGCGCCGGTGCCTTCGGGCCTGCTGCCACCGGTGGGAGGCGGGGAGCTCTCCCTACCCGCCAACGGTCCCATCACCTCCGGCTTCGGCTTCCGAATACACCCCATTTTTGGGAACCAACGGATGCACACCGGCATCGACATCGGAGCCCCCTACGGGGCGCCTGTTTGGGCCGCCGACGACGGCACGGTCGCCTATGTGGGCGCGCTGTCGGGCTATGGCAACGTGGTGGCCATCGAGCATGGGGGAGGTTTGGCGACCACATACAACCACCTGTCGGCCTACTTGGTCTCGGAGGGCCAGAGCGTGACTCGCGGGACCCAGATAGCGGCCGTGGGCTGCACCGGCTACTGCACCGGCCCCCACCTGCACTTCGAGGTCCGGGTGGGTGGCAGCCCGGTAGATCCAATACCATATCTTCAGTAGCGCCCGGCTCGCTTAATATTTGGCAATGGATCGCTGGCAGAAGATCGCGGTAGCGGTGCTGTGCGCCGCGATAGTGGCTCTCGGGAGCTTCTCGTTTGGGTTCTCCTTGGGCCGGCCGGGCTCGAGTGTGCCACTGTTCGGCTCTGATTCAGGGGACGAGGTCATCACTCATGCGATGGACAAGATTCGCTCGAGCGCGGTAGATCCTCCCTCCGAGAAGAAGCTCACTCGGGCCGCCGTAAAAGGCATGGTCACAGAGCTCAAGAAGTCCCAGGACCCCTACGCGGCTTTCTACTCACCACTTGGCTATCGAGCATTTCAGGAGTACACCAGCGGCCGTTTTTCCGGAATCGGCGTGTGGCTCAAAGAGCGTGCGGGAAAGCTCGAGATCGTCTCCGTGTTGCCGAGGACGCCGGCGCTTGAGGCAGGGCTCCGTCGCGGTGACGTAATCAGAAGAGTGGACGGGGAGTTTGTGGGCCAGATGTCGACGGACGAGGCGGTGGGCCGCATCAAGGGCCCCTCCGGATCGGACGTCGAGCTTGCCGTTCTCCGGGGCGGCCGGCTGATCGAGCTTTCCCTCACGAGGCGCAGCATCGATCTCCCGAATGTCGTCGCTCGCCTGCAGGAGTCAGGTTTGGGTTATATCCGCCTCTACGGTTTCGCCCGCGGCGCCGGGCGCCAGCTACGCGAGAGGGTTCAGGGACTCACTTCCACGGGGGCCGAGGGTGTGATCCTCGACCTGAGGGACAACGGGGGCGGGCTCTTCTCCGAGGCCATCGACGTGGCCAGCGTGTTCATCGAGGACGGCGACATCGTCACCTACAAAGAGGGCTCCGACGTCGAAACGGTGTACGAAGCCGAGGGCCAGGCATATGAGGAGCTTCCTCTCGTGGTGCTCGTCAACGAGGGCACGGCGAGCGCATCGGAGATCGTTGCCGGCGCGCTGCAAGACAGGCAGCGAGCGATTCTGGTCGGATCCACTACTTACGGTAAGGGCTCCGTCCAAAACGTGTTCCCGCTCCCCGATGCCTCCGCCCTTAAGATCACCACCGGCGCTTACTTGACGCCGGCCGGGCGCGATATCAACGGAGAAGGCATCGAACCGGATGTTGAGATCACCGGTGGAGCGGCTCTCCAGAAGCGTAGAGCGGCCGAGATCCTCGAGGGGATCGTCCTTTCCACCACCGGCGCGCAAGGCTAGCCATCGTGGCCCGCGACGAGGGCTCGGGCACGAAGCTGATTGCCCAGAATCGCAAGGCCCGTCACAATTACGCCATCGAAGAGACCTTCGAAGCCGGGCTCGTGTTGGTGGGGACGGAGGTTAAGTCCTGTCGTGACGGAAAGGCCAACCTTGCCGATGCCTACGCAAGTGTCAGCAATGGTGAAGTGTGGCTGCTCAGCTGCCACATCAGTCCTTATTCGCACGGTAATCGGGACAACCACGATCCGGTGAGGCCGCGCAAGCTATTGCTCCGTCGTGCCGAGATCGAAAGAATGGGAGTGAGCTCGGCTCAGGGAGGCCGTACCCTGGTACCGCTACGGCTGTACTTTCGGCACGGGTTCGTAAAGGCTGAGATCGCAATCGCGACGGGCAAGAGGAGCTACGACAAGCGCCACGCCATCGCCGAGCGGGACGCCGAGCGTAGGATGCGCCAGCTAGTCGGCCGCCGCCGCTGAGCCGGCCCGCGGCCCCCGGGCTCCCACCCGCCATCGGCCGGTACTCAAACGAGCGTAAGGCGCGCCTGTGTACCAAGTCCGTACCCCGAAGCGCACAGCGCGCTTTTGACTACTTGAGGACCGCCCCGGCCCGGCTTCCAACAACCCCGGGGAGCGGTAAAATGGAAGCCTTGCGGTCACGATGAACGTTGAAAACTTCACATGGGGCTGAACTGGTATCGACTCTGATCGTATCGGGGTGGGAGAAGCGAGCCGAGGTCCGGGAGTGCCTCGTTAAACATCCCGGAAACTATCAACTGCCGACTCTAACGAGTTCGCACTCGCCGCTTAGTTAGCTAAGTAGCGACATCGGCCCGGGTTCGCCTGCGGCGCGGTAACCGATGTCATCTAGCAGGCTTGCCGCCCTGAGCGCGCTCGAGGCTAGGGGCGGGACTCTTTACTCGAGCTGGGCCTCGGCCCCCGCCGTTTGCGGGCGGGCCGGAGCCGAGAAAAAGACCGCAGACTACGCTCGTAGAAGACCCATCGCGAGGTCGGGGGACCCGGGTTCGATTCCCGGCAGCTCCACTCCGCTGCGCTCCGTGGCGCCGCCCCGCCAGGCCCGACGCCCGCTCTCACCCGGGCCGCGGCTGCGCCGCTCCCACCCGGGTTCGATTCCCGGCAGCTCCACTAATCTGAAGTCCCCGATCATGCCTCCGTAGCTAGCTGCGTGTTGGGCGCTCACCGCGAATCAGATCGACCACGAATAGGCTCAACGATCCCAGCGCAACGAGCAACGCCACGGTTCCGACAATGTTCAAGAGGATAGCCAGGCCTCCCCAGTGTTCGAGAGAGAAGAGGTAGGCGCCAATCCCCATGATCACCGCAATTGAGATCACGAAAGTTGTCAGCAGGCGGCGACCCCTGCTCGATGTTGCTGAAGAATCCATTGCTCTTCCTCCTGTTGTGGGTGGGAAGACCAGTCGCATCAACCCCGCCAGCCCAACCGCTGCAACCGCAGCGACCAGAAGAGATACGAGAGCGGTCGCGCCGATCGTTGTTGAGGCGAGCAGAGCTGCGGTTACGGTAATGCCGAAGATCACTACCTTGTCGGTCTTTTCGTATCCGTCAAAGGCTCTCATTGCTGTTCCTCCTTGATCGTGTCGAACGTCGATTGCCCAGAGAATGTCCGCCGGCACCCCACCGAGAACTCGAGCAAGCACGCCTTTGGCCAACGAATTGGAAGTTCCGCTTCTGATCTCGTGACGCTGCTCCCAGAGATCCGACTGGAGCTCTGCCCGTCGAGCATCACGAACCGAAGGCGGCAGTCCCAACGTGTAGACGGCTACCCAATTGCGGGCCACGCCGGCGGCGAGGGAAGTAAGGAGATCGTTCATGCCCCCTCCAGCGCCCGCCTGCCCGAGGCCGCCGCGCGGGCGACCACGTGGGACTTGGCCAGGGCTTGGGCCCCCGTTACGGTCACCTGATAGAGGCGGCGACGCGGCCGCTGCTGAATGGCCGCTTCCTCAGGGTCCTCCCACTGGCTTGCCAGATGCCCCGCCCGCTCAAGTCGGTCGAGGGCCTTGTAGAGGGTGCCGTGAGATGTTAGCCGCTTCGCCTCGGCGTCATCCTGGATCTCTTTGGCGATAAGGAATCCATGGAATGAAGGCTCGCCCCGCCGGCTCAAGGCAAGCCCCGCTTCAAGGATGTCCTGCTCGATTGGGATAAGGGTCCCCGGCTTCCGTCTCACACCAAAAGAATAAGAAGATATCTTCCTATTGTCAAGAGTCATCTGAACCCCCTATCGGCGGACTGAGGATCTGGCCTCCGCTGTTCGAATGGTTGGAACGCGCTGAATCTCCCCGCCGCGGGTCGAGTGCCCGCCGCGTGGTGGAGGGCCTATCAGCTCATCCGTTGTTGTCGGTAGCGTCTGCGTCCCAGCTGCTCGGTGTCTCCGAGGAAGCGGCTCGCCTCGCACTGAATCAGTTGGCCGGGAGAGGTGTCCTTCGGCAGATCACCGTTGGTCGGCGAAACCGGGCCTGGGCGGCGGATGACGTGTTTGATCTTCTGGATGAGTTCGATCTGGGCATAGCCTCCCTCGAAGGGCTGGGAAGAGCCCGGCCCGCGCCGACTCGCCACCTGCTACATGGGGATTCGTGACTCAGATGCAGCATTCACCGCCCAGCTGTATCACGCGAAAAGCTCGATGTCGGTCGCCTGCTCAACGGCCGAAGCCAGTCGGGCATCGCAGGTGATGAGCGGAGCACCGAGAGCTTCACTCAGCACCACAAACGCAGCATCGTAGGCAGTGACGTTATGGCGTAACTCCCACATGCGATCCGCTAGTGGATGGTGCGGATAGCGTACGATCGTGAGATCGGCGAAATCCACGCGAACATCGGCGGCGCGTTCGGCGGTCAGGTTGCCTCGTGCGACGAGACGACGCAGCGCATGAAGTATCTCGACATCGATAAGATGCGGAGCATGAAAATCGGCGTCGCTCCTGAGGCGCTGCCGGAGGTCCTGTCTGGGCGATTCGCTCGCCAGCGCGGTGATAACGGCCGACGTATCGATAACGATCACGTCTTGTCCCGTCCGGTGCGAACGGCTTCCACGATGCTCTGCGCGTCTGCGCCGCCGTGCCGTGCGGCGGCGCGAGTAAGCACGTCGGCCACGGGAGGGCGTTCGGCGACTCGAATGATCTCGGCGAGCAGATAGTCGGAGAGAGATTGCCCGGCGGCAGCTGCCCTCGAACGCAGGGTTCGGTGAATGGATTCGGGGACGTTGCGTATCTGGACTGATCGTGCCATTATCGAATCATACACCCAAACTGCATGGGAGACATGTCTATCTCATGCTAAGGCCGAACGCTGCTAGCCGGCGGCCTCGATGCGAGCGTGCGCGATGATCTCCTCGACCACGGCCCCCTTTGCATCGGCGTAGCTCTGAATGTATTTCCACTCCCTTTGCGCCAGCTCGCGCTTGGTCCGTTCGTAGAGCGTGCAATCGGCCTTGTTGCTCCTGATCCAGTCACGGAAGAGCAACATGCGCTCGATTTCGGGACAGCCTTCGGAGAACACATGCAGGTTGACGGTCGGAACCGCGCCCTTAAGCATGCGGTGCTGATACCAGTCCGGCTCGCGGATACGCAGCACATAGCCCGCCGCCAGCGCGGCAACGTAGCGATCCTCGTCGGCCGAGTCGGCTACAGCCAGCAGGATGTCGATGATCGGCTTGGCGACGAGGCCGGGCACCGACGTCGAGCCGACGTGCTCGATCCGGAGTGCCCGCTCACCCAGCGCGGCCTCGATCCGCCCCGCCTCGCGAGAGAACAGCTCGGGCCACTCAGGGTCGTATTCCACGAGCTCGACCGGGCCGCCGATCACCTCCGGCTCGCCGATCGTGACGTCTTGGAGTTGTTCCTCGGTCATCTGCTCGTGTGCAGTCGGTTTGGATGGCTCTTCCATTGGCGCTGGTCCTTTCAGCTCCGGCCATTCTCACAGCGAGGCGGTGGCTGAAGTGCGACTGTCGCACAGGAACCACCGTTATGGGTGTCTAAGGTGCGACGGTCGCACACGAACCACCTCATCCAGGTGCCTGGCGTGAGGCCGCCCTGCTTCGTAACGCTCCTGAGGCGATGATCGGTCAGGATGAGGCCATGAAGGCTCGGAGCGCTGCTCGGCTCGCCTGGTTTCTCGGCGCGCTCATTCTCGTCATGTTCCTGTTCTACGTGGCGCTGGCGCTGTCGCGGCCGGCCCGGCTCCCCCCCGCCGTCGAGCCGTTCGAGCCCGAACGTCTGCTCGGCGACGTCCCCTTTCTGGTCTTTGCCGCGATGGGCGTGCTGATTGCCGCCCGGCGGCCTCGGAACCCGATCGGCTGGATGTTCATCGCCATCGGCTTCTTTTTCCTGTTCCCAGTGTTCGCCACGGACTACGCACTGTACGCGCTCCATACCAATTCCGGCTCGCTTCCTGCGGGAGCGTTCGCCGCGTGGGCCACCACGTGGTCGTGGCTTGTAGGCATCGGAGTCCTCGTCCTGGTCGTTCTGCTGTTTCCCAACGGGCGTCTCAGCACACGTCGTTGGCGACCCCTCGCCTGGGTCGTGGTGGCCGATACCCTTATCTCGGCGCTCGCTGTCGCGGTCTTGCTGTGGCCGGAGCGCGGATTGCAGCTTGTGGGAGTTTGGGAGCAGGCCTCCACAACCAGGACGGATAGTGCGATACGGATCATCTCGATCGGATTCCCCGTTCTCATCGTTGCTATGTTGGCGGCAGTGGCGTCCTTACTGCTGCGGTTTCGCCGGTCCCGGGGGGAGGAGCAACAGCAGCTGAAGTGGGTGGTATACGGCGGGAGCCTGCCGCTGGCCATCAATGTCGCTACTCAGCTGGCGACGGGCTTCAGTGAGACTTCCTTTCTCCTTCTGGTCGAGGCAGTCGGTGTTCTGGCGCTCCCGGTCGCCACGGGGGTCGCGGTCTTGAAGTATCGCCTCTACGACATCGACCTCATCATCAACCGTACGCTCGTATACCTCGTGCTAACGGCGGCTCTAGGACTCAGCTACTTTGCCCTTGTTGCGGGGATCAGCTCCATCGCCGGTGAATCAAGCCTCACCGTGGCCGGCGCAACGCTGGCGGTCGCGGCGCTGTTTCAGCCCCTGAGACGGCGCGTCCAAGCCTTTATCGACCGGCGCTTTTACCGGAGT
>Ga0136633_1000147_pt1 | contig 51873 bp, 46 predicted proteins | sample AntDrymeUQ832206_2_FD_105494 | JGI IMG/M metagenome (GOLD analysis project Ga0136633, IMG submission 105494) | Polar desert sand microbial communities from Dry Valleys, Antarctica - metaG UQ83 (22.06) | ecosystem: Environmental > Terrestrial > Soil > Desert | place: Antarctica: Dry Valley... | reverse complement strand
GCTGCCGTGAAACCGGTCGCCGACGTCGCGAAATGTGCGCAGGCAGCCCGGGAGAGGGAGGAGCTGCTCACCCTCGTCGAGGCCTATCGCGCGTTGAAGGTGGAGCTCGACCTCGTCGACTTCGGTGACCAGGTCGCGCTGGCCGCGGAGATCGCAGCCTCCGCCGATGTCGCGACGATCGAGCGTGATCGCTTCGCCGTTGTCGTCCTTGACGAGTACCAGGACACCGGGGTGGCGCAGCGGTTGCTGCTGCAGCGACTCTTCGGAGAGGGGCATCCGGTCACCGCCGTAGGCGACCCCAACCAGGCGATCTACGGCTGGCGTGGCGCATCAGTCGGCAACCTGCTCAACTTTTTCGACCACTTCTCCGCCAGCGGCGATGTGCAGCCACTCATGACGTCGTTCCGGAGCGGCGGCCGCATCCTCGACGTTGCCAACGCTGCAGCCGCACCACTGTCGGCCTCCGCGCTCGAGCGGGGCCGGTCGTGGCTCGACGTGCGGCCGCTGTCGAGCACGCCGGATCGCGGCGATGCCGGCGAGGTGGCCGTCGCCGTGCACACCGATGCGCTCGCCGAGGCCCGATGGGTCAGCGGTCAGGTGCGGGCGGCGCACGATGCCGGGACGCCGTGGGGAGAGATCGCGCTGCTGTGCCGACGCCGTACCGATTTCGCGTTGCTGCATCGCACGCTGGTCGATGACGACGTACCCGCCGAGGTCGTCGGACTCGGTGGGCTGCTCCAGATGCCTGAGGTCGCCGATGTCGTCGCGGTGCTGCGCGTGCTGGTAGACCCGGTGGCCAACCCTTCCGTTGTCCGGCTCCTCACCGGGCCACGCTGGCGGGTCGGCCCGCGCGATCTGGCTGCCCTCGGCCACCGGGCGCACCGGCTCACGTTGGTGGAAGCGCGCGACGACGACGTGGGTGAGCAGGCTGCCGAGCGGCCCTCGAGCCCCTTGGTCCGCGCGACGCAGTCGGTCGACCCCGTCGACGTCGTGTCGCTGATGGACGCGGTCGAGAGTCCGGGCCCGCCGGTTCTCTACTCGGCCGAGGCGCGCGCACGGTTCGAGGGGTTTCGCGACGAGATCCGCGCGTTGCGGCACCTGGTCAGTCAGCCGATCGTCGAAGCCGTTGCGACAGTGCTGCGTCGTACCGGACTCGCCGTCGAGATCGAGAGCGACAGCGCCGCATTGGCTGCGGCCCGCGCGGCGAACCTCGCAACCTTCCTCGACCACGCTGCGCACTTCACCGGACTCGACGGGGAGAGCGACCTGCGGTCGTTCCTCGCCTACCTCGACGCGGCCGCCGACGAGGAGGACGGCCTGGATGTCGGCGGGGTGTCGGCGGCGGACACTGTGAAGCTCATGACGGTGCACAAGGCAAAGGGCCTTGAGTGGGATGTCGTGGTGCTGCCGGGGATGTCCGCCGGTGTCTTCCCCTCCTCGCGCGGCCGGTCCCGATGGACCAAGGCTGCGCATGTGCTGCCCTACTCTTTGCGCGGCGACTGCGCTGACCTGCCGAGTGATCCGGCCCTCACGAGCGCTGGGCTCAAGACGTTCGGCGCCGACTGCCGCAACGATGACATGGACGAGGAGCGTCGGCTCCTCTACGTCGCCGTGACCCGAGCGAGGCACCGGCTGGTGGCCAGCGGCTCATGGTGGAGCGGCACCCGCGCGACCGCACAGGGTCCGTCGGACTTCCTCGCTGAGCTCCATGCGCACCCTCATGCGCAGGCGGACGTCTGGGTTCTTGCAGAGGACGCTCCGCCGGAGAACCCGCTGCTCGCGGCGGCGCGCGAGGATGTGGCCTGGCCCCGGCCGTACGACGCTGACGTCCTCACTCGGCGGCGCAGCGCAGCCGCCGCGGTCCTCGCGGCTCGCGACGCCGGCGCCTCAGTGACCCGGCCCCAGCTGCGCGGCGATGCTGCGCAGCTCTCGGATCGATGGGTCGAGGAGTCGGCGATGCTGCTGGCTGAGCTGCGACGCCAGCGTGCGCTCGACCGCGTCGTGCCACTGCCGCGACGTCTCACGGCATCGCAGGTTGTCGCGTTGGGTCACGACCCCGGCGAGCTGGCCCGGATGCTGGCGCGGCCGATGCCCGCCGCTCCGGTGCGCCAGGCCCGCCGGGGCACGCGGTTCCACGCGTGGGTCGAGGCGCTCTTCGGCGATCGGGCGCTGCTCGAGCCCGACGACCTGCCCGGCGCCGGCGATGAAGAGCTCGTCGACGAAGAGCTCGCAGCGCTGCAGGAGAAGTTCCTGGCCAGCGAGTGGGGCACGCGGCGACCGCACGTCGTCGAGGCGCCTTTCGAGCTGGTCGTCGGTGGCCGCCTCATCCGCGGACGTATCGACGCCGTCTACCGCACGGACAACGGTTTCGACGTCATCGACTACAAGACCGGAGCGGTGCCGGATGACTTCGCCGCCGCTGCGCTGCAGCTGTCGGTCTATCGGCTGGCCTGGGCTGGCCTGGCGGGGGTCGACCCATCGGTCGTCAGCGCCGGCTTCCTCTACGTCCGGACGGGGCTGCTCAAGCGCCCCGAGCGACTGCACAGCCTTGCCGAGCTCGCGACGCTGCTCGGCGGTCAGCCGGCCGCCGGTCAAGTGTCGCTCTTTTGACACAGTTCGCAGCGAAACGGCACCTACGCCGTCGCGTTGACACAGTCAGACGGCGCACGACACCGGAGCTCCGCGAGGGGAGGGCTCCGTTGGCGCCCGCCGCAGCCCGCCGAACGCCGCGACGGGCAGCAGTGCCCGGGTCGGCGTCACGGCTGCTCCAGGTCGACGGCGAGCGCGCGGTGGTCGCTCATCGGCAGCGCCAAGGCGTGGGTGCCGGTGACGGGTGGCAGGTCGCCGTCGGCGAGGATCCAGTCGAACTGCACCGATGGGTTGTGCGTCGGGTAGGTCTTCGCGTTGGCGAGCGAGCGCCATCCGGACACCAGCTTGGGAAATCCGCCGATCATGTTCAGGTCGCCGGCGAGCACGTACGGCGGAGGCAGCAGCCGACGCATCTCGCGGACCACGGTCCGCAGCTGCCGGGCGTTGACGATCGGCACGAAGGACAGGTGCGTCGTCGCGACGGTCATCGTCCCGATCGGCGACTCGACGACCGCGCAGAGCGCGACCCGCGGCTCGTCCTGCAGCCAGATCACCTTCTTGGTCCCAGGGATCATGATCGGCGACTTGAGCTTGGCTGCCGGCAGCCGGATGACCTCCCACCGCGACACGGGCCAACGGGAGACGAGTCCCACGCCGTACCCTGCCTCGCCCGTCCCGACTAGGTAGTCGCCGTCGACCGCGGCGCGCCAGTCGAAGCCGGGGGTGCCAACGAGCGCCGGCTCGAAACGCCAGTACTCCGCGCCAGTCGCGTCGGCGATCTCCTTGGTCAGGTCGTGCCCATCGGATCGCGTCTGGTCGCGGTCGACCTCCTGCAGGCCGAGGACATCGGCGTCGATGCTCGCGCACGCCTCCCGCAGCCGGCCCAGGTCGACCAGGCCGTCGGACAGGGAGCGGCCGTGCAGCAGGTTGAAGGTTGCGACGCGCACAACCCCTGAGGCTAGTCGTCAGCCCATGTTCGGGCTGAGCTAGGCGGTTACGGGTTGCTGGTCGATCTGCGGGCTATCGCCCCGCAACCCCTACCAGCACTGCGCCGTACGTCGGGATGACCGGGTGCGTCCCGCCTACCGGACGACAATGCGAACCTCGAAGAGCTGGCTGGGCGCCCCGCACGGCGGCGACGCCTCCCGGCACTTCGGGTCGCCGCTGGAGCGGATGACCGTCGTACCGGCCGACACGGGCCGGATCTCCCACTCGCTGTAGCCCGGGTCGCGGACGAACTGCCGCTGGGCCAGCTCGATCGAGGACCCCTCGAGCTCCGGCTGGCTCCAGTTGTAGAACCCGCCGCCGAGCCGGAGGACTGCATCTGACGTCGAGCGGCGGATCTCGAACGTCTTGCCGTTGTCGTCATCGGTGATGAGCAGCGGCTCGCTGGTCATCGACGGTGCGGGCGTCGCCGATCGGCTGGGTGCCGGCCTGGTCGGGTCTGGGCTCGCGCTGACCTGCTGCGGGCTGGCGGTCGTCCTCGGCCGCGCGGTCGCTGCAGTGGGCACTGGCTTGGGCTCCGCGGAAGTGCTGGACGCACCTGCGCTCGCGCTCGGTACGGCGCTGGGTCCTGGGTCGCCGCCTTCGGCCGTACCGGAGGTCGAGCGGGCGGGCAACGGGATCAGGCTCGACTGCAGCTCAGGGTGGTCGGCGAGGTACTGGGCACACCTCGCCGCCACCGGATTCCCGCCGTCCGACGGATACTCAGTCCATCCGCCGCGGCACTCCTCTGGGAGCTGTTCGCGCAGGGTCTGCGACTCGCTGCCGGAGCCGCAGCCAGTGATCAGCAGAAGGCCGGTGCAGCCGGTGAGCAGGGCCCTGCGCATGGTGTCCACGGTAGTCCGACGCAGCCGAACGCCCCGCGGATCCCGAAGATCTCCGCGGGGCTTTCGGCTGCGACGAGCGCTAGCTGCGGTGCGACTCGAGGGAGGCGATGATCGCGAGCAGGTCCTCCCGGGTGGCGTCACCGGAGACGGTGACCACCAGGGACTCGCCCACCGCCCAGACGTGCGGCGTGGTGCGCGGCCGGATGAGCAGCTGCGCTGGTGAGCCGGCGAGCGCCCCGGCGGCGACGGTGAGCCCCTCCGGGTCGTCGATGAAGCCCTCGCCGCTGGCCAGCGGGTCAGACCACGAGCTGTCACCTAGGCACTCGGTGCACTGCCCGGGCGAGCTTCCCGGCTCGCGCCCGTCGACGATCGGTCCGCGCAGCCGGGTGGTGACCAGGATCCGGTCGAGACCACGGTGGTAGGCCAAGGAGACAGCCTCGCGGGTCAGCGGGTTGAGACCCTCGACGCCGGTGCCGCCGGCCTTGTTGACCGTGGAGATCTGTCGCAGCTCGAAGCCCTCGGGGAGCGCGTCCGCGGAGGGCACGAGCGGTGCATAGCCGGTCAGCGCCTGCACCTGGTCGAGCGAGCTGAGGCGCTTCCAGCCGGCGTCGAAGCGACTGACCTCGACACCGGGCGGGAACTCCAGGGTGAACTCGGCGCGGTCGACCTCGCCACTGTTGGCAACCAGCTCGGTCAGCTGGAGCTCGCGGAAGAACGCACCCTTGACCGTCTCCACCACCCGCACCGGGTAGCCGGTCTCCTGGTCGACGGTGATGGCCAGGTGGTCGCCGCCCCCACTGATGTTGTTAGGCGCGACATCGGTGTCGAGCTGCCAGGCGTCGCGACCGTCGTACGTCGTGGTCGTCACTGTCAGCGCCGTGTCCTGGGCAAGGATCGCCCGCACCGTGGAGCCCAGCTCGCGCTGCAGCACCCAGTCCGAGGGGCTCTCGTCTGGTTGCCCAGGGGAGATGCCGCGTCGCTCGCCGCCGAAGTCAGGTCCGGCAGGGTCGATGAAGTAGCTTCGCTCGACGCCGGTGGTGGCGTCATACGCGAGCTCCTCTCTGCGGGTAATCCCGCTCTGCCGGAAGTCACCGTCGTTGGTGACGACGAAGCTCGACCGCACCTCACCGTCGACATCGCGGAACACCAGCGTGCCGCGGAGGGTCTCGACGGAGGAGAGAGCGGCTTGCAGCTTCTGCGCAACCTCTACCGCACTGACCGCAACGACCCGCGGCTGGTCGTCCCCGGGCGTGACCGAGGGAGGCCCGCTGAGGTTAGCGCCGACGGCGACCCCGATCACCCCCGCCGCGGCCGCCACGACGGCGAAGCGCAGCGTTTGCCGCCGCCACCGGCGACGACCTCCGTGCAGTGGTACGACGACGTCGTCGGCTCTCCCGGCGGGCGGTAGGTTTGTCGCCGGGAGGCCGGCAGTCGCCGCGGGAAATCCGGCCGCCGCCTCGAGCTCGGCCTGGAGCGCCTCGAAGAAGCCTGGTGCGTGCTCTGGTGCGGGCAGGGCGCGCAGCGCGGCGCCGAGCTCGGTGTCGCGGGTGGGCAGGTCGTCGAAGGTGCGGTCGTCAGTCATCGGAGGTCTCCAGCGGTGAGTGCGGTACGTAGGGCGGCGCGGCCCCGGCTGACCCGCGAGCCGACAGTGCCGGGGGCGACCCCGAGCACTTCGGCGGCGGCGGCGTAGTCCATGCCCTCGGCGTCCACGAGGAGGACCGCAATGCGTTGTTCGGCCGGCAGCGCGGCGAGTGCGGCGGCGAGGTCGGTACGAGTGGTTGCGACGTCGGCCGGATCCGGTGTGGTCGACACGGCATCGGCGGCGGCCTCCAGCGGGTCCACCGGGCGTCGGGCCCGGGCTCGCAGCAGGTCGAGGCAGACGTTGTACGTGATGCGGTAGAGCCAGGTGCCGACCGCTGCGTCGCCGCGGAAGCTCCCCCGCGAGCGGAAGGCCTTGAGAGAAGCCTCCTGCATCGCGTCGTCCATCAGGTGCACGTCGCCGAGCAGGCGCCAGGCGAGCGCGCGCAGCATCGGGTCGTGCTTGCGGACCATTGCCATGAATTCGGTTGCGCCGCCGGGCGGAGCCTCGGTCGGCGGTGGCGCCACAGCCCGTGTTGTCATCATGGCGGGTTCGACGGCGGGCAGCTCCGGATCCTTCCCGATGATCATCGCGGCACTGCCTCTCCCAACACGGCGGCACTCTCGAGAATGCCGCGTTCGACGAAGCGCTGCTCCCCGGTGTCCAAGCCGTGCAGCACCTCCTCCAACGGGAAGCGCCTCCGGTAGGCCCGCGCGCGCACCCAGAAGGCGTCGTCGGCGTACGGCGGCAGCAGCTCCGTGACCACGGACTCCGGCAGGTCCTCGATCAGCTGCGCTGCCTCCAAAGCTGGGTCGCCCACCCGTGCGCCACTCCAGTCGATCACTCCGTGGATCACCCCACGCGCGGCGTCGGCGAGCAGGTGTCCGGGGTGGAAGTCACCGTGCAGGAGGGCGGGGGAGAAGTCGCGAGGCAGCGCGGCATCGAGCAGCTCTGCTGCGGCACCAGCCGTGGCCGAGTCGAGCAGAGGAAGGACGTCGATCCTGATGCGCTCGTTCGTTGTCTTCCACGCTGACCACCACCCGTCGACGTCCACCACGGGCACGCCGATCTCCCCGGCCTCGCGCACCGACACGTCGGCCAGAGCGGCCAACACGCCGGCGATCTGGGAGCGGGCCAGACCTCCTCGCGAGGACCCAAGGAGGTCTGCGGTCACCGGCTCGCCGGGAATCCGGCGGTAGCCGGCCCACCGCGTTACACCGTCGGGTAGCACCCCTTGCACCTCGATCATCGGCACAGCGGCCGGCATTCGTGGGCGTAACGCAGGGAGGAGGGTGACCTCCATCGTCAGCTTGACCGCGCCGTCTGCTCGGCGCGGGAAGCGGAAAACCCACTCGTCGTCGAGGAGCACGTCGAAGTCCCAGCCGGGGGAGACCAGGGTTGCGGTGGAGAGATCGAGCTCAGGCCGCCGCGCGTGCACGAGCGCGATCGCCGTACCGAGGTCCATCGGTCGAGACTAGGGTGCCGCCCTGCGAAGATCGTGGAACTCGCCGTGCGGGCAACCCGGCAGCGGAAGCCAGGATCTTGGGTCGCGGGGCTCTCGGTTCGGCGGATGCCGCCTAGATTGCGCCTATGAGTGAGATCCGTGACTACGTGACGCGCCACGCCGACCGGCTCTACGCCGACCTCGACGCCTGGCTGCGCATCCCGAGCATCTCAGCCGACCCAGCGCACACGGGCGACGTTCGCGCGAGTGCCGAGTGGGCGGCGGAGGCGCTGCGGCGCACCGGCTTCACCACGGTCGAGGTCTGGGAGACCGACGACGGGGGCCACCCGGCGGTCTACGCCGAGCGCCTCGTCGGCGACGACAAGCCGACCGTGGTCGTCTACGGCCACCATGATGTCCAGCCGGTCGATCCGCTGGAGCTGTGGGAGACGCCGCCCTTCGAGCCGACGGTCCGCGGTGACGACCTGTTCGCCCGTGGCGCCGTCGACGACAAGGGGCAGGTGCTCTTCCACCTGCTCGGACTTGAGGCGGCGTTGGCGTCCTACGGTGAGCTCGGGGTCAACCTCAAGGTGCTCGTCGAGGGTGAGGAGGAGATCGGCTCTCCGCACTTCGCCGCGCTGCTCAAGCGCGAGCGCGAGCGACTGCGCTGTGACGTCGTGGTGGTCAGTGACACCGGGATCTTCGACAAGGACACACCGTCGATGTGCACCGGGATGCGCGGGCTCGTGTACTGCCAGGTCGACCTCTACGGACCTCAGGTGGACCTGCATTCCGGCTCATTCGGCGGCGGCGTGCCCAACCCCGCGACCGAGATTGCCCGCATCTGCGCGCAGCTGCACGACGAGGATCGGCACGTCACCCTGCCGGGCTTCTACGACCGCGTCGTACCACTGTCGGACCGCGATCGTGAGCTGATGGCGGCGTTGCCGTTCGACGAGGGCGCGTGGCTGCGCGACGCGACCTCTACCGCGACGCTCGGCGAGTCCGGATTCACCACGCTCGAGCGGGTGGGTGCGCGCCCGACCGCTGAGGTCAACGGCATCTGGGGTGGCTACACGGGAGTCGGGCAGAAGACGATCATCCCGGCCGAGGCGCACGCGAAGATCTCCTTTCGACTCGTGGCCGACCAGGTGCCGGGGGAGGTCGAGGACATGTTCCGTCGGTGGCTCGCCGAGCGGGTGCCCGCCGGACTGCGGCACGAGGTGACGTTCTTCGGCGGCGTACGGCCGTGTCTCACTCCGCTGGATCACCCCGCGCTTCAGGCGGCGACCCGAGCGATGGAGAAGGCGTTCGGCGGCCAGATCCTCTACACCCGCGAGGGTGGCAGCGGGCCGGAGGCAGACCTGGCCGAGGTGCTGGAGGCGCCGGTGGTCTTCCTCGGCGTAGGCCTGCCGGACGATCGCATCCACTCGCCGAACGAGAAGGTCAACCTGCCGAACCTGCTGCGCGGGGCGGAGGCAGCGGCCTACCTCTGGAGGGAGCTCGAGGACCTGCCGGTGCGCCCATGAGGGAGTCGACAGTCTCTTCCGTCGGGCGTGCGTCGGCGGTGGTCCTCGGTGTGCTCGCGGTCATCGCCGCGGTCAACACGATCATCGTCGCGGCGTACGCCGTCGACCGGGGTCGGGTGATCGGAGGAGTGGGCATCGTCGCGCTGGCTGGTGTCGTGATCAGCGTCGTCTTGGGCTACTCCGCCGTACGACGGTGGGGTCGAGCTGGCTGACCGGAGTGGGCTAGCGGCAGAGCTCGGCCGGAAGCACGGTGGTTGGCTCGGTGACCGACCGCACGACGTCGCGCGCCAGGTCGTGCACGCGGATGCCCCCGCGTCGAGCCACTTTGCGCAGCGACTCGAACGCGTCGCGAGGGGTGGCGGACAAGCGCTCGGCCAGCACGCCGATGGCCTGCTCCACGGTGACGCGGGCGGCGAGCGCATGCTCGAGCTGGGCGATCGAAGCGCGCAACCGGTCAAGCTCGGATTGTTCGCCCGTGGGACGCGCGGGTCGCCCGTTCAACGACAGGTCGTCGGCGAGCAGGTCGGCGAGGACCATCGCGCTCGTCAGCGACGACTCGTGGTCGCCGTCGCCGACAGCCCAGCCATGTGGCGTACGGCGAATCGCCAGGCTCGCTTGCTCGGGCACCGCGACGAGGTGCGCAGAGACGATGCCGGCTAGCTCGGTCAGGACGCCAACGACATGGCCGTCCATCGGGACGCTGTCGTGGTCGATGCCGCACAGAGTGCCGATGACGTGCCCAGTGACGTCGTGGATCGGCACTCCGACGTAGGAGGTCACGCTGAACTTGCTGCGCCCGGGCGTATCGGCGTACGCCGGATCGACGGCGGCATCGGCGGTCGACGGCGGGGCACCGTCGAGCATCCGACGGCAGAACGTGGTCGAGAAGTCGATCTCGCCACCCTCGACGATCCCCGGCCAGTCGCCTGAGACCCGCTCGAATCGGAAGGTGGCATCGTCGATGCCGCCGATGAAGACCACCTCCATGCCCAGAAGGGTTGCGGCGCACGACAGCGCGGCGTCGATCACCTCGTCGTGCAGGCGGGCGGCGTGCATGGGGATCCTTCCGAGCGGGCTCGCTCATGGTCGCGTACCCGGAGCCCAGCCGTCACCGAAATCGCCGGAATCGGCGCTGATTCTTAGGCTACGTGCTCCCGGATCTGGGCCGGGGTGGGGTTGCTCAGCGCCGTACCGTCAGGGAAGAGCACGGTGGGCACGGTGCGGTTGCCGCCGTTGACGTTCATCACGAACTCCGCAGCTGCCGGGTCGGTCTCGATGTTGACCTCGCGATAGGGCAGCGACTCGCTGTCGAAGAAGCGCTTGAGGCGAACGCAGTAGCCGCACCAGGTCGTCGTGTACATCACCAGCTCGCGCTCCACGCGCCGTCTCCTCGCTCGTTCGGCTCTTCGATCCGTAGTGGGCAACCGGGGTGGGATCGGATTTCATCCCCTTCCCGTGGACGGACGGCTCAGTAGTCAGTGCGGCCTGGGAGACTGTCGCCGATGGACGCCGACCTGATTCTCGCCGCGCTGGACCCTGAACAACGGGCCGCCGTGCTCGCGCCACCGGGAGCGGTCTGCATCCTGGCCGGGGCCGGCACCGGCAAGACCCGCACGATCACCCATCGGGTGGCTCATGCTGTGGCAGTCGGAGCCGTAGCGCCGCAGCATGTGCTTTGCGTGACCTTTACCGCGCGGGCAGCGGGGGAGCTCCGCGGCCGGCTGCGCCTGTTGGCGGGTCGCGGCTCCGGCGTCGAGCGGGTGCAGGCGCGCACGTTCCACTCAGCCGCCCTGCGACAGCTCACCTACTTCTGGCCGCGGGCGGTCGGTGGGGAGATGCCGTCGCTGCTGGACAACAAGTTCGGGCTGGTGTCCACTGCCGCGGGCCGAGCCGGACTACGGGTGAGCAACACCGAAGTACGGGACTTGATCAGCGAGATCGAGTGGGCCAAAGCCCGCTTGTTCTCGGCAGACCGCTACGCCGTCGCGGCAGTTCAGGCGGGGCGCGTGACGCCTCGACCCGCTGACGAGGTGTCTGCGGTCTACGCGGCGTACGAAGAGGCCAAGCGCCGACACGGCGTCCACGACTTCGACGACCTCCTCCTGCTCACGGCCGACGTGATCGAGGCGCACGAGGACATCGCCGACGAGGTGCACTCGCGCTACCGACATCTGGTCGTCGACGAGTACCAGGACGTCAGCCCTCTGCAGCAGCGACTGCTCGACGCGTGGCTCGGTGACCGCGACGACCTCTGCGTCGTCGGGGACGACGACCAGACGATCTACTCGTTCACCGGGGCCAGCCGAGACCACCTCCTTCACTTCTCTCGTCGCTTCCCCGACGCGACCGTCGTACGCCTCGTGCGGGACTACCGCTCGACGCCGCAGGTCGTCGAGCTGGCCAACCGGGTGATTGCCGGCGATACGACACGGCGCGGCGTGCCGAAGACGCTGATTGCCCAGCAGCCGGACGGTCCGGCACCGGCCTTCGCCGAGCACGACTCCGAGCCGGAGGAGGCGCGGTGGGTGACCGGCCGAGTGAAGGCGCTCGTCGATGCCGGTACGCCGTTGTCGGAGATCGCCGTGCTCTATCGCGTCAACGCGCAGTCCCAGGCTTATGAGGCCGCCCTCGCGGCGGCGGGGGTGCCCTACCTCGTGCGGGGCGGCGAGCGCTTCTTCGACCGCCGTGAGGTGCGCGAGGCTGTGGCGGCGCTGCGCGCGGCGTCGCGCGTCGAGGAGCCGGAGCCGTTGCTCGAGCGAGTGCATTCCGCGCTGCGCGAGCGGCTGGACTGGCGGCCCGACGGGGCGCCCTCCGGAGCCGGGGCCGCCCGCGATCGCTGGGACGCCCTCGCCGCCCTGGTCGGGGTCGCCGCGGATCTCGCCGCGGCCGACCCGAGCGCGGGCCTCGGCACCTTCGTCGCTGAGCTCGACGAGCGGATCGCCGACCAGCATGTGCCGGCCGTCGCCGGGGTCACTCTCGCCTCGTTGCACGCGGCCAAGGGGTTGGAGTGGGATGCCGTGTTCCTCGTCGGACTCGTCGACGGCACCGTGCCGATCCAGCATGCGACGACGCCCGATCAGGTGGCCGAGGAGCGCCGACTGCTGTACGTCGGCGTCACCCGAGCCCGGCGATACCTCGCGCTGAGCTGGGCGTTGGCCCGGGCTGAAGGCGGACGTCGTACCCGGTCGCGCAGCCGATTCCTCGACGGCGTCACGGGGGCACCGGACCGGGTCGTCCCCGAGCGCGGGGCCCGAAAGAGCCGGACGCTCGCGAAGTGCCGAGTGTGCGGCGCACCGCTGATGGCTGCGGCGGCGCGGCACCTTCGCCGTTGCGAGGACTGTCCCGCGACGATGGACGAGGCGCTGTTCGAGCGGCTGCGCGACTGGCGCAAGGTACGCGCGGGTGAGCTGGGGCAGCCGGCGTACTGCGTCTTCACCGACATCACCCTCACGGCGATCGCCGAGGGTCGTCCGACGACCGTCGATGAGCTCGCCGAGATCCCCGGAGTGGGACCGACGAAGCTGGACAAGTTCGGCCAAGAAGTCCTGGCTCTGGTCTCGAACGAATAAAAAACTGTCGGCCACGCGATAAATCACTTGCGGCCTTCCGTCAATACGCCCTAACCTCGCGCCAGCGCTGACCGAGTGGTCAGACCGAGCCGGCTGCCAACGGCCCGACGTAGAGCTAGACCGGAAGGGAGGTGCCCCGTGCGCAGTATCTACACCGACACCGCGGCCGTCATCGGCCGTGGGCTTCGTGCTGCTATCTCGCTGGGTTGCCTCTCTGACGAGAGCGCTCGCACTCGCACGCTCTCGCCCACGACCCAGCACCCGGCCGCCGATGTCGCGGCCACTCCGGCGACGACTGGCTTCGCGACCCTCTTCATGGGTGCGAATGCCACGAAGCGCGCGGGGACCCATCCGCCTCGAGAGTTGGCGGCTCTGCTCTGACAGAGAGCCATCGCCACCGCCTCGAGGCCGTGGATCCCCTCACCGGGATCCACGGCCTTTTCGTTTCTCCGGACCCATCCACTCCTAATCCCATCCACATCGACCCGCACATCTCGCACTACCGCCTGAGGGGTGACTCGCAATGTTGGACCTGTTCGCGGTCGACCTGCCTGACGACGTGGAAGCGCACGAGCTGCCGTGCTGGCGCACGGAGCCCGATCTGTTCTTCGCCGAGTCGCCGGCCGACGTCGAGCTCGCCAAGGCGCTGTGCGTCGACTGCCCGATCCGAGCGACCTGCCTCGCCGGCGCCGTGGAGCGCCGGGAGCCGTGGGGCGTCTGGGGTGGCCAGCTCTTCGTCCAGGGCGTGATCGTCGCGCGCAAACGGCCCCGGGGTCGTCCGCGCACTGAGGTCGCCGCGTGAGCGCCGACTACATGAGCACTGAGGTCGCCGCGTGAGCGCCGACCTCTCCGAGAACTACGTGAGAGGAACACAGCCATGAACCTGATCCAGGAGGAGCTTGCCCGCAGCCGGCAGCAGTCCCTTCGTCGAGATGCCGAGGCTCAACGGGTCGCGCTGCGTCTCGCCGTAGCGCGCCGGTGGGCGCGGCGGGCCGAGGCAGCCAGCCGTCGAGCTCGGGCCGCCGCGGTCGCGGTCACCGAGATCGCGTGAGCGGCGGAGTAGAACCGCCTGCTCGACCAGCACGAACAGTTGTTACTGGAGCCCCCGGTGCCCTCCCCCGGCACCGGGGGCTCCGTCGTTCCTGGCTCCGCCACGGCGGGTCGTAAGGATCCCTCAGGCTAGGCTCGGCGGAGACGCCGCCTGACCCCGGGAGAGACTGTGCCGCTGCCCGACCGGGTGCTCGAGACGTCGGGCGCCCCTGGCGCGGCAACGGTGTCGCTTGAGCTGCGGCAACGCGCGCTCGACGTGCTGAGCGCACCGGACCTAGCGCACATCGTCGACCTGGTGGCCTACGCCGACGGCGACGTCATCGTGGTCACCAACGCGGCCGGTGAGACCGCGTTCGACAGAGCTGAGCCGCACGTCGTACGACGAGTCAGCGGCCGTGACCCGATCGCCCGCCAGGACCCGCTCGCCTTCGCCTCGCTGGAGGACGAGCCGGTCGCTCCGACGAACGCGGACAACAGCTATCCGTTCGCCCGCGAGCGCCTGGCCGGGCTCTTCGAGCACAGATGCGCTCCCGACCTCGCCGTCGTGCACACCGCGGGCCACTACTGGCCGGAGCGCGGTGGACACCTCGGTGAGCACGGCTCGCTCGACGTCGTACAGTCCCGCGCACCTCTCCTGCTCAGCGGTGCCGGTGTGTCGGCACGTGGCCTGCTCGACCGCGCCGCGCGGATCCCCGACATCGGCGCCACCCTCGTGCACGCCGCCGGCGCTGACTCCGACGGCGACGGCCGCCACCACCCGCGGCAGACCGGCGAGCGGCTGGGCGACCTCGTCGCACCTGGCGCCAAGCACGTCGTCGGGCTGCTCTGGGACGGCTGCAACAGCAGCGACCTGCTCGCCCTTGCTGCGTCGGGTGACCTGCCGGCCGTCGCTCGCCTCCTCCAGCGCGGCTGCGCACTGCGCGGGGGAGCGATCGCGGAGTTCCCGAGCGTCACGCTGGTCAACCACACCTCCGCAATCACCGGCTGTGGCCCTGGACGGCACGGGATTCTCAACAATGCGTTCTACGACCGACGTTCCGCGGAACGCGTCGTACCCAACGACTCCTCGATGTGGCACCGCGCCTGCGACTGGTTGGAGGGCGACGTCGAGACGATCTTCGAGACGATGGCCCGCGTGCGGCCGGGGGTCATGACCGCCTGCGTCAACGAGCCGGTGGACCGTGGAGCGACGTACTCCACCTTCGCGTTAGTCCGCGACCGTGGTCATCACGACGGAGCGAAAAGCCTGAGCAGCGAGTTGCCCGACCCGACCGCTGACCCGAATGCTTCGGTGGATCAGGTGACCGCCGACCCGGGTTACGCCTGGGGTACGTCGGTTGACGCGATGGGTCTGGCGCAGGTGCTCGGCCTCTGGGCCAGCGAGGAGACTCGCCCGGCGCTGATGTGGTGGAACACCACCCTGACCGACACCGCGCACCACGCCGGGGGACCTCACTCCGAGGTGGCTCGCGCGTCGATGGGCGACGCCGACCGCCGGCTCGGTGCCTTCCTCGACCTGCTTGACGAGACCGGTACGGCGGAGGACACCTTCGTCCTGCTGACGAGCGACCACGGCTCCGAAGGCGCCGACCCGATGTGCCGTGGCGACTGGGACGACGCGCTCACGGCGGCCGGCATCCCCTTCCGCGACGAGGCCTACGGCTTCATCTACTTGGGCTGAATCGACGTGAGAGTCAGACTCACATAGCCGTGAGCTGGCTGGCCCATTCGGCGAAGTACCTGCGCACTTCGGGGATCTCGCCGGAGGGGATCGGCATGTCGGCGTCGCGGTACCGGCTGATCAGGAGGAGTTGCGCGGCGAAGTGCACGCGGTCGAAGCCTCGATCGATCTGTGCGGCTTGGTCGAGCAGCATCGTGCGGTCGAATCGCTGGGCGAGGCGGTACACGTCGACGAAGTCTCGTGCCGCGGCGCGGTCGAATAGCGCGAGCGTCTTGCGGCCGGCGAGCTCTGGGGCGGACAGCGACGGGCCAAGCACGGTCATCGTGAGCGGTTGGGTGAGAGCAGAGTCGAGTGCGAGGTCGACCAGCAGGTCCTCACCGGCGTGCACGACCATCCGGCAGAACATCGCTGAGGCTTGGATGGTGTCGACGGTCCAGCCGCGGCCTCGCGCGGCGGTCTTGAACCCTTCCTGTGCGCCGGGCACGTCACCCTCGCCGGGGGAGGTGAAGAAGTCCAGGTCTTGGGTCGGCCGGTCGCTGAGGCCATGCGCCACGAGCGCGGCGCCGCCGGCGAGGAGGAACCCGTCGCTCGCTGGCAACGAAAGAACAGCCCGATGACCTCGACCTGCAGCGGCGTCAGCGCGCTGGGCAGCTCGGTCATGGGCCAGCGTGGCGGATGAGCGGTTCCCAGGCGGCGCGCACCTCGCGGGGTAGTACGAGCTCGTTCCACAGGTCGGCCAGAAGCACGCCATCGATTAGCCGGCGAACGTCGCTCGGTCGTCCCTCTGTGAGGACGAGCTCGTAGAGGCGCGAACGGTCGTCTCGGTCAGCACAGTCGAACGCCCGGCCCGGCTGGGTCCAGTTCAGGTGGACCGGCAGGACGACGCGTCCTAACGCCTCGTTGGCTGGCAGCCTGGGTAGCCGGATGGGCACCACGAAGATCCGGCCCCGCCGCCCTTTGATCTTCTTGAACGAGAGCACAGGCTCGGTGGCGAACTCGAAGGCCATCGCGGCGAGGAGACGTTCTGCGGTGTCCAACGTCGGGGACTTGCGGCCGTGCTCGTACGCGGAGACAGCTGTCCGCGATGTGCCTGCGCGGGTCGCGAGCTGCTCCTGTGTGAGACCGGCCCGCTGTCGGGCGCGAGCGAGTAATCCCGAACCGGTCATCTCTGGTGACCTCCGTCTCGCCGATCCAGTTAGTGTATCCGATCGGATACCTTCGACGGCGGCGCGAGCCCCAACGCCGCCGCGATCAGCGGCACCACGTTGTGGGTGGTTGACGACGCCTCCGGCCAGTTGTTCCGCTTCGACCTCTGACACCGTTAGATCGGCGCGCTCGACCCGCCGAGAAAGCGTTACCGTGGCTCCGTGACCACGCCGCAAGTGCCCGGTGGGGCGGTGCACCAGCTGCCGGTAGACCTTCGCACGGCGCTGCTCGCCAACGCCACAGCGCTCGGTGCGTGGAGGGACATCACGCCCCTGGCCCGCAATGAGTTCATCTGCTGGGTCGAAGACGCCAAGCAGGCGACGACCCGAGCTCGCCGCATTCGCCGGACCCAGGAGGAGCTCGAGGAAGGCCAGCGTCGCCCCTGCTGCTGGCCAGGGTGCAAGCACCGCGAACGCACCGGCAGATGACTGCCGACGTTTCTCGCCGATCGACCAGCCGGCTGACAGACTGAACGCTGTGACTAGTTCTCTTGCCGTCATTTCCATCGACGCAGTGAATCCCACGGTGCTTGCCGACTTCTGGTGCGCCGTCCTGGGATGGGTAGTGCTCGAAGAAGACGAGGACGGCATCAACATCGGCTCTCCGGACGCTAGCTGGCCAACCATCGACCTGTTGCGTGTACCCGAGGGCAAGACGGTCAAGAACCGGTTGCACTTCGACCTCCGCGCCGATGGGGTCGGGCGGCCCGCGGAGCTGCAGCGGCTGCTCGACCTGGGTGCGAAGCCTGTCGACGTAGGGCAACAGCCAGATGTGAGCTGGGTGGTCCTCGGCGACCCGGAGGGCAACGAGTTCTGCCTGCTCGCGCGAACCGTGCAGGAAGACCGGGAGAGCTAGCCGCCGGCCGCCTGATTCGAGGTGGGGGCGGGCGCGCCTACTTGTGGGTGAACGTGTAGGCGACCTTGGCGGTCGGGCCACCCTCGACGTTGCACACAGCGATCTTCACGAGTTGGCCGGGCGTGGCCTTCTTGTAGGTCACCTTCCGCACCGGGGCGGTGTTGGTGGGGTCGAGCTCGGCTGCCTGCGCGAGCATCTTGCCCTTGGCGTCGAAGAGCTCGAGGACCCAGTCGCCGAGGAACCCGCTCAGCTCAACCTCGAGCACGCCGCGCGAGGGAAGCTTGATCTGCCGCGTGTTCTTCGTGGTGCCCTCGATCCCGCCGGTGCAGTGCGAGGCGTCCTCGACTGGGTACGGCACGGGCGCAGTGACGGAGTAGCTCTCGCCAACGGGCGCCTGGTGGCCGGCTACTGCCGCCGGGGCCAGAGCGGCAACAGCGATCAGGGAGGGCACGAAGATTCGCATGCAGACTCCTTCGCCGCGAAGCCGGCCGATCCTGCCGAGGAGACGCTCAGGCGGAGCTGCCCGAGCACCCTGCTCCCAGGCGCGGTTGCGGTGGCGACTGCGCCTGGGCCCGACGCACTTCCTCCGCCAGCATTGCCAGTCCGGCGCGGAGCGAGGGGAGTGTTGCTCCGACATCGCCAGCTGCAGTCGGCCGGTCGCATCGGGGCGTCATCGCACACCTGCTGGCTCGCCGGTGGGGCTGAGCGCGACCTTCCGCAGGGCTAGCCGGATGCAGCCAGCGGCCGCGAGGAGGACGATGCCGACGATGACGGGGGCACCGGTCGGTGGCGGCCCGAGAGGGTTCGTCGACCGAGCGGCGAGAGCCGGCCGCGCGGCAAGAGCCGGCGGCGCAGCGACGGCCTGATCGCCGACTGCCGGCCGGGTGCGCGGCAGCATCTGGACGATCTTGGCGAGCGACGCGTCGGCCGGCCCCGCCGCGGAGATCGCACTCGTGCTCGTGCCGGAACGCCGCGCCGGGCGCACGGTCGGTCTGCCGGGCCGTACGTCGTCGACGCGAACCGCGGGTCGCGTTGCTCCGGCGGTCTTGCTGCCGGCCCGCGGCGAACCGAAGTCCTCCGTCGCCCACAGTCCGCCTGCGCGTCCCCGAACGATCGCGAACCCGACGAGCGTGAGGGATGGATTGTCGATGTTGTCGTGATGGTGCGGGCTGTCGAGCAGTCCCTGGTGGATCTCCTGGACGGTCCGAGCCACCGAGACATTCTCGGCGAAGAACTTGATGCCGAGACGCTGGTGGGTGGCCCGGGTGAAGAGTGCGTCGTTGTGGAAGAGCCGCTGCTCGGCGGCCATCCGGGCACTGTGGTCGCGGGCGATCGCAGTGAGGTCCCCGTCGCTGGTCACCGGGGGCAGGCGGTGACCAGCGCGGTGGGCGTTCACCAGCCGGAGCAGGTCCGCCGCAGTGCCCGGAGCGGGCTCGCCCGGCTCTGCCGCTGCTGATGGCACGGGAGAAGCAGTGGGCTGCGCCGAAGCTGCCGGCGCCGAGGAAGCAGCCGGCGAGGCTGCGGGCGTCGGCTTAGAGGAGGGCGACGCCGACGGGGCGGACGTGGGACAGAGCACTAGCACGCAGGGCTCTGGTCCAGCTGCGATCCCGGATCCAGCTGAAGCGGGGAGGGCCGACCAGGTGCCGGCAACGGCCGCGAGAGTGGCGGCGGCGAGGGAGGTGGTGAAACTGAGACGCGGGGTCATGGCGTTCTCCTGGCTGCAGGTCTTGGACGTCGCCCCGCGGAGTCGCGAGGTGGTTGAGCGGTCCAACCGGCTGGCACGAGGAGCTGGGTTCCTGTGTCGATCGGTTAGGGGCTAACGGCGCTCTCCTTTCGTTGGCAGTTGCCGTGAGTGTCGGCGATGGGTGTGGTCACAAGCGTTATCGGGGTCGACATGCGGCGTCTGAAGTGACTGTCAGGTATGTCCGATTCATCACCTGCTTGGGCTAATCCACCGATGTCGCCGGATGTCGTGACTTTCGGCTCCTGCCAGATCGGTCATCATCGACGTGAACGCGACTGGGATAGCGGCGCCGAGGTCGCCTTCCTTGCGGCCGGAGAGATCTTGGGACCTTCGGCCGTAGAGGTCGGGACGTAGGCCCGTAGCGCCGTCAGCCGGTAAGTCCTACCGTCCGACCCATGGACATCAAGGGAATCGCTGCGTGCGGCATCAGCATGTTCGGCATGGTGACCGCGATGATCGTCACGTGATGGCCCGCCTCGCGAACGCGGCGCTCGAGCCGCGGGCGAGCATCGCCAGCCGCCCGGGTGCTGACGAGTCCATCGGCGAGAAGCTCGCGTGGGCCCTGAACTTCGCTGTGCTCGCGCCGTCGAAGTACAACACCCAGCCCTGGTACTTCGAGATCACGGACGGCGCGGTGGACGTTCATGCCGACGGGGCGCGCGCTCTGACAGAGGCTGACCCTTACGGCCGGGAGATGCTGATCGGCTGCGGGGCGGCCCTCGCCAACCTCCGGTTGGGAATCAGGGCTCTCGGCTATGAGCCAGCGGTGCACCTCTTCCCCCAGCGCGCCTCATTTAGCCACCTCGCCCGCGTGCGGCTTGGTGCGGCGACGCCCATCACAGCGGATGAGCAACGCCTGGTCGATGCGGTTCCTCGTCGCCATACCCAGTGGATGCCGCTCAACGGGAAGGACGTGCCCGCATCGCTGATTGAGAGTCTCGTTGAGGCAGCCAACCGGGAGGGCGCTCAACTGCGCTTCCTCACCGCTGACGTCACTGCTCACGTCGTGGACGATGTCGTCGACCGACGTGATCGGTGGGAGCACCCTGGAGATGACTCGTCACTGGTCGCGCTGCTGTGGACGGCAGGGGATGAGCCCGCAGAGTGGCTGCTCGCCGGGCAAGCAGTGCAGATGGTCCTGTTGCGGGCGTGTGTAAGCGATGTACATGCGTCGTTCCTCAACGAGCCGATCGAGAGCTCCGACCTTCGTCAGCAGCTGGCCCAGATGCTCGGCATCAGCGGGTTCCCGCAGATGATGCTGCGCCTCGGTTGGGGTGTCGGCGCAGCGTGCACGCCGCGCCGCTCTGCCGAGAGCGTGACCTTCCGTGATGGTGGACGGGTCTAGCTTCGCGGGACGCTCCAATCCAGGACGGAGCCTCGTTCGACACCGGCCCGCAGCTCGAACTGGCCGGCATGGCGTACCGCGCGTGATTCCATGTTCTTCAAGCCATGACCGCGGAGCGCCCCCGGCGCAGGCGGACCTGATCCGTTGTCGGTCACTCGCAGCAGCACGGTGTCGGTAACCACAATCTGCACCTCGACAGCGGTCGCCCGAGCATGGCGGGCGACGTTGCTCAACGCCTCGCGCAATGTCGCCAACAGCTCTGCCGCGAGCTGATCGCTGACTCCGCTGTCGACGGGCCCGTCGAAGAAGAAACGAGGCTCGAATCCCAGCGCTCCGGCGGCCTGCCGGCCGAGTGCGAGCACGCGGTCCCGGAGACCACCCCGGGAGGAGAGTCGCGAGGACTCGAGCCCGAAGATGGCGGACCGGATGTGCTTCACGGTGAGGTCGAGGTCATCGACGGCCGCCTCGATCCGAGAGACTGCGGCGTCCGGGTCGGTGCGCAACAGCCGAGCGGTTCCCTGCAGCGACAGGCCGGCGGCGAAGAGACGTTGGATGACTGTGTCGTGGAGGTCGCGGGCGATGCGCTCACGGTCCTCGACGAGCGCGAATGCCTGGACGCGGGCGTGCAGCCGAGCGTTCTCGATGGCGACGCCGGCTGCGGCCGCGAGGCCGATTACTAGCTCCTCGTCGACCTGGGTGAACGTCTCCGCGGTGGTCTTGTCCGTCAGATAGAGGTTGCCGAAGACGTTGTCGCGCACGCGCACCGGCACGCCGAGGAAGGACTTCATCGGAGGGTGGTGCTCCGGAAGTCCAAAGCTGTCTGGGTGATCGCGCAGATCTACCAGCCGAAGCGGCTGAGCATCGACGATGAGCAGCCCGAGGATGCCGAGTCCCTCAGGCAGGTTGCGATCCGGTCGTGCGTCTGGCTATCGATCCCTACGGTGATGAATTGGTCCAATCGAGTGCCACTGTCGTCCAGCACGCCGAGAGCGCCGTAGCGAGCATCGACCAGACCGACCGCGGCCTCCACGATCCGTCGGAGGATGTTGGGTGGGTCGAGGTCGGAGCCGAGGGCGAGCACCGCGTCGAGGAGCTCTCGCTGGCTGTGCGGGCCGACCATTGCGGACATGCTTCGACACTACGGCGTCGAAGCAATTGCCGGGCCTGCGGTCCGGAGGGCAACAATGGGTGGATGACGGTGCGTGTCTTTCTCCTGGACGACCATGAAGTCGTACGTCGGGGGCTCCGTGACCTGCTCGAGGCCGAGGAGGACATCGACGTCGTCGGGGAGGCGGGGACAGCTGCCGAGGCGTACCGCCGCATCCCCGCGACGAGCCCGAACGTCGCGATCCTCGATGTCCGGCTGCCCGATGGCAATGGCGTCGGGGTGTGCCGGGAGATCCGTGCGCAGCACCCCGACGTCGCCTGCCTGATGCTGACGTCGTACGCCGACGACGAGGCGTTGTTCAGCGCGATCATGGCTGGCGCTGCCGGTTACGTGCTGAAGCAGGTGCGGGGTATCGACCTGGTCGACGGGGTCCGCCGGGTCGCCCGCGGCGAGTCGCTGCTGGATCCGTCCCTGACGGCCCGTGTGCTCGAGCGGTTGCGTGAGCCGGCAGAGCCGGACGAGCTCGCGGCACTCACCGAGCAGGAGCGGCGGATCCTCGACCTCATCGCCGACGGGCTGACCAACCGTCAGATCGGCGAGCGACTCTTCCTGGCCGAGAAGACCGTCAAGAACTACATGTCCAACCTGCTGGCGAAGCTGGGCATGAGCCGTCGGGCAGAGGCGGCGGCCTACGCCGCGCGCCTGTCCGAGCGGCGTCGGCGCCCCGATCCAGATGACTGAGCCTCGTCCGAGCAGTCGTCCGTCTCTCAGGTTCAGCGGACGCCTAGGAGTAGAGCGCGGGGTGCGCCTCGCGGCCGAGGTTCAGGACGACCCTGACCACGTCGGCCTCCGCCTTCGATGATGCCGGAAGGCCCGAGCGGATGAAGACATCCCGCATCCCATAGTTCTCGCTGAGGGTGTCGGCCACGAAGCGAGTGATCCCGACGGCCCTCGCGCGACGGGCGAGCTGCTTGAGCAGGTACGTCGCGATGCCTTCCCCTTGCCAGTCGTCTGCGACGACGAAGGCGATCTCGGCGTCCAGAGAATCGGCTAGCAGGTCGTAACGCCCGACCGCGACGATGTCCGCTCCGTTCAGGGCCACCAGCGCTTCGCGGTCAACGTGGTCGACATTCGTGAATCGCGTCACCTCCGCGGCTGACAACGTCCGGCGCACGACGAAGAAGCGCCGACGGGTCGTCTCGTCTGTCAGCCCATTGTGGAACCGCACTAGCGATGCGCCGTCTTCGGGGGTGATCGAACGGATAGAGACCGATCGGCCGTCGAGAAGCGGTATCAAAGTCAGCTCGTTGTTCATCCACACATCGAACTGCGCGCCCTGCCGCCGACGCTAGGGCCAAAGGTCCCAAGAGATTGCGGACGACCGGCATGGTCCCATGCCCTTCGGCCCTACTGACGACTGGCGCGGCAGGTGAGCATTGCGTCAAGGCCGAACAACCTCGAGCGGCCGCCGGGACCATCCTTCCAAGGAGAGCACCATGAAGCGCAGAACCCTCGACTTCCTGTTCAGCGCCGGGGCCCTCGGCCTGGCCGGATTGCTGGCGGTGCTCGGTCTGGTGATGACGAGCAACGCCAACTTCGCCAAGACCTACACCCGGGACCAGTTGAGCCAGCAGAACATCACGTTCAAGACGGTGGACACCCTGACTGAGGAGGAGAAGCAGTCTGCGTGCCTGGTGCGCTACGCCGGTCAGCTCCTGACCACGGGCAAGCAGGCAGAGTGCTATGCGAATGAGTTCATCGGCTTGCACGTCAGGGCAATCGCCGACGGGCAGACGTACGCGGACCTCGGCGAGCCGCAGAGCGCGTTGCGCGCCCAGGTCAAGGCTGCCGAGGTGTCCGGCGATCCGAACCTGCCGACTCTGCAGGCACAGCTCGCCGGCATCACAGGTCAGCGCGAGTCCGTCTTCAAGGGCGAGACCCTGCGTGGTCTGCTCCTGACGTCGTACGGCTTCAGTGTGTTCGGGGTGAAGGGAGAGCAGGCCGCGACCGTCTCCTATCTGGTCGCCGCACTGCTGGCCCTGCTCGCTCTCGCCGGCTTCGTCCATGCATTCAGGACGTCGAGCGACGAGGCGTTCGCCGCGCCGGACCGAGCTATCGACGTGACGGACCGCAAGAAGCTGCTCCAGGTCTGACCGCCACACCGAAGACCATCCCGGTCGCGCGAACGTCCGCGGCCGGGATGTCGGCCGTCCGGGCAGAGACGCCGACCTTGCCGGCCGGGTAGCGTCGGCCCATGGCGACCGACAGCACTATCCCCACTCCGGCGTCCTGCAGCTCATGTGGCGCGAGCGCTCCCGACGGAGTGCCGCTGTCCTGGTCGATGCAGACGTCCGAACGTGGCCCTCAAGTGCTGTGCGAGGCGTGCACGCGGCTCAACGTGCGATCGATCGAGGCCAAGCTCGACAGCGAGTGGTGGTAGCTCTCACGAGGCGTCGCGGCGTCGGCGCCGGGCCTTCGGCGACGGGGGTGCAAAGCCGGGCAGCAGCTCCTCGGCCAGCGCCCGGAACGGGCCTGATGCGCCGAGCTGGCAGAGCACTCCGGTGGTCCCGGTCGCGACGCGGTGCACCAGCAGGTACGACGGCGGCAGGTTGAGCTGCCGGCCCAAGCGGCCCATCTCGGACCGAGGATCGCCGACGCGCATGGCCTCGTGGCGAAGCCACTCGCGGCTGAAGGTGAAGTGGTCCTCGACGATCGATGCGAGGAGCGGTCCGACGTAGTCGAGCAGCGCGCCAGGTTCTACGTCGAGGTCCGCTCGGAGGAAGCCCTCCGTCCGAAAGAGGTCCTCTACCCGCTCCGCGTCGTTGTCGACAACGGCACGGGCGATCTGGCCGAACCCGACCGGCATCCCGCCGGGCAGCCGAGCCACAGCGCCGAAGTCGATGACACCGAGCCGGCCGTCGTCGAGCAGCCGGAAGTTACCCGGGTGCGGGTCCGCGTGCAGCAGACCGACGCGTGAGGGAGAGTCGTAGAGGAACCGGGCGAGGCGCAGACCGGCGAGGTCGCGCTGGGCCTGCGTGCCGCTTCGGATGATCGAGGACAACGGAGTGCCGGGCAGCCACTCGGTGACGATGACCCGCTCGGCGCCGGCGACGACGTGCGGCACTGCGATGTACGGATCGCCGTCGTACGCCTGCGCGAAAGTCTGTTGTGACTCTGCTTCCTGGACGTAGTCGAGCTCCTCCGCGACGCGGGCCTTCATCTCACTCAGCAGCGGCTTGATGTCCAGCCCGGGCGAGAGTACGGCGAACAGGCGAGCCAGCCGACCGAGCTGCGTCAGGTCGTTGAGCAGCGCCGGTCCCGCCCCGGGGTACTGCACCTTGACGGCGACGTCGCGGCCGTCGTGCCAGGTGCCGCGGTGCACTTGGCCGATGCTCGCAGCCGCGGCCGGCACGTCGGAGAATGAGGTGAATGCCTTCTCCCACTCCGGATCGAGCTCGCGACGAAGCACGGCGTGCACCTGGGCGACCGGCAGGGGCGGGGCGGCCTCCTGCAGCTTGGTCAGCGCCGCGCGGTACGGCCCAGCGATCTCCTCGGGCAGCGCAGCTTCGAAGACGGAGAGCGCCTGTCCCATCTTCATTGCCCCGCCCTTGAGCTCGCCGAGCACACGGAAGACCTGCTCCGCGGTGCGCTGCTGGAGCTCCGTAGCCACGATCTCGGCCGGCCGGCCGCCGAGTCGCTTGCCCAGCCCGAGCGTGGCGCGCCCGGCTATCCCTAGCGGAAGCGTGGCGAGCTTGGCGGTGCGGGCCACCGTTCGCCGCGGGATGTCGGACACGGTTCCACTATGAGGCCGGCAGGGAGTCCTCGCCCGCGGAACACCATGGGTCCGCCCCGGTCGTCGGCACGCACCCACACCGCGGGTGGGGCGCCCATCCGCGCCGCCGCAGCGTCCACTCCGGCACGCGAATCTCCAACGTGGCGTCGACGCACACCGAAGGCATCGGCCCGGTGAGGTGCGCCAGCGTCTGCGCCGCGGCGAGTCCCGCGACCACGGCGGTCAACGCGGCTCCTCCCGCACTCCGGAATCGTCCCGCTGTCGCGAGCTGAGCAGCGAGCAGCGGCCACGCCGCATCGCGCTCGGCGCGGGCCAGGTCAAGGCAGCGCGGACATGCGCTGCGCCCGGGCAACGTCAACGGGCCCACGACGCCGCAGGTCTCCCGGATGCCAGTCAGCAGCCATGGCACTGCCTCGGCGCGCAGCAGAGCCGCGACGTCGGGCTGGGCGATCGCGTGGCGTTCCGCGGCCACGAGCACCACATCGGCGTCGGCGCAATCCTCGGCCGACGGTTGACGTACGGCGGCATCGACTGTCGCGGCGCCACTGGCTCGGACGTGCTCCGCTGCTGAGATCGCTCGCGGCCGGCCGGTGCCGGCGTGCGCGGAGCCCGGGATGGCGTCGGAGTCCTCGCCCGACTCTTCGTCGCGGAGCAGGAGCCGCCCGACACCGCTCGCAGCGAGCAGCGCTGCGGCGCTGCTACCGAGTCGACCACAGCCCACCACCAAGACGGTGGCCCGGCCGCGCAACGCCATAACCCGGCGCGAGCCACCGGGCTCTGCGACGAGTGAGAGCTCGGCGAGCTCCGGGGCGAGCCGATCCCGTTCGCGACGAGAGATCGGCGGCGGTGGCACGGCGGCGTCGTCGAGCGCGTCGGCCCGGGACAGCAGGTCCAGCACTGACTCGGCGTCCGGAGCCGGGATGCCCAGCGCACCAGCCGTGCGTACGACACCGGCCCAGTCCCGGGTGCCGTCGAGCAGTGCGAGCAGGCTCTCCGCCTGGGGCGTCAGTCCCTCGAGTACGACACTGTGCCGAGGGTCCACTCCGAGCTGCAGGGTTGTGGTGTCGCGCCACAGCACACGGAGCGCAGGCTTGATGACGGGTCGCATGGCGTGCGCCACCCTCTCGGTCGACGACGGGAGCCGAGAGTCGCATGAGTTCGAGGAGGCCGGCGTACGCCGTCCACAACGTGAGAGCCGTCCCCAGATGTGCCTGATCGCCGCCAGAGACGCCGCGAGGCGGCTACCCCAGTGGGGAGCCGCCTCGCAGGGAAGAGGAAGGGTGCGTCAGGCCTTGCCGAGGATCCGGTTCATCTTCGTGCCACACGTCGGGCACGTGCCCTTGGCCATCCGGCGGCCGTTGTCGGTCGTGGTGACCTCGCCGTCGAACTCGCGCTTCTCCTTGCACTTCACGCAGTAGCCCTCGTATTTCTCGGCCACGGTGCTCCTCCTCCGATGGGTGCTGGTCGTGGTCAGCGTAGCGGGCTGAGCACGAAATGCCGGGGAGGAGGGGCATTGCGCCGGAAGGTTGACGTCACCTTCCGGATAGGTCAGTCGTTGTCGGGCTCGTCGGCAGGCTCGGCAACGGCAGGCTCAGCGGAGTCGGTGCGGCCGTTCTGGCGCTTGCCTTTAGCGTCTCCGTCGCGTGTGGTGGCCTTGCGCTCGCGGGCCTTGTCTCGGACGTCTTTGGCCTTGTCCTTGCCCCGCGGCTGCGCTGAGGCGCTGGGGAGAGTGGCCCGCTGCGCCTCTAGTGCGGCACACAGGCTTTCGGCACCGGCGAGTGTCGACAGGTCATAGCTGCCGAACGGCAGGGCCAGCGTGTCCCCGTGCGCAGCAGCCTTCACGAACGAGCCGTGGTGAGTCAGCGGCGCAGTCGCCGCGAAGAGCGGGTCCTTGCCGCGCGGCGAGCACTTCGAGACCGTGGAGACGATGAGGCCGTGGTTTTCCGCCTTCGGCTCGGCCGACGCGGACGCTGAGGCCGACGGGCTTGCGCTGACGCACTTCTTCGCCTTCTTGGCCTTCTTGCGCGGCTTGGCGTCCGAGGTGTCATCGGTGGCTGCCGGCGGGGTGGTCACAGTGGCAAGCGGTGTGCACGGCGACGTGTCGTCGTCGCCCAGAGCGCCGGAGATCGCTTCTACCGAGCCGCGAAGGGCGACCGCGACGGGATTGGCGATGTCTGCGCCTACGGCATTGGCCACAGCCGGCGCGACCAGGGCGAAGGTCACGGCGGCGATGACACTCCCCGCCGTACGGCGGAGGGTGCGGCCACCCCAGCTCGTGGAGCTGTCCAGGTCTGGTGTCTGCTGATCGGGCACGATGCACCTGTTCTTCGGCCGAGTGGTCCGCAGTGGCGGTCGACGACTGTCGCGTCAGTCCGCTCTTAGTTCGGCACGTCGGTGGGGCAATCTTGAGGAGCCGAACGGGGGATCGGCACCCCATCGTCCGCCGGGTTGAGCCCGGCGAGCGGCAGGGTCACCACGAACGTCGAGCCGGAGCCGAGGGCGGAGTGGACGGCGATCGTGCCGTGCATGGCTTCCACGAGCTCCCGGGCGATGAACAGGCCGAGGCCGGTGCCGCCAGTTGTCATCGTCATGGGGTCCTCGAGCCGAACGAACTTGTCGAAGATGCGGTTCAGCTGGTCGGCGGGGATGCCCCGGCCCCGGTCGACGACGGTGATCGCCGCGTGGCCGTCGTGCTCAGTGACCGTCACCTCGACAGGTGCGTCCGGTGGGGAGAACTTCGCCGCGTTGGAGACGAGGTTTCCCAGCACCTGGATGGCCCGAGTGGGGTCGCAGTTGGCCAGCACTGGCTGGTCGGGAGTAGCGACCGTGATGCGGCCGCCGTCGACGGCGAAGTCGGCCACCGCGCGCCGAGCGATGCGGCCCAGGTCCTGAGGGCTGGTCTGTACGTCGAGCTTCGCCTTGACAGGGCTGCTGACCCGCGATGCCAGCAGCAGGTCCTCGATCAGCCGATTGAGGTGCGCGACCCGGTCGGCGATGACGTCGAGACACTCCGCGCGCTTGTCCTCCGTCATCGCCGAGCCCCGTCGGCGGAGCAGATCCGTGTAGCCCTTGATCGGCGTCATCGGGGTGCGGAGCTCGTGCGTCACCGTTGCGACGAAATCAGCCTTGAGTCGATCCACCTGACGCTCCCGCGTGATGTCGTGGACCACCACGACGTCGCGCTGCAGGACCCCCTCGTCACCGAAGATGCCGGCGTGGGAACAGCTCACCCAACGCTGCTCTCCGTCAGTGCGCAGGAGTCCGTGCTCGCGGGCGACGCGGGGCTCCTCGGTGGTGAGCTGCGGCAATGCGCTGCTCGACGGGACGACGGATCCTTCGGCGTCGGTCACCACGAGCAACGTCGTGGCAGCGCTGCCGTGGGCCGCTTCAGCGGAGACGCCGGTGAGCGCTGCCATCGCAGGGTTCCAGACGAGGACGCGTCCATCCTCATCGAGCACCATCATCCCGTCCGAGGAGTGGTCGATGACGGCCTGGAGCTTGGTGCGCTCCTCCTCGAGGTCGGCCAGGTGGGCGGCGCCGCGCAGGGCAACAGCGAGGGCGCTGGCGAGCGGAGTGAGCAGCCGCGCATTGCCGGTCGCCATGCGGTCACTCGGACTCGGGAAAGCGACCACGCCGAGGCGGATGCCCTCGGCCTCCAGCGGCGCGACGAGGGCCGCGTCCCAGCCGGCGGGTAGCCCCGATGTCACCGATGCGGCACCCACCGGACCTGCGTGCACCAGGAGAGCGAGGTCACCGTCCGTGGGCGCGCTCCGTCGTACACCCAGGTCGTCCGCCACGACGACCTCCGGCCCGCTGGGTCCGTCGAGGACGACCCGGGCCTCCGCCGTACGGAACATCCGCCGTGCGGTGCTGAGAAAGGAGTGAAGGTGCTCGTCCGCGCCCTGGCGGCGCGCGAGTGATGCAGTGAGCTCGAGCACCCGACTGGATCGGTCCCGCTCGTCGGCTTCCTGCGCCGCGGCGCGGTAGGCGATGGTCAGCGCCAGAGCGGGCAGAGCGGAGAAGGGAAGCAGCGCCGGAGCACTCCGGGCGAGCGCGACCGCGACGCTGCCGACCGCGGCATTGCCCAACGCCATCGTCGCCGAGAGCCGCCACCCTTCGATGACGATCACGCGCGCCTGCACCCCTTCGACGAGGGCGAGGACGCGGGCGAGCGTGAGCAGGTTGACAGCAGCAAAGCCGAGAGTGCCGAGGAGCAGCCCGACGACCGAGCGCACTGCGACGGGACGCCCTGGGTCGCCGACGGCGTGGAACACGCCGACGAGCAGCGCGGTCGACGCTGCGTGGCTGCCGAGGTTGAACGCGGACTTCAGCGGCGGCCGACGGCGTACGGCGGAGGCGGTGGCGAGCGCGACCACGGAGACGACGACGGCAGTGACCGGCGGCAGGAGCAGCACGTCGACGACGACGGCGGCTTCAAACAGGGTCAGCTCCTCGACGGAGTCACCGTGGCGCAGGCGTACGGCGGTGGCCTCGCCCAGCGTGGTCAGCGCGAGCAGGAGGGCGATGACGACCGGCCGGGCGTCCAGCCCGCGGTCCGGCAGCACCGCGGCCATGGCGACCGTCGAAACCACGCCGAGCAGTACGACAGAGGCGACGAGGCAGCGAATGGCCACCGGGTTGTTTGCACCTGCCGCCGGCTCCGCGACCGGCGCGGGCACCGGAGCGGGCACGTCGACGTGCTCTGCCAACAGAGTCACCGACGCTCCTAGCCCCAGCTCCGGGCCGACCAGCTGCGAGCACTCCACGACCGGGCGCTCCACGACCGGGCGCTCCATGATCGGGCGCTCCAGTCGGCGACGACCCAGCTGCGGGCAGCCCACTCCATGTCGGCCCACGCGGCCGACTCCCAGGTCAGATCCGACCAGCTGCGGGCGCTCCACGAGTCGTCAGCCCAGCTGCGGGCGACCCAGCTGCGGGCTGTCCATGACCGCGCGGCCCAGTCCGCCCAGCTGCGGGCGCTCCAGTCTGTGCCTGCCCCGTGTGGGCCGGTCCAGCTGCGAGCGGCCCAGCTGCGCGCAGCCCACGACCGGGCAGCCGGGCTGAGGGTGGCCCACGATCGAGCGGCGGCGACCTTGTCGCCGTCGAGGACGGCGCTGATGTAGTCCTCAAAGGCGGCGACATCGGCTGCCGGCAGGGTGCCCACGGCCGGCGGCCGCGGTGCGCCACGGTGGCTCGGTACGGCGGCGGCGAGGGCCGCGCCAGCGTCAAGGCCGCCGTAGCCCGCGGCCTCGGCATCGCGCAACCCGCGAGCGGCGTACGCCGTGCCGCGGAAGAGGTTCTTCACGTCGTCGGGGGAGAGGTGCGGGCGGGCCGACAGGAGGACAGCGGCTGCGCCGGCGGTGACCGCGCTGGCCATCGACGTGCCGGAGCCGCGGAAGTAGGCGGACTCGACGCGAGCGTGCGGGCTTGCCGTGTCGACCGCGCTCCCGGCGGCACGCAGCGACACAACGGAGGCACCCGGCGCGGCGAGGTCTGGCTTCGCGACGTTCATCGGCGCGGGTCCGCGTGAGGTCCACGCCGGCGTGCTGTCGTCGGCCCGCTCTGCGGTGCCGCCTTCGTCGACGGCACCGACGGTGAGCAGGTTCGGATCGGTGCCAGGGCTCGTCACGCTTCGGCTCGACGGGCCGTCGTTGCCCGCGGGCACGACGACAGTGACGCCGCGGTCCCAGAGCGCGTCGAGCGCGCGGGTCAGCGGGTCGACGTGCCAGGGCAGGTGGGTCGGTGCGCTGAGCGAGAGGTTGACGACGCTCACCGAGCTGTCGGCGGCGACGGCCTCCAGGCCCCGCAGGACATTGCTCAGCGAGGTGCTGCCGTCGGCGTCGGCGACCTGCACGTCGAGGATCTGCGCTCCAGCGGCCACTCCGGCGAACCGACCGGCCGAGGCGGCGCCTGAGCCGGCGATCAGGCCGGCCATGAACGTGCCGTGGCCGTAGCCGTCGCCGGCGAGCCCGTCGCTGGTGTTGATGTGGCCCACAACGCGACCGGCCAGGTCGCCGACCTCCGCGACTCCGGTGTCCACGACCGCGACGGTGACACCGGCGCCGTCAGGTGATGGTGCGGTCAGTCCGATAGACGCTCGCAGGGTGTTGGCCGGCGCGGAGGCGGGAGTGGCGCCGCCGGTGACTCCCACCGGGCGGTCGTCGACGACGGTGATGCCCGGCGCGACCGGGGCGTTGGACGGCAGCTCTGCGGCGAGTCCGCCGATGAGCGGCAGGAGCGCGGTGACTCGACCGCCGAGTCGACGTACCGCGTCGGCAGCGTCGTCGAGAGAGCCGACGGTGGTGACTACGACGCGGCGCAGGGCGGAAGCTGGCGGGGCCGGTGCGGCCGCGCCCGCGGGCATCAGGGAGCTGATCAGCAGGGCAGCGACGACGGCGGAGGCCCCACGGCGGTGCGAGGTGACGGCCGGCCAGGCGCGAGCTGTGTCCATGACGGTCTCCCAGCGGCCGGATGCTCCGACCTTCCCTCTCAGCGTCGGCGTCACGCTCCGTTACCACTCTCACTCCAACGGGTGACAAGAAGTCACTGTCTGTGTAACTGGCCCACCGACTGCTTGCTCTAGCAAGCGCTAGATGGGATGCTGCTTATTGCAAGCACAACGGGGTAAACCCCCCGCAACCCTTCTACCGAAGCGAGGTGACGAGTCCCGCACACACACGCCGAAGCTCCCGACGGCTGGCCGCAACTATGGGCGGCACGGCACCGGGTCGGGGCGCGGGGGAACCATCGCGGCGAGCACGACTGCCGCACGGGGCTAATCGCTTCGACCGCCTAGCGGTCGGCGACGGGACATCCCATCCCGAGCCCGTCAGCTCACCTCGTAGGCGCTCGGGATCACGGCATGACTCTTTCCACTCTTGTGCGCGCTCGTTTGCTCCATCCGTCACCCCGCACTCGCCACCGCGCGTCGCGTCGCCTGTCACGGGTTCTCCCGGGCGCAGTGGCGCCGGTCCGCCCGGCGACCTACCGCGAGGCGCCGCGCCTGCGTCGTCCGGTCGCCGCTGTCGGTGCAGTGCTCATCCTCGGTGGGTTGCCTGTGGCCGTCGCCCTCGCGCCGGAGGCGGCCCCACGTCCGGCCGCATCCGTGGGAGTGCTCTCCGCGCCGGCGGGTGCGCCCGCTGCGCCTTCTCTCGGTGCGACTGGCGCACAGGCGGCCCGCGATGAGCTCCGACCGGCGTCCCGGCGCGACATCACTCCGCGGGCTGCACGAGGCGCCGTACGCCGACCTGCTCCGGTGCGGATGCGAACGCGTGTGGTGCAGTCGGTGACGTTCTCCCAGCGCGGTCGGGCGTCGTGGTACGGGCCGGGCTTCCACGGTCGACGCACCGCCAACGGTGAGCGGTTCGACACCGCCAAGATGACGGCCGCTCACCGCACCCTGCCCTTCGGCACCAGGGCCAAGGTCTGCACCCGACGACGCTGCGTCACCGTCCGCATCAATGACCGCGGGCCGTTCATCGCCGGCCGGGTGGTGGACCTCTCCCACGCCGCCGCCAGCGCGCTGGGCATCACGTCCAGCGGCGTCGCCCGGGTAACCGTCAGCGTCGTCGAGTCAACGGCGATCCGGGAGCCGATTCCGACGTCGGTGCGCCCCGCAGCGACGGCGCCGGCGGCTCGACCGGCCCCACGTGCCTCCACCGCTGCTCCTGCTCCCGCACTCGCGGCCAACAGTGAGATTCCACTCACGGTGCCGGCGGCGTCCTCGGGCGGGTCGGTCGGCCTGCTCGGGTTGGCGGCGCTGAGCGGCTTTGCAGTGCTGTTCTCGGCCGGGCCGGTGTTTGCCATACGGCGGCGCCGCGTTGGCCTGGACTTCCTCCGGTAGCGTCCGGACCGCTGCCGCAGCCCAGGCCTGGGAGGAACTCGTGACTGACGGACCGCTGCGAATTGAGCGTCCTTCCGAGGGCGTAGTGGTTTTGACCCTGAATCTCCCTGATCGCCGCAACGCCATGACCGCTGAGCTGACGTCAGCGTGGTCGCACGCCATGGCCGGCCTCGCAGCCGACGCTGCGCTGCGCGCCGTCGTTGTCACTGGCGCGGGGAAAGCTTTCTGCGCAGGCGGCGACCTGTCGTGGCTCGGGGAGTCACCGGATATGACCGTGGCGCAGCTGCGCGACCGGATGTTGCCGTTCTACCGGACGTGGCTCGCTGTGCGATCCCTCGACGTCCCCGTCATCGCCGCTGTCAACGGTGCGGCCGTCGGCGCGGGACTGTGCCTCGCCCTGGCCTGTGATCTGCGGCTGGCCTCAACCGAGGCGATGTTCTCTGCTCCCTTCGTCTCCCTGGGCATCCACGCCGGGATGGCAGCGACGTTCCTGCTGCCCGAAGCCGTCGGTGTCCCGCGAGCCCGCGAGCTGCTCTTCACCGGGCGACGGGTCAATGCCGACGAGGCCCTGCAGATCGGGTTGTGCGAGTCGGTGCACTCAACGACCGACCTAGTGCCCGCTGCGATCGCTGCCGCCGAGCAGATCGCCCAGGCTGCGCCCGTTGCCGTAAGGCTGACGAAGGCCGCCATGGCGTTCGCCGGACATCGCTCCATCGAGGAGGCGTTGGCCTGGGAAGCGCTGGCCCAGCCGGTGACCATGGCCACCGCCGACCTGCACGAGGGCTTGGCCGCCCAGGCGCAGCGACGTCCCGCCGTGTTCACCGGTCACTGAGTTCACCGGCCGCTGAGCGACCCGGCGCCGGACCGGAATTGGCAAAGCCCCCGGTGTTCTCACCTCCACCCGCCTTCCCCTTGCGGATGGTGGCTCGGCCCCCGGGGGCTTCGTCGAGGAGGACGGTACGGGCGCTCGGCGGGCCGGGTCAACGACCCGGTCAGTCTGCCTGTGGACGGCCCTGGGGACCACCTGGGGACATGCCCCCAGAAGCTGTGGACCGGCTGTCGATGCCCCTGTGGATGAGACTGTGGCTTGCGTCCCGGAAGACCCCACTGACCTGCGTGGACTCCAGTTCCGGGGCTGTGCATGGAAAATAGTTGCGGTCGGGAGACCGTCCGGTAACGAGTCGGCGTCGCGGCCGCGCCTGCTGGACCTGGTCACCGGCGGCCCGTAGCGTCGAGGCCATGAGCGGGCCGCTGCGCGATGACGTCGAGCTGCGGCTCGGCGACGACGCATCCGGCATCGTCGAGGTACGGCGAAGCACCCGGCGGCGGCGCACGGTCTCGGCCTACCGCGACGGCGATCGCACGATCGTGCTGGTCCCGGCCCGCCTGTCCCGGGCCGAGGAGGAGCGCTGGGTCGAGACAATGCTCACCCGGCTGCGCACCCAGGAGAGCCGCAGACGACGACACCGAGACGACGACCTGATGGCGAGAGCGGAGCGGCTCTCTCGCGCGCATCTCGACGGCCGGGCACGTCCGGCCGACGTTCGATGGGTGACCAACCAGCAGTCGCGCTGGGGATCGTGCACGCCGGCCGACGCGACGATCCGGCTGTCCCACCGGCTCCGGGAGATGCCTGACTGGGTGGTCGACTACGTGGTGGTGCACGAGCTCGCGCACCTGCTCGTCAGCGATCACTCCGCGGAGTTCTGGGCGCTGGTAGGGCGCTATCCGACGGCCGAGCGGGCGAGGGGCTACCTGCTCGGGGTCGCAGATGCCGGCCGGCTACAGATCGACCCCGCCGAGGCTGACTGCTCGTGACTGTGCCGGTGATGGCCGGGGCAGTGCTCGTCACTTCGCCGGCGCACGCGCTGGCCAGCGCCCCGCCGGGCGTCGACGCCCAGGCGTGGTGGCGGGCGCTCGTCGAGGACACCCTGGACGTCGTCGCCGGTCTGGCGGCGATCCGCGTCGTGGTCGCGGTGGGTCCGGAGGTCGACGCCGAGGCCGTCCGCGCGCTCACCTGGCCGGGCACGCCTGTCGTTCGGCTACCAGCCGGCATCACTGCCGATGCACACCTGGTGGCGACACTCGACGCGCTGGCCGCGCTGGGTGCCGAGCTCAGCGTCGTCGTCGCGGCGGACAGCCCGGACCTGCCGGGCATGCTCGTCGGCAAGCTGCTCTCCGCTCTCGAAGACGCTCCGCTCGCGGTGAGCCCGGCCCGAGGCGGCGGGCTCTGCGGGCTCGGGTCACGACTGCCGGTGCCTGCCTGGCTGCGGGCGGCTCGCCTCGACCTCGACGCCCCCGACGCACTCGACCGGTTGCACGCGGCTGCGCCTGAGGGCGGCGTCGTCGTCGGCCCGGGATGGCATCGGCTGCGGGTGCCCACCGATATCGGGCATCTCGACGCGAACCTGGAGGGATGGGACGCTACCCGGGCCCTGCTCAGCGGGCAGTAACAGCTCTCGCCCCGGGAGCTCCGCTGGGCCGCCCTGGAGGCTGCGCTTGCCACGACGCGGACGTCCCCGCCGCGCGATCGCGCGGCGCGGCGTCACGACGGCAGTCCTCGGGTGCGTGCTGATAGTGCTCCTCGGGCCCATCGCGGCTGTCGACGCGGGCTTCGACTGCCCGGCAGCTCGATCTCGGTCCGACGGCTGGCTGCAGTTGCCCGAGCCGGCCGCCTTCGCGTCCTCCGGCGTGAGCGACTACGCGAGCTCTCCCGCGCGGCCCAGCCTGCTCCTTGCTACCGACGGTGTGGTGATCGCGCGCTCGGTCGACGGGGGGTGTGCGTGGACCCCGGTGCTCGCCCAGGAGAGCGTGGTCCTGGCGGGAGTCGACGTGCTCGTCACGGGGGTGGTCGACCTTCATGTGGCGGCGCCAGCCTCCGGGTCGGCGCGGTTCTACGTTCTCGCCGAGGTGGCGGTCGCCGGCCTGAGGCGCACGGTGGTGCTGGTGAGCGATGACGAGGGTAAGGCCTGGGAGGAACGCGCTGTTGGGCTCCCTGTCTTGTCCCGCGCCGCTCGGCTGACGACCTCTCCGCTCGCACCTGCGGTGGCCTATCTGAGCCTGGTCGACACCGCCGTCGGCGGCGCCGTGATCTATGGCACGTCTGACGCCGGCCGAACGTGGTCGCGGCGTACGACGGTCGTGGCGGCCGGCTCCGTCCCGGCGGAGATCGTCGGAGACCCCTCTGCCGCAGGGGTTCTGCACGGCTGGGGGCCCGTCGGGGTGTCGACGTCTCGCGACGGCGGGGTGGCCTTCGCCAACCCGACACTCGACCGACCGGTCGCCGACGTCGCCGTGAGTCGCGTCGCCGGCGGCTCACGGCTGGTCGCCGCTGACTCGCGCGCACCTGCCCTGCACCGCAGCGACGACAGCGGGCGGACCTGGCGCACGGTGGCGCTGCCGATGACGCCGACATCGGTGGCGACGGCACCAGTCGCCGACGTGGTGGTGGCGGCCGGCGAAGGAGACGTCGTCGTCATGATCGGCAGTGCGCTGTTCGACGTGTCACCGGGTGGGCGTCCGGCGCGAGACGTGTCGGTGAGCGTCTCCCCGTCAGGACTGCGACTCCTCGCCCGGTCCGGAGAGCTGCTGCTCCGCCGCGACCTCGTGCCCCGCGGGCGGACTCGAGATGTTACGTCGGCGCTGCCGCGAATCGACCTGCGCGCTGCGGACGTGGTCTACGCCGAGACCCCGACCTTGTCGCCGGCGCAGGCCGACGTCGTGTTGGCGCCGGGGCAGTCGCTCGACCTCCGCTACACCTTGGAGCTGCCGGCCGCGCCGACGCCGCTCGACGTCTTCTTCCTCGTCGACACCACCGGCAGCATGGGCTCGGTCATCGCAGGTCTGCGCCGTGACCTCCAACAGATCGTCGACGATCTCGCCGAGGCGGGGATCTCGGCGCAGTTCGGTGTGGGGGAGTTCAAGGACTACCCGATGTCTCCCTACGGGTCGAGTGCCGACGTGCCATATCGCCTGCTGCGTCGAGTGGGACCGGTCAACCGTGGCCTCGTAGAGGCGATCGAGGCGCTGCAGGCCAGTGGCGGGGGCGACATCCCGGAGTCGGCGTTCACCGGCCTCTTCCAGGCCGCCACCGGCCAGGGCGACGGACCCTCCGTGCCGGCCGGACGCGGGGCTGGCTTCCGGCCCGGGTCATTGCGGGTCGTCGTGAATGTCACCGATGCGCGTTTCCACTCGGAAAGCGACTACCCAGGCCCGGGCCTGGCCGAGACGGTGGCGGCGCTGCGCCGTACCGGGGTGCGACAGGTCGGCCTTTCTGTCGGCGGCGGCGGCCGGGACGACCTCGAGGACGTGGCTGTCGCGACCAGAGCCTTCGCCCCCGCTGACGGCCTGGACTGCGACGGTGACGGCGACGGCGATCTCGAGGGCGGTGACCCGCTTGTGTGCAACGTGGATGACCCCGATCCCCTGCTGCCGGTGACCAACCCGGTCGACGGCGTGCGCGGCCCGGCGGCGGTGCGGATGGCACCGGCAATCGTCGGATTGCTGCGCTCGGTGCGCGACGAGGCTGCGGTCGAGCTGCAGGTCCAGCGTGACCGGATCGCCCGGATCGTGGGCCCGGCACGAGTCGAACGTGTCGACGCCAAGCAAGACCGGGTGCTGCGGTTCGTGGTGCGCTACTCCTGCCCGCGCATCGGGCTGCCGGCCGACGTCGACGTACCGCTGCGCGCCGTCAGCCGTGAGGCGGTGATCGCCCGCGCATCGGCCACGGTGCGCTGCGGCCCGCCGGAGATCGGCCGCGACGAGCTGCCACCGCGCTCGGCGGCCTCGCTCGCTGCAGCGCTCGTGCTGCTGCCACCACCTCCGCCACCACCGGCGCCGGTGCCGCAGAACCAGCCTCAGGCGCAGTCCAACCCGCAGAACCAGCCGCAGGCGCAGCCGCAGGTCGGTGCCGCCGCCGCGAGGCAGAACGAGGCGCAGGTCGCTGTGGTTGACGTCACCGACGACGGCGAGTCGTCGCAGTCGCTGGCGATGAGCGCACGGCCGCGTTCAGGCGACGACGGAGCACTCGCTGCGCTCGGTCTGGCCGCGGCGATGGTGTGCGGTACGGCGACCGCCCTCGCCGTGCGCCGTCGTACCGCCGCCGCTCCCGTGTGGGCGTCGCTGCGGCGCTGACGAAACGCGATCGTCGATGCACTGCCCGTCCGTGCACGCAAGCTGGCTGTGCGCGAGGTCGCCTGGCGCGAGGATGAGCCTGGGGTGCCGGTGCGTGCGGTGAGTTGCGTGCGTGGGCGGGCATAGATGGTGATGAGGGTGGAAAGCGGCCGGGTTCAGAGCTCAGGGGGCGTGAGCGGCTCGGTGCCGACGGCGTAGGCGGTCGGGTCGTCGAGATCGGTCGGCGAGGGCAGCAGGTCGGGGTGCTCCCACATCGCGTCACGGCCGTCGGCCCCCCGAGCGTGGCGTACGGCGGACCAGAGCGCGGCCGCCTCCCGCAGCCGGCGTGGGCGCAGCTCGAGGCCGACGAGCGTCGCGAAGGTCTGCTCGGCGGGACCGCCGGTGGCGCGTCGCCGTCGTACCGTCTCGGCGAGCGCTCCTGATGACGGCAGGTTGACTGAGGCGACGCCGACGACGTCGGCAACCCAGCCCTCGATGAGGGCAAGTGCCGTCTCGAGTCGCTCGAGAGCGGCCTGCTGCTCGGGTGTCGTCTGCGGCTGGAACAGGCCGTTGCCGAGGGCCTGCTGCAGGCTCTCCGGATTGCTGGGGTCGATCTCGGTCAGCGCCCGGCTGATGGCCTCGCCGTCGACGGAGATTCCGCGGGCGTAGGCGTCGACGGCCGCGAGCACATGTCCGCGTAGCCACGGCACGTGGGAGTAGAGGCGGTGGTGCGCCGCCTCCCGCAGGGCGGTGTAGAGCCGGACTTCCGCGTCAGGGACCTCAAGGCCCTCGCCGAAGGACGTGACGTTGCCAACGACGAGCGCGCCGAGCCCCACCGGCCCGAGCGGCAGGCCGATGTCCGTCGAGGACAGGACCTCGCGGGACAGCGCACCGAGCGCTTGGCCGACCTGCGCCCCGAACATCAGGCCGCCGACGGAGCCGAGCATCCCGAGCATCGGGCCGGCCTGGGCGCGCAGCTCCTCGGGCAGGCCGCCGGTCATCGCCGCGGTCACTCGGCTGGCCACCGGGTCGCACAGCGTGGTCCAGGTCGGCTGGGTGCGCTCGATCCACTGCACCCGGGTCCACGCCTCGACGGAGGTGACGCCAGCCGGCAGCGCCGTCGCCGCGTCGAGCCACACGTCGGCCAGCCGGAGAGCATCGCGGACCTCGTCCACCGCGCCGGCCGGCACGGCGCCGTCGCCGTCGGCGGCCGCGGCAATGGCGATCTGGCGGGCCAGTTCCCAGTTGACCGGGCCTGATGACGACAGCAGCTTCTGCAGCTCGGCGAAGAGCGGGATCTTGCCCGCGACGTCGGCGGGGATCCCGCCCGGGATGCCGAATCCAGCAGGCGGGACGCCGCCCGGGGGACCGTCGCCAGGGGCGACCCCGAACGGGTCGGAGGAGGAAGGAGCCATGGTCGCCACGGTACGCGGTAGACGCCGCATGGCTCGTCGCGGAGCCGTCGTCGCCGTGACCGGCTCCTCGGGGCCCCTGCTCGTACGTCGTACCGACGAGCTGCCCGACCCGCATCTGCAGCTTCGATGGAACGCGGCGGTGCGGCGGTGCCGAACTTTGACGCCTCGGCGGCGTACGGCCGGGAAGAAAACGTCATAGTTCAAGGGCGGTGCGGCGGTACGACCAAACGCGTCGAGGACGGCGATGAGAGAGTGGTCGTCATGACGGAACGACTGCTCGACGTGCGGGACACACCGCTGTCGGTCGATGAATGCCTCGACGCCGTACGCCGTCCGTCCGCAGGCGGCATCGCGATCTTTGTCGGCGTCGTCCGCGACCGGGATGACGACCGCGAGGTGGTTGAGCTTGAGTACACCGCGCACCCGGGAGCGCTCGCCGCGCTTGGGGCCGTCGCCGACCAGGTCGTCGCTGCTCACCCGTCTGCGGTCGCGATCGCGGCGGTGCACCGGGTCGGCGTGCTGGCAGTCGGCGATCTCGCGGTCGTCGTAGCGGTCTCGTGCCCGCATCGGGGCGAGGCGTTCGCCGCGGCACGCGACCTCATCGACATCCTCAAGGCGCATGTGCCGGTGTGGAAGCGGCAGGTCTTCGCCGACGGAGACGTGGAGTGGGTGCACTGCGCCTGAGTGTCGGTAGCCCCGGGGTCGGACGGTATGAACCTGGGGTCGACGGTCAGTGTTGCCTACCGCAGGGGGGTAGCGCTTATCCTCGGCGAGGCCGTTCCCCGCTGTGAGTGGCCGTCCCCCGCTGCGAGTGAAGGTCTGTCGTGCTGTTCCTGATCCCCATCCCGGTGTGCTTGGTGCTGTCGATGCTCTGGGTAGCGTGGACGACCCGCACCCGACGACCGGTCGAGGCCCTCGTCACGGTTGAGGAGTACCAAAAGGCGTTGGCCGTGCTCGCCGCGCCCATCGAGCCGCGTCGGGCACCCCGGCGCGAGGCAGCCCGCGAGTTGGTCAGCTAGCCGACCGAAGCCTGGCCGTTCTGGTCGCGCGGACCTACTGCGGCGACACCGGGGCTCCGGTCGGCAGCCAATCGGTCGACACGCAGATTCCGCGGCGGTCGCTCGACAGGCCCACGCAGAACTGCGCAGGCTCAGCGAAGGCTGGGGCTGCGAAGCCGGCACCGATGATGGCGGCGACTGCGGCGGCAAGGCTGGCGCGGACGAGTCGAGTGTTCACTTCTGGGCTCCAAAGGCTGGGAGTTCGGCGGAAGGGGGGAGGTCGTTCGGCTGGGGCACGACACGGTGGCGGGTCTGACCCTTGCTGCACTCGGTGACCGGTGTGGTGGGCACGTACTCGCAGATCGCGACGTAGTTGCTGCCGACGGAGACCTGCTCGGCCACCGGATTCTCGGGTAGCGGCGGGCCGATGTAGAGGACGTCGCCGCGGTTTTCCTCGGTGCCGATACACGTGCTCCGGCCCTCGGTCTCCGTGCAGGTGGTGGGGACGGACTGGTAGAGCACTGGCGATACCGTCGACCCGGGGCCGGCGTCGTACGTCGAACGGTTGAGAGTGCGGTCGGCGGCCCGGACGTCGCCGGTGTGCGTGACCGCCTCGTTGAAGGTTTGCTGCGTGATGCGGTTGTCCCCCAGTGCAGTAGACGGCGCGCGCGGGTCGAGCGCACCGAGCCCACCGCCGACAGTCATGCCCAGAGCCAGCGCGCCGGCGATGCTCATCGTGGCGAACGCTGAGACGTTGCTCTTCACCGTCTCGCGGGCAGCGGCCCGCAATCGGTTGAGCCCGCGCAACGCGATGAGGCTCGGGGCCAGCGGGACCAGGCCGCGCAACGGCAAGGTGCCGCCGCGGACGGCGTACTCCCTGCGCAAGGCCCGGCGGCCGCGGTGCAGCAGGGAACGAACGGCCGGCTCGGTGATGCCGAATCGCTCGGCGATCGCGTCGTAGTGCAAGCCCTCGACCTCGCGGGCCCACAGGATCGCGGCCTGTCGCTCGGGAATGGCCTCGAGAGCCTCTAGCGCGGTGCGCGCCTCGGCTCGAGCCACGACGATGTCGGCGGTATCGCGGCCGATCCGGGCGTCCTCGGGGACTTCGGCGACAGCGATCGAGCGACCCCGGACGCGGATCCGGTCGATGGCCAGCCGCTGCCCGACGACCGTGGTCCACGCGATCAGCTCGTCCTCAGTGCCCAGGGTGTGCAGGTGCTGGTGCGCCCTCAGCAGAGTCTCCTGCGCGATCTCCTCTGCTTCGCTCGGGTCGCCGAGCTTGCGCATGATCAGCCGACGCAGGCGTGGCGTCTGCCGTCGGACGAAGTCGTCGAAGTCGACTGCGGTGGCGGGGCGGTCGGGGTCGGGGACGACGCGGAGCGGCGCCCGCAGGGGCAGCGGCTCAACGTCGATTGCCGGCTCGCTAGGCGCGGCCGGCATGACGGGAAGCTCGTACGGCGTGGACATGGGACCTCTTCCCACGGGGGCTGGGGACCCGTTCGTGAGAAATAACGGACGAAGGCCGCGAGAATCTCGCGACTTCTTCGTTCAACAGTGTGACGCGTCCGATTCGTCCCGGAAAGCCCAACTCCTCCGGTGCTTGGGCCGAACAGACGAAATGTGCCTGACGTGGTCCCAACGACTCGAGCCGTCCTTCGTGACGGTCCGGACTCGGGAGGGGTCGTGGCGCCCCCGGCTGGGCGGGTGTGCTGCGGCCCCTTCCGTATGTCTCGGTCCGTCGCCGTCGTACGCCGCAGGGCTGTCCGGCTCAAGCCCTGATGGCCTCGTGCCGACCTCTTGAACAGACCATCTGACTACTCGGTCACGTCTGCAGCGGAGGATCCCTCGTGGAGCACGTCGTCTTCTACACCGGTCCCGACAGCGCGCCGCAGTTCCGGCGCGTGCCGTCGCTGGACGAAGCCGTGCGGTACGTCGAGAGCCTGCGCAATGGCGAAGGCGTCGACGACAGCGTCGTCTTCGCCATGACGGAGGTCCCGCTGCGCTTCCAGACCTACTACCGGGTCGAGCTGCCGAGTGAGGGGAGCGCCGCACCAGCAGCGGAGCCTGCCCCGGCTGTCGAGGGGTCCCCGGCCGTTGACCCGGCCCCCCTTGCAGACCCTGCGCCCGTTGACGTCCTGGCAGAGCCCGCCGCTGCGCCCACGCCGCTGGAGCCGATCGCCTTCGAGCCCATTGTCGTCGCTGAGCCGGTCGTTGCCGAGGCCGCGAGCACTGAGACGGCCGTCACCGAATCCGGCCCAGCGGTCGCCGTCGTACCTGAGCCCGCGCCTGAGCCGGTCGCCGAGGTCACCCTTGCTCCGGAGATGCCGACCATCGAGGCCATCACGCCGGCACCACTCCTGCCCGACGCGGCGACCACTGCCGAGGAGGCCGAGCCGTCGGCCAACGGCAAGCCGAACCGCGGCATGGGCTTCTTCGCTCGATAGACCGCGGCGAAGGATGGGCCACGCGTTCAGCCGAGTTGGCGTAGCCCGAGGTAGATAGCTCCGCCCACCCCGCCCGCGATCGCGAGCGTGATGGCGGTGAGGGCGAGCGCCGATGCCGTGCGCCGCATTGGGTGCGTCTGTCGGTCCGGCTCGGTCGGACCGAGCGAACCGAGCACCGACGTCGAGCGCACCGGACCGGCCTGCGACTCCCGTGGCGGTCGTGGCGGCGGCGGTGGCACCGGCGTGAAGTGCGGGATCGCGTGGATTCGTGGTTCGGGCGATCGGAACGGCTTCGGCGCCGGCTCCGCGACGGCCGCTGCTGCCGCTAAGGATCCGGGTGCCACTGCGGGCGCTGGGGGTGGATCGGACCGGGCGGCGGGTGCCAGCGCGACCGCCGAGGCGGTGTCGACGGTGTTGGTCAGGGTGGCGACTGGCAGCTCGGGAGCAGAGGTCGTGACCGGTACCGAGACGTCGGGGACAGCGGGAGCATCCGACGCAAGCTCGTCGATGACGAGGTAGGCCACGGCCAGAACCACGAGGCCGGCGACCAGCACCTCCATCTGCACTCCAGGGTCGGGCGGGTCGGCTCCCGCGACCGGTCCAGGCTATCGGTGCCGGGTTAGGCTGCAGCAATGTCACGGCGAGGGTCGACCATCGGTGTCGCGACGGCACTTGCCCTGACGCTCGGGGTCGTCGGAGCCCGGATCCCCGTTCCCTATGTCGGTCTGGGACCTGGCCCGGTGTTCGACACCCTTGGCACGGTGTCCCCAGGTGACCCCAAGTCCGACCCGATCATCACGATCACCGGAACGAAGACCTACCCGGCCGACGGTCGCCTCGACCTAACGACGGTGTCTGTCTTCGGGGCCAGCCGCCAGCAGCTCGACCTCGGCACAGCACTGCGCTACTGGCTTGATCGCGACTTCGCCGTCGTACCCAGCGAGATCCTCTTCCCCGAGGACAAGAGCCCGGAGGAGGTCGACGCCGAGACCGCCGCCGAGATGGCGGAGTCCCAGGAGTCTGCGGTGACCGCTGCGCTGCGCGAGCTCGACGTTCCGGTCACTGCCACCGTCATCGTGGCGGACGTGGGCGCCGGCGGTCCGGCGGATGGCGTTCTGCGCAAGGACGACATCATCACCGGGGTCGACGGCACCACGGTCACCGGGGCCGACAAGCTGCGCGAGCTGATCCGCCAGCGCCGGCCCGGCGCAGACGTGAAGGTGACGTATCGGCGGGGGGGCGCGACCACGACCGTGACCCTGCGCACCGTGTCGTCCGGGGATGCCGAAAACCGGCCGGTGATCGGGGTGGAGCTTCGGCAGAAGACGGAGTATCCGTTCACGGTCAGCCTCAAGACCGACGACGTAGGCGGGCCGAGCGCGGGCCTCATGTTCGCGCTCGGGATCATCGAGCAGCTGACACCGGGAAGCTTGACCGGCGGCGTCCACGTCGCGGGCACCGGCACGATTACCGACGGCGGGGTGGTCGGGCCCATCGGGGGTATTCAGCAGAAGCTCATCGCTGCGCGGCGGGCCGGCGCACGGCACTTCCTCGTGCCGGCCGGCAACTTCGCCGACGCGAGCGGTGCCGCTCCCGATGGGCTGCGGCTGCACGAGATCGCGACGCTCGACGACGCGCTGGAGGCGTTGGACGAGATCAAGGCCGCGGCGTGACCTGCCGCCCGTAGACTTCGCGCATGGAGGCAGCGGTTCCGTTCGCGCTGCTCTCGGGTGTCCAGCTGCTGTGCGTCGTCGCGTCGCTCGGGATCGCCGTCGTCGGCGCTGCTCCTCGCTCTCGCAGTCGTTGTGGCGTCGTGCTCGTCGTCGGCGGCCTCCTGCTGGCCGCGTCGCACGTTCTCACCGCGCTCCTTCTCGGTGAGTCGGCAGATGACTCCATCGCGCTCTTGCGGGCCGGGGGGTACGTCGTCACCGCAGCGGGTCTTGCCGGATGGTCGGTCGGCAGCGCGGTAGCGCTGCCTGTCGTCGCGCCGATCGGCGCGGGCGCCCGGCCTGCTGCTCTCGCCGCGATCGCAGCGGCGCTTGCCGTAGCCGGGTCCTGGCGGGCCGATCCGGCGCTGCGACGATGGCTGACGCCAGCCTTCGCCTTCGCCGCGACCGCCGAGGTTGTCGCGGGTGCGGCCGCAGAGCGGGACGCCGCCGCCGTAGCGGTGCTGTGCCTGCGCCTGGGGTGGGCGTTGCTCGTCTTCGGCGCGCTCGGCGAGCTGGCTCGCCGCAGCGTTCGGGCCAAGGTGGTGGGTGCGATCGTCGCTGCCGTGGTCGCGATCGCCACCGGCGCGTCGGCGGTGACTGGCACCGTCGTTGCCGACGGGTTCGGCGACGACCAGCGGGATCGCATCACGGCGGTCTCGCGAGGTGAGGTCGAGAGTCTCGAGGACACCGCCGAGCTGAACGCACGGCTGTCGGGACTCCTCGCTGACTGCGCGGCGCAGGATCTCGACTGCGTGGGCCTGCTCGAGCGGCTGCGTCGCGAGGCCACGATTTTCACACCGGTGTTCCGGGCGGACGGCTCGGTCGAGACTGATGGGCGGCTCGAGCCGGCGGCGGCGCTGACTCTCGGCAGTAGTGATGCCGTGGCGGAGGTCTTGCGGGCTGGCGGCACTGTGGCCACGTTGCTCGTCCTCCCCGGAACGGTCTCCCGGGTCTACGCGGTGGGTGTCACGGCGACCCGCGCGACGTCGCAGGCACCGGTCAGTGGCGCGACGGCATACGCCTCCGCGATCGACGACGCCCGACTCACGACCGACTCCTCACGGGCCGGGTATGACATCACCGTCCTCGACCCGGAAGGCAGCGTTCTGGGATCGAGCCTCGTCGTCCGGGAGCGCACCTCGGTGACCGCGCCACTCGCGCAGCGTGACATCGTGTCGTCGCTGGCAGCCGGAGCGGACGGCGTCCTCGTCGAAGCCGACGGGTCGAGCCCGACCGTGCGCTACACGAGTTTGCGCGATGCGCGCGGAGACCTCATCGCCGTGCTCGGGTTCTCCGCCCCCTCGGGTCAGATCCTGAGTACCCAGCGCAACGTCCTGCGAGTGCTTTTCGCGACCACCCTGTTGATTGGGCTCCTCGCAGCGGCGCTGGCCCTGCTGCTGGCCCGGCGGATCACGCGTCCGATCGAGCTGCTCACGGTGACGGCCAGTCGAATCCGCCGTGGAGACCTGACCGCGACCGCCGAGGTGACGTCGGCGGATGAGGTCGGCGTGCTGTCCCGTGCCTTCGACGCGATGACCCGGTCCCTCGCATCGAGCAACGACGAGCTGCGGGTTGCCGCAGAGGCCCAGTCAAGCCTGCGGGCCCGGTTGGCGACGATTGTCGACTCGATGGGCGACGGTCTGCTGATCACGGATGGGCGGGACGTCGTCACGGGTCTGAATCCCGTCGGCGAGGACCTGCTCGGCGTCAGCGAGGCAGAGGCAGTCGGGCGTCGTGGTGTCGACGTGCTGGTCGGCACCACGGCATCAGGCTCTCCGCTGCTCGACGGCGACGGTGCCACCGCCGCAGGGGTGCTGCACCGGCCGGACGGATCGAAGGTCGAGGTCTCCGTCGTCCGCACCGCGCTGCGGGATGGCGACGGCAGTGTGGTGGTGCTCCGGGATACCTCGCGTGAGGCGCAGATCGAGCGGATGAAGACCGAGTTCTTGTCCAACGTCAGTCACGAGCTGCGTACCCCGCTCACGCCTATCCGCGGGTACGCCGAGATCCTCAAGCGGCGCTCGGATCTGCCGCCGGAGAAGACGCAGGAGTATGCGGGTTCGATCCTGGAGTCGAGCTTGCGTATGTCGCGAGTGGTCGACTTGCTCGTCGACGTCGCGGCAATCGAGGCCGGTCGCGTCGTACCTTCTCCCGCGCCAGTTTCCGTGGGTGAGCTCATCGACCGTCGGCTCGACGTGTGGCGTGCGCGGGCGCCCGAGGTGGAGCTGCGGCGGCGCGTCGCGGCGGGGCTGCCCGCCGTCGTGGTGGACGAGGAGTGGGTCGGCAAGGCTCTCGACGAGCTCATCGACAACGCCGTGAAGTACGCCCCCGGCCGAGCGACCACGCTGAGCGCGTCGGTGGAAGGCAGACGGGTCCGACTCTCGGTTCGCGACACCGGGCCGGGCATTGCGCTCGACGCGCAGAGTGCGCTGTTCAGCGACTTCGAGCAGGCCGACGGCTCGGCAACGCGGTCGGTGGGCGGCCTTGGACTCGGGCTCTCGTTCGTCCGCCGCGTCGCCGAGGACTTCGACCTCGGCGTCGGCTTCACGAGCTCACCCGGAAAGGGCTCCACCTTCTGGCTCGACCTGCCAGCGGCTCCGCGGTCGCGGAAAGCTCCGCGCCGAGCCGGCACGTCGCCCCGTCGTACCTCCGCTCGTCGAACAACGTCCACCACCACGTCGAACCGAGGGCTCCGATGACCACCACCGCGGAACGTCAGGAAGCTCGTCGCAACGCGCTGCTGCGGGTTGCGACCACGCATCGAACGGTTGCGGAGATCTTCGCCGAGATGAGAGGCGGCGAGCGGGGAGCAAGTGAGCCCAAAGCGGATCGAGCAGAGCTCCACGATGCCGCGCAGGCTCCACCGAGCGATTTGGCCGAGGAGTCGGGGCTCGAGGGTGTGCTGCGCCAGACGTTGGCCGCGATCATTGACAGCGCGACGCGGGCGCGCGAGTCCAGCGAGGTGATGCGAGCGGACCCGCAGGACATTGCGCTGTGGTTTGCGGTCGACGCGGAGTCGATACTTGTCGATCTGGCAGTTGCCGGCGCCAGTCGGCTCGCGCACGAGCGGGGGTTGGACGCCGTCCCCGCAGTTGCTGACGCCGGCGTCGATGCAGCCTCGCCATGTCTTGCGGAGCTGGCTGATGCCATTGCGGACGCCGCGGAGCGGGCCTCTCGGTCGGGGGTCGTTTCCGGGTTCGCTCGCGTCGATGAGGAGATGCTGGCCCCCGCCGCAACTCGGCTGGCCGTCGCCGCAGGCAACGCCGGGTACGCCGCCGCAGCGCGCTCTGTTCGTCTTAGTCCACGTCAACACTTCGGCGACCCGTACTGTCCCGCTGCGGCGTGCTATGGCCAGGACACGCGCTTGCTCGACGAGTCGACGGTGACGACCATGGGCCTGCCGCCGTATGCCGACGACTGCAACTGCACCGTCGGCATCGACTAGGAATCGGTGGGCCGCGTGGCGGTTCGGTGTGGATGGCACAGCGGTTCATCGGCTAGGTTCGGCGGGACGGGAGCCGCCAGGCACCCGATGACCTGAGGTGCTGCCTGTGGCCGTTCGGCCCGTCCCATCCCGTCCCGGATTCCTCTTTCCTGCGCTCGCACTCGTCGGACTGCTGCTCGTGGTGCTTGTGGTCGGGACCGGCATCTACACCGAGGTGCTGTGGTTCCGCGAGGTTGGCTTCAGCGACGTGTACTCCACCGTCCTGCGCACTCGACTGGTGCTGTTCGCGCTCTTCGGCGCGGCCATGGCGGCGGTCATCGCGGCCAACGTCTTCATCGCCCACCGGCTGCGTCCGGCATTTCGACCGCCGTCGCTGGAGCAGCGCAACCTCGATCGCTATCGCGTCCTGATCGAGCCCTATCGCCGCGGGATCCTGCTCACCGTCGCTGGTTTGCTGGGTCTGATCTCCGGGCTGAGCGCATCAAGTAGCTGGCGGGTCTGGTTGCAGTGGCGCAACGCGACGAGCTTCGGGATGTCGGACGCGCAGTTCGACCGCGACGTCTCCTTCTACGCCTTCACATATCCGTTCATCCGGTTCCTCATCGGCTTCGGCTTCGCAGCGCTCATCCTCGCGCTCATTGCGTCGACAGTGACGCACTACGTGTACGGCGGCATCAGGCTGCAGACGCCGGGTGAGAAGGTCACGGCGGCGGCGAAGGCGCACCTTTCGGTGCTGCTCGGGCTCATCGTGCTGTTGAAGGGCGTGGCCTACTTCATCGACCAGTACGGACTGATGTTCTCGCTCCGAGGCGTGGTGCAGGGTGCGTCGTACACCGACGTCAATGCCAAGCTCCCCGCGCTGCGCATCCTCGTGGTCATCGCGGTGATTTGCGCGGGCCTGTTCATCGCCAACCTGCGTTCCCGCGGCTTCGCGCTGCCGGCGACGGGCTTCGCTCTGCTCCTGCTTTCCGCCGTAGTCATCGGCGGCGTCTATCCGGCCGCGGTGCAGCAGTTCCGCGTCGAGCCTGACGAGCTGGCCCGGGAGGCGAAGTTCATCGAGCGCAACCGAGACGCCACTAAGACGGCCTACGGCCTCGATGACATCGAGTACGTGCCCTACACCGGTCAGCAGGGTCTCACCCCGGCCCAGTTGCGCGCGGACAAGGGAACGCTGCCCAACGTGCGGCTGCTCGACCCCAACAAGCTGCAGCCCGTCTTCGAGCAGCGCCAGCAGCGCCGGGCCTACTACGGGTTCGCCCCGACGCTCGACGTCGACCGGTACGCCGTCGGTGGGGAGACCGAGACCTTCATCCTCGCGGTTCGCGAGCTCGACGCCGCTGGCATCCCGGGCGGCAGCAGCTGGGTCAACCGGCGGCTGATCTACACCCACGGGTTCGGCTTCGTCGCCGCTCCCGCCAACCAGGTGGACGCGACCGGTGAGCCCATATTCTCGGCCTCGTTCGACACCGGCGGGACCGTCTCCGTCGACCAGCCGCGTATCTACTACGGCGAGCTGTCTCCGTCGTACTCCGTGGTCAAGACCAACCAGTCGGAGATCGATCGTCCGAGCGACGAGCCCGACGCCGCGAAGTTCACGTACGACGGCACAGGCGGCGTGAGCATAGGTGGGTTCGGTCGGCGACTCGCCTACGCCGTGAAGTTCCGAGAGCGCAACCTGCTGATCTCGGGTGCGCTGAACAACGAGTCGCGCATCCTCTACATCCGCAACCCGCGTGAGCGGGTCGCGAAAGTCGCGCCGTACCTCCAGCTGGACAGTGACCCTTATCCCGTTGCTGTCGACGGCCGGATTCTGTGGGTGGTCGATGGCTACACGACAACGTCGGGGTACCCGTACGCCCAGCGGGTCGGCTTCGGGGATGTGACGACCGACTCCCGAGGTCTCGCGCAGTCCCAGGCGCAGATCAACTACATCCGCAACTCGGTGAAGGCGACCGTCGACGCGTACGACGGCACGGTGACCCTCTACGAGTGGGACGACAAGGACCCGGTGCTGCGGACGTGGAAGAAGATCTTCCCTGGCACGCTGACGCCCCGCTCCGAGATGTCGCCGGAGCTCCTCGCGCACGTGCGCTATCCCGAGGACCTCTTCAAGGTGCAGCGCGAGCTGCTCTCGCAGTATCACGTCGACAACGCCGCGGGCCAGTTCAGCGGCGACGACTTCTGGAGCGTGCCCGAGGACCCCACGGTTCCGGGAAGCGCGCAGCCGCCGTACTTCCAGTACCTCCAGCTGCCGGGTGACACGGCCGCCAGCTTCCAGCTGACCACGCCGCTCGCAGCGGTGAACCGGCCCAACCTGGCGGCGCTGTTCGCCGCGTCGAGCGAGATCGATACCTACGGTCGATTGCGGGTCTACGAGCTCCCGCCAAGCACCAACGTGCCGGCACCCGGGCAGCGGTTCGCGACGTTCCAGAGCGACCCAGATGCCGCCCGCGACCTATCTCTGCTCGACCAACAGGGTTCCGAGCTGATCTTCGGCAACCTCCTGACGCTGCCCGTCGGCGGCACGCTTGTCTACATCCAGCCGGTCTACGTCCAGTCGGACTCGACGAACAAGCTGCCCCAGCTCAAGCGAGTCTTCGTCGGGGCGGGTGACACGACGACGGTCGGCTTCGGCAAGAACCTGGCGGAAGCACTCGACCAGGTCTTCGGCGCCGGCGCCGGTGGCGTCATAGATCCCGGGCCCGACGACACTCCGGCGCCGGCGCCGAGTGGCGCGACACCGGCCGACGCATTGCGCCAGGCGATAGCCGATGCCAGCAAGGCGTTCTCCGACGGCGAGGCAGCCCTGCGGCGCGGTGATTTCACCGCGTACGGCGCCGCGCAGACCCGGCTGCGCGCGGCACTCGAGCGTGCCGCCCGGGCGAGCGGCCAGTCGTCGGCAAGCCCGTCTTCGTCGCCGTCGCCGCGCCCCACACCGTCCTGACGGCCCTCTCGTTTGGGTCCAGCTCCGGGATGTCCGCCGACCCGCCGCGCGTGGCGCTCCCATCACCCGCAGTGGAACGCGGGTGATGGGGGTGGCGCGCTACAGTCGCGCGGTTTGCTCCCAGACGGAGGGCAACCTAGACTGGTCATTACCGACGCGGGGTGGAGCAGCTCGGTAGCTCGCTGGGCTCATAACCCAGAGGTCGCAGGTTCAAATCCTGCCCCCGCTACAGAAGAAGTGCAGGTCAAGGGCCTGATTCCGGGAAGCCGGAGTCGGGTCCTTGATCATTTGACCGTCATTTGACCGTGAACTCAGCGGCACGAGCCGACTCGGCGGAGTGTCGACCTGATCGACAAGGAGCACTGGTCGGCGGCCGGCGTCGACATCAAAGGTGACGCGTACGAGGAGCTGCTGAGTAAGGGCGCGGAGGACATCAAGTCCGGCGCGGGGCAGTACTTCACGCCGCGTGCGCTGATCCGCGCGATCGTCGACTGCATCGACCCGACGCCTGCTGACACGGTGGTCGACCCGGCCGCGGGGACCGGTGGCTTCCTGCTGGTCGCGCACGAGCACGCCGCGCGTGATGCGGAGAACCTCACGCCGGACCAGCGGGCGCACCTCCGCGACGGGTTCGTGCGCGGC
>Ga0136633_1000146_pt1 | contig 51875 bp, 43 predicted proteins | sample AntDrymeUQ832206_2_FD_105494 | JGI IMG/M metagenome (GOLD analysis project Ga0136633, IMG submission 105494) | Polar desert sand microbial communities from Dry Valleys, Antarctica - metaG UQ83 (22.06) | ecosystem: Environmental > Terrestrial > Soil > Desert | place: Antarctica: Dry Valley... | reverse complement strand
TCGACTTCGACCGGCTTCGCCACTCTGCCGAGCGCAACGGTGGCCTCGAGATCCTGGGGCCGCCCCCGTTCAATATGTCTCAGGCCGTCGCGCTCGCGAGAGCCTGATCGACCAGGTATACCGTGCGGCGCACGCCAGACCCCACCCGCTCTCGAAGTCCGTTTCGACAAGCCTGCACATCGCGCGAACTGCCAGGTGACGATCGACGAGGACTCGGTGGTCGCCTTCGGCGATTCTGACGAACCCTCCGGTTCACCTGGATGGTGCGCGGCGACGATCTACTCCTCTCTGTTGGGGCACCTCGAGGGCGTGGACCTCGTCTCCCGACGCCGGGCGGACATGGCAGAGCCGAAGTTAAGCCGGGAAGGACGAGGTCATGGGCATCGCAACGACCTGGGCCTTCGGGTACAGCCCACAACGTCCCGGTGGCGTGCCGTCCCGGCCGGGATCGACCTTCGGCATGGTGGGAGTGAACGGCTCCGCGGCTTACGCCGACATCGACTCGGGCGTCGCAGTAGCGGTGATGCGCCACCGCTTCAGCGCCGACTTTGCGGCGGTGACCGAGGTCGATCGAATCGTCGCCGATACCTTCGGCCAGAATGCCCGCACGTAGAGACGCAATCGACCTGCAACGAACGGAGGCGTGATGAACGACCCGACAACCCAACTCGACGAGCGATTCAGCGATCCGGGCGCAACGGCGACGTCATGGTCCAACACCCGAGATGTCTTGGAGTCAGCCGAGCTGTTCTGGATCTCGTCCGTGCGCCCGGACGGACGACCTCACGTCACCCCACTCGTCGCGGTGTGACGGAGCAGTGCACTTTTGCACGGGTCCAGACGAGCAGAAGGCTGTGAACCTCGACAACAACCCGCTCGTCGTATTGACAACCGGCTGCAACCAGTGGGACCAGGGCCTCGACGTGATGGTCGAGGGCGAGGCACGATTAGTCACCGACGGCGTCGTCCTCGAGAGGCTCGCCGGCGAATGGGCGAAGAAGTGGGACGGACGCTGGCAGTTCGAGGCGACCGACGGCGGCTTCCGTCACGAGGCCGGAGGGCTGGCACTCGTGTTCGCCGTGCGTCCGACGAAAGTCCTCGTCTTCTCTAAAGGGAGCTTCTGTCACACGCGTCACCTGCACCAGGATCGATAAGGACGCTCCCCGGACAGTTCGCCGGCGCGAATCTCTCGCGACTCGGACCGGGCCGGCCTCACTGAGGCCTCTACCTAGGGTCGTTCAACGACCTCGAGCAATTTGCTCGCAAGGCCCTTTCCGGCCCCTTTTGTCGTACCCCTCGGTCATAGTTACACCTATGGGATTTAGTGACATCAAAGAAGCGGTCACGTGGCTCGAGAAGGCCAACGCAGATCTCGAGCCCGAGTTGCTGAGCGCCCAGGCGGCCAGGGAGCAGCTCGCCCTCTACGCCCGGGCCGAGAAGCTCACCGCCTACGGCACCACCGTTCTGGCAAGAAGGCTCGACGACGCCTCAGAGGTGGCGCGCACAACGGGGGTCTCGGTCGGCAGGGCCAAGGCCGCCGTGGATACAGGCAAGGCTCTCGCAGAATCAGATGAGGTGCGCGCCGCCTTCAGGGGCGGCGACATCTCCTTGGACCAGGCGACTGAGATCGCCAGGGCCGAGCAATCCTCCCCCGGCTCATCCACAGAGCTCTTGAAGGCGGCGGAGGAGGAGTCCTTCCAGGCACTCAGAGAGAAGTCGAGAAAGGTGGTCCTGGAAGCCGAGCAGCATCGGGGGCTGGGCCCGCGCCAGCACGAGGCCAGAAGGGCTCGCAGCTATAAGGACGAGCTCGGCATGATCTCCATCAATCTCCTCCTGGAGCCTCATGTCGGAGCGCCCCTGGTCAACCGGGCTGAGTCGGAGGCCGGGCGGCGCCTTCGTGCGGCCAGGAAGGAGGGCCTACACGAGCCCTTCGAGCGCCACCTCGCCGACGCCTACGCCTGTCTGCTCTCCACAGGGAGCACGATCCCGGCGCAAAAGCCCGAGCTCGTGGTGCTGGTCGGCCATGAGGTCGTAAAGCGGGGCTGGAAGGACGTGAACGAGGGCGAGGTGTGCAAGATTCCAGGAGTCGGCCCCATCTCCCCCGAGAGGGCCAGGGAGATCGCCTCGGACGCCTTTCTCACCGGGGTCTTCTACGACGGCAAGGACCTCCGTCACATGCACCGCTGGACCCGCAACACGCCGGTCGAGGTTCTCTTGGCCTTGGAGCTCGGAGACCCTCCCGAGTTCGACGGCGTCAAATGCGTCGCTTGCGGCAATCGCTTCCGGGCCGAGAAAGATCACCTCGAACCGCATGCTGCCGGTGGGCCGGCATCGACCGACAATCTCAGGTGGCGCTGCTACTCGTGCCATCAGAAAAAGACCGACCAGGACCGCAAGGCAGGGAAGCTGACGCACGCGGCTCCCGACGAGGAGCGTGGACCGCCGGGATCGTGACTAGAAGCGGGTTGCCGGGGGAGTAGGAGCGGGCCGCCGGGAAAGTAGACGCACGTGACCGTAAACAATCACAACGCCGATTGGCGATCGGCTCGCGCCGACGACGAGGGTGATAGCACGACCGAGGCGCGCCGAACTACCGATCAGGCACCGCGGGTGCGCAACCAGTGGGACCACGCCCGCGAGGGCTATGGCTCCTGAGCCGAGCAGACTTCACGTTGTCGGCAAACTCTGACGAGTCACTCGCCGACCACCAGTGCAGACCGGGTAGGTCACCGACGGATCGGCCGGGTGACTTTCTCCACCGTAATCTTGTTCGCCAGTCGTCGCCGAAGTCATATGTGTAGGTGGACGAGGAACCGGCCGGGGCCAGCTTGTCGAGCCTTCCCCGCCGTTCGTCCTTTGGTGGATCCCAGTCTTCGCCTTTGTCAGTCCCATAGCGGACACCGCTGATGTCGAACTCATGGAGGTGGTATCCCCACCATCCGAACGCCGCCTGTTCCACCAGATGCAGCTCGGCCAGAGTACGTTCTGGGCCTGAGTCGTGCTGGCTCCATAGGATTCCTGAAAGATGATCTGCTGGTCGTTGTGCTCTTCCTTCCATTTCGTCTGGAAGGCGGAGATGATCTTTCCGTACGCCTCGCGCGGCGTGCTGTATGCCGCCAGAGTGAGAACCGGTGTTTCGGGTGTCTGGCACTCGGGGCCGCCGGCGGAATTACCGCTGGACGCCCCGCTGCTGCCCCCGCAAGCTGCGCCGACCAACGCGAGCGCACTCACCACGCCCATAACCCTGCTCGATAGCTTTGCTGTCACTGTGTTTCTCCTTTCAATCAACCTGATCGCTAGAACCTGAACGCTGTGTCGCTGTGAGGCGACGGTCTCCGGCGATCCGGTCGACCAAAAGGGTGTTACCGACTGCTGCTCTTGCTGTGGAAGCTGCTAGGAGGGCTCGCCGGGGGCGCCCCGGAGACGAGCCTTCCTTGTCGACTCGATTCCCACCACTTCTCCTTGGTGAATCTTTATGAGCACAGAGCCAAACTCGATTCCTTCCATTGCTTCACGAATCTTGTCCAGGATCGCCTCCTCGCTACCGCGAGGTCGGTCTGGTCCTGTTCCTGCGGCGTACGACGGGCCGAGCCACTCTTGTCCGCTCCGGCCTGAGCGTGAGCCGATCCACGATTCGTCATGGCCACACTCTGCCAGGAGTGTCATAGGAGTGTCAAGTAAGGTCTCCTACGTACTCCCGGCGCCTCCTGGGAGCTAGGTGGGGCATCTGGGAGCCACCCAAGGGTACGCGCGCCTCAGCCTGGCGAAAATAGACAATCGAGGCAATCTCGAGCCGCCAAAGTGCCGGCCACCGGCCGAGGGGGCCCAGAAAGGCCCCCACGGCGAGCCTTGGGACAGAGCGCCTATAGCCTCCTTGCGCCCCAAACCCTCGGCCCCCGAGCGAGCTGGGGCCGCTGTGGGCCGGAGAGCAGTTTCGTGGGGCTGCCCGGTATGGTGGGCGCCAGTGTCGAAACTGCCGTGGGTGACGCTGGTGTTGTCGAGCTTGGCCGTGGTGGCCGTTTTCCTCGATACGACGGCCCTGTTTGTCGCCTTCCCGGACATCACTGCGTCGTTCCCAAAGGTGGCGCCGCAACAGCTGTCGTGGCTGCTGAACGGCTACACGATCGTCTTCGCGGCCGTGCTCGTGCCCATGGGAAAGCTCGCCGACAAACGTGGTCACAAGGCGATCTTCCTGGCCGGCTCTGCGTTGTTCACCGTGGCCTCTCCGGCGTCACTGGCGCTGGTGCTCGGAGCAACCCCTCGTCCAAAGATTCCCGTGGCGGTAGCGCTGTGGGGGGCAATGGGCGCGGTCGCGGCGGCCATCGGCCCTACTCTCGGCGCCGCTCTAGTCGAGGCCGGTGGCTGGCGTTGGGTGTTCGTTATCAACCTGCCGATCGGAATCATCACAATCGCGCTCGGCCGCCGTTTTCTCGACGAGTCGGCTGACCCATCGGCGGTGCTGCCCAGCCCGCTCGGCATCGCCCTCGTAACGCTCGGGTCGGTGTTGTTGTCGCTCGGTCTGGTGCAGAGCGAAGTTTGGGGCTGGGGCAGCGCTCGCACCGTTTCCTCGCTACTGGGGGGAGCGGTGGTGCTGGTGCTGTTCGTCCTGCACCAGTCACGCACCTCGGCGCCGGTACTGGACCTCAGCCTCTTCCAGTCCTCGAATTTCGGATGGCCCAACGCCGCCGCGCTCGTCTTTGGAACGGCCTTCACGGCGATGTTTTTGTCCAGCATCCTGTTTCTGACCAGCGTGTGGCAGTGGTCCATCCTGGCGGCCGGTCTCGGGGTTGCACCCGGCCCGATCCTGGTGGCGATCACCGCCCCCGTCCTCGGCCGCCTTGCCGGCAGCATCGGACAACGGCCGATGCTTCTTTTGGGCGGAGTGTCCTTTGCCATCGGTGGTGCTTGGCGCCTCTTGGTGCTCACTGCCGCGCCCGGCTACGTGACCGACTATCTGCCCTCGATGCTCTTCACCGGGCTCGGTGTTGCTCTATGTCTTCCCCAGCTTTCGAGCGTTATCGGCCAATCGCTCCCGCTGAACAGGCTCGGAGTCGGCGGAGCAGTCGACCAAGCATTCCGTCAGTTCGGCGGGACATTGGGCGTGGCTCTCGCCATTGGATTCATCGGCCGGCCGGGCGAGCTCTCCGATGCGCTCGCTCGCTTCGACCGAGTCTGGTGGATCCTCATTATCGGTGGGCTCGCCACCACTCTGCTGTCGATACCGCTCGACACGAAACCCGCCCAGCCGGCCCTTATCGGCGCGCCGGCATGAAGCTTCATCAAACGCAGTTGCGTGCGCTGTGGTGGCGGGCCCAGCTCTTGGAGCCCCGTCCTCAGCCCGGCGACCCCGCCGGGATAGTGCGCACGATCGGCGCCATTCAGTCCCAGGAACCGCCCGCCGCGGCCCTCGCTCTGCGGGCGCGCGGGGGTGGCTTCGACGCCTCGCAGGTCGAGAGTGCGCGCGTGGAGGATCGCAGCGTGGTCCGCACCTGGTGCCAGCGAGGCACGATTCACCTGGTCGCCACCGAGGACCTGGGTTGGATGCTCGAGTTGCTCAGAGAGACGCTGATCGCAGGGAGAGCGAGCCGCTGGCGCAATCTCGCGCTCGACGAGACTACCTACGAGAAGGCCCGGCGCTCCTTGCGCAAGGCGCTGGCGGACGGCCCGCTCACGAGAGCCGAGATTGGCGAGCGGTGGCGGGCCTCCGGGATCGACGCCACCGGCCAGCGCCTCCCCCACCTGATCAGCCGGGCCGCGATCGACGGGGATATCTGCGACGGTCCCGACCGCGGCCGGGACCGCTCCTGGGTCCTGCTCGAGGAGTGGACAAACCTTCCCCAGGGCCCCGAGGGGAATCGGCCCTGGGGGAGCTGGCCCGGCGGCATCTGGTGGGACACGGCCCCGCCGAGCCGCGTGACCTCGCCGTCTGGTCGGGGCTCAAGGTCTCGGACGCCCGCAGCGCCTGGGCGCAGATCAAAGACGAGCTCGAGGAGCTCGAGACTCCCTGGGGGCCGCGCTGGATGATCGCAAGCAGGGGCCGCACGGACCCCGGCGGAACCTCCGGAGTGGCGCGCCTGCTGGGCGCCTTCGATGCCTATCTGCTCGGCTACAAGGACCGGGAGCCGGCCGTCCCACCCCCCCACACGAAAGCGGTCAGTGGCAGCGCCAACCTTCGAGTGGCAGCCTCCGCCGCAGTTGACGGAGTCGTGCTGGGCACTTGGCGGATGGACAAACGAGCTGGGGGCCTCGAGATCAAGGTGGAACCCTTCGAGGAGCTCGACACCTCTGTTTTCGCCTTCGAGGTGGCGGACATCGGCCGTTTTCTGGGGCGGCCCGCCCGACTTGTCTAGCCAAGACTTCTGGGTCCCATCACGGCTCCACCGTTGAAGTAAATGGCGGAATGATTAAGCCGTGGAGCTTTCTCGATGCGAGCTGCTCGACGTCGATGTTTGCAGTCCCCTACGCAGGCCGAGGATGTGAAAGGGACCTTTTGGATTTGTCCTGAGCGAAAAGCAGCGCTAGCAGCGACTGACCGCCTCGTCGAAGACCTCCGTGGCGTTCGGGTCGGGCTCGACGTAACCCAAGGCGAATGCATCGAACGCCAGGTCGTAGCCCACAAGTTCGAGGGCCTCGCAGATCTTGGCCTGGTCGCCAGGGTTCAAGGCGAAGTGCAGGTCCACCACGTCCTCGGCGGTGCCTCCGACGGGCTGGATGTCCACTGTCGGAACGGATGATGGATCGGTGGTGTTGTTGTTGGCATTCCCATTACTGTAGACAAACGAGGTGATGAGAATCACCACGCCCGCGCCAATGAGAAGTGTTTTCATGCCTGAATAGCCCCCTGTTCATCGAGAACGCTGCGATGCCGCCCTGTGCTGCTCTGTTGAGTGTGGGAGTTCGCCTACAAGGTTGCTATACGTATTCCGAGGGGACCCCCGAGAGTCACGGTAAGGGACGTGTGGACGGGTGTGGATATGAAACTGACTGCCAGATCACGTGACGCCGAAGCTCGGGGCGCGTGACGGCCTACCGGGAAACCCGCCGGATGGGATCTGGGAGCTGCACAGAGGCTCGCGGGTGTCATCGGCCTTGAACGTAGCGGTCTCGACCGAGCGCAGCATCGTTAGCAAAACGGCGGCGCCTCGAAACGAAGACCTGCCATTGTCGGTGGAAGTTCGACTTCCGGGATGCACGGACGGACAGAGCTTCGAGGAGCGCGTCACAGACCGGGCCGAGCGGTTGCACGGGCATCAGCTTCGTGGTGGACACAGAACCTCGAGTGGTCATCGATCCCGGTGACACCGACAGTCTGGAGCCGGTTCGTCAGATAGACCCACCCATCACATCCATCTGCCACAGCTTCATGGAGCGGGACCGTTCCCATCGCTTGTTGTCCTCACGCCGGCGTCTCCTCGGTGTGGGTCGACGAGATGGTGGCGGCCCAAGCAGCGATAGATGGATGAGCGCGACGGGACGACTGCGCGCTCTCGTGGCAGTTTTGTTGAGGATCGTTCCGTGGGTCCCACCCGGGACGAGCCCCTCGACGATGAGCGCCTCGATCTCGAGCTCACCTGGTGGGGACGGCGATCGGGCTTGGAGCTGCGATCCCCCAAGGGCGGCCAAGCATGATTGGCACAGTGGACGAGCCATCGAATGAAGGTTCTCCGATCCACGCCAAATCGGGTGGCAACGTCGGTGACGGCTAGCTCCGATGTCGAGAAACCGCCTGATAGCGCTGCTCAACCATCGAAAGCTCCACCAGCGTCACGAGATCCTCCTGGCGTGACCGAAGCCAAGTGAAGATCATTGCGTTCAGGGCTGTGGAGCGGGTGAAACACAGGTCCGAAGCCACCCTCGCCCAGGAGCCGAAGTCGGGTCGGATCGGATCGTGGACGCGGGTTGCCCACTGTGGGACAGACCTACCGGACTTTCACACCGAACTCTCACGACATGAACGGTGGCCAAAGGGGAGCGGGAGCCCGAGTTGGGTGAAGTAGGCGACCCCAAATAGGCCCCTGACCTGCACATTATAAGAGCGGGCGACCGGGGTCGAACCGGCGACCTCCACCTTGGCAAGGTGGCGCTCTACCAACTGAGCCACGCCCGCAAGGCTCCGACTTTACAGGATCGGGGCCTACGAGATCTGACCTCCTCAGCGGCCGCTGCTGCCGAAGCCCCCCGCACCCCGCTCGGTTGGGGGCAGCTCATCTGTGACCTCGAGCTCGACGCTCCCGATCCGCTGGACGACAAGCTGGGCGATCTTGTCTCCCCTGTCGATGTAGATGGGCTCCTCGATGTCGAGGTTGATCAGGACTACCTTTAGCTCACCCCGATAGCCCGAGTCGATCAGGCCCGGCGAGTTGGCGAGGCCCAGCCCCTCCCTGAGCGCCCGCCCGGAGCGGGGCAGGACCAAGCCAGCGTAGCCGGGGGGTATGGCAACCGCCACGCCGGTCGGCACGAGCGCGCGCTCTCCCGGCTTCAGCGTGACGGCCACGGCCGCCACCAGGTCCAGCCCGGCGTCGCCCGCGTGCGCGTAGGTGGGCGGGAGAAGCCCGGGATCGAGCAACCTTATCTGCAGTTTCATCCCACCTCCTTGCTCATCCAACCTCTTTGGGAGGGGATCGCTTGAGCAGAAGACCTAGCTCGCGTTCGAAGTCGTCGAGTTCCTGGAAGTCCTTGTAGACGGAGGCGAAGCGCAGATAGGCAACCTCGTCGAGCGAGCGCAAACGCTCGAGGACGTTGCGTCCGATCTCAGCGGAGGGCAGTGGACGACGCCCCTCGGTCCGGGCCGCCTCCTCAACCTCCTCGGCGATCGCCTCGATCTCGGCTTGGGTCACGGGGCGGTTCTTACAGGAACGCCGGACGCCCTCGACGATCTTTAGCCGGTTGAAGGGCTCCTCGCCGCCCGAGCGCTTGACCACGATGACCGGCACCTCCTCGGGCCGCTCGAAGGTCGTATAGCGCCGGGCGCACGTCAGACATTCCCGCCGCCTCCTGATCGCCCGGCGCTCTTCGGCCGTGCGTGAGTCGACGACCTTGTCCTCGAGACCCTCGCAGTAGGGACAGCGCACCTAGACCGCCTCCGCGTCGCGCCGCAACCGGCGCAGCTGCTCTCTGAGCTCCTGCACGCTCGCCTGGTAGGTGGAGACGTCGGTCTCCGCCGGGCCAGACCCGGGCCCGACCTGCTCGCCGCATAGCGGGCAGCAAGCACCCTCCTGGCTCAAGTGCGCACCGCACTCACCGCAGCGCCTCGCCATGTCCTTAAGAGCACCCGCTGGTGGAGCCGCACGAGGGACAGGCAAAGCAGGAGCCCGCCGGCTGCATCTGCACACCGCAGGTGCCGCAGAAGGGCATCGATCCCGCATGTGCGTCGGCAACTGCGCCGAGGACTATGACACCCTCGCCCTGACCGCCGGCGTTCGAGTGTCCGTTTCCGTTCCCGTTGGCGGCGTCGCCGGACAGCTTCGATTCAATCTCGCCCTGGCGCTCCCCCGAGGTCCTGATGTTGAGCCGGTGCCGGTCCTCTGCCTCCAAGTAGTCGAGAGCCAGAAGCCTGAAGACATAGTCGAGAATCGAGGTGGCGATTCGGAAATCGGGATCGTCCGTCATGCCCGAAGGCTCGAAGCGCGTGTTCACGAACTGCTTGACGTAGGCGGACAGGGGAACTCCGTACTGCAGGCCCATCGAGATCGAGATCGCAAAGGCATCCATGATCCCGGCGAGCGTCGAGCCCTGCTTGGCGACTTTCAGGAAAATCTCGCCCACAGTCCCATCGGGGAACTCCCCGGTGGTGAGGTAGCCCTCGGTGTCGGCGACACGGAACTTGAACGTGCGACCGGCCCTCTTCTTGGGCAGGCGGCGGCGCACCGGCTCCGGGGAGGAGGCGACCGGGGTCTTCGAGTCCTCCTTCTTGGAGACGGACAGAGGCTGGCCAACCTTGCAATTGTCACGGTAGAGAGCAAGCGCCTTGATTCCCAACCGCCAGCCCTCGACGTAGACACGTTCGACGTCTTCGACGGAGAAGTCCTCCGGCACGTTGACGGTCTTGCTGATCGCACCGGATAGGAACGGCTGCGCCGCCGCCATCATCTTGAGGTGCCCGAGGTAGCTAATAGAACGCTCGCCCATAGCGGTGTCGAACACGTCCATGTGCTCCTCGTGCAGATGGGGAGCTCCAATGACATGCGAGTTCTCGTCGATGTAGGCAATGATGTCGACGATCTGCTCGTCGTTGTAGCCAAGCTTGCGGAGGGCTCGGGGCACCGTCTGATTCACGATCGACATGGTGCCGCCACCGACCAGCTTCTTGACCTTCTTGAGGGCGAGGTCGGGCTCGATGCCGGTAGTGTCGCAATCCATGAGCAAGCCGATGGTGTTGTGGCTGATGAAACCGTTGGCCATGTACGTCACGTTGTCGGGCACCGAAAGGTCGTACGTGAGCTCATCCTCGGATAGCTCGGCCGAGGCGATGGTGTCGTAGAAGAAAGGCAGCAAACTTCCAAGCTCAGTGTCGGCTGTTCGCTCGTACAGAACCGAGGCGATACGCCGGCTAATCCTTCCGCTGCGCCGCCACTCGACGAACGCGGCATCCCGAACGCGGTCGCGCGCGGGCGCCAGCCGGTCGAGTAACGCTCGGGTCACCGGGATCTTGTCTTTGCGCGCAGCCTGCTGAGCCTCAGTTCGTTCCATGGCCCCGTTCTTGCGATCGCTGATGAACCCGATCTCCTCCTGCCATGCCTGGTTGTAGGACAGGTTCAAGAGGCGGAGCACAGCGAGAGGGTTCTTTCCCCAACCGGGCATATCGAACTTACGGGTAGTCGGATAGCCGAGCGCTAACAACAGGCTCTGCACATCGTGTGAGAACTCGACTGAGGTTGTCGACCAGCACGGATACCCGGAGGTGACAGTGCCGTCCGCTTCGAACAATCCCCGAAGAAATGCCGCGTAGATGGAACGATCGTTCGAGTACAAGACCGCGTTGGGGATATGAGGAAGATATCCCTTGCCGCCGTGACCAGGCCGAGGCTGATGCTTGGCGAAACCGCATGCAGACCACCAGCGCACCAGTCGCACCGAATGAAACGACAGCTCGACGTAATTGCCGACTTGGCGCTTATGGGCTTCCAGCCCAAAGACATCTTTGCCGAGCTGTGAGAGACGCTCCAAGACGTCGAAGTCCTTGCCGTCTACACAGAGCCTGATCCCTCGGGCATGGAGGGAGCCATCTCCCATGAAGTAGCCGAGCAGCTCGGCCAGCTCCGCGGTCATCGTGTCGGGCGCGGCCCCCTCATGCTCGCCCGTCCAGTAGGCGTCCTCGAACGGCGGCAGAGGCACGATCTGATGTTCGCCTACGAGCTGGTCCAGGGATAGAGGGACGACATCTTCCACCTTGAGCTCGGCGAACCGCTTCCACACCCAGCGGCCGTCGGGCTCAACAACCTTGATGCGGTGCGACGGCGTTCCCTTGACCCGATAGCCTCGTGAAGTCTGGACATCGACCACACACTCGGATCCGTTGACGTAGAAGTGCGTCGCCTTCCGGGGGCCCTCGTCGGTGTTGATAGAGACGCCGAGCGCCTGCCATTTGTCACCGTCGGGGTCGCCGAGAGATGCAAGTCGAACCAACCCTCGCTCGGTCGGCACGAGCGAGCCGCCCACGAGACATCCCGTCGGAGCGAGAACGGTGGCCTGGGAGTTGCGATATCCGTGCTTGTCGCCGAACTCCAGGGCCTCGTCCCAGGCCCGGCGGGCCGCTTGCACGAGGTCGTCCGTTGCGAGCGCGTCGGGGATCTGATAAGCCGCGTCACGGTGTTTGTTCATCACTCGCAACATCGGCTCGCGGTTTTGCTCAAAGGCATCGAACGCTCCCACGCGCTTGGCGATCTTGGCCGAGGTGGCATAACAGTGCCCGGTCATCAGGGCCGTTATGGCCCCCGCCCATGCCCGGCCCTCGTCCGAGTCGTAGGCGAGTCCTTCCGACATCAACAGCGCTCCCAAGTTGGCGTAGCCCTGGCCGAGCTGACGCATGCGATGGGAGTTGTCTGTGATCTTGTCGGTTGGATAGGAGGCGAAGCCAACGGAGATCTCCTGCGCGAGGAACATGATCTCTACTGCGTGCTTGTAGCCGTCGATGTCGAAGTGGCCCTGCTCGTCGATGAACTTGAGCAAATTCAAGCTTGCCAGGTTACAAGATGAGTTGTCGACATGAACGAATTCACTGCATGGGTTACTTGCGGTTATCGGGCCCGAGTTCGGGCATGTGTGCCAGTCGTTGATCGTCGTGTCGTACTGCATGCCTGGGTCGGCGCAATCCCACGCGGCCTGGGCGATGTCGCGGAACAGGTCCCGGGCCGGCAGCGTCTCGAGCGTCTCGCCGGTGGTCACGGCCTTGAGCTCCCACTCGGCCCCCTCGAGCACTGCGTTCATGAACTCGTCGGTGACGCGGACCGAGTTGTTGGCGTTCTGATACTGTATCGAATGCGAGTCCTTGCCGTCGAGGTCCATGTCGAAGCCGGCCTCTCGCAGCGCCCGAGCCTTGCGCTCCTCGAGCGCCTTGCACCAGATGAAGTCCTTGATGTCGGGATGATCGACGTTGAGAACGACCATCTTGGCGGCGCGCCGAGTGGCGCCCCCCGACTTGATCGTGCCCGCCGAGGCGTCCGCCCCCCGCATGAACGACACCGGCCCGGACGCGGTCCCGCCCGAGCGTAGGTGCTCCTTGGAGGAACGGAGCTTGGAGAGGTTCAAGCCCGAGCCAGAGCCGTGCTTGAAGATCGTGCCTTCCTCGACGTACCAGTTGAGGATCGAGCTCATCTCGTCCTCAACGGAGAGGATGAAACAGTTGTGCACCCGCAGGTTGGCCGAAAGGTACTCGCCGCTTTCGGTCTGGATGTCGAAGACATCCATCTCGCCGAGAACCTCGATGCGTTCGATCTCCAGCTGCTTTGTTGAACGAGCTGGGACTCCATCGAGGGTCAAGCTGTGCTCGAGCTTTGCCCTCTTGATAGGATCGATGAAGTCGATCTCGTCGGCGAAGATCCGACGATCGCCCAAACTCTCTATGTCTAGAGACCAAACTTCCCGGCGATCTTTTGGCTCATGACGTAACGAGGAGCAGATCCCGAAGCGCAATAGCAACCGCTGAAGTGTGCGAGCGCTGTCCTCCGCAATCCTGTCAAGTCCGATGCGGGCGGCTCTCTCGCCGATCGAGATCGATCCCTGGGCGTCAAAGAGACTCCGGAGGTAGGAGGCGACCACCGGCAGAGGAGCCGTCAAGAAATATTCCTCTGCGGGTATCGCTGTATCCCACAATCTGCCGGCCAAAGCTGCGGCATGGATCTCTGCCGGGTCGATCTCAGACTCGCCAAACGAGTCCCGGCGATGCCACTCGAGCGCATCGCCCGCGCCGAGCTCTCCCGCCGCGACGAAGCGCCCGGGGCGCTCGCCCGTCTTCTTCCACACGAGGTGATCGGCCGTGACATCGAGCGTGTGCCCGGCCTTGGCGTGGATGCGCAGCACCTCGCGAACCCCGTTGGCCTTGACCGCGACCACGCTCGTAACGCCCTCCGCGTCGTACACCTTGGTCCCGACGGCATTGTCCTCGACCAGCTTTCCGATCGGGACGAGACCGGCAGGGGTGCTGACCAGAGAATGATAGGGCTGACAAGCGGAGACTTGCTCTTCCCCCTTCGGCCGCCAGCCGACGTTGAACCACACCGGCGAGTTGAAGGCGGCCTTCTGGGTGACGAGCAGGTGCATGAGCTCGTCCTGAAACACCCGGGCCTCGGCTTCGTCGCGGAAGTAGCCCCGGCCCAGGCCCTCCTCGGTGTAGCGGGTGGCGACCCGGTTGATCATCTGCTTGACGGAGCGCTCGCGCCGGGGGGTCCCGGGCGAGCCGCGAAAGTACTTCTGGGCGGCGATATTGGTGGCGTTCTGCGACCACTGCTTGGGGATCTCCACGTCCTTCTGCTCGAACGCCACCTGACCCGTCCGATAGTTGCGGATGACCGCATCCCGCAGCTCCCACTCGACGTCGTCGTAGGGGTGCCGTCCTGCAGTCGTGAATCGGCGCGACAGCACGAGTTCGTCCGAGGCCGTGACCTTCGTGTGAGATCCCTGAGACACGCTCCATACCCCTTTCCAACCGACGCCCAGAGAGCTAGTGGGCGCCTCCAGTGATTATCCCAGATCCTGGCCTCTACACCAGATATAGTGGTGCAGGGCCTAGACCGCCACAATATGTGGGGAAGAACAAGGATGAAATTACGCCTCTGTTGTCGCCGAGTCAAGCCTCCTAAGGCAGAAATGGACAGAAATCCACGAGAATCGCGCGGCCCCCGACGAGGGGCTCAGCGCGGCAGGCGCAGGCGCTGGCCCACCTGCAGAGAGCCATCGAAATCGTTGAGATCCACCACGGCGTCCGCGTAGGCCCGCCAGTCCACCCCCAGCGGGGCGTAGCGCTGTGACAGCTCCCAGAGCGTCTGACCCTCGGCCACCACGACGACGGCCGGCGCACCGGGCCGAGAGCCGGCCGTGAAGTGCTGAGGGCGCGTGGAGGACCACAGCACCAGGGCCAGCACCGCCCCGGTGAGAACCGGCCCCAGCACTTTCGTTGCAGCGTTTCTGAGGCCCGTAGCCGAGGCCGGGAGCCTGTAGACGACCGCCTCCTCCGCGGGGGAGACGAGATCATGACTGCGGAGCGCCATCGCGCACCTCCTCTGTCGTGGCCGCCACTCTCGCCGTGGTTCCGGCACCTGTTCGGATGACGGTAGCGACGGGGTGCGACATCAGTCCTGAACCGCACCCTGAATTCCGTTCGAACGCATGTTCGATATGTTAGAACGAACATACGTTCGTATGCAAGTGGCCGTATCGAACAAACGTTCCCCAGAGCCCGGCGGGCAGCGCTACAGTGGCGGGCGCAGGTTGCTCGTGCCCCCGAAGTCAGGGCGAGACGGCGACACCTAGCGAGGGAGTGACTGAGATGGCCGAAGGGCTTACGGAGCGGCAGCGACAAACGCTCGGCTACATCGCCGAGGCGATCGCTCACAAAGGCTACCCGCCGTCGGTGCGAGAGATCTGCAGCGCCCTCGGCCTCGCCTCCAGCTCAACGGTGCACTCTCACCTCCAGGCCCTGCAGCGCAAGGGCTACCTGCGCATCGACCCCACGAAGCCGCGTGCAATCGAGCTGAAGTTCGATCCCGATACGGGCCTGGCTCGCGAGCGGCGCCCCAGCCGCTCGGTGCCGCTACTGGGCCGGATCGCGGCGGGCACCCCGATCGTGGCAGAGGAGAACGTCGAGGAGGTCTACCCGCTGCCCGCCGACCTCGTCGGTGACGGCAACATCTTCATGCTCGAGGTGTCCGGAGACTCCATGATCGATGCCGGGATCCTGGACGGCGACTACGTGATCATTCGCCAGCAGCCGACGGCGCACTCGGGACAGATCGTGGCCGCAATGGTACCGAACGAGTACTCAGACGCGCCCGAGGCGACGATCAAGACCATCCGTCATCGCGGCTCTGCGGTGTGGCTCGAGCCGGCCAATGAGGACCTGGAACCATTCGAGGCGCCCCAGGGGACCGAGGTGCTGGGCCGGGTCGTGGGGGTCCTGAGAACGCTCTGAGCTCTCGGGCGACTCGTCGGCAAGCGACGCAAAACCGCCTCCCCCTTATGCTCCATCCCTTCGTGCTAAGAGACGAGGGGAGAGTGAAAGCTATGGCGAAGAAATCTGCGATGCTCATGGCAACACTCTTGCTTGCCTTGACTACCGCACCGGTCGGCGAGGCGCAGACAGTCCCCGACCAGAGACCCAATGTTCTGCTGATCATCACAGATGATCAACGCGAAGCCACCCTGAAGAACATGCCCATTACCCGAGCATGGATGAAACAAGGGGGAACACTCTTCGCCCGCGCGTTCGCGACGACGCCTCTGTGCTGTCCATCCCGGGCCTCAATCTTCACCGGCCGCTACGCGCACAATCATCTGGTTCGCAACAACAGCGCCACTTCCGAGCTCGACCACAGGACAACGGTGCAACGCCACCTGCATCGAGCCGGTTACCGAACTGCCATCTTCGGTAAGTTTCTCAACGGGTACCCCGTCGATAGGAGACCGCCTCACTTCGACGAATGGGCAACGTTTGGCGCCAGCAAGTCTCATTACTACGACGGTGTGTGGAACGTGAACGGCACGGTCCGAACTGTTCACCAATACTCCACGCATTACATCCAGCGCCGGGCGGTCGAGTTTCTCAAGTCGTCCGAGAAGCAGGACGAGCAGCCGTGGTTCTTGACTGTGTCCACAGCCGCCCCGCATCTGCCTGCAATCGCAGAACCCTCGTACGCGCGCAAACATGTTCCCCCTTGGCCCAAAAACCCAGCCATCAACGAAGAGGACCGCACGGATAAACCTCCGTTCGTGCAGGAGCAGAGCGCCCCTCTGTGGAGGTCGCGCTTGACGCGACGGGCACAGCTTCGGACTCTGTTGTCGGTTGACGAGCTGGTCGGCCGTGTTTTCGGAGAGCTGAAGGCAGCCGACGAGAAACGCAACACGCTGGTCATATACATCTCGGATAACGGCTATCTGTGGGGTGAGCATGGATTGTCGGGCCCGGCAATATCGAAGCGACCTCCTTATTCCGAATCGGTCGCGATCCCGCTAATCATGAGATGGCCTGATCACTTCAGCGCCGGTAGGATCGACACAGACTTGGCCGCTAACATCGACATCGCACCCACCATCCTGCAAGCGGCCCAAGTCGATCCCGACGCTATGTTTCGCCCTGACGGACGGTCGCTGCTGCAAACAAACACGCGCGACCGCCTTCTACTGGAGTACTGGGTAGATATCGGCCGAACTCCCACCTGGGCGTCGTTGCGAACCAAGTCCTATCAATACATCGAGTACTACGACGAGGATGGCCTCACTCCGGTTTTTAAGGAGTATTACGACCTAAAAGAAGATCCTTGGCAGCTCGAGAACCTCCTCGGCGACGCGGACCCCTTCAACGACCCCGAAGTCAGCGAAGCCGCGCGACAGCTCGATTTGGACCGCCGATGTTCGGGAACTTCGTGCCCCTGAGGCGCCCGCGCCGTTCGCTACCGCTCAGTCTTTCCGTTCCCTACCGCTCAGTCTTTCCGTTCCCTACCGCTCAGTCTTTCCGTTCCCTACCGCTCAGTCTTTCCGTTCCCTACCGCTCAGTCTTTCCGTTCCCTACAGCTCGGATAGATAGGGGCGGACCTCGCCGAGCAGACCGGGGGCGAGACGCACCACGATATGGACGCCGTCCTCGGTGTAGGTTTCCTTCACTATCTCTGCCTCCTCGTGAAGGCGGGCGACCACATCACCCCGCTCGAACGGCACGTCCAGCGAAACTTCGATGCTCAGGCGCGACAGCTCCTCCGCCATGCGTCCCAACAGCTCGGCCAGGCCTCGTTGCCTGGCGGCGGAACAGAACACCGCCTCCGGATAACGCGACTGGAGCGCGGCCAGCTCGGGCGCGCGAAGAAGATCGATCTTGTTCATGACGATGACACTCGGTTTGTCCGCCACGCCGATCTCTTTCAGAACCATCTGAACCGCAGAGATCTGGCGCTCCGGCGCTCTGGTCGCATCGACGACGTGTAGCAGCAGGTCGGCCTCGCCAACCTCTTCGAGCGTGGAGTTGAACGCCTCCACGAGCTGGTGAGGCAGCTTCTGCACGAAGCCGACCGTGTCGGTGATGAGAGCGTCCCGCCCTCCCGGAAGCGGCAGCCGCCTGGTGATTGGGTCAAGCGTGGAGAACAGACGATCCTCGATCAGGACCTTGGAATCGGTGAGCCGGCCCAACAGCGTCGACTTCCCCGAGTTGGTGTAGCCGACAAGAGCGACGATGGCGGTACCGGAGCGATTGCGCGCCTTGCGCTTGAGTCTTCTTGTTCGCGACAGAGTTTCGAGATCCACTTTGACGCGCTGAATACGCCTGACTATGGCTCGACGTTCGACCTCGAGAGCGGACTCCCCCGGCCCCCTTCTGGTTCCGATTCCGCCCCCTAGCCTCGACAGAACCTCTCCCCAGCCCCTCAGCCTGGGAAGCCTGTAAGCTAGCTGGGCAAGCTCTACTTGCAACTTGCCCTCGGAGGAGCGGGCGTGCTGCGCGAAGATGTCAAGGATCAGTCCCGTACGGTCGATGATCTTGAGACCCTTCTCGGCCAAGGGGTTGACGCCGGCAAGCTCTTCCAGGTTGCGGCCCTGCGCGGGGGTCAGCTCGTCGTCGAAGATCACCATCCCCGCGTCCAGAGCGAGGGCCGCGTCCACGACTTCCTTCGCCTTTCCCCGCCCCACATACGTCGCGGGATCCGGTCGGTCGCGCCGCTGCACCAAGCGATCCAGCACGTCCGCGCCGGCCGTGTCGGCAAGCGCAGCAAGCTCGTCGAGCGACCACTCCGCCTCTTCCAGCCGCTTGTCACCGAAGACCGCTGCGACCAAGACGGCTCGCTCGCGATCGGGGCGCGTGGGTGAGGCGGGACTCAGGCGACCACCCTGCGCAGGCGTTCGACGCCTTCGGCGAGTCTGTCGTCGGGAACGGTCAAGGAAAACCGCACGAAGCCCTCACCGGAGGGCCCGTATCCGTTACCGGGAGCGACGACGATGGCCGCTTCCTCCAGCAGGAAAGTGGCAAACGATTCCGACGAATGACCCTTCGGCACCGGCACCCACAGATAGATCGATCCGCGCGGCGGGGACACATCGATCCCCATCGAAGAGAGTCCCTTACACAACAGATCTCGGCGAACGCGGTAACGCTCGACGGTGTTGCGCAACTCATCTTGAGGGCCCTCCAGAGCAGCGATCGCGGCGCGCTGCACCGCGTCGAAGATGCCAGAGTCGATGTTGGTCTTGAGTCTCTTGATCGCCTCGATCGCGATGGGGGCGCCCGCAACCCACCCGATTCTCCAGCCCGTCATGTTGTAGGTCTTGGAAAGCGAGTAGAACTCGATCGCGCATTCCTCGGCCCCCTCTACCTCCAGCACGCTGGGTGCGACGAAGCCGTCGTAGGTAATCTCCGCATAGGCGGCGTCGTGCGCCAGAAGCAGATCGTGGCGCATACAAAATTCAACTGCGTCCTCGAAGAATGGCCGCTCCACAGTGGCTGCGCTCGGGTTACCGGGAAAGTTGAGCCACAGCACCGAGGCTCTCTCGAGCACGTCTTTGGGAATCGAGCCGAGATCGGGCAGAAAGTCGTTCTCTGCCCGCAACGGGACGAGGTGGGGGACGCCCCCGGCCAGCAGAGTGCCGGTTTCGTATACCGGATAGGCGGGATCGGGTATCAGTGCGACCTGCCCCGGATCGACGAACGCAACCGGGAGATGGAAGATGCCCTCCTTGATGCCTACCAGCGGCTGGATGGCGCTATCGGGATCGAGAGAAACCTTGAACCGGCGCTCATAGAAACTCGCTATGGCAGACCTCAGCTCGGGCATCCCCACGTATGAGGGATATCGGTGGGTCGCAGGATCGAGAGCCGCGTCGCGCAATGCCTCTACGACGTGACCCGGAGTCGGCAGGTCGGGATCGCCCACCCCGAACGAGATGATGTCCGCGCCCTTCGCTCGGGCTTCGGCCACCTTGCGGTCGATCTCGGCGAACAGGTAGGGCGGCAGCCGGTCGATGCGAGCAGCCGTTCTCACGAGTGCTTCCCACCGAGCTCGACTGCACCGGTGAAGCTGCGCTGTGCGGGGCCGGTCATGAACACAGATCGCTCACGCTCAACGCTGCCGTTCCATTCGATGTGAAGGCGGCCGCCGGGAAGGACCACAGTCGTCTGCTCCGGAGTACCGGCCAGCAGCCGGCTTGCAACCGCCGCCGCGCATGCCCCGGTGCCGCATGCAAGCGTCTCGCCAGAGCCTCGCTCCCACACGCGCATGCGTATCTCTTCGGTCGAGCTTGGATCGACGAACAACACATTGGTCCCTTGCGGAAAGGCCGGATGGCGTTCGAGCAACGGTCCCAGCGAGCGCACCGGCGCAGCCTCCACATCCGATGTGAACAACACCGCGTGAGGGTTTCCCATCGACAGGCACGCCAACTCGATGACGTCGTCGGTGACGACGTCCGTGTCCATTTCGAGCTTCATCTGAAGAGCGTCCGCGCCGTCCCATCTCACCGGTATGAGCGCGGGCTCGAATATCGGAGCCCCCATGTCCACACGCACGTGTTCGCCTGAGATCTCGACGATCTTGTCTCCGGCCCTGGTGCCGACCACCATTCGCTCGGACGACGACAAGCCTTCGTGGCGCGCAAACAACGCCAGACAACGGATGCCGTTGCCGCACATCTCGCCGGTCGAGCCGTCCGAGTTGAGATAGTCCATGAACAGCTCTGCGCCATTGCGCCCCGGCGCCACTCGTATGACACCGTCTGCGCCGATGCCGAAGCGACGGTCGCATAGCTGCGCGGCCAGGTCCGCCGTCAGCTTCAGCTCGTCTTGGGGGTCCGAAAGCATGACGAAGTCGTTGCCGATCCCTTGATACTTCGCAAACTCGAGTCTCGCAGTAGCCATATCGCCTACGGTAACCGCAGGCGCGAGCGAAAGTGACCCGTCAACGTTTCCACAAGATCCTCGCAGGAGGCATCGAACCAGACCACGCGCGGATCGGCTTTGAACCACGTCATCTGGCGGCGGGCGAAGCGAGCCGTGGCGGCGACGATCCGATCCCGCAACTCATCGGGGGCCGCGTCCGGCTCCTCGAGGACCTGGCGGTAGCCGAGCGCCTGTCGAGCAGTGAGGGACAGGTTGTTGGAGGCGAGTTCGCGCGCCTCAGCTGCCAACCCCCGAGCGAGCATGCGTTCGACGCGCGCCGAGATGAGATCACGCAGGCGAGCCCGATCGAGCTCGAGGCCCGCCACCGCCAGGCGGTAGACACTCGAATACCCGTCCCACGAGTAGCCGCCGGAGAAGGGCCGGCCGGTGATCTCGATGACCTCGAGCGCCCGCACCACCCGGCGCAGGTTCGAGCTCTCGATGCGATCCGCCGCCGCCGGGTCGAGCGCGGCCAGGCGTTGATGCATGACGCTGTTTCCAACCGCCGCGGCCTCGGTCTCGAGTTCCCGCCTGACCTCATCGGACCGAGGGGGGAAGCTGAGGTCGTCGACCGCGGCTCGAAAGTAGAGCCCCGAGCCCCCCACCAGCAGCGGCAGCTTCCCCCGCTTCCAGATGTCTGCGATCGCGGCACGCGCCAGGGACTGGAACTCGGCCACCGACAGCTCATGCGAGGGCTCGACGAAGTCGATGAGGTGGTGGGGCACAGCCGTCCGCAGGCCGGGAGGGGGTTTGGCGGTGCCGGCGTCGAGTCCCCGGTAGACCTGCATCGAGTCCACCGACACGATCTCCGCATGAAGACGCTCTGCCAGCGCGGCCCCCACCTCGCTCTTTCCTACTGCCGTGGGCCCCACCAGGGCGGCCACCGCCGGGACGCCGCTCACCCCTCGTACCCCTCGTACGCCGAGTGCTGGGGAGATGACCATATAGAGCACCTGACCACCACTCGGCGGGCAACTGGCGCGGCCACCGCCGGACCTTCGCTCACCCGGGGACCGAGGCCACCACGTAACCCACGCCGAACGGCCGCTCATAGGCGTGAAACGCCGCCGCCCGCCCCCGGGTGAGCGCAGCCAGCACCCTCAGGGGCCCGGCCCCGCAGGAGCCCGCCACGCGGGCGAGCCTGCTTGTCTCAACCTCAGACAAGCCCACATCCGAGCGCATGGCGGCAACCCAGGCGGCCTCGGCCTCCACGGCCCCCTCGAGCTCGGTCAGCGGAGCGGAGGGTGACAGCGCGGCGCCGGAATGAGCGCTGGCGGCGAGACCCACACGGCCGTCGAAGCTCTCGAGTGCTCGAGCCAGGAGGGTGGTGGCGTTCTCCTGCCCCGTCTCCTCGGGACCTGAGCCTTCGCCCAGTGAAACGCCGACCAGCTCGCGCCCCGGAGCGCAGCCGAGCAGAGCGGGGACCAGCACTCCGTGGTCGCAGGGACCCTCCAGCAGAGGCAGACCCGTCGCCGCGGCGAGCTCCTTGGCGAGCCCCTCGCCGCCCGGCCGACCGTCGTCGATGGTAAGTCCGAACCCCCTCAGAGATCCCTCCGCTCTGGCATAGATCCCCGGCGTGGCGCCGTGTGGAGAAACCACAGCCACCGCCTCGGCTTGCCCCCAGGAAAGGGACCGCACGGCTTGTACCACGGCGCCACAAGGCTCCTCGAAGCCCTCAGGATGGAGCTCTACCACCAGCAGCGGTGCATGGGGCACGATGGCGGCCGCCACCGGCCCCCGCTCACGCGCGCGCAGAGGCCTGGAGCACGGGCAAGCGCAGAGGGGGGCGGGAGACGAGCTCGCCCTTGAGGTGGTGAGCGCGCGCTCCCGTTACCCGGACGCTGCGGCGGGACCCCTCGGAGATGTCCTCGGCCGTGAAGATCACGAGTTTGTTGGTACGTGTGCGCCCGTTTTTTTGCGAGGGATCGCGCTTGCTGGGGCCTTCGACGAGGACCTCCTCGATGCGGCCCACCATGCGTTCGTTGCGCTCCGCCGAGATCTCCTCCTGCAGGGCCACAAGTCGCTCGAAACGCTCCTGCACGATTTCTTTGGGGAGGTGTCCCGGCATCTCGGCGGCGGCGGTCATGGGACGGGCCGAGTACTGGAAGGTGTAGGCCTGATCGAAGCGCGCTTGTGCGACGAGCGACAGCGTGTCTTCGAACTCTGCCTCCGTCTCGCCGGGAAAACCCACGATGATGTCGGTGGTGATGGCGACGTCGGGGATGGCGGCCCGCACCATGTCAACCTTGTCGAGAAATTTGGCACGTGTGTAGGCGCGCTTCATGCGTTTCAGGCACGAGTCTGATCCCGACTGCAACGGCAGGTGGATGTGCTCACAAACGCGTTCGCATTCGGCCATCGCTGCAACCGTGTCCGCCTTGAAGTCCTTTGGGTGAGGACTCGTGAAGCGAATTCTCTCGAGGCCTTCGATACCGTCAAGCACGCGCAAGAGCTTTGCGAACAACGGCGTGCCGTCGAGATCGCGGCCGTAAGAGTTGACGTTCTGGCCCAGCAGCGTCACCTCGATGACGCCGTCTGCAACCAACGCTTCCACCTCGCTCGCAATGTCCCCCGTACGGCGGGAGATCTCTTTGCCTCTTACCGCAGGAACGATACAGAAGGTGCACGAGTTGTTGCAACCGATCGATATCGACACCCACGCGTGCCACGGTGAGAAGCGGCGCGTCGGCAACGCCGAGGGAAACACTTCGGTTTGCTCAAGAATCTCGAACGAGGGGCCCTCTTGGGAGTCCCGCAACAATCGCGGAAGGCTTGCAAGATTGTGGGTGCCGAGGACGACGTCGACGTAGGGCGCGCGCCGCTGGATTAGCTCCTTGTCCTTTTGCGCAAGGCATCCTCCGACCACGATCCGCAGCTCGGGCCTTCTGTTCTTGACGGATTTCAGGTGGCCGAGGTTTCCGTAGAGGCGCTGGTCCGCGTTCTCCCGGATGCAGCAGGTGTTGAACAGCACCACCGAGGCGTCATCGGGGCTGGACGCCCGCGCATAGCCCTCGCGCTCGAGCATCCCTGCCATGCGCTCGGAGTCGTGCTCGTTCATCTGGCAGCCAAATGTACGGATGTAGTACGTGGCTTGCCCTGCAGCCAGGTCCTTCATCGCAGCCATGTGTCTAGACTACTTCGCGTACGCGGACGAGCGCAGCTCGCGGATAACCGTGATTCGGATCTGGCCCGGATACTGCAACTCCTCCTGGACCTTCTTGGCGATGTCGCGAGCAATGACCTCGGCCTGGAGGTCGTCTACCGAGCCCGGCTTCACCATGACTCGAACCTCTCTTCCGGCCTGCATGGCATAGACCTTGTCCACGCCCTCGAACTCCATGGCGATCTGCTCGAGGCGTTCGAGGCGCTTCACGTAGGTCTCGAGCGTTTCCCGGCGCGCCCCGGGGCGAGCCCCGGAGATGGCATCGGCGACCTGGGTGATGACCGCTTCGAACGTGCGCTGCTCGACCTCGTTGTGGTGAGCCTCGATGGCGTGAGTGACCTCGGCCGACTCACCCAAACGCCGCGCGATCTCCGCTCCGATGAGCGCGTGAGAACCCTCGACCTCATGTGTCACGGCCTTGCCGATGTCGTGCAGAAGCGTGCACCGCCGGGCGAGCGCCACGTCGGTGCCGAGCTCGGCGGCGATCATGCCCGCCACGTGCGAGGCCTCGACCACGTGGCGCAGGACATTCTGCCCATAGGAGGTCCTGAACTTCAGGCGGCCGAGGACTCTCACCAACTCGGGGTGCATGTCGGTGATCCCGGTCTCGAGGACGGCCCATTCGCCGCCCTCACGGATCTCACGCTCGACCTCGACTTTGGACTTGTCGTGCATCTCCTCGATGCGTGCGGGCTGAATCCTGCCGTCCCCGACCAGCTTTTCGAGGGTAAGCCGGGCCATCTCCCGGCGGATGGGGTCGAAGCACGACAGGACCACCGCCTCGGGGGTGTCGTCGATGATTATGTTGGTGCCGGTGGCGGCCTCGAAGGCCCTGATATTGCGGCCCTCTCGCCCGATGATGCGCCCCTTCATGTCCTCTGAGGGCAGGGTCACGGTGGTGACCGTCGCCTCACTGGTCAGCTCGGAGGCAATCCGCTGCATGCAGATCGCGATGATCTTGCGGGCCCGGCGGTCCCCTTCTTCCCTCGCCTGCGCCTCGATGTCTCTCACGATCACCATCGCGTCCCTCTTGGCCTGCCCTTCGATATCCTCGATGACTCGGCCCCGGGCCTCCTCCTGAGTCATCGCGGCGACCCGCTGAAGCTCGGAGCGGGCCTTCTCCTGCAGCTCCTCGAGGGAGTGGTGACGGTCCTTGAGCTCGTCTTCCTTCTTGTCGATCGCGTTTTCCTTGCGATCGAGTGTGTCGGCCCGTTGGTCGAGGTTGCCCTCTCGGCGCGACAGCCGCTCTTCTTTTTGCTCGAAGTCGGATCTTTGCCGCTTGATCTCGGAGTTCGCCTCCGAGCGCATCCGGAAGACCTCGTCCTTCGCCTCCACCAACGCCTCCCGGCGGGCCTGCTCGGCTTCCTTCTGCGCCCCGGCGAGGATCGTCTGAGCCTGGAGCTCAGCCGATCCGAGCGCCTTCTCTGCGCTCGCCTTGCGATAGAAGTAACCACCGCCTGCACCCAGGAGGAGCCCGACGAAGACACCGATGAGGATGTCCATCGCTCGCTCCTTTCATGAGCCGGGACGCGCCGTCCCTCCCGGGACGCGCTCCCCAGGTGCGAGCGGTACGAGCTAAGGGCCTAAGGACGGCAGGGGTAAGAAATGCGTTTCAGCAGGCCGGTCCCCCGCCGGCGACTAAACCGTTCAGAACCCACCCGAGCTGGGTGAGCAGCAGTGTGTTCGCACGGTGTCAAGTTCGATCGCTCGCTTCGTTCGCACCAGTTCTAGTAGATAACCGCAAAATCGTTCAACCCCCATCGTACGCACCTTGCGAACTCATGTACACCACAAACGCATCTCACGCCGACTTGGAGCGCTCCGCCCCCTTTTCAAGCCGGGGGAGGTGCTCCTTACAGGCGCCAGCCCTTAAGGAGCAGGCCGAGGGCAATTTGTGGCCGTGCCACCTGTGGGGTGGTTGGGGGCGCTAGGTTGGGGCGGGGGGCATGGTTGGGGGCTGGTTGGGGGCTGAGGGCAAGTTCTGAAGCCCAGGCATAGTTCAGCAGAAACCACGGGCTGTCCGGCCAACCCTAAGGGTCAATCCCACCCTTTGGGAGGAAGGACGGCCCGGACCGCTTCGGTCACAACCTCGGTCTCGAAGCCCCGGCTAAACAGGCGCCCGCGCAGGCGCCGGGCCTGGACCTCCAGAGGAAGCCCCGCCATGCGCCCAACCGCAGCGGTCGCTAAGGCCCGAGCCTGGGCGAGATCATCCGGGGCACAGGCCGCCAGCGCCTGCTCTGCGATCTCGGCGTCCACACCCTTGCCCTCGAGCTCTCGCCGCAGCGCCTGCCGAGACCGAGGCTTGGCGCGCGTACGCTCCTCAATCCAGGAGCACGCCAGCGCGGCGTCGTCGAGAAGCTCGAGGGTCTTAAGGCGCTCCAGCGCCGCCTCCACCGCGCCTGCGTCGTGTCCGGCACATAGAAGCCGGCCGCGAAGCTCGTGCTCGAAAAAGCCGCGCCGCGTCAGCAGACGCCCTGCTGCAACCATGACATCCGAGCTCGCGGCGGCGCCCAAGGGCGCCGCCGCGGTCGATATCTTCACGCCGGAGGTCCCTCGGCGGGCTGGGAATCCGCGGCGGGAGCGGCGGGAGCGGCGGGATCGGCCCCCTCCAGCAGACCGAGCTTCTCCTTGATCTTGAGCTCGATCTCGGTGGCGATGTCGGGGTTCTCGGCCAAGAAGGCCTTGGCGTTCTCCCGCCCCTGCCCCAGCTGGTCCTCGCCGTAGATGAACCATGCCCCCGATTTGCGCACGAAGCCGTGCTCGATGGCGACGTCGAGGAGGCTGCCCTCCTTGGAGATTCCGCTGCCGTACTGGATGTCGAACTCGGCCTTCTTGAACGGGGCGCTGACCTTGTTCTTGACGACCTTCACCCGAATCCTCGCGCCGACGATCTCGGCCCCCTCCTTGAGTGAGTCGATGCGGCGGACGTCGAGCCGGACCGAGGAGGAGAACTTGAGCGCCCGGCCCCCGGGGGTCGTCTCGTTTGAGTTGTGGACCAGGACTCCGTCCACGAAGTAATTGTGATTGCCGTCGACCTCGAGGTCGAATCTCTCCATGCTGCGCGTCAGAGGCTTCTTATGGACATCCACTATCGGGAACGACTCGAGCTCGTATGAAACCTCCCTGAACGAGGGGCTGACGTCAAAATGCCCGCGGTACCGTGTCAGCAGCTTGTACTCCATACAGGAAGGCACGTAGGGAGCGATCAGTCCTTGGAACTCTTCTGCAGCGAGCTTAGAGAACACCAAGATCGCCTTGGCGCGTACGCTGGTCAAGCGAACATCGATATCCCACGTGTCTCGGAGATACTCGGCCACCCTCTCACGGGTTTCCGGAGTCATCGCCTGGACGCATATCTGGATGCGCGCCGAGGTGCCGGCCTCATTCCGGACGTCCAGATGCCCATCGTCCAAGTACCAGATCCCAAGCGACAGCGGAGTCAAGCGCTTGAGGTAGTCCCACGAGAACTCCTTCTTGGACGAGGCGTAGACCTCCGCCCTGAGCTCTGAAAGCTCGACCATCGGAGTCAGATCGGCGAACACCGCGCCTTTCTCGTTGACAGTTCTGCTCATAGGGATGTTACCGAACAGCGAAGCTTTCCAGTCGAGATAGGCTGCTTGCTTGAGACCGTGACCCATCCGATAACGCACTCCAGAGGGGACCGAAGGGTCACTCTTGGGCTTTCGGGAGAGGGCGCCGTCGCCCATCAAACCGCCCCTCAGGACCTCCATCTGGAAGTCGCTCAAGCGCCTCTCCACGGCTACTTCCACGAGGTCCCCAACCCTCAGGTCTTGGGCTGGGCGCCATCCATCGGGGGTGCGAACTCGGTGATTCGGCGTGGCGGCGAACTGCGCCTTGCCGTTACGTGTCGCCTTCAGCGCGGTGAACTGCAGGAAATGGTCGGCCTTCCCGTTCCGGTAGAAGTCGATTACCTTTCGAGGCTCGACGCGACCGGTGTCGAAGTTGTACGAGAGCACTTCGACGGGCATCTTTTGATTGACGATCTTCCCTATCCTCTCCTGACTGCCGTCGGCGAGAGTGACGCGCGTCGAATAGGAGAAGCAACCAAACATGACCCCTATTTTCTCGCGGATTTGATTGATGAAGATCAGCACAGTCCGGGTCCGGCTGACGTTCCCGGTCAGCTTGCGCAGCGCCTGCGACATGAGCCGCGCCTGCAGCCCGACGTGGGTGTCCCCCATCTCGCCCTCGAGCTCGGCCCGGGGGACCAGCGCCGCCACCGAGTCGATCACGATGACGTCCATCGCCCCCGAACGGGTCAGCGTGTCGACGATCTCGAGCGCTTGCTCGCCGGTGTCGGGCTGAGACACCAACAGCTCGTCGATGTTGACCCCGAGGGCCTTGGCGTAGGAGGGGTCGAGGGCATGCTCGGCGTCGACGAACGCCACCAGGCCCCCGGCCTTCTGGGCCTCGGCGATGACGTGGAGGCTGACAGTCGTCTTGCCAGAGCCCTCGGGCCCGTAGATCTCGACGATGCGGCCCCGGGGGAGCCCGCCCACGCCGAGGGCGAGGTCCATGGCCATCGAGCCGGTCGAGATAACCTCTATGCCCGCCTGAGGCCCCATCTCGCCCAAGCGCATTATCGAGCCCTTGCCGTGCTGTTTCTCGATCTGGGACATGGTCATGGCCACGATCTCGTCCCGGCCCTGGGTCTGCCGGCCGTTCCTTGGGACGCTGCGTTCCAACGTGCCGCGATCCTTGGTGCTCGCCACCGAGCTGCCTTCCTTTCTGGCCTTCGGGCCAGTCGGCTATCCGTCGACGCTCAACCTAGTGAGGGGGTGTGACAACTTCCTTTTCGGGATTGTATCGAACGCATGTTCGACTCTGCAGGATTTGAGCACAAGATTTCGTCGCTGTAGTTACGGGAGGGTGATTCTAGCCCACTCACGGCCTGCCTCTCTCGCAGCTTTCGTACAAAACGCGCCTATAGCCCGCGTTTCGTACCAAACCTCGGGGTAGGTTGGCACAAGTGGTTGGGGTGCCTGGCTCGAAAACCGCCTCCGGGGCCCTGCGGCGCGGGATAGTGCTCACATGGTGTGGAGCGAGCCTCTCGAGTACGGACGTCTGACCTGGCCCGAGGTCAAACGGGCGGCGGCCGAGGAGCGCGTCCCGATCGTGCCCATCGGGACGCTCGAGGACCACGGCCCCCACCTCCCCATCGACACCGACGTCACTATCGTCGAGGCGATCTGCCGCGCCAGTGCCACCCGGCTCGCAGATGAGACCGTGCTGCTGCCGCCGGTCGTACACGGCTACTCACCTCACCACATGGATTTTCCCGGCACCGTCACCATCACCTGGGATGTCTTCTGCCGCTACTGCACGGACATCGCCACGTCGCTCGTGCGGCACGGCTTCGAGCGCGTGCTCCTCGTCAACGGGCACGGCTCGAACCAGAACCTCGTCGAGATGGCGGCGAGACTCGCGGTCATCGAGCACCCACACTCCCTCGTCGCGGCCACCTTCTATCTGACTACTCCCGCCGGCGCCGCCGTCATCGAGCAGACCCGGACATCGTCGCGCGGCGGGATGGCGCACGCATGCGAGCTCGAGACCTCGATCTATCTGCATCTCGACCCCGAGGCCGTCGACCTAGAGAAGGCCGTCGACGAGCGAGGTTATCCAGAGACCGAGCATGCCTGGATGGACTGGTCGGACGGTCCCCTGAAGCTGATGCCGTGGTGGTCATCGTTCTCCTCCACCGGAGTACAGGGAGACGCCACTAAGGCGACTGCAGAGAAGGGGCGGGCGTTGTTCGAAGCCGCGGTCGACGAGCTGTGCGGCTTGGTAAGGGAGCTCTCCTCCGTTCCTTTGCGAAACAGAAAGGATCGGCATTGAAGGCCAAGCCGTTACCGCCGGGCGGCACCATCGGCGTGCCTGCTCCCGCATCGCCCTATCACAATCGCTCCGACGTGCTGCGCGGCGTCGAGTGGTGGGAGTCGCAAGGCTACCGGGTCAAGACTGCGCCCGGCATCTATGCACGTGATGGTTGGGTCGCCGGTGATCCCGCGCAACGAGCCGCGGATGTGGTGGCGATGTTCGCGGACGACGATGTCGACGTCGTGCAATGCTTGCAGGGCGGTTACGGGGCAGCGCAGATCATTCCTCACCTCGACTTCGACGTCATCGCTAACAACCCGAAACCGTTGATCGGCTACTCCGACATCACTGCACTGCACACCGCCATCCGCCACCACACCGGGCTCGTCACCTTCTACGGGCCCGGACTGGCGGGCGTCGACGACTCCGAGCGCGACCGCGACCAACGCAAGTTCGTGCAGCAGCACCTGCTACGCGCCCTCACTTCGACCGATTCATTGGGGGTGGTGCCGCGTCGTCCCGACGACGACTACCTGCGCGCGTTGTCCGGCGGGCGGATCTCGGCTGAGATGGTGGGGGGCTGCCTGTGGCTGTTGGGCCAGACCATCGGTACGCCTTGGCAGATCAGCCTCGACGGAAAGATCTTCTTCTTCGAGGACGTCCACGCGCCGGCATGGTACATCGACGGAATCCTCAATCAGATGACCCAGGCCGGGATGCTGAAAGACGTAGTCGGCGTGGTTGTCGGCGAGCTTGTCGATTGTGATTGGAAGGAAAACGCAGCCGACTTCCCGCAAATGCTGTCGATCGAGGACGTGCTCGAGCGCTATCTCGAACCGCTGCACGTGCCCGTTCTCTATGGACTGCCCCTGGGCCACGGAAAACACCTGGTGACAACGCCGCTGGGGGCCGCGGTCACACTCGACGCCGATGCGCGCACGCTGACAATCGTCGAGCCTGCCCTAGTCGCCCGCTGATTCCGCCGAGTGGTTAGATCTCGAGCCACAGGGTCGTGCGGATATTGCTTCCGAGGGGCACGGAGGCCCCGTCGAAGGTGATCCGGACGCTACCTGAGACCGCGGATTCGTTGACAGGGGAGCCCGCGGTGTCGCAGGAGTCGTTGCCGAGGACGGCTCCCTCCATTCTGGCATTTCCCCTGACATCGAACTGCTCGTGCGCGGCGTGGACGCCGATGAAGTTGAAGCCGCTCCCCGGGGTTCCCGAGATTTCGAGATCGCGGCCGGCGACGAAGCCAAGGCCTTCCCCTTTGTCGTTGAAGACCATCGTGGCGCCTCCGCTGATGTCGATGTCGCCGCCGGTGTGGGGGCAGTCGGGCTCGTCGGGCCCCGAGCCCGACGCTTCGGCAAATATCGTCACTTCCCAGGGGTCCAGGTCCGAACCGGGGCTGCCCGGAATGCGGGCGCTGCCGAGGTAGATGTAGTAGACCCCGTCATACTGACCCGGACCGTTGCCTCGATAGGTCCACTGCGCGCCCTGGGAGGCATCGTCACCCTGCTTGTCCCAGTTCCTGAAATCGGTGTTATCGGCGAGCACGCTTCCCAGGCACGGCGTCGTCGTGCTCGCGCTTGCTACCGCCGGGCTACCGAGAACGTCCACTCCGCCGGCATCGTACTCGGGCCCCGCCCGCACGGTGCCGTCGGGGCAGAGGTCGTATTCGCTCATCGCGTAGTTGACGCGAGGGTCGATGTCGGGCACCTCGATCCGCGGCCTGCCTCCGCCGGTGTTGGCGGGGTCGCCGACGTTGGGAGACCCGGTGAAGCCGCCGCTCGAGGACACGAAGCCACCCACCTCCAACGACCCGCCGATGACCCTGACGTCGCGGTTGCCGTGCGCGTTGGGACCGCTTCCATCGACTATCGCGTTTCCGCCGATCTCTAGGTCGCCGTCGGTCAGGATCGCGGTGGTGGGGCTGAACGGAGCGAAGTCGTACTCGGCCCGCAGAACTCGTATCTTGCCAGACGCGTCGCTGGGCGCCGTAGCTGCGGCGTAGCTGGGGACATAACCAACCGAGTAGATAAGCGGCACGCCCTGCGGTCGCATTGCGATCCAGTCGCCCTCGCGCGTGGTCTCCAGCCGGTCGGGGTCTGCGGCGACAGCTGCGTCCGCCTGGTCCAGCACCCACTGTCGCTCCTCCTCAAGTGAGTAAGATGCGTCGGGAGTGGGTTCCCCCGTCGTGAGGTCGGTCTGATACGCTTGCTTCCGCTGGCGGATCAAGAACAGCATGTGATCGACGCCGGCGTCGGCGACGTGCAGTGAGCGCTCGAAGGCGCGTTCGGTCCCGGCCTGCCGCAGGTTAGAGATGCTCTGCACCGCGATGATCGACGTGATGATGGCAAGCACGCTGGCGGTCCCCACCACCATGATCAGCGCCATGCCCCGCTCATCTCCGAGCAGAAGGCGTACCCTGCGAGCACGCCTAGGTGTTCTGAAAGTTCGCATTTCGCAGCCTTACCCTCGTAGTGACGGTCCTCTCCCCGGCCAGTGAACCTGCGGCGCGAGCCACGAATTGGACCGAGATAATCGTGGCTTCCTCAACGATGGGTGCGTTGTACTCGAAGTTCGCCGCGGCGGCGTCGAACACCAGGTTCCTCGAAACCACGACCGGCGCTGTTACCCCGGTGCCACGCGTGAGCTGGGCCCGGTTCGAGCCCAGATCTTTGATCTGCCACAGGATCTTCTCGACGGGATCCTGTTGGTTGTCGCGGTCGTAGTCGACCCAAACGTGGACCTTTTTGTTGGTCGAGTCGTTGTACATGACCCGGGCCTGGCGTACCTCCTTCTCGAAGCGGTCGAGCGAAGTTCTCAGCGCGCCGAGGCTCGCAGAGTCCTGCTGAGTGAAGTTGTGCCCCCGGTAGACGGTCACCATGCCCATCAACAGCACCGTAGTCACGACGCTGGTTATCACCATCGCGATCAGCACTTCGGGCAGGGTCATCCCACGCTCGTCTGCCAGGAGTCGCCTCACAACGTCACCTGCGGCATGAAGAGGCGCGAGGGATACGAGGTCGTGTCGTAGGCGATCAGCGCGTGATCGGCGGAGGTCGAGTTGACGACGACCTTGAGCTCTATCAAGCCGTTGGTCGGGATCGTTGTGGCCGGCACAGTGGCCGGCACAGTGAAGGGCACATCCACCTGCGTGAAGGCACAGGGCGCGACGCCACCCGGCGCTGGCACTGTCGCGTCGAGTGTCGACGGAAGGGTGGGGATAGCCACTCCGTTGTTGTTGTTGGGATTGCTCCTGTGGCGGATGTAGAAGCGCAGCGAGATGCTCCGGTCACAGCGCTGGTCGCGCGCCGCCACCCACAACCTGATGCTTCCCGCGCCCTCGAACGTAGTGCTTATGGGCACCTGGTACACCCAGTTGACCATCCTCGAGGCGGTGTTCTCGTTCGCTGCGGGAGTCGTGGCCAGGTCCTCCAGGTATCGTCCGGGGTAGACGGGCGCCGTCGGGTTGTAGTAGTTGGTGGAGTACTTGTAGAGCGTCGTCGCCGTGGGCGTGGTGATGTTCATCGGTATCTGGGTTTGCGCCGTGGTGTTTGCCACGGGGGGGCTCGGGTTGTGATGCAGATACAGGGCGATTCCCACCGGCCCGACCCCTGCTCTATTGGCGCTCTCGGCAGTCACCTCGTCGTTGACACCCGAGGTTGCGGTCAGGGGCATGTCGACTCCCCCATTCGGTTGTGTGGGAGGCACGCTCACCACGGCAAGGAAATAGGTAACGCCGTTGGTCGCGATGCTGCCGGTGTCCGGGGTGCCGTTGCCGTTAGTGTCGGCCAGGGGCAGGTCGATGATGCCCGGCTCGTAGACGCCTCTCTGGCCGGCGTCGGCATAGAACCGGACCGGCGCCCATCCCGCCGGAACCGGCATCTCTATGTCGTAGGTATCGACGATACCGAGGTTCTTGATCGAGTGGGCAAAGGTGGCGGTCTGACCCTGCTCGACCTGCTTGGTCTGAGCCGAAGGCGTCAGCTCGAACTTGGGCACCGGCAGGCCTCGTCGGGCCCGCGATACGAAGGTCGAGGTCTCGAAGCTGTCGGTGGTGCCGTTGTCGTCCCACTCGACCACCACCGAAAGGCGCTTGTAGTCCTGGCCCGTGTCCCCTTGGTTGTCGTTGTCCACCCAGGTCACGTAGCGCCTGATCGTGAAAGCTTTGCCTTCGACCGTCACGGTTTGGATGTGGTTGGTGATGTCGACGCCGCCGTCGGCCGAGACGATACGCTCGCACTCGAGCGCGGCGCCGGGCTCGTAGAAGCTGCCGGGACCGGCTAGGCCTGTGCAGGAACTCGAGATGTCCCCGTCGCCCGCGAGGTCCGTGTTGAGCATGGCCAGCGAGTCGTAGGTCACGTCGCGCGCTCCCTCTATGGCGCGGTTGCCCAGTGCGGTGCCCTGCTGGAAGTACTTGGTCTGCCGCACCGCTCGGTATCCGGAGATCAGGCTCGCGGCCGAGGCGGCCATGAACACCATGACGATCAGGATCGAGGCGACGGCCTCGATCAGGCTGAAACCGTCCTCGCGATCACCGACGCGGGCGAAGCGCCCGGAGGCTCGCCCGGGGCGACGAAGCGGAAAAAGTAGCCTCAATTTCCCCTCTTGTTGAATCCGTGCCGGGCAGCACGGCGCGCCCGGTCTCCAGGGAGAATCGGCCTCCGGCGGTGAAAACTTGAGGGGACGACACGCGGCGGCCGGGACGACCGAGGTACTCAAACGCGCACAACGCGCTCCTGAGTACGGTTCTGATACACAGGCGTCGGTCAGAGCGCGTTCCGCTACCCGGGTTTCGAAGGTGCGGTTACGCCTCGGCCAGCAGGGCGTCCAGGTCGAGCGGCTCGGTCACCATGCCCACTCTTCCGTCGGGATTCCGCGGCCACTCGTCTCGCTCCCGGTCGCAATAGAGCTCGATTCCGTTGAGGTCGGGATCGTGCAGGTAGACCGCCTCAGAGACGCCGTGGTCGGAAGCGCCGTCGAGGGAGACGCCCGCCTCGAGCACGCCGGCCACCGCCCGCGCCAGCTCCTTGCGGCTCGGGTAGAGGATGGCGAGGTGGAAGAGGCCGGTGGAGCGGGCCGGTGGAGGAGAGCCGCCTTTGCTGTGCCAGGTGTTGAGACCGATGTGGTGGTGATAGCCGCCGGCCGACATGAACACCGCGTCCGATCCGTAGCGGGCGGTCACCTCGAATCCCAGCACATCGCGATAGAACGTCTCCGAAGCCTGAATATCCGAGACCTTCAGGTGGATGTGGCCGATGCGGGTGTCGGGATGGATGCTGTGTGCCACGGTGCTCCTCCTAGGCCGATCGCAGCCGCTCGTCGAACTCGAGCAGCCCGTAAATGTAGACGTCGTGCCAACCATGGACGCCGCGGCCCGATTCCCTCAGCCGTCCCTCGCGGAGGAAACCTGTCTTCTCGGCGACCCTGATGCTCCCGAGGTTTCCGACCCCGGCATGGAGCCAGATGCGATGAAGCGTCAGGTGGGAGAAGCCGAAGCCGACCACTGAGGCGACGGCCTCGGTCATGAGCCCCCCACCCGCGTGATCTGTCCGGAGCCAGTAGCCGAGACTACAGCTGAGAGTGGCGTCGTCGAAGTGATCGAGGCCGACCGAGCCGATGATCTCGCCCGAGCACAGGATCGTGAAGTTGAACAGCGTCGAGCCCCAGCTCTGGGCAGCCGACGCGGCGAAGTCGAGAGTCTCCTGACGCTGGGGTTCCGCGGCCCACCCCATCCACGGCGCGAGCTCATCGATCGACGCCGAGACAGCCGCCCACAGCCCTATTGCATGGGAGTCACAAGTCGGCTCGAGTACCAGCCGCTTGCTTCGAATCGACGTGCGGGAGATGAGGGGCGGCCACATTTCGCGACCTTACCCTCGGGGGCCGGAGTCCACCCGGCCGAGGCGGAGCGACTCCAGAAGCTCGTAGCGAGCGCCCTTCGGGCTCAGGTGGCTGCGCCACAGCCCCACCTCGGAGACCTCGAATGGGGCCAACCCGGCGCCGCCCGGCCCCAACTCCGAAGGGAGCTTCACGGGGGACTTGAAACGGGCCAGGGTGAGATGGGGCGTGAATGCCCGAGCCTCCGCCGCAAAGCCGAGAGCCTCGAGAGCGTCGCTGAGACCCTTCGCCAGGCCCGTCAGAACGCCGGCGGGGTCCTCTACTCCGAGCCACAGAACCCGAGCCCTGCGAGCGTTCGGGAAAGCACCGAGCCCCGACAACCAGACCGCGGCCCCCCGTTTTCCGCGCGCAACATCGGCCCCCGTTATCAGCACGTCCTCCAGGCGATCCTCGGGAGTTGCGCCGAGGAACTTCAGGGTCAGGTGCTGATTGGCGGGGGCGGTCCAGCGCGCCTGCGGGAACGCGCTCCTGAGATGTGCGAGACGCTCCTGGAGAGACTCCAGCAACTCCAAGGGGACACTCGCGGCGAAGAAGAGCCGCAGGGTCCCGCTCAACTCAGCCTTGTCCGGAAAGAGCCCGTCGGCCGAGGTCGAGCGCCGCGGTCACCGCCATGGCCATGACGTTCCCCCGGCTCCCGTAGCCGCGCAGGCGGCGCGTGATCACCGCGGAGCCGTAGGCCGCCCCCACACAGATCGTGCCGGCCGGCTGGCCGCCGTGGGCGCCGGGGCCAGCAACTCCGGTCGCGCCGAGCCCCAGAGCTGCGTCGAAGCGGGCCGCGGCGCCTGCGGCCAGCGCCCCGGCGACCTCTTCCGACACCGAGCCGCAGCGCTCGAGAAGCTCCTTCGGCACCAAAGCGACGGCTGCCTTGGAGGCGGTCGTGTAACAGACCAGGGATCCCGCGAAGAAGTCGCTCGAGCCTGCTTGCCCGGAGAGCTCGGCCGCGATGCGCCCTCCGGTCAGCGACTCCGCCACCGCCACGGTCTCCCCCCGGCGCCGCAGGGTGACAGAGAGCGCCTCCAGCAGACTGGTGGCTTCCGGGCCCAGCGCCACGTCCCCGAGCCGGGCCCGGATCTCGGCTTCGAGAGGGAGGATCAGTGCCTCGGCCGCGGCGCGGTCTTGCGCCTTGGCGGTGACTCGCACCCTGACCCGCCCGGCCGACGCCCTGTAGGCGATGGTGGGATTCGTCTGGGCCTCCACCAGGTCCTTTATAGCTTCATGGGTGCTCGACTCCCCCAGTCCGATGACCACTACCTCACGGCTGAGCGTGGTCGCGGCGCCCGATCGCAGCGCGAGCAGCGGCACCACCGCCTTCTCGAGCATCGCCTCCATCTCCCAGGGCACCCCTGGGAGAACGAAGATCACGGCGCTGCCGTCATCGATGTGGTAGCCGGGAGCGGTCCCCTCGGACTCGATCGGGACGGCGCTTTGGGGCAGGTCGGCCTGCTTGAGGTTCGCCTCCGGCATGGCCCGTTTCATGGCGGCAAATTTTCCTCGGATGACCTGCGCCAGTCGCTCGTCGCGCCGCAGCGGGCGATGAAGCAGCCTCGACACTGCCTCCGAGGTGATGTCGTCGGGCGTGGGCCCCAGGCCCCCGGTGACGATGATCGCGTCCGCACGGCCGCGAGCAAGCTCGAGCACGCTCACGATTCGCTCCAGGTTGTCGCCGACGACCGAGTGCCAGAGGACATCGACGCCGACGGCGGCGAGCTCCGAGGAGATCGTCTGCGCGTTGGTGTTGGCGATCTGGCCGAGGAGAAGCTCGGTCCCGACGCCGACTATCTCTGCCCTCATGCCCCCAGCCTGTCGCCGGTGCGAACGGCGGGACGCCCCGATTCGCACACGGCCACGCCGACGATTTTGTTCATACGAGCACTATGCCGCGCGGGGGCTCCGGAGTCGGTTTTCCGTCCACAAGCCGGCCTCTCATCCGCCGCCTGCCCGGCTTCGGGTCGCCGCCGCCCCCTGCCCTACTAATTACGCCCCGACCACTGCCCGAGGTTTGGTACGAAACGCGGGCTATGGGCGCGTTTTGTACAAAAGCTGGTCGCATGCCAGCCCCCGCGTCAACGGGCCACCGCCACACCCACGAGCTCGGCCCCCTGGGCCTCGGTCACGAGCACGTCGAGGTAGTCCCCCACGGCGAGCGGCATCGGGGCCTCGAAGCGGATGTCGCCGTCGATCTCGGGGGCCTCGCGGTGCGAGCGCCCGATCCATACGTCCTCCGCACGCTCGTAACGTTCTGTTAGCACCTCCAGCACTTCGCCCTCGAACCCGGCCGCCCGGCCCTCCATGGCCACCTCGGCGGCACGGGTAATGCGCTCGAAGCGCTCGGAGATCACCTCCTCGGGGAGCTGATCCTCCATGTCGAATGAACGCGTGCCGGACTCGCGCGAGTAGGTGAAGCAGCCGATCCAGTCGAGCCCTACTTCGGAGATGAACGACTCGAGCTCACAGACGTCATCCTCCTGCTCCGAGGGGAACCCGACGATGAAGCTCGAGCGGATGCCGGCCACCGGGGAGCGCGCCCTGATCCCATCTATCAGAGCGGCGAAGCGCCGGCTGTTGCCCGGCCGGCCCATGCCTCGCAGCACTCGGGCGGACACGTGCTGGAGAGAGAGGTCGAAATAAGGAGTCACGACCTCTGACGACAGCATCGCATCGACGAGCTCTTCCGTTACTCCCTGGGGGTGGAGGTACATGAGCCGGATGCGGCGCAGGCCCTCGATGCGCTCGAGCCGCGCGAGCAGATTCACGAGGCTTTCGTCGCCGAGGTCCTTTCCCCAGCGCACCGAGTCCTGGCTCACGAGCGAGAGCTCGGACACGCCTTGGGCGACCAGAGCGCGCGCCTCGTTCTCGATCACCTCGGGGCTTCGGGATGCAAAGCGCCCCCGCATCAGCGGGATGGCGCAGAACGTGCAGCCCCGATCGCAGCCTTCGGCGATCTTGAGGTAGGACCAGGGGAGTCGGCCGAAGCGCACGCGGGCGGTGGAGATCAGCGCTTGGTCCCACCAGGCCGGGTCGAAGCGGGTACCGGGCTCCCCGTGAATACGCTCTGAGAGCGTGCCGGCGGAGATGTCGGTGACTATCGAAGAGATGCGGGGATAGGCGGCGAAGTCGACGAAGGCATCGACCTCGGGCAGCGAGTCGGCCAGCTCCTCTGCGCTTCTCGCCACCAGGCAACCGGTCAGCACGAGACCCTTGAGCGACCCATCCTCTTTGAGCTCGGCGAGGTCCAAGACTTCCTGGATGGTCTCTTTGCGAGCCGCGTCGATGAAGCCACACGTGTTGACCACGACAACTTCGGCGGAGGAGACCTCGTCCGAGACCTCGTGACCCGACGATGCCAGCAGGCCCCCGAGGCTTTCGGAGTCGACCGAGTTCTTCGGGCAGCCGAGCGTTACTACCGCGACGCGCGACATTAGTGGTTCGTTCTCGCCCAGCTAGTGATCAGAGCGTGTCGATGTCGTCGGGAAGTTGGATCGTGATGGGGTTCTCGTCGCCGGGGACGCCGAGGTTGCGTCCGTTCACGATGAGCTCGACGCTCGAGGGCAGGCCCAGCACCACAGTCATCTTGTCGGTCGCCTTGAAGCTGCGGCTCTGTCCCATGGGAATCGTTCCCGAGAAAACGCTGGCGCCGTCGGAGGTGACATCGATCCAGCACTCACCGCGGACGGTGTCGATCTCGAGGTTGACGCCGTCAACGGAGGCCAGGGTCTCCGTCGGAGTCGGCTTGGGCGAGGAACGCGGCGTCGGTTGCGGCTGCGCCTCGGTCCCGCCGCCCTGATCGCCCTGGTTGTCGTTGCGGCTCACTCCCGCAGGCTCGTCCGTCGGCGGCTCTCCCTGCAGCATTCCCAACACTCCCAAGAACAGCAGGGCGCTCGCCGCCAGCACTGCAGCCACGCTCCAGTTCCCCGAGGGCTTGCGCTGCTTGGGGGCTTTCCTGACTCGGTTCTCCATCGCGGCGATCGAGGAGGTGTCCGCCTTGAGGCTGCCTTGACTGCGTTCCAGCTCCTCGGTCAGAGGAACGGAATCAACCTCCAGGAAGCGCGCGTAGGAGCGCAGGAACCCCCGCACGTATGCGGGCGCGAGGAAATCGAAGTCGTCCGACTCCATCCGCATGAGGTAGTCCGAGCGGATCTTGGTTTCTTCTGCCGCCCGCTCGATGCTCACCCGGCGTTGTCGCCGGGCGGATCGCAGACGGGCGCCGATCGAGGTTTGTTCCGTAACCGCGCCTGCCTTGCCTCGTGTGGATCGCTGCTTTACGGGTCGCCCATCGCGTGACGGGCGCTCATTATAGGGGGCCTCTTCAATGTGCGCGTGGCGCCATGGCCGGAATGGGAATTCTTAGGTGTTGAGCTCGTCGGGAACCATGAGGACATCGCGCGGCTTGGAGCCCTGCGACGGGCCCACCACGCCGCGCTGCTCCAGGAGGTCCATGAGCCGCCCCGCGCGCGCGAAACCGACTTTGAGCTTGCGCTGCAGCATGGAGGTCGAGCCGAGTTGTGAGCGCACGACCAGCTCGAGTGCCTCGTCGAGGAGATCGTCGTCCGAGCCTCCGAGCGACTCAGACATCATCGTGCTGCTCTCTTGTTCGGTGATCGCCTCATCGTAGCGAGGGTCCGCCTGCCGCCGTACGTGTCCCACCACTGCGGCGACCTCTTTCTCCGTCACCCACGAACCTTGAATGCGCGCCGCCTTGGACGCGTTCGCGTGCAGGAACAACATGTCGCCGCGCCCGATGAGTTTGTCGGCGCCGCCCTGGTCGAGGATCACGCGCGAGTCTTGCTGCGACGCAACACTGAAGGCGAGCCGCGACGGGATGTTGGCCTTGATGAGTCCCGTCACTACGTTCACCGATGGACGTTGCGTCGCGACGATGAGGTGGATTCCAACCGCCCTGGCCATCTGCGCGATGCGGCAGATCGCGGCCTCGACATCGCGCGGCGCGACCATCATGAGGTCTGAGAGCTCATCGATGATCACCACGATGTAGGAGAAGCGCGTGGGCTCCGGCTCCTCCTCTGAGCGCCGGGGGACGGACCCCGAAGCAATCGCGGCGTTGTAGAGCTCGAGATTGCGCATGCCGTAGTGGGCCAAGGCTTCGTAGCGCATCTCCATCTCCCGCACGACCCAGTTGAGGGCCGAAGCGGCTTTCTTGGGAACGGTGACGACCGGGGTGAGCAGGTGTGGCACACCTGCGAAGTGAGTCAGCTCGACACGCTTGGGGTCGATCAGCATCAGCCGTACCTCGTCGGGCGTGGTCCGCAGCAGCAACGAGGTGATGATCGAGTTGATGCAGGAGGACTTGCCAGAGTTGGTGGCGCCCGCGATCAGCAGGTGCGGCATGTCGGAAAGATTCTCGAGTATCGGTTTGCCCGAGACATCAGAGCCCAGCGGGACCACCAGGGGATGAGAGCCGGCGCGCGCCTCCGGCGACGAGAGGATGTCTCCCAGGGTCACCACCTGCCGGCTGTGGTTGGGCACTTCGATCCCGATCGCGCTGCGGCCGGGGATCGGAGCCAGAAAGCGCAATTCGCCGGAGGCGAGCGCGTACTTGATCTCGTTCGCCAGCGACAGGACGCTGCTCACCTTGACTCCGGGACCGAGCTCGACCTCGAAGCGGGTCACGGTCGGGCCCGCGGTATGCCCCATCACCGACGCGTCTACTTTGAACTCTTCGAACGTCGCCTCGAGGACTCTGGTCATCTGGTCGACCGAACGTTGCGACACGCGCTGGGGGGCGGCGGTCTCGAGCAGGCTAAGCGGAGGAAGGTGGTAGCCGCGCCCGGCACCGCCCGTGGCCGCCGCTTGGGGTGCGGCCTCACCCCGACCGCCGTCGTCCGTAGATAGAGGGCCGGCTTCGTTTTCCTCCGGCTGCTGGTCGCCTTGAAACGGCAGCGCCGTTTGTTCGGCCACGAGGTCGTCCTGCTCTGGTGCGGTGGCGGGGTGCTCGACGTTTTCCTCCGTGCTTTCCCCTGGGGTCCCGGGATGGGCGCCCGATACCAGCGCGCGGCAGAAGGCCGCGGTGGCAGAGGCCGCCTGCCGAGCCCAGCCCACCAGGCGCGACGCGGGAGTGCGGGTAACGACCATCACGCCGACCAGCCCCAAGATAATCACGATCGCCGCAGCCACCCACTCGCCGGCGAAGTGGGACAGCGGCTTGGCAACCAGAGCCCCCACGATGCCGCCGGCGCGCTGCAGCTTCTCCAGTGCGACAGTCACCGGCTTGTTCCCCCGGGCGAGGTGCACCATTCCGGCCAGGGCCACCGAGCACATCACCAGGCCGGCCGCGATTCGTCCCGCGTGGGGCCGAAGGCGCGGCACTATCACGAGGACGCCGAGCGCCGTGAGCATCACGGGGGCGAAGAGGACGAGGCGCCCGCCGGCGAGAGAGAGCCCGTGGCGAAGAGCGGAGCCGGCGGGCCCTCCACCAGCGGCATAAGTGGCGACGCCCGCAAGGGCGCCCACGAGAATCAGCAGGACACCCCAGATCTCCGCCGGGGCGGCGAGAGCGGTGAGTGCCGTCCAGCGGACGGCGCGCCCGGTCCACAGCACCGCGCTCACGACGGCCCTCACCACGGTGCGCACCCGATGCTGACGGGCGCGCGTGGCCGGGCGCCGGCGTACGGAGCTCGGGCGGGGCCGTGCCCGAGCTCCGCCGGCGCGGGGTGGGTTTGCAGCGGAGGAAGAACGGGGTCGGCGGGACGATGCGCGGCCCCCCTTGGGGGCGGGCCGCTTGCGGGTCCGTGTTGCCAACTCGCTCCTTCCGGTGAGGGATGTTGTATCACTCTAGCAACTTCAGCAACAGTATTTATCACAAAAAACATTCCGGGGGCCCCGGGGCCCGCCCGGGCCCCGATTGGGCCCGTCGGAGCGGGGCCGCCGCCGCGTGGGCTGAAGTGCGACGGTCTACCGGCAACCACCCAAATCGGTGGCTGACGGGCGACGGTCTACTCCCAGCCCCGAGCTGTTAAGGCCGAGGCCGGACCGGCCCGGCTTCCTAGATCTCGGTGATCAGCGGCAGGATCATGGGCCGGCGGCGGGTGCGAGTCCACACGAACTCGCCCAGCGAGCGCCGGCACGCCTTCTTGATCGCGCTCCAGTCGGTCACCTTGTCCGCCTCGAGGCTCTCGAGCGCCGCGTAGACCCCGTCGGCGGCCTCATCCAAGAAATCCCTCGAGTTGTCCATGAAAACGAAGCCTCGGCTTATGAGATCGGGCCCGGCCAGGATCTCGCCTGTCTGCGAGTCGATCGTTAGAACGCACACGAGGATGCCGTCCTCGGCGAGGTGGCGCCGGTCGCGCAGCACGACCGGCCCGACATCTCCGACGCCCAGCCCGTCCACCAGGACCATGCCCGCTCGCACCCTGTCGCCCCTCCGGACCCTCCCCGAATCGAGCACCAGAACGTCTCCGTCCTCCACGATCGTGATGTCCTTCGCCGCCACACCGGATTCCCGCGCGATGCGGGCATGGGTGGAGAGATGCCGGTACTCGCCGTGGACGGGGCAGAAGTGGCGAGGAGAGACCAGCGTGATCAGCTCGGCGAGCTCGTCTGCCGAGGCATGGCCGGAGACGTGGACTGCGCTCGACTCCGCGGTGTGGACCTCGGCCCCCGATCGGTACAGCTCGTTGATTACACGATGGACTGCGGACTCGTTACCGGGAATGGCGCTGGCCGAGAGCACGACGACATCCGTAGGCTCCACGCGAACCAGCTTGTGCTCGCGCGCCGCAATGAGCGACAGAGCCGACAGTGGCTCGCCCTGGGAGCCGGTACAGATCACGACCGTCTTCTCGGGGGCGTGACTCTCCAGCTGCTCGATCCCGATGACCGTGGCGTCGTCGACATCCAGATGTCCGAGGTCGCGACCTACCTCGGCGTTGGCGATCATCGAGCGCCCCACGAACGCGACCCGGCGCCCGGTTGCCTCGGCCGCCTCGCACACCTGCTGGATGCGATGGAGGTTCGAGGCGAAGCAGGCGACGATGATGCGGCGGGGGGCGGCGGTGAAAACGGCGTTCAGCCTTTCCCTCACCACCGACTCGGACTGGGTGCGGCCGGGGGTCATCGCGTTGGTGGAGTCGGACAGCATCAAGTCGACGCCCTGCTCGCCGGTCCGCTGAAAGCCCTCGATATCGGTCTTGCGGCCGTCGATGGGAGCGTCGTCGAGCTTGTAGTCGCCGGTATAGAGGATCCTGCCGCCCGGCGCTTCGATCACGAGAGCCACAGAGTCCGGGATCGAGTGGGAAACGGCCAGAAAGCTGCACCGAAACGGGCCCAGCTCGAGACGGTCGGAGTCCGATATCTGCCTGAGGTCGGCAGCGACGCCGAACTCGTCCAGGCGCCGCCGGGCGATTCCCAGCGTGAGCGGAGTGCCGTAGACGGGGACGTCCACCGCGCGCAGGAACCACGACAACGCCCCCACGTGATCCTCGTGGCCGTGCGTCAACACCACCCCCTCGCACGAATCCCTCCGCTCGGAGACATAGGAAAAATCGGGGAGCACGAGATCGACGCCGAGCATCTCCTCGGTGGGAAAAGACAGGCCGCATTCGACGACCAGGAGCCGCCCGGAGGACTCGAGCGCCATCATGTTGCGCCCGACCTCGCCCAGCCCCCCGAGGAACACAATGCGCGTCGAGCTCTCCTTCGAGGAGCTCAAAGCAGCGACGCGGCCGTGAGCGCGGTGCGGATAGCTTCCTCCTCCTCCGGAGTCGCCTTGACCAACGGGAGCCTCGGCTCGCCGACCTCAAAGCCCAGCATCGCCAGGGCCGCTTTGACGGGTATCGGGCTGGTCGTGATCGTCATGAGCACAGACATCAGCGGCATCAGCTCGAGGTAGATAGAGCGCGCAGAGGCGATGTCGCCCCGGTTCCAGGCATCGAAGATGGCCCTGAGGCGGTCCCCTACGAGGTGGGCGCACACCGAGATGGTGCCCACGGCGCCCGCGGCGAGGTGGGGCAGCAGCAGAGGGTCGTCGCCCGAGTAGATCTCGAAGTCGTGGTGGCCGTGAGTGTCGAGCTCCGCTCTCAGCCGTGCTGTCTCGGAGGGATCGCCGACGGCGTCCTTGACTGCCACGATGCGCCCGTGGGCGGCAAGCTCCACCAGCGTCGCTCGCTCGATGCGGCGTGAGGTGCGCCCGGGGATGTCGTAGCAGATCAGGGGCACCTCGGAGGCCTCTGCGACGGCGAGGAAGTGGGCAGTGAGCGCGTTCTGGGGGGGCTTGGAATAGTAGGGAGTCACGATCAGGCAGGCGTCCACTCCGATCGCCACCGCCGCCTTCGTGAGCGCAATGGACTCGGCCGTGTCGTAGGTCCCGGTGCCGGCGACGACTGTGGCGGAGTCCCCCACCTCTTCGCAGACGTTCTCGAACAGCGTCAGCTTCTCCTTGACGGCCAGCGTCGGGGACTCACCCGTGGTGCCGCACACGACCAGACCTTGGGACGAGTGCTCGACCAGATGGGAGGCGAGAGCGCGTGCCGCCTTGACGTCGAGCGATCCGTCCGCTGCAAACGGGGTCACCATCGCGGTGAGTACCTCGCCGAAGCGGGCTTGCGTCATGGCTGAAACCTCCTGTCGTGTTCGTTGAAATCGCAGGTGTCGACCTTCACACGGTACCCCTCTTAAGGCAGGATCTCCGTTTCGAGCCGCACTCCCTGAGCCCGCTCGGGGTTCTCTCCGGCGTAGACCTGGACGGAGCTCGCGCTGAGGCCCGGGCTTCGCGGTACCCGGATGTCGAACTCCAGCGAGATCTTCTCGCCGGCATCCAGCACCGCTGCCGACCCCTCCCCGGCGAAGCGAAACACCACTCCGTCAAGCGATATGCCGCCCGGCTCGGGGCGTACGTCTTCGATGGAGGGGCTCTTCTTGCGGGCGCCCGAGGCGACCAGCGACTGTGACACCGTCCCGCCGGCCGAGCCGACCAGGGAGAAGCTCACCAGCAGGCTGTCGATGGCCTCGGGGCCGGGGTTCGTGACTTCCAGAATGGCGGTCTCGACGGCAGCGGACCGAGCCTGGCTGGGGAAGGAGACCTGAAGCTGAGGCTGCCCCGGTCCGGCGGGCTGTCCCGCGCAGACCGCACCTAGTAGCAGCGCGGTCGCCAAGGGGATGCCGAGCCGGGCCCATCTCGCCGAGTGGTCGTTAAATGTCGCTATACAGCTTCTGACGACCACTCGACCAGAAGTCAGGTGCCGAGGTCCAAGAGGTGCTCGAGCCCCACCGTCAGCGGGGCCGGCAGGTCCCCCACCCTCCTGATCGCCAGCACGACACCGGGCATGAACGAGGAGCGATCGATGGAGTCGTGGCGGATCGTGAGGGTCTGGCCGCGGCCCCCGAGGACAACCTCCTGATGAGCGACCGAGCCCGGAAGCCGCAACGAGTGTATGCGGACTCCCCCGGCGTCGGTGCCGCGGCTGGGGGCTGCATTCTCTTCCTGTGAAGAGTCGGCCGGGGACCGGGCTTCGTTGATGAGGGCCGCGGTCCTCAGCGCGGTACCCGAAGGCGCATCGAGCTTTTTCTCGTGGTGGCGCTCGACGATCTCGACGACCTCGAAGTGGGGGGCCGCGGCGGCGGCGAAACGCATCATCAGGACCGCCCCTACGGCGAAGTTAGGGGCGACCAGGACCTTGCCGCCCGACCCAGCCGCAGCCGCTTCAATCTCGGTCAGGTCGGCCGGGGACAACCCCGTGGCCCCCACCACCACGTCGAGCCCCCGCTGCAGCGACTGCAAGACGTTCTCCTTGACGGTCTCGGGAGTGGAAAACTCGACCGCGACTGCCGCCTCAGACAGTGAGTCCAACGAGTCGCGCCGGCCCACCCTCGCAATCAGCTCGAGGTCGTCCTCCGCCTCCACCGCTCGGCACACCTCGGCCCCCATGCGCCCGTAAGCGCCGATCACGCCCACCCGCAACACCGGGGGCATCACGCTGCGTAGGAGCCGAAAGCGTCCTCGTCGAAGGGGCCGACCACCGTGATGCGCGGAGAGCCGGCGCCCAGGATCTCTTCGGCTACGCGTTTGAGGTCTTCGATCTCGAGAGCCTCGAAGCGGGCGATGAGCTCGTCCAGGGACATGATCTCACCGAGCCCGAGCTGCTGTCGCCCGAGCCGGTTCATGCGGCTGCCCGGGTCCTCCGACGACAACACCAGGGCGCCGCGCAGATGACCCTTGGCGCGCTCCAACTCTTGGGGCGTAATGCCGTTCGCTGCCGCCGAGGCCAGCTCGGTTGTGATGATGTCCATCACCGTGTGGGCGTTCTGTGGAGTGGTGCCGGCGTAGACCGCGAAGGTGCCCGTGTCGGCGAACATCGAGCTGTAGGAGTAGACCGCATAGGCGAGTCCCCTCTTCTCACGCACCTCTTGAAACAGCCGAGAGGACATCCCGCCTCCCAAGACGGTATCGAGCGCCGCCAGCACATAGCGATCGTCGTGGCTCCGGTGCAGGCCCTGGGTCCCCATGACGATGTGGGCCTGCTCGGTGGGACGCCGGTGAACGTTGACGCCCTTGGTCGGCCGCGGCGCGATGCCGGCCCGAAGCGTCTTGCGACCCTCAGCGCCGTTAGAGAAGCGCTCGGTCACAAGCTCGACGAGCTTGTCGTGATCAAGATTTCCGGCCGCCGCCACGACGAGGTTGGGGGCCGAGTAGCGCTCGCGCCAGTACCCTTCGAGCTGGTCGCGGGAGACTGCCCCGACGGTCTCGTTAAAGCCGAGCACGGGACGGCCGAGTGGATGCCCGTCCCACATCGCCCTGTAGAAGAGGTCGTGGACGAGCTCGTCCGGGGCATCTTCGTGCATTGCGATCTCTTCGAGGATGACGTTGCGTTCGGACTCGAGCTCTTGGGAGTCGAGTGAGGAGCTGATCACCATGTCCGACAGGACGTCGAAGGCCATGCGCAGGTCGTCGTCGAGCACACGGGCGTAATAGCACGTGTACTCCTTGCCCGTGAACGCGTTGACGTCGCCTCCGACCGCGTCGAAGGCGTCGGCGATGTCCTTGGCTGATCGAGAAGGCGTGCCCTTGAACAACAGATGCTCGAGGAAATGGGAGGTTCCGGCGATCTCTTCGGCCTCGTCGCGCGAGCCCACGTCGAACCACAGCCCGATGGAAACGCTTCTGACCTCAGCCATCGCCTCGGTCACGATAGTGGCGCCCGACGGGAGGATCGTGCGTTGAAACCTAGGACCCCCTACTGACATCAGAGGTCTGCGCGCGGCGCCCGCTCACGCCGCGGCCCACGACCGCCGCGGTCTCTGTCGCGCCCTCGCTCGCCGCGGTCCCGCTCGCGTCCACGGTCGTTGCGGTCACGGTCGTTGCGGTCACGGCTGTCGCGACGCGGCCCCCTGCTGCCGCCGGACCCAGATGCTGCTGCGGCGCGTGCCTCCTCGAGCGTCTTGCCCTGAGCCACCTGGCGCTCGAGCCACGCCACCGGGGTCAGCGAGACCTTTCCCGCGGAGTCGATGTCGGTAACCTCGACCTCGATCTCGTCGCCCGCATTGACCGCGTCCTCGACGCGTTCGATACGGCCCTCGCCCAGCTTGGAGATGTGTGCGAGGCCGTCCCTGCCCGGCGAGATGTTCACAAAGGCGCCGAAGGCCGTCGTCTTGACCACAGTTCCCACCACGCGCTCACCTATCTCGGGCATGTGCGGGTTGATCATCTCGTCGATGAAATCACGCGCCTTCTCGGCGGAGGTTTGATCGGTCGAGCCAATGCGGATCGTGCCGTCGTCGTCGATGTCGATCTCGACGCCGGTCTGAGCCGTGATCATGTTGATGTTCTTGCCCTTGGGGCCGATCACCTCGCCGATCTTGTCCACCGGAACCGTCATCGTCACCACACGCGGCGCCGAAGGAGCGAGCTCGGAACGAGGTGCCGAAAGTGCCTCGTTCATACGAGAGATGATGTGTAGGCGCGCCGTCTGGGCTGCTCGGAGCGCGTCCCCGAGCACGTGCGCAGGGATGCCCGAAATCTTGGTGTCGAGCTGCATCGCAGTGACCATGTCCTCAGTCCCCGCAACCTTGAAGTCCATGTCCCCAAAGGCGTCCTCGTCCCCGAGGATGTCGGTGAGAGGAACGTAGCGGTCGCCTTCTGCGATCAGGCCCATGGCGACACCCCCGACGTGCTTGCCTCCCCGCAGCGGTACTCCGGCGTCCATCAACGAGAGCGATGAACCGCACACCGACGCCATCGAGGTGGACCCGTTCGACGACATGATCTCGGATACGACCCTCAACGCGTAGGGGAAGTCCGCGCGGCTCGGTATGGCAGGCAGCAAGGCCTTCTCGGCAAGTGCGCCGTGACCGATCTCGCGCCGCTTGGGACCTCGCATGAAGCCGGCCTCGCCGGTGGAGTAGGGAGGGAAGTTGTAGTTATGCATGTAGCGTTTGGTTTCCTGAGGAGAGAGGTCGTCGACCATCTGCTCCATCCGCTGCATTCCCAATGTGGTGAGCGAGAGCGCCTGAGTCTCACCTCGGGTGAACAATCCAGAGCCATGGACCCGGGGAATGATCCCGACCTGGCTCCAGATGGGTCTCACCTCGTCCGAGCGCCTGCCGTCGAGCCGGACGTTCTCGTCCAGGATTCGGGCTCTCACGGTCTTCTTCGTGAGCGAGCGCAGCGCCGCCCGCACCTCGCCGCCGTCTTCCCCCTCATCGCTCGAGAGTCGCTGCATCACATCGGCTTCGATGGCCGCGAGCCGGGCGCGACGCTCCGGCTTGGAGGTGATCCTCACCGCATCGGAGACTGCGTCGTGGGCGTCCGCCTCGACCCGGGAATAGACCTCGTCTGAGTAGTCCGAGAACAAGGGATAGTCGGGAGAGTCCCCCGTAATCGTTCCCTTGCGCTTTCCTACGAGTTCGGCGAGCTCGAGCTGCAGCGCGATGGCCTCTGCGATGGGCGCCTTGGACGCCTCGATGCCCTCGGCGAGCAGCTCCTCGTCGGGCCGGCGAGCGCCGTCGGCCACGAGGCCGAACAGGTTCTCCGACCCTCCGGCCTCGATCATCATGATGTCGACCTCGCCGGATTCCCCCACACGGCCGGCGACCACGAGCTCGATGGTGGCGTCCTGCTGGTCCTCATGGGACGGGTTGATCTCCCAATCACCGTCGATGTGGGACATCCGCACCGCCCCGATGGGACCCTGGAAGGGGATGTCGGAGACGACCAGCGCCGCCGATGCGGCATTGATCGACAGGATGTCGGAAGGGTTCTCGTCGTCGACTGCCAACACCGTGATCACGCTGTGGACCTCGTGCCGGAAGCCCGAGGGAAAGGCCGGGCGTAGTGGCCGGTCGATGAGCCGGGCATTGAGGATCGCCTTCTCGCCCGCCCTACCTTCACGTCGGAAGAAGCCGCCGGGGATCTTGCCGGCCGCGTACATGCGTTCTTCGACGTCGATGGTCAGGGGAAAGAAGTCGCCTTCGCCGCGCGGGTTGTCTGCGGTCGCAGTCGCCAGCAGGGTGGTCTCGCCCATTGAGGCCAGCACCGCGCCGTTGGCCTGTCCCGCCAAGCGGCCGGATTCGAGCCGGATTACCTCGTCGCCGATCTTGCGCTCGACGGACTTGGGCTCGGGAACCATTGTTGTCATTGTTTGTTCCTCCTTGGAATCTACTTCGGATCTACTTCGGATTTACTCGGATGTACTTCGATTACGTGCGCGCGCATCGAAGCGCGCGCTTCCTTCCAAGAAGGGGCTCTAAGAGAGGCCAGTTGTCAGTTGTAAGACCATCGCCTAGATCATTTCTTGAGCGATGAGCCTGCAACTGATAACCGACCCGTGCAGGGTCCCTTCTAAAAAGCAGTTTGGTGGCCGGCGGCTCCTTTCTCTGCCCGCCGCAGCTTCCGCCCTAGCGCCTGAGCCCGAGCTTGGCGATCAGAGCGCGGTAGCGCTCGATGTCCTCGCGCCGCAGGTAGCCGAGAAGCCGGCGGCGACGGCCCACCATGCGAAGCAGGCCGCGCCGAGAGTGGTGGTCCTTCGGATGGGTTCGCAGATGCTCGGTCAGCTCGGAGATGCGCTGGCTCAACAAGGCCACCTGGACCTCGGGAGAGCCCGAGTCTCCGTCGCTGCGGGCGTTGTCTGTGATGATCTCTTGCTTGGCTTCCTTGGTCAACGGCACCAAGGCATCCTAGCAGCCCACCGCCCCGGCGCCCTGCAGGCGGGCCGGCCCGCGAGCGGGCCGAGGTTTGGTACGAATCGCGGGGCTATGGGCACGTTTTGTCCCAAAGCTGGACACCCAAGAGCTCAGCGGGTCAGGGAGCGCGTGGCCTCGACGTCCCTGGCCATCTGCTCAACCAGGGCCGCGGTCGAGTCGAAGCTCAGCTCGTCCCGCAGCCGGGCATGGAGCTCGATCCGCAGCCTTCGCCCGTAGAGGTCGCCGGAGAAATCGAGCAAGAAGGCCTCGATCCTGATAGGAGGTCGAGCGTCGTCTGCGACGAAGGTCGGGTTGACGCCGATCGACAGCGCCGCCGGGTACACATCGCCGTCGACCAGTGCCCGGCCCGCGTAAATCCCCTTCTGGGGCCTCACCAGGGCCTCATCGACCTCCAGGTTTGCGGTCGGATAGCCGAGCAGCGCTCCCCTTCCGTCCCCGTGCACGACGGTGCCGTCGAAGTCGAAGGGCCGAGCGAGAAGCAGGCGGGCGCGGTCGACGTCCCCGTCAACAAGGGCGGCTCGAATGCGGGTGGAGGACACCACCAAATCGTCCTCGGGCCGTTCCAGCTTCACCGCGCGGGCCTCGAAGCCGAGCTCGGCCCCCAGCCGAGCCAGCGTGTCGATATTCCCCGCGGCCCGCCGGCCGAAGCGCCAGTTCTGGCCCACCATCACGAGCTTCGCTCCCAGGCCTTCAGCGAGCACGTCGGAGGCGAAGCGCTCCGGCGGCCACGACGCCAAGTCCTCGTCAAAGGCCAGGACCGCCACTTGGTCCAGACCTTGCTCCCCCAGCAGCTCCAGCTTTCTCTCGAAGCTCGTGATCAGAGGCGGGGCCTGATGCGGTCGCAGAGTGCTCGCAGGGTGCCGGTCCCAGGTCAGAGCGAGGGGCGCCAGCCCGAGGCTGCGGGCCTGGCCGACGGTGGCGCCCAGCAGGGCGCGGTGGCCCAAGTGGACTCCGTCAAACGTTCCCACAGCGACCGCGGCCCCCTGCGGGGGCCGCTTCAAAGCGGCGAGATCCGCTCGCCCAGTCACGACGGCATCACACGCTCGGCCACCCAGCGACTCGACTCCCTCCGGTAGACGCCCAGGAGCACGCCGCCGTGCACCAGGGCCACGCGTTCAAGCGGTCCGCTGGAGGATCGCGTGGATGGAGTGAGCGATCCGCTGGAGGATCGCGTGGATGGAGTGAGCGATCCGCTGGAGGATCGCGTGGATGGAGTGAGCGATCCGCTGGAGGATCGCGTGGATGGAGTGA
>Ga0136633_1000144_pt1 | contig 51986 bp, 40 predicted proteins | sample AntDrymeUQ832206_2_FD_105494 | JGI IMG/M metagenome (GOLD analysis project Ga0136633, IMG submission 105494) | Polar desert sand microbial communities from Dry Valleys, Antarctica - metaG UQ83 (22.06) | ecosystem: Environmental > Terrestrial > Soil > Desert | place: Antarctica: Dry Valley... | reverse complement strand
TCGGGAATTCGTCCGAGCCGCCCATCGTCACCCTCGCCCGACTTGGCCTGCGTCTCAAGCCCTCCGTCGTGTTCAGCCTCGTCGTACCCCATCTTCGCAGGAAATACACTTCACTCCCTCCCCGGAGCTCGCGACGATCCCCTGAGCGAGCGGTTTCGGCGGCATACTGGAGCGATGGGGTCGCGGGCGGCGTGGGGGAGCCGACGGCCGGCGGGCACTGCGTTACTGGAGCGGCATGCGGAGCTCGAGCCGACGCTCGAGAGCCCGAGGGAAGCGCGTCGGCTCCTGCGCCAGTTCCTCGAGGAGATCGGCCGGCCCGACTGGCTCGATGCCGGCCAGCTGGCCATAAGCGAGATCGTCACCAACGGGTCCCTCCACGGTCACACCTCCATGGAGCTCCGGCTCGTCGCCTATCAGGATCGGGCCTATGTGGAGGTGCGCGACACCAACAGCGCGTTGCCGGTTCAGCGCGAGTACGACAGCGAGGCGACGACCGGTCGGGGGATGGCCCTCGTCTCTGCGGTGACCGCCGAGTGCGGCGTGTCGAGCCTCGGCGCCGACGGCAAGGTGGTGTGGTTCTGCCTCAACGGGCCATCGGGAGGCTCCGGGCTGGAAACTGCCACCGCCTGGGGCGTTGACGAGCCGGCGGAGCCGCTCTTCGACCTGCCACAGCACGGTACCGAGGTCCTCCTGGCCGCGATGCCGGCCACATTGTGGCTCTCGGCCCGTCAGCACCACGACGCCATCCTGCGGGAGCTCGTGCTGCACCAGGCGCAGCACGCCGAGCTGGATGTCGACCTCACGGCGGCAGACACCGCCCGCACGACGATCTCGAACGCCCTGATGAGCGCGATCGACGTGGCGCATGTCGCGGGTCTGACCCGTCCCGCCCTTCCGGATGGGCATCCCAGCCCCCTGCCATGGGTGCCCGAGCATCTTGATCTCGGCATCACGGTCCAGTCCGATGCGGCGAGTCAGTTCGCTGCGCTCCAGGACGTGCTCGACGTGGCCGAGCGTCTCGCCGTCTCAGGCGATCTCCTGTGCCGGCCGGCGCTTCCCGAGATCATCGCGGTGCGCGACTGGGTTTGCGAGCAAATCATCGCCCAGCTGTCGGGCATCCCGCCCTCCCCGTGGCCAGGGACGGCGCAGGAACGGTTCGAGATCGCCATCCACGACCGTGCCGAGCAGCCCGCACCGTGGGACAGCGACGAGGTCATGAACTCCGACCTGGGAGTCATCGCCGCCGACGAGGCCAACCGCATCCTTGCCATCAGCCGTCCGCTCGCCGATCTGCTCGGGTGGAATCCCCGGGAGCTGACGGGTCGGCGAGTGGTCACGGTGATCCCACCGTCATTGCGTGAGGCTCATGTCGCCGGCTTCAGCCGGCATCTCACCACTGGTGAAGGCCACGTCCTCGGCGTGCCGCTGCTCTTGCCCGTGCTGTGCAAGGACGGCTCGGAAGTGCAGTGCCGCTTTCTCGTGGAGCTCTCGGTCGCTACTCCGGGCCGCTCGATCTACCTTGCGTGGATCAGCCCTGCGTCCGAGCCCGACGAGTCGAAGGGAAGCGCATGACATCCGTTGATCTCATGAACGTCGACGAGCCGGCGCGCATGGCTGCGGTTCGACGCTTCGGAGATACGGCGGAGCGCTGACCCGAGTCGTGGTTGCCGGGGCCGCCGGACCGAGCTCTCTCAGCTCGTCCCCGAGCTGCATCTCCCCGTAGCCGACGACCAGCGCCCCGACGCCGAGGCAGCCGTCGGACTCCTGCAGCAACGTCCGTAGGACGCTCAGGTCTGCTTCGATACCGCCGGGTTGCGGTCTGGTGACCATGACACAGCGATCGATCCTCGTCGTGACGTCCAGCACGGCGGAGCCGATCGCGATGCGCCGGCCGACCAACTGCTCCACCTCGGGGCCTTCGACGAGGACGTTCGGCCGGAATCGGCGCACCGGCCAGGAGCTTCGGTTCGCGCCGCCCGGTCAGCGGACGGCCGCTGGTGACATCGACGACCGCCAATTGTCGATCCCACTCGAGCCCGACGCCCGTCACGGTCGATCCGGGCACGGACTCGCCCTGCGCCGACTTGACGGGATACCGCCAGATCTGGCGAACCCGATGCCACGATCCGTCAGCCAAGGTTCTCGACATCCTGGGGCGTGCAGCCGATGCTCGGGGGAGCGTTGACGGGGTTGCAGCGGGCGGGTTTGCCGGGGGCGGGAACGACATATCCCGACGGCGCAGGGACGGGGTAGTCGGTGCTCACCAACTGCGCGCCCGAGGCGAGCGCCGCCATGGCCCGTGAGCGGTCGTTGGCGCGAGCCTCGACGCCGCTGTCGTCGGCCCGGGTCCGCACGATGTACCCGGCGCCGATCAGCTCGGCGATGCGGGCACCGCCGAGACGGGCGTCGGGCACGCTGGCGATCGCCGCCAAAGGGCTCGACGGGTCGGCGTACACGAACATGGCCCGGCCCTGCAGCGACGTCTCGCTCACCGTGTAGCTCAGCCTGGTGATCACGTCGTCGGTGTACACGAAGACGACCTTGTTCCGGGTCGACCCGAGCAGCGGCCAGCCCCCCTCCTGGACGGCCTGGCGCAACGTCGGCCAGCTTCCCTGCACGTCGTCGGGCGTGAGGAGCTGCCCGGGACCGAAGACGCGGCGAATCTCGGCGTCGACGGCCAGGCCGTCCACCAGCGCGCCGAACTCGTGCTTGGGCTCGAGCAGCACGAACAGGGGAAGGTGACCGCGATGGCCGGCCGACCAGTCGCGGATCTCGCTGAGGCACTGCACCAGCGTCGGGCAGGTCGTCCCCTCGTCGCCCCGGAGGTGGTACACGGCGAGACCGCCGCCGGGGGAGGCATGCACGTCGAGCTCGACCTGACGGACGGACTGGCGCTCGAGCTGGACGGCCAGGGGCGCCTGGGTGATGTCACGCTCAGGCGTGAGGGTCGTCCCCGCCGGCGGGGCCACGTGATAGCTGTTGTGCGTGCCGATCACCTGGATCTGGTTCAGCCGCAGGGTGCCGTCGAGGCGGTAGGTGGGCGCCGCTTCGTCACGCCCGCCATCGCCGCCGCAGGCGGCGAGCACCGCCAGCACGAGCGCGACGCCGGCCCGCTTCACGGAGCCAGCGTACGCGGATCAGGCGTCGGTGCGGACCTCCCCGCCGTCCTGACCCCACCGGGTGTGGAAGCTCCCCTCCCGGTCGGTGCGCCGGTAGGTGTGGGCCCCGAAGTAGTCGCGCAGCCCTTGGACGAGGTTGGCGGGGCCGCGCTCGCGGCGATAGCCGTCGTACCAGGCCAGGGCCGAGGAGAACGCAGGGACGGGAATCCCCCGCTCGGCGGCGACGCTCACCACCCGTCGCCACGAGTCCTGCGCATCGGCGACCGCGTCGCGGAAGTAGTCGACGAACAGGAGATTGGGCGTCTGCGGGTCGGCTTCGTAGGCCTCCCGGATCCGGTCGAGGAACTTGGCGCGGATGATGCAGCCGCCCCGCCAGATCGTGGCCATGCTCCCGAGGTCGACGTTCCAGCCCTCGTTCTCCGAGGCCGCCGTCATCTGCGCGAACCCCTGGGCGTAGGCGACGACCTTGGAGGCGTATAGCGCGCGCTGGACGTCGTCCACGAACGCGCGGTCCAACGGCCCAGCCTCGCCCGGTTGCGGACCGGCGAGCAGACCGGACGCCTGGGCCCGCTCGGCGCGACGGGCGGAGAGGGTGCGGGCGAACACCGCCTCGGTGATGGTGGTGAGCGGGATGCCGAGCTCCAGCGCGTCCTGGGCGGTCCACCTCCCGGTGCCCTTCTGCTCGGCCTCGTCCACGATGAGGTCGACCAGCGGCCGGCCGGTGGCCTCGTCGGTCTTGCCGAGCACGATGCCGGTGATCTCGATCAGGAAGGAATCGAGGTCGCCCTGGTTCCAACCCTGGAACACCGAGGCCACCTCGGGGACCTCGAGGCCGACGCCGTGGCGCAGGAGGTCGTACGCCTCGGCGATCAATTGGATGTCCGCGTACTCGATGCCGTTGTGGACCATCTTCACGTAGTGGCCGGCGCCGTCCGGCCCGACGTAGGTGCAGCAGGGCGTGCCGTCGACCTGCGCGGCGATTGTGGTGAAGACGTGCTCGACGTCCGCGTAGGCGTGGCGGTCGCCGCCCGGCATGATGCTCGGCCCTTCGAGGGCGCCCTCCTCCCCGCCGGACACGCCGACGCCGAGGAAGCGCAGCCCCTGGTCGGCGAGGGCCTTCGTCCGCCGCTGGGTGTCGCGGAAGTTCGAGTTGCCGCCATCGACGATGGTGTCGCCGGCGTCGAGGAGGGGGACGAGCTCGTCGATGACCGCGTCAACCGGTGCGCCGGCCTTCACCATGGTCATGATCGTGCGAGGGCGTTCGAGGGCGGCGACGAACTCCTCGACCGATCCGGTGCCGGTGATCGGGCCCTCGCCGCCGTGCTCGGCCATGAACCGCTCGGTTTTGCTCGCCGTGCGGTTGTGCACGGCGATGGGGATGCCGTGATGGGCCACGTTGCGGGCCAGATTGGCGCCCATTACCGCCAGCCCTGTCAGCCCGAAATACGTCGCATCGGTCATCGGCCGACCGTGGGCGGGGTGGCGGCGGGTGATCCGGCGCCGTCCGGTCGCAGGGCCTTGAGAAGGTCCACGCCAGTGGCGTTCTCGAGCTGCTCGGTCAGCCCGATGACGGCGGCGGGGAGCTGGCTCATGAAGCCCGGGATCCCCGTGCCCTGGCCGCCGTTGTCGATGATGGTGACCTTGTCGATGTCGACGGCGGCCACGGTGGAGACGATCTTGTCGATCAGGTCGGGCAGCATGTTCAGGACGAACACCCGCTGGGCGTCGGCGCCGGCGGCCTGGTACTGCTCGACCAGCCGGCGGAAGACCTCGATCTGGGCGTTGCCCTCTTCGATGATCTTCGCGGCGTCGGCTTTCGCCGCCAGCTCCTTGGCTTCGAGGTCGGCTCGGGCCGGGGCGATCACGTACGCCTCCAACCGCCGGGTCTCCAGCTGCACCCGTTCGGTTTCCAGGGCCTGCTCGGCAATCACCTTGGCCTTCTCGCCCGCCACCTTGGCCTCCGCCTCGGCGGCGCCGGCGATGGCCTCGAGCTCGGCTTGGCGCACGCGGAGGGCGTTCTGCTGCTCGACGATCTTGAGGTCGGCCTGGGCGGTGGCGATCTCGGCCCGCTGGCGGGACAGGGCTTCGGACTCCTCGGCCTCGGCCTTGCGCTGGGCCTCGGCCACCCGGGCCTCCTTGAGCACCTCGGCGGTCTGGCGACGACCGACCGAGTCCAGGTATCCGACCTCGTCGGTGACGTTCTGAATCTTGAGCACGTCGAGCTCGAGGCCGAGCGTCTTGATGTCGTCGTCTGCCTCCTCGATGAGCGTCTGCGCGAACTTCAAGCGGTCCTCGTTGACCTCCTCCGGGGTGAGGGTGGCGAGTACGCCTCGCAGGTTGGCTTCGAGGGTCTCTTTGGCGATCGCGGCGATCTCGCTCTGCGGGACCTCGAGGAACCGCTCGACGGAGTTCTGGAGCAGACCCTCCACGCTCGACACCTTCACGTTGGCGATGCCCTGGACGTGGAGGGGGATGGCGCCCTTGGAGTAGGCGTTGGCGACCGAGACCTCGATCGGGATGGTGTTGAGCTCCATCCACGACACCCGTTCGAGCAGGGGCACCCGCAGCGTGCGCCCGCCCCGGATGGCCCGGTAGCCGACGGTGCGACCGTCGCTCAGCTGCCGGGAGCGACCGGAGATGACGGCCACCCTGTTCGGCGGGCAGATGATGATCAGGCTGCGTACGGTCATGAGGATCACCAAGACGACGGCGGCGACGATGCCGCCAAGGATGAGTCCGGTCATGTGCTGGCTCCTTCGTTGAGGTGGAATGCCATCAGCTGAGCTCCGGATCCAGGGCGGTGACCCGGGCGATGCCCTTGTGTACGTCCACGACGAGGACCGCCGCACCGACGCCCAGTTCCGCCGGCGCGCCGGGCACTGCGTGCGCCGAGAGGTGGATCTGCTGTCCTCCCACGGTCACCGCGATGCGGCCGCGCCGGTCGCCGGCCACGGGGACCACGACCCGGCCGATCTTGCCGGCGAGCTGCTCGTCGTCGACCTCCGTGGTCGACTCCGACCGGCGTAGGTAGGAGAACAGGGCGCCGTTCAGTACGCCCGCCAGCAGCCCGACGATCGCGGCGGCCACGAACGTGGCCCCGCCTCCCGTGCCAGTGGCCGTGAGGATCAGGCCGCACACCCCGAACGACGCCGCCACCATGGCCATGGCGCTGAGTGGCAGGCGCCGGAACATGACGCCGGCGAGCCCGTCGTCCGCCCCGCCGCCGTCCTCGCCGCCCGAGAACATGAACCACAGGACCAGGGGTACTCCTGCAGCCGCGGCGAAGAGGTACAGCCCGGTCATCGAACGCCGTCGACCACGAGGCCAACGTTAGTGCACCGTTTCGCAGCTCACTGTGGCGACTCGCCGGCTCTCACCGCCGATGGCTGCGTTGCTCCTCGCCCCGAGACGGCAAGGGTTTCGATGCTCCGGTGCGCCTTGCCCTCGGCGCCGAGAGCTCGGCGATTCACCCACATGCTGATCACCGGAGAAGCGGCGAAACGGAGCACTAGCCTTCGACGATGGCGAAGGTGCGGGTATGGGAGGACGACCCTCTGGCCGAGGGGGCCGTGCCGGTGGAGCGTGCACAGCCGAAGCTGCCCGGGAAGCCGATGGGCCTCACCATCGACGTGCCTGCACCACCGGCCAAGCTGTACAAGCCCGGCACGGCCGAGTTCCGGTACTGGGTGGCGGTCGAGTCACTGCAGCGCAGCGCGGCGTTCTGGAAGTCGGTGCTGCCGAAGGGCACGTCCTGGCACCCCGGTACCACGCTGCCCGTCCGCCTCGACGCCGGCGACAAGCTGAACGCCGTCTACACCCGCGCCGACCTGCGGTTCTTCCACACCACGGTGGCGGGTCAGGAGATGTTCACCGCCGAGAGCCCGGACACGCTCAACCACGAGCTCGGCCATGCCGTGCTCGACGCTCTGCGCCCCCAGCTGTGGGACGCCATGACGCATGAGGTGGCGGCCTTCCACGAGTCGTTCGGGGACATGAGCTCCATCCTGTCGGCGCTGCAAATTCCCGCCATCCGCGAGCGCGCCATCGAGGAGACGGGAGGATCGCTCTACCGCTCGTCGCGGCTGTCGCGCGTCATGGAGCAGCTCGGCTGGGGTCAGCGCCACCGGCAGCCGTGCTCGGCCGACGCCGACTGCCTGCGCAACGCGGTGAACTGCTTCTCCTACGCCCCGCCCAAGACCCTGCCGGTGACCGCCCCGGCCGTCCTGCTGTCGTCGGCGCCGCATTCGTTCTCCCGGGTCTTCACCGCCGCCTTCTTCCAGATGTACGCCGGCATGGTCCTCCTGCTCAACCGGCCGCCGACCAGCCAGGACCTGCTGACCGCCAGCGTCGACGCCGGCCGGCTGCTGGTCACGGCGGTGGCGGCGGCGCCCGTCGTCACCGACTACTTCTCCCAGGTGGCGGCCCACATGCTCGAAGCCGACCGGGCGCTGTTCGACTCCCGGTACACCACGGCCATCGAGTTCGGCTTCGTCGGCCGCGGCATCCTGTCGCTGCCGTCGGCGGTGGCGGCCAAGTCCCCGACCGCCAGCCGGTCGGCGTCGGCGGGCGACGTCGACGCCGAACTGCCCACCTCCGCGTTCACCGGCGCCGAGTTCGGCCTCGACCGGCCGGTCGTCATGCGGGTGGCCGGCCAGCCCCGACGGCTGGCGGTGGCTGCCGTGGCCAGGGACGGTGGGTCCCAGCCGCCGGCCGCAGCCGAGGAAGCGGCCGCCGGCTTCCTGCGTGAGCTGCTGATCAGGCGGAAGGTCCAGCTCCCCGGCGAGCCCGGCCTCGACGACGGCGGGCCCGTCAAGACCCACACCCTCCTCGACGAGGGCGACCACCTGACCGTGGCCCGGGTGCTGGTGGACTGACCCCGGGTCGTCACGGCTGACCGCCGCATGAGCGACAGTGGGAGCGTGGCCCGGAAGCGCTTGCCCAGATCACTCAGGCGGGTGGCGGCCGGGCTCGTCGCCGTCGCCGTCCTCGAGTACCTGGTACTACCGCAGATCGCCGGCGCCCGCCGCGCCCTGGACCTGCTCGGCGGGGTCAGCGTGCCGTACCTGTTGGTCGCCGTGCTGCTGGAGGTCGCCTCGATCGGCGCGTACGCCAAGCTCACGCAGGCCGTGCTGCCCGTCGACGGCCGGCCGAGCCTGTCGACGCTGTTCCGCATCGACCTGTCGACCCTCGCCGCCAGCCACATCGTCCCCGGCGGATCCGCGGCCGGCGCCGGCCTGGGGTACCGCCTGCTCACCGAAGCCGGCGTGCGGGGGACCGACGCCGGCTTCGCCCTCGCCACCCAAAGTCTGGGATCGGCCGTCGTGCTCAACGTCCTGCTCTGGCTGGGCCTGCTCATCTCCATCCCCAAACGGGGGTTCAACCCCCTCTACGGCACCGCCGCCGTGGTCGGCGCCCTCCTCATCACCGGTTTCGCCGCCGCCGTCCTCCTGCTGACCCGGGGCGAGGATCGGCTGGCGGGTGTGGTGTGCCGCATCGCCGACCGCATACCCATGCTCGACGGCGCGGGCGTCAGCAAGGTCCTCAGCCGGGTGGCGGAGCGCCTCCGGGTGCTGGGCGCCGACCGCCGCCTGCTGGGGCGGGCTGCGCTCTGGGCGACGGCCAACTGGCTGCTCAGCGCCGCCTCCCTCTGGGTGTTCGTGGCCGCTTTCGGCTACCGGCTGGATATCGACGGCCTGGTCGTCGCCTTCGGGCTGGCCAACGTGCTGGCCGCCATCCCGATCACGCCCGGCGGGCTGGGGGTGGTCGAGGCGGTCCTGACCTCTGCGCTCGTCGGGTTCGGTGCGCCGCGGGGCACCGCCGTGCTGGGGGTGGTGGTCTACCGGCTGGTCAACTTCTGGTTGCCCATCCCCATCGGCGGCCTCGCCTACCTGTCGCTGAAGGTCGGACCGGCCGCCACCCGGGAGGAACGGGCGACGGCGCTGCGGCAGGCGGCGGAGGACTCGATGACGGATGCGCCCGACGCCCGGGAATGGGCCAAGGACAAGGGGATCAAGCTGCCCGGCAGCGACTGAGTGCTGGACTTGAGCAGCGCGAGGTAGAAAGAGGATTGCATGGCCGGCCGACGAGGCATGGGTATCGTCCGGGTCGGAGGCGCGGGCGCGCACCGTCGCCGGTCCCGCCGCCGGCCCTCCGTGAAGCCATGTGCAGGGGGCTTCGCCTGACACGCATTCGCCGGGCGTCGGACCGCCCCCAGGAGCCGCGCCGAGCACACATGAGCCCGCTCGTGGCCGGGATCACGATCTTCTACGCCTCCGCGGCCGTGCTGGTCCTCGAGATCCTGGCCCTCAGGCTGCTCGCTCCGTACATCGGCGTGACGCTCGAGACCTATACCGCCACCATCGCCACCGTGCTGGCGGGCATCTCCATCGGCACCTGGCTCGGGGGGTACGCCGCGGACCGCGTCGACCCTCGGCGCCTCCTCGGCCCGCTCCTGCTGGCGGGGGGAGCGCTGTCGCTGCTGGCGGTGCCGCTGGTGCGGCTGGTCGGCTCGGCGGGTGGCGCGTCGGCTGTCGGATTGTCGCTCGTGGGCTTCTTCGCCCCCGCTGCCGTGCTCAGCGCCGCGTCGCCGACCGTTGTGAAGCTTCAACTCCAGGATCTTGCCGCCACCGGCCGGGTCGTGGGGCGGCTTTCCGCGCTGGGGACGGCCGGCGCCATCACCGGCACCTTGTTCGCCGGCTTCGTGCTGGTCGAGGCCCTGCCCACCTCGACGTCCATCCTCCTCGTCGGAGCGTCCCTCATGGTCACGGGGACCGTGATGTGGCTCTGGCTGCGGCGCAACAGCTTCGGAATGGTCGCCGCCGCCGCCCTGCTCGCCGTGGCCGGAGCAAGCCTGACCACCGCGGCGACAGAAGGGTGCGACGTCGAGACGGTGTACCACTGCGCCCGCGTCGTCGACGACGACTCCCGGCCCGGCGGGCGACTTCTGATGCTCGACACCGTGCGCCACAGTTACGTGGACCTGGACGACCCCTCACACCTCGAGTTTCGCTACGCCCGGGTCTTCGCCGATGTGATCTCCACCATCGCTCCGACCCGGCCCTTGCGGGCCCTGCACGTCGGCGGCGGCGGCTTCACCCTGCCTCGCTACCTCAGGGCTGTCCGCCCGGGGTCGACCAGCACGGTTCTCGAGATAGACCCCGGCCTGGTCCAGCTCGCACAGGAACGGCTGGGGCTGGTCACCGGTCCCGATCTCGACGTCCGGGTGGGCGACGCCAGGCTGCTCCTCCAGTCCGTCGACCGTGGTACCCACGACGTGGTGCTCGGCGATGCGTTCGGCGGGCTGGCCGTCCCGTGGCATCTCACAACCAAGGAGTTCCTCAGGTCGGTACGGGCCAGTCTGAGCGAGGGCGGCCTCTACGTGATGAACCTGATCGACTACCCGCCGCTACGCTTCGCCCGGGCCCAGGTCGCCACCCTGGCCCAGGTGTTCGACGACGTGGCCGTGATCGCCCCTCCCGGAGTACTCGACGACCAGGCCGGCGGCAACGTGGTGCTCGTCGCCAGCCTTGGCCCTCTGGACAGCGACCGGATCGCGGCTGCCATTGCCACCAGCAATGGCGAGGAGGTGGTGCTCTCCGGGGCGGCCGTCGGAGCGTTCGCCAGGGGGGCCGAACCACTCGACGATGACCACGCCCCCGTCGATCAGTGGCTGAGCCGGTCGCGCCGTCCCTGACAGTCCATCCGCCGAACTAGCAGGAGGGCGACTTGGCCACCGTGGTGGTGGGGCCGGCGCCGGCGCCTCCGGCGGTGCTCGACGGGCCCGGCGTGACCGGCGCCGACGCTCGCAGGCCGTTGTAGTCCAGCCCGAGCACCAGGGCGACGTCGGCGTCGGCGAGGAGGCGGTCCTCCTGGATCTCAGCGCCGGCGAGCAGGGTGGTCCGCAGGAAGGCGGCCTTGGCCTGCTGACCCGGCGCGTACTGCACGAGCGTGCGGGTGTAGTCGTGGGTCAGGGCGTTGCCGGTGGAGGCCACTTTGAAGCCGGCCTGGACGAGGCTGTTCGCAGCCACCGTGGCCGAGCCCACCAGGCCGTTCCCGTTGAGCACCTTGACGGCCACGTCGACCGGCCGGACGGACGATGCGACCGGCTCGGGCGGTTTGATGCCGTTGAGGCGGTCGATGTACTCCTGGGCCTTCGTGGCGTCGAGCAGCTGCACCGCGGCATCGCCGACAAAGGCGTCGGTGGTGGGCAGCGTCAGCATGTCGACCGTCTCGGGATCGATCGACCGGAAGCGTTTGGCCAGGGTGGTGATGTCCTTGGTGGACATCTGCTGGTCGACCCGGACGTTGTCCACGCCGATGCTGATCAGGCGGTTCAGGGTGAGGGGGTTCCCCAGCCCGGACGACACAGCCTTCCGCAGCATGCGCCGGATGAAGTCCTGCTGGCGGCCGATGCGGTCGATGTCGGAGCCGGCGCTGGCCACCCACCGCCCTCGCTCCTGGAACTCGGTGTGGCGGCTGCGGACGTAGGCGAGGGCCTGGTAGCCGTCGAGCTCGTTGCAGCCGGCCAAGGGGATGTCCAGGCCGGTGAACTCGTCGCGCGCCGGGAAGTCGGAATAGACCTTCACGCCGCCGACGGCGTTGACGATCCGCTCGACCCCGTTGAAATCGACCTCGACGTAGTGGTTGATCTCGATGCCCAGCGCGACCTTGATCGTCTGGATCAGGAGCGGTGGCCCGCCGATGCCGAAGGAGGCGTTGATCTTGTCCTTGCCGTGACCGGGGATGGGGACGTAGAAGTCGCGGGGGATGGAGAGGATCGCCGCCCTCCCCCGGTCGGGGTCGATATGGAGCACCATGATCGTGTCGCTGCGCTGGCCGGTGGTGCCCTCGTCGCCCTTCCCCGTGGCGTCTGCGACGTGGCCGCTCGTGTTCTCCCGGCTGTCAGAGCCCACGAGAAGGACGTTCATCACGCGGGCCGGATCGTCCTCGGCCAGGCCCGGGATGTTCAGGCGGGTGAGCTGGCCGAGCTGGTGGCGGAAGTACACGTAACTGACGCCGACCAGCACCACGCAGAACGCGACGAAGACGACGAGTCCTGTGCGCAAACGGCCACGCCAGGGGTGTTGCCGCAGTCCGGCGCGAGGAATTCCGGCCGGGCGAGCCACACCGCGAGCGTAGCTGGCGAGGACCCCTCAGCAGTGGCAGGGCCCTCCTTCACGGAGTTCCGGGGCGGCCGGAGGTACCATCGGTCGAGACGGCGACGGGAGGGCCCGTGGGCGAATCGGCCGGCGAGGACCACCGGCAGACCGACGGGTTCCTGGGCCGGGTCCTGGATCGACTGGGGCCGGCCGACGATCGGGGTGCGCCGCTGCGGGCGTTCGGGCGGGCGGTCCTCCGCCGGGTGCCCCCCGCTCAGCTGGCGCTGGCCGACCCGGGTGAGGTCGCCGCCGCCGTGGCGGACAGCTTCCGGTTCGTCGACTCCCGCCCAGCGGACGGTATCCGGGTGCGGGTCTTCGAGCCGGAGGTCGCACTCGACGGCGGCCGCCCGGCGGGGTCGGTGGTGGAGGTCAGCTGCCAGGATCGCCAGTTCATCGTCTCCAGCGTCACCCAGGAGCTGCGCCGGCTCGGGCACCGGGTCGTCCGGGAGCTGCACCCCGTCTTCGGGTGCGTGCGGGATGACGCGGGTCGGCTGACGGCCGTCCTTCCCGCCCGTCCGGCGGCGTGGCGGGAGTCGTTCCTCCAGGTGGAGCTGGCCGACCGGGTGCCGGGTGCGGCCCGGCCGGCGGTCGCCGCCGCCCTGCGAGCGGTGCTGGCCGACGTCTTCGCCGCCACCGGCGACTACGGAGCGATGCGCGGAAAGGTCATCGAGGCCGCCGCCCGTGTCCGGGCGTCGGCAGGGCAGTTCCCGGCCGACGAGGTGGAGGAGGCCGCCGACCTGCTCGAGTGGCTGCTGGACGGCAACTTCGTCCTATCCGGTTGCTGCCGGTTCCTCGAGCCCGAAGGCGAGGTCACCGAGGCCCTGGGCGTGCTGGTCCGGACCGGAGCCGCGCTGCGGGTGCGCCAGCCCCCGCACGAGCCGGCCGTCCCCCTGCGGATTGCGCGCACGGCTGAGATCAGCACCGTGCACCGCCAGGTGCCCATGCACCGCATCGACGTCGTGGAGCACGGGGCGCTGTTCCGGGTGGTCGGCGTTTTCACCGCAAAGGCGAACGCCGAGCCGGCGGCGGTGACACCCGTGCTGCGCTTCAAGCTGCGCCGCATCCTGGAACTGGAGGACGTGGTCGAGCGCAGCCAGGACGAAGCCGCGCTCGTGTCGATCTTCCAGGTCCTGCCCAAGGACCAGCTGTTCGAGACCGACGTCGCGTCCCTGCGGCAGCTGCTCGTCGAGCTCCTGACCGCCGAGGACGAGCACGACGTGCGGGTGCTGCTCCGGGTAGACCCCGACAACCACTCGGTGTCCGCCCTGCTGTCCGTCCCTGCGGAGATGTACAACCCGGCCCTCCGGCACCGGCTGGAGCGCTTCCTCGTCGCCCAGCTCGACGGTGACCGGGTCGACGTCGACGTCGTCCTGGGTGACCGCCCCGAGGCCCTCCTGCGCCTGCTCGTCCACGTCACCGGCCCGCTCCCCGAACCGCCCCTCGACCCTCTGGCGCGAGAGCTGCGCCTCCTGTGCCGGACCTGGGACCAGCAGCTCGCCGCCGCCCTGGAGGCCGGCATCGGCGAGGCCGCCGGCCGGCGCCTGGCCGGTGCCTGGGCGGACTGGTTCCCCCCCGCCTACCGCGACGTCGTGGCGCCCGAGGCCGCGGTCGTCGACGTGATCGAGCTCGAGGCGCTCTTCTCGGGCGGCGAGGGGATCAGGATCGTCCTCACGCCCGGGCCTGCGGGGGGCGGCCCGCCCGCTCGGCTCAAGGTCTTCACCGCCGGGGCCGGGGTGGAGCTGTCGGGGTTCCTACCCATCCTCGAGAGCCTGGGGCTGTGGGCGGTGGAGGACCAGCCCTACACACTGGGCGACGAGGGCCGCGCCCACCTGCACGACTTCGGTGTCACCGATCCCGGTGGGTCGCTCGACGTGGAGCGCGACGGACCGAGGCTGGCCGCCGCCGCCCTGGCCCTCTGGCACGGGAGGGCGGAGGTCGATTCGCTGAACCGTCTGGTGCTGCGGTCGGACCTGGCGTGGGACGACGTTGCCGTTCTCCGGGCCTACCGCCGGTACCGCAGCCAGGTCGGCACCACGTTCACGACCGCCTACGTGGACCAGGTCCTGGTCGACAACGCATCCATCGCCGCCGGCATCGTGGATCTGTTCGCTTCCCTCTTCGATCCCGCGCTCGCCGCCCCGCCCGAGGTCGTCTCCGAGTTGCGCCAGCGGGTGGTCGACGGATGCGACATGGTCGCCCGGCTGGACCACGACCGGATCCTGCGGGGGTTCCTCGCCCTCGTCGACGCCACCCTGCGCACCAACCGCTACCTGCGCGCCGGCGACCACCTCGCTCTCAAGGTGGACAGCGCTGCCGTCCCCGGCGTGCCCCGCCCGGTGCCGTTCCGGGAGATCTTCGTCCACGGGCCGGCGGTGGAGGGCATCCACCTGCGGTGGGGCCCGGTCGCCAGGGGCGGCATCCGTTGGAGCGACCGCGTCGACGACTACCGCAGCGAGGTGCTCGACCTCATGCGGGCCCAGGTGCTGAAGAACGCGGTGATCGTGCCGACCGGGGCAAAGGGCGGTTTCGTCGTCAAGGCGGGTGCGGACGTCGCCTCCGCATACGAGACCTTCGTGGCCAGCCTGCTGGAGGTCACCGACAACGTCGTCGCCAATGAGGTGCGTGCGGTTCCCCGCCGGCGCGACGGGGACGACACCTACCTGGTGGTGGCCGCCGACCGGGGGACGGCGTCGTTCTCGGACCTGGCCAACCGGGTGAGCGTCGAGCAGGGGTTCTGGCTCGGCGACGCCTTCGCCTCCGGCGGGTCGAGCGGGTACGACCACAAGCGCCTCGGGATCACGGCCCGAGGGGCGTGGGTGGCGGTGCGCCACCACTTCACCGAGCTCGGCATCGACGTGCAGACCGAGGCGGTGACCGTCGCCGGCATCGGCGACATGTCGGGCGACGTGTTCGGCAACGCCATGCTGCGGTCGGACCGGATCCGGCTCGTGGCTGCGTTCGACCACCGCGACATCTTCTTGGACCCGGACCCAGATCCGTCGACCTCGTTCGCCGAAAGGGCCCGCCTGTTCGCCCTGCCCCGGTCGTCGTGGCAGGACTACGACCGTGATCTGATCAGCGCCGGCGGAGGCGTGTGGTCGCGCCTGGAGAAGCGGATACCGGTCAGCGAGCAGGTGCGGGCCGTGCTCCGGGTGGACAGCGCGGAGCTCACCGCACCCGAGCTGATCCGGGCCATCCTGCAGGCGCCGGTGGGCCTTCTCTTCACCGGGGGGATCGGCACGTTCGTGCGGGCCAGCACCGAGCCCGACAACGAGATCGACGACCGGGCCAACGCCGACGTGCGCGTCGAGGGGCCGTCGGTCCGGGCCCGGGTGGTGGGGGAGGGGGCCAACCTTGGCTTCACCCAGCGGGCGCGCATCGAATACGCCCGGCGGGGCGGGCACGTGAACACCGACGCCATCGACAACGCCGCCGGCGTCGACATCTCCGACCATGAAGTCAACCTGAAGATCCTGCTGCGCCTGGCCGTGGAGGCCGGCGCCCTCACGCTCACCGAGCGCGACCGGATGCTGGAGGACGTCTGCGACGAAGTCGTCGCTGCGGTGCTGTGCGACTGTGCCCTGCAGAGCATGGCCCTGACCCGTGCCGGCGCGACCAGCCCGTCACGCATGACCCCAATCGAGCTGCTGATGGAGGAGCTGGAGGCAGCCGGGGTCGTCGACCGTGCCGTGGAGGCGCTCCCGTCCCGCACCGAGATGCAGGCCCGGCAGGAGGCGGGGGCGGGGCTGACCCGCCCGGAGCTGGCGGTGCTGCTCGCGGGGGCGAAACGCAGCCTGACCGCACGCCTCCTGGCCTCCGACGTCCCGGATCAGCCTGCCCTACGGGAGGCGCTCGTCGGGTACTTCCCGTGGTCGCTGGCCGATCGGTTCGACCATCTGCTCGACGGCCACCGCCTGCGCCGGGAGCTGATCGCGTCGGTCGTGGCCAACGACCTCGTCAACCGGATGGGGGCGACGTTCGTCACCCGGGTGGCCGGCGACACCGGGGCCACGCCTGCGGCGGTCGCTGCCGCGTACTGGATCGCCCGCAGCGTGGTCTGCGCCCCCGAGCGCTGGCTCCAGCTCGAAGGGCGCGACGGCCACCCCGCCACCGAGACGCTCCTGGCCGCCGCGCCGGTCCTGAGCGACCTCCTCGAGGCGCTGAGCCGGGACTACCTCCGTCGGAGGGAGAACCTCGACATCGCCGCCGCCACCGGTCGTGACCGGCCGGCGCTCTCCGAGCTGGCGGACGCGGGAGTCGAGATCGGCACGCCCTACCGACGACGGCTCCGCGCTCGACGCGCCGAGGCGCTGGTGGACAGCGGCTTTCCGCCGGAGGTCGCCATGAGCTGGGCTGCGCTGGCTGACCTGGAGGTCGGCCCCGACGCGGCCGAGCTGGCCCGGGACACCGGCCGGCCCGTCGTCGCCGTGGCCGGGGCCGTCCTCCAGCTGGGCGAGTCACTCGGCATCGACCGCCTGGTCGACCGCCTGCGCCAGGCCGTGCCCGAGGGGCGGTGGGGTCAGGCCGCGTGGCGCGGTCTCATCGAGGACCTCGACCACCTCCGCCGGGCGGCGGCCCGGCGGGCCCTCGAGGACCATCCCGACCACCCCGAGCCCGAAGCCGTGCTGCGATTCCTCGTCGACCGCGCCAGCCCGGTGGGGGAGATCACCCGGCTGCTCCGCGACATCGAGAGCGAAACCCAGCCGTCCCTCGACGCGGTGGCGGTCGCCACCCGAGCCGTCCGACGCGCCATCGGGTAGCTTTCCGGGCTTTCGAACACCGCCACGGTGTCCGAAAGCCCGGAAACAAGAGGAGAGGGTTACTGCCCCCGGCCGATACCCGCGGCCTTGAGCACTCGGGGCTCGACGCCGGCCGCCCGCCACGCTTCGTACCCGATGCCCTTGCGCTGGCTGTAGGGCCCGGCCGCCTTGGCAAAGGTCGCTTCCAGCGCTCCGAGGTCGACACCGTCCGACGAGGAGGCCAGTTCGGCCTCGAGATCCATCCGCTCCTGGGCCAGGTGCAGCCGGCTGAGGGCATCGGCGGTGGCCAGCTTCTCCTCGATGACGGCGAGGCGGCGCTGGATGCCTTCCGGTGTGCGCTTGCGGCCCCGTCGAGGCTTGTTCGCTTCGAGAGCTTCTAAGTAGCGGCGGACCGCTCTTCCCTGCTCGCGGCCCTCGGCAAGGGCCTCCTTGTGGGCGTTTGACATCGATCGAGGCGCCTTCTCGGCCGGTGCAGCGGACTTCTTGGCCACGCTATTACTCGCTTTCCCCGCCGACTGTGGGTTGGCTTCGTCGACAGTACCAGTACTCATGGGCGCTTCTGCGGACCCCTCATTCGGCCATTCGGAGCTATCGAGCCGCTCGATGTGAACCAACAACCGGGCGTCGACACCGTCGATCCGGGTCGTGAGGATGTCGGGACCATTCATGTTGAGATCCACAGCCCCCGGTCGGTCAGCACCTGCTTCAGGAGGGTGGGCCGGTCCGACAGGATGGCGTCGACCCCGAGGTCGAGGAGGCGCTCCATCTCGGCGCGGTCGTTGATGGTCCACACGTGCACGCCCACGCCCCGCCGGCGGGCGGTGTCGAGGAACCGCCTGTCCACGAGCGGCAGGCGGCCCTGGCGCACCGGGACCTGTGTGCAGGCGGCGGCGGAGCGGGGCGTGGGAACCCCCAGGCTGGCAAGGCGCAGGGACAGGATCTCCGTCCGGCCCATCCACGTGCAGATACGGCCCTGGCTCAGGCGGCGGAGGGCGAACGCAGTTCGGTCGGAAAAGGCTCCGATGCAGACCCGATCCTGGGCGCCCGTCCTCTCGACGGCCGTCACGAGCGGTCCGGCTGCGGCGAGGTGCTTGGCGTCGATGTGCAGCCGGAGCTCGGGCCAGGCATCCAAAACTTCCTCGAGCCGCGGAATGGGCTCTTCGCCCACCCGCGCCGCACGCACAGTCGCGTAGGGCAGGCCGCCGATGTCACCGGTCATGTCGGTGACCCGGTCGAGGCTGTGGTCGTGGAATGCGAGCAGCACACCGTCGGCGGTGGCGTGCACGTCGGTCTCGACGTAGCGGTACCCGAGCGCCACCGAAGCGGCGAACGCAGCCATGGTGTTCTCAGGCTGCTCGGCGGCCCCGCCGCGGTGCGAAACCGGAATGGGGCCGTCCCAGTCGAGGAACGACCAACGCTGCGGCCGGGCAGAGGCGCTCAAGAGATCACGGACCGGAGGTGGAACAGTCGGGTCGGTCTCACGACAGGTTCAGGCGCTGGTCTTGGGCGGTCGTCTCGACGGGTTTCCGCCGACGACACTGTATCGGCCCTGGCCACATCGCCTGCGTAGGCTCCCATGGATCGACGTTCCGACGAACGACCGGCCGTTCATGCCCGGGTACGGCATCGATCCGGCGGTGAACGCCACCATCCGTGTCCGGCCGCAGTGGGCCTTCGGGCTCGTGCACGACGACTTCGCAGGCTCGCCGACGCGGTGGCGCTTCTGATGCACGGTAGCCCGCCAACAAAAACAGCCGCCCGGAGGCGGCTGAAGAGTGGCGCCCCGGCCGCCTGACGGCGGACCAGGCGGACGAGGGCGCCACAGACAATGTGACAGATGCGCCCACTAAATGCAAGGCACATCTATAGGTTTTTCTCGCTCTACGCAGGGCGTGCTCTCTGCGGACGCCGGAGCCGGGCCCGCTCCTGCGCCGGCAGGACGACCTTGCGCAGCCGGACGGCGCTGGGGGTCACCTCCACGCACTCGTCGTCGGCGATGAACTCCAGGGCCTGCTCGAGCGACATGGTGCGGGGCGGCGTGAGGCGCACCAGCTCGTCGGCCGTGGACGACCGGATGTTGGTGAGCTTCTTCTCCTTGCAGGCGTTGACGTCCATCTCGTCGGAGCGGGAGTTCTCGCCCACGATCATGCCCTCGTAGATGTCGACGCCGGGGCCCACCATGAGCTCCCCCCGGTCCTGCAGGTTCATCAGGGCGAAGGTGTTGGTCACGCCCCTGCGATCGGCGACGATGCTGCCCCTGTCGCGCGTGCGCAGCTCGCCGTGCCAGGGCTCGTAGCCCTCGAACACGTGGTGCAGGATGCCCGTGCCGCGGGTCTCGGTCATGAACTCGGTGCGAAAGCCGATCAGGCCCCGGGCCGGGATCAGGTACTCCATGCGGATCCAGCCGGTGCCGTGGTTGACCATCTGCTGCAGGCGGCCCTTGCGGGTGGCCAGCAGGCGGGTGACGGTGCCCAGGTGCTCCTCGGGCACGTCGACCGACAGCCGGTCGACGGGCTCGTGCACCTTGCCGTCGACCTCCCGGGTGACGACCTGGGGCTTGCCGACGGTGAGCTCGAAGCCCTCCCGGCGCATGATCTCCACCAGGATGGCCAGCTGGAGCTCGCCCCGGCCCTGCACCTCCCAGGTGTCGGGCCGGTCGGTGGGGAACACCCGCAGGGACACATTGCCGACCAGCTCGGTGTCGAGGCGGTTCTTCACCTGGCGGGCGGTCATCTTCGACCCGTCCTGGCCGGCGAGGGGCGACGTGTTGATCCCGATGGTGACGGCCAGGCTGGGCTCGTCGATGAGCATGACGGGCAGGGGATGGGGATCGTTGGCGTCGGCCAGGGTCTCCCCGATGGTCACTTGGTCCAGACCGGCCACGGCGATGATCTCGCCCGGTCCGGCTTCGGCGGCGTCGACCCGCTCCAGCCCCTCGGTGACGTAGAGCTCGACGATCTTGGCCTTTTCGATCGAGCCGTCGGCCCGGCACCACGCCACCGTCTCGCCCTTGTGGATGACGCCTTCCCGTACCCGGCAGATGGCCAGCCGACCCAGGTAGGGGGAACGGTCGAGGTTGGTGACGAGGGCCTGCAGGGGGTGCCCGATCTCGTCCTCGTCGTAGACCGGAGCGGGGATGCGCTCGATCAGCAGGTCGAACAGCGGCTGCAGGTTGGTGCCCGTCGCGCCCTGCTCCATTGTGGCCCAGCCCGCCTTGGCGTTGGCATAGACGATGGGGAACTCGATCTGCTCGAAGTCGGCGTCGAGGTCGAGGAACAGCTCGTAGACCTCGTCGACGACCTCCTTGATGCGGGCGTCGGGCCGGTCGACCTTGTTGACCACCAGGATCACCGGGAGCTTCGACTCCAGCGCCTTGCGCAGGACGAAGCGGGTCTGGGGCTGCGGGCCGTCGGCGGCGTCGACCAGGAGGAGCACGCCGTCGACCATGGTGAGGGCGCGCTCGACCTCGCCGCCGAAGTCGGCGTGGCCGGGCGTGTCGACGATGTTCAGCTTGACGTCACCGAACTTGGCGGTGGGGAAGTGGACCGCAGTGTTCTTGGCCAGGATGGTGATGCCCTTCTCTCGCTCCAGGTCCATCGAGTCCATCACCCGTTCGTTGACGTCCTGGTTTTCACGAAAGATGCCGGACTGCCACAGCATGGCGTCGACGAGCGTGGTCTTCCCGTGGTCCACGTGGGCCACGATGGCGAGGTTGCGCAGGTCTTGGCGCGCGGGCATGAACTGGCCTTTCGTAGGGCTGCCGCGGCGATAGAGCCGCCAGCCCGTCCATTGTACGTGGTGGGTGGTCCGGGGCGGTACATCGCCCGCGTAGCCTGGCCTCGCCCTGCGAGAGATGGAGCATCGATGCAACTGGGAATGATCGGGCTGGGCCGCATGGGAGCCAACCTCGTCAGGCGGCTCATGCGGGACGGCCACGAGTGCGTGGTCTACGACGTCAACCCGGCGTCGATCGCCGTCCTGGAGGCCGAGGGCGCCGTCGGATCGTCGTCCCTGGAGGACTTCGCCGCCAAGCTGACCACGCCCCGGGCGGCGTGGATCATGGTCCCGGCCGCCTTCGCCGGTCAGACGGCCATGGACCTGGCCCAGCACTTCGAGCCCGGCGACATCATCATCGACGGCGGCAACTCCTACTACCGCCTCGACATCGAGCGGGCCGCCACGCTGGCGCCGAAGGGGATCCACTACGTCGACGTGGGGACCAGCGGCGGGGTCTTCGGCCTCGAGCGGGGCTTCTGCCTGATGATCGGCGGCGAGCTCGAGATCTTCCGGCACCTCGAACCGCTTTTCGCCAGCCTCGCCCCTGGCGTAGCGGCTGCGGAACGCACTCCCGGCCGCGCCGGAGACCCGTCGCCCGCCGAGCAGGGGTACCTCCACTGCGGCCCGAACGGCGCGGGCCACTTCGTGAAGATGGTCCACAACGGCATCGAGTACGGGGTCATGGCCGCCTATGCGGAGGGCCTGGCCATCCTGCGGAAGGCGAACGTGGGCAAGGCCAGCCACGCAGCCGACGCCGAGACCGCCCCGCTGATCAATCCCGAGGCCTACCAGTACGACATCGACACCACCGAGGTGGCCGAGGTCTGGCGGCGGGGGAGCGTGGTCGGATCCTGGCTCCTCGACCTGACCGCGGCGGCGCTGTTCAAGGACCCTGACGTGGCCGGATTCAGCGGTCGGGTGTCGGATTCAGGCGAGGGCCGCTGGACGGTGCTCGCCGCGGTCGACGAGGGCGTCCCCGCCTACGTGCTGACGACTGCCTTGTACGAGCGGTTCAGCTCCAGGGGCGAGGGCGACTTCGCCGACAGGGTCCTGTCCGCCATGCGCAAGGAGTTCGGCGGGCACGCTGAGAAGCCGGAGGGTGAGGCGGTTACGCCCTGACGCAGCAGCGGGCGAGGACGCCGGCGAGGGCGAGAGCGGACCGGTCGAGCGGCTTCGACACGTAGTCGTCCATACCCGCCGCCAGGCACTTCTCCCGGTCGCCGGTCATCGCCGAGGCGGTCAGGGCGATGATGGGCGTGCGGCTGGCGGCGTCCTCGAGATGGCGGATCCTGTCGGTGGCCTTGTAGCCGTCCATCACCGGCATGAGACAGTCCATCAGGACGGCGTCGTAGCGGGTGTGCTTGACGGCGTCGACCGCCTCGGCGCCGTTGGCCACGACGCCGACGCTGTAGCCCAGGCGCTCGAGCGACAGGGTCTCCTGCAGCGCGTTCTCGTCCGGCTTCCGCTCGCTGATGTCTTGGAACTGTCCGACCCAACTGATCGGGTTGCCCTCCTCGTCGCGCAGGAAGGTGAGGTTGGCGATCGAAGCCGCTGACACCGGTCACCGCCCACGGGGACGAGGAGTCGGCCGGCCGAACAGGGCGGCGGCGGCGGCGTTGCAGCCGACCACGACGCCCCGGGCGTCGACGAGCAGTGCCGCCTCGGGCAATAGCTCGAGCCAGTCCTCTTGGAGCACTGGAGAACGTCGTCGGCGCGTGGCCGGCCCGACTTGAGCATGTGTTGCTCAGGGCTGGAATCGGGCCTCGGAGACGGTGATCGGAAGCCCTCCGGTGCTGTTCCTGACCCGCAGCAGCAGCTCCTGGCCACCCGGTCGTCGCCAGGTGCAGATCAGAGACCCTGCCGCGCCCGTGCACTCGGAGAACGTCCACCCGTCGCCGGCCTGCCAGCGGCGGGCGAAGAGGGCGGTCACCGCCTCGGCCTGTGCGACCCGTCCTGCGGCGCCCTGGTCGGCTCGCATCCATGCCTCGTACAGCGCGGTGGCGTGACCCTCGGGTGAGGCGGCCGGCGAGGTGGTCGTCGGCCGCGCCGCGGTCGTCGAGGTCACGACCGTGGTGGTGGACGAGGACGACGACGTCGACGAGGTGGTGTTCGCCTCGGCCGTCGTGGGGGCCGCCGGCGCAGTCCGGTCGCGTCCGTTGCCCGAGCAGGCGGACAGGGAGGCGAGCACGGCGACGAGGCCGGTCGCCGCCAGCCGCCGGGCGGGGCCTATGGCTTGGGGGCGCCGAGCAGGCCGCCCAGGGCGTCGGTGAGGCCCTTGAGCAGCTCGGCGACGAGGTCGGGCGGCGGGGCGACCGGTCCTCCTCCGAAGGTGGCGAGCTCGGCGGCAGAGCCGAAGAAGAGCGAGTCGTCGACCCTGCCGGCCACGCCGGGGACCACCGCATTGGAGGTGTACTGCCACCATGTCCACCGGCTCCACCGGTCGGTCTGAGGTTGCGAGGCGGGAACGGCGCCGTCATTGGCGCCCCACGACGCCACCCACAGCGGGTACCCCGTCAGCTTGCTGGTGGGAACGCTGTGCAGGTACGACGAGTAGCTGTACAGAATCGGCGTACGGCCGGTGGCCCTCGCGACCAGGCTCAGCCATTCGGCGGCCCAGTCGCCGACTGTCTGGCTCGGGGCTACCTCGAGGTCGAGCACCGGCACCTCGCCCGGCCCGAGCGGGCCCACGGTGCGAATGAAGTGCGCCGCTTCCGCCGCCGCGCTATTCCGGTCAGGGCGGGCGAAGTGGTAGAAGCCGCGCAGCGTGAGGCCGGCTCCGGCCATCCCGAGGCGGTTCCTGGTAAACGTGCTGTCGACGAACGTCTGTCCTTCTGTGGCCTTGGCGAAGGCGAACATCCGCCCGGAGCGTTTGACCGCCGCCCAGTCGACCGTGCCCTGCCACGCGCTGACGTCGATGCCGCGAATCGAGGGCGCGGCGCCGGCCGGGCCTGCGGTGACGAACGCGCCGAGCCCGACGGCCACCGCGCAGACCACGAGCACGGTGGCAGCGGACACCGCCCTCCGGAAACAAGACATCTCACAAACCCCCGTCCACAGCCGAACCGGCACGCAGCGTAGTTGGCGAAGCACGGGGCGTCCGCACATCTTTCGGAACTGCTAGGCCCCCCCGCTGAACCAGCCCTGCACGTCGGCTATGACCTGGGTGGAACCCTGGTTGTTGTAGATGGACACCTTGCCGTTCTGGACCCGGACGACGACGAGGTTGGCGGTCGTCTCGCCGGCGACGAAGTTCAGGTTCGAGGCCACCGGCCTTGCCGTGCCGGCGGGGAAGACGGTGAGGTAGCTGCCCGGGCCGGACGCATCGGCCGCGGTGACGTTGAGGACGACCGATGTGACCCCGACCGGGACCCCGGCCACGCCGGCGACGGTGAGGTCGATCGTCGCCTGGGGGCCGAGCGGACGGACGACCCCCGTCCCCGTGCCGTTGCGGGTGTCGAGCACCCGGCTCGGGCTGATCCCGACGTAGGTGGACCCACTCGGTGGGGTGGCCGGCGCTGCGAACCATCCGGCGACGTCGGCGATCACGTCGGTGGACCCGAGGTTGTTGTAGAGGGCGACCTTGCCACCGAGACCCACCTGGGCGACCACCAGATTGGTGGTAGCGGGGCCGGCGCCGAAGTTGAGGTTCGAGGCGGTGGGACGGGTGGCGCCGGCCGGCCACGCCGTCAGGTAGCTCTCCGGGCCCGTGGCCCGGTCCACGGTCACGTTGAGAACGACCGCCGTCGCCCCAGAGGCGGGGACGCCGCCGACACCGGTGACGCCGAGTTGCAGGACACCCCCCGGACCGACGGGAGCGACCGTGCCCGCAGTGCCGGTGCCGTTGCGGGTGTCGAGGATCCGGACCGGGTTCACCGGGACGTACGAGGAGCCGCCGGCGGCGGAGTCTGAGTACCAGCCCTGGACGTCGGCGATGACTGCGACGGACCCCGAGTTGTTGTACACCGAGACGCTCCCGTCGGCTCCGACTCTGGCGGTCACCAGGTTGGGCACGGACATCCCGGCGGAGAAGTTCACGTTCGAGGCGAGGGGCCGACCGGCGCTCTTCGGCCACACGGTGAGGTAGCTCGCCGAGGCGGTGGCGTTCGTGGCGGTCATGTTCAGGACGACGGCGGTCACGCCGGACGCAGGAACGCCGCCCACCCCGGTGACCTTCACGTCGATGACGCCCCCTGGCCCGACCGGGGCGGCGGCCGCGCCGATCCCGCTGCGGGTGTCGAGCACCCGGGCCGGGGAGAGCGGGTGGTACGTCGAGCCGGGCGGCACCCCCATCGTGGTGGCGACGTCGGTGCGCAACTGAGGCAGGACCGGATCGGCCATGTCGCCGGGGCACGAGGTGGCGTTCACGTCGCGGTGGCCGACGATCGTACGGATCGGGACACCACTGGCGATGATGGTGGCATTGGGGTCGACTCCGTGGAGCGCGAGCTTCCAGGCCAGGAGGCTGCGCACGGCGGTGTAGGCCGCCGATGGCACGGCGACGGTGGAGAAGGTGCCCATGACTGCGACGCCGGTGCTGCCCGTGTTGAAGCCCTCGGCGTGGGCCCCGACCACAGCGTTCGTGATCCCTCCGAATCGCCCCTCGAAGACGGTGCCGAAGCGGTCGACGAGAAAGTTGTACCCGATGTCACACCACTTGTTGGTGTGGGTGTGGAACTGGTAGATGGCCCGGACGATCGAGGCGGAGTCGGTGGCGTTGTAGATGTTCGTCCCGGCCGTGTGGTGCACGACCGAGAAGCGGACGTTGGAGGCGACGAGCGGCTGGGCGCAGCCCGGGTTGAGGTTGCGCCAGGACTCGTTCGCACCCCACCCCGCCCGGTTGACGATGCCGGGCTGGGCCGGAGCGGCGCCGGCGGGCTTGGCCCGGCCGAAACCTCCCTCCGCCGGCGGCTCCTCGACGTGGAGGGCGTGGAGCTTGAGCCCTTGGAGCGACCCCTCCGCCACCCGGACCTGCACCTGGCCGACGCCTCGACCCACCCAGATGGGCCCGGCGGTGGTCACGGCGTGGCGCTCGTGCGACCCGACGTCGGGCCCTTCGGCAGGGTCCCCCTCCAGTCGTTCCCACTCAGTCCAGCCGTCAGGGCCTTGGGCCCGCACCTCGACCGCGCCTGGCTGGCTGCCCGCCCACTCGAACCCGACGAGCTCCGTCGGGTGGCCGGTGTCGACCGTGCGCTGCCATCCGACCTCGGCGCGTCCGGCGGTCAGGGTCTGCACCTTGTCGGCGATGTCGGACCTGATGTCGCCGCCGGCGGGCAGCGTGACCAGGCCGGTCATGAGCAAGGTGAGGACTGCGGCGAGCGCAGCCAGCCTGGTGTAGCGACGGCGGGGGCCCGCGGACGAGCAAAGGAAGGGGCGTGCGGGCATGCGGGGGACCTCCAGCGCCGGGGAAGTGGCGACCCCCCCATGCTGTCAACTCTTGCGGTGCCTGTCGACTGGCACGTGTTGCCAGGCGTTCCATGATGGCTTCGTGGCGCCGCCGGCGGACGACCGAAACGAGGAGATGGTCGCCGAGCTCGTCCGGCAGAGGGTGGTCGCTGTGGGCTCACCCGTGCACGACGCGTTCCGTGCTGTCCTACGACACCGGTTCCTCCCCGAGGCCGACGTCGACGACGTCTACAGGGACGCCGCAGTGGTGACCCACCGCAGCCCCGACGGCGTGCCGATCAGCTCGTCGAGTCAACCCAGCGTGATGGCGCAGATGCTCGAGCAGCTCGCCGTCCGACCCGGGCACCGGGTCCTGGAGGTGGGGACGGGGACCGGCTACAACGCCGCGCTCCTGGCCACCCTCGTCGGACCGCAGGGGAGCATCACGACCGTCGATGTGGATCCCGCCATCTGCGTCGCCGCCCGACGGCGCCTCCTGGACAGCGGCGCCACCAACGTCTCCGTCGTCGCCGGCGACGGGTGGATGGGCGTCGGAGGTCGGGGGCTGTTCGACCGGATCGAGGCGACCGTGGGGGTCTCCGATCTGTCGACCGCGTGGATCACACGACTCGAGGGGAACGGTGTCCTTGTCGCACCGCTGTGGCTGCGAGCCGGACTCCAGGCGTCGGTCGCCTTCCGGAGGACCAAGGGGGGGCTGGAGTCGACGAGCGTGGAGCCGTGCGCCTTCATGAGGCTGCGGGGGGCGGGCGCCGGCGATCCCGCCTACGAGCGGGTGGGGGAGTGGACTGTAGGCTTCGATAAACCGGACCCGGAGAAGGCGGCGCTCGTCGGGCAGCTCCTCCAGGAGCCGCCCGAGGTCGAGCCGGCGCCGGCGCTCGACCCGGGTTGGTTCACCGGGATCGCCCTGCGCCGGCCCGATGCCATTTCCTTCTTCTCGACCCGTCGGGAAGGGGCACTGGTGTGCTGCGGCATCCTCGACCCGTCGGTTTCCGGCATTGCGATGATCGCGTCGAGCCCGGGTGTCGGGAGCACGATGCAGGTCTTCGGCGGTGAGCTGGCGCGCCGGCGCCTGCTCGGGCTCATCGAGACGGAGGAGCCGATCGACGTCCGGAGCCTCACCATCAGGGCGATCCCCGCCGGCGTGACGGTGGACGGGCGCGGCGCGCTGGCTGTGTTGCGCCGGCGCAACTTCTCGTTTGTGATCGACAGGCGAACACCTGTTCGTGTAGTCTGACCGCAGGCACTTCCCCCCTTGCTAGGTCCCTCCTCTCTTGGGGGCCGTTCGTGGTCAGTACCGATGAGCTGGTGGCGGTGGTCGACGCGCTGTGCACCGGCGATCCTGCGGTGCTCGGCGACAGCGAGACGGTGGTGCTGTTGCACCGCCAGCTCGAGCGGCTGCGGGCGGTGACGACGCGGGCGGTGGCGGCCTTCGACGCCGGCGGGGCCTGGGAGGCCGACGGGGCCCGGTCTGCCTCGTCGTGGATTGCGCATTTCTGCGACGTGCCCAAGGAGGCGGCCCGGCGGCGGGTACGCCTTGGGCGGGCGCTTCGGGAGATGCCGGCGGTGGAGGCGGCATGGCTGGCCGGGGACGTGGGTGAGGCCCATGTCGTCGCCTTCGCTGCTGCCCGTACCGCGGAGACGGCGGGGTGCTTCGAGCGGGACGAGTCGATGCTGGTGGAACAGGCCCGGACATTGGGCTACCGGCTGTTCGTGAGGGCCCTGGCCTACTGGGGCCAGCTGGCCGATCCCGAGGGCACCGAGCGCTCAGCCGAGCGCCAACGTGCCGATCGACGCCTGCACGTGTCGACGACCTTCGGTGGCGCCGTCGCCCTCGACGGGCTCTTCGATCCTCTCGACGGCTCGGTGGTGGCCAACGCCCTGCGGCGCATCGAGACCGAGCTGTTCGAGGCCGACTGGGCCGAGGCCAAGGAGCGGGTGGGCGATCAGGTGTGCGCCGGCGACCTGGCCCGTACGCCGGCCCAGCGCCGGGCCGACGCCTTGGTGGAGATGGCTCGCCGGGCTCAAGGGATGCCCGCCGGCTCCCGGCGGCCCGAGCCGCTGTTCAGCGTTCTGGTGGACTACGACACCTTCGGGCGGGTCTGTGAGCTGGCCGACGGCACCGTGGTCGCCCCCGGGTCGCTCTGCCGGTGGTTGGGCGAGGGTTGGGTGGAGGGGGTGGTCTTCGACGGCCCCGACCGGATCAAGAACGTGGGGGTGAGCCGGCGCATCTTCTCCGGCGGCACGAAGCGGGCGGTGCAGCTACGCGACCGGGAGTGCTTTCGTCCCACCTGCGACGTGCAGGCGGATCAGTGTGAGATCGACCACCTGCAGCCCTGGTCGCAGGGTGGGCTCACCACCGACGACAACGGGCGGGTGGCGTGTGGGTTCCACAACCGGGGGCGGCAGGGGGCTAGGCAGCCGCCGTGAGGGGTCAGGGGGACAGCCGGAGGGTGACCAGCTCGAAGGGTCGTAGCGAGAGAGGGACTTCGTCACCGTCGACGGATAGGTCGTGGCGGGGCCGCTCGAGGAGGTCGGTACGACTGGCGCGGGCGAACGGCAGCGCGACGCGCAGGCGGACCCGCCGGCGGCCGCCGTAGGCCTCGTAGCCGCGTACGACGACGTCGCCGCTGCCGTCGTCGGCCCGCTTGACCGCCACCACCACGAAGGCGGGGTCGTCAACGGACACGAACGACGCCGAGGGCGGCAGCGGGCCCGATCGGGAGGCGACGGGAACGACGGTGAGGGGCGTGTTCAGGGCAGCGGCCGCCTCCAGCACCCCTCCGGCGAACGGGTCGCCGGCGTGGGGGAGAAGGGAGTACGTGAACCGATGATGGCCCTGATCACACTCGGGGTCGGGCGCAGTGGGGGCTCGGAGGAGCGACAGTCGGAGGACGTTCCAGCGCACGTCGTAGCCGTATTTGCAGTCATTGAGCAGCGCCACGCCGTAGCCGGCCTCGGAAAGGTCGGCCCAGCGGTGGGCGCACACTTCAAAGCGGGCCTGCTCCCACGACGTGTTCTCGTGGGTGGCACGGGTCACGTGCCCGAACTGGATCTCAAAGGTGGCGTGGTCAGAGTGAACGGCAACCGGGAAGGCGGCCTTGAGGAACGTGTGGCGCTCGTGCCATTCGACGTCGGTCACGAAGTCGATGCGGCGGGACCCGGCCTGCAGAACCATGGTCTGGTCGATCGACGAGCTCCCGAACTCCCGGCGGAAGCGGACCGAGCCCTCGACCACGTCGATCCTCACCGGGCCGGAGAGCTCCACGAAGTCGTCCAAATACGAACGGTCGACGTCCCACGCGTCGTACTCGCGGGGCCGGTCGTGATGGAGGTGGAAGAGGTTGCCGGCATGGCCCTCGGCCAGCACCTCCCGGTGGTGCTCCTCGTCCCAGACGGACGTCAGGCGGCCCTCGCCGTCCCACTCGATCCGGACCAGTCCGTTCGACACCCAGCCGTCGCCCACCTCCACCGGATCGCCGGCGACCGGCGCGGCGCGGTCGACCACCGTGTACCCCATGGCGGCCACGTCGACCATGGCGTCGCCGACCAGCTCCCGCCGGCGGTACGGGGTGTCGTTGAAGACGATCGCCGGGTCGACAGCGGCGGAGGTGTCGACCGCAGCGGCGAGGGCGGCGAGGGACTCGTCGACCAGGCGGCCCCCGACGCGCTGCACCTCGGCATGGTCGGTGGCGGCGTCCCGGTAGACCCAGTGGATCGACGACCCGGGAAGGATGTCGTGGAACTGGTTGACGAGAAGCAGCTTCCAGGCCCGGTCGAGGTCGTCGGCCGGCCAGGCGGCGCCATCGGGGCGCACCGTCGACCACAGCTCGGCGGCGGCCAGCGCCAGCTCGCCCCGGCGGTTGCCGAGCTTGACCGCGGCCTGGCTGGTGAAGGTGCCGCGGTGCTTCTCCAGGTAGAGGTCACCCGCCCACACCGGCAGCGGCGCGGGGTCGGCCTCCACTGCGGCGAAGAAGTCGGCGAGGGACTCCATGGCCACCCGCGGGGCTCCGGCCAGGTCACCAGCCCGGTGAGCCGCCTCGACCATGTCCCGCGTCGGCCCGCCCCCTCCGTCGCCGTGGCCGAAGGGGTACAGCGAGCGCACGCCGGCGCCCGGGACCGCCGGCGCCCGGAGGAGCTCGGGTAGCGACATGTCGCCGTTGTAGGTGTCGGCCGGCGGGAAGTGGGCCCGGACCCGGGTCCCGTCAAGGCCCTGCCACCAAAACGTGTGGTGGGGGAAGCGGTTCACCTCGTTCCAGCAGAGCTTCTGGGTGACGAACCATCCCATGCCGGCCTCGGCGAGGATCTGGGGGAGGCTGGCGGGGAAGCCGAACCCGTCGGGCAGCCACATCTCGCGGCACTCGTGCCCGAACCGGCTGAGGTACCAGCGCTGGCCATGCACGATCTGGCGGACCAGCGACTCACCCGACGTCACGTTGCAGTCGGCCTCCACCCACATACCGCCGACCGGCTGGAACTGGCCGGCGGCCACCCGGTCGCGGATCCGGTCGAACAGGCCCGGATAGCGCTCCTCGACCCAGGCCAGATGGCGGGCCGCGGAGCAGATGAACTCGAAGTCCGGGTACTCCTCCATGAGGGTGACCGCATTGGCGAAACTGCGGGCGCACTTGCGGGCCACCTCCCGCATCGGCCACAGCCAGGCGGTGTCGATGTGGGCGTGGCCCACGGCGCTGATGCGGTGGACGTCGGGTGCGGACCGCCGCCCCAGCACCGTGGCCAGCGCATCCCGGGCCGGCTCGACGGTGCCGGCCACGTCGTCGATGTCGATGGCGCCGAGCACCAGGGCGAGGGGCTCGAGGAGGGAGAAGTCGGTACCTGTCGCTTCGGCCGCCTCGGCCAGCTCGAGCACCGTGCGCAGGTCGCACGCAAGGCTGTACACCTCCCGCCGGCGGACGGCCAGCTCGCAGCGCAGGAGCTCGAAACCCGGCCGTCCCTGGGGGTCGGGGAGAAGGAGCGGCCAGTCGACCTGCGCGTCGTGGGCCGGCACCGGAGGGTTCGCCGCCGCCTCCACGTACAGGTCGACAGCCTCCAGCGCCTCCGCCCGTCGGCGGAGGACGACATCGTGCCGCAGCCAGGACAGGCCCACCATCGGGGCGCCGTCCCGCCACAGCAGGCCCTCGGCCGGCGTGGTCATCTCGAAGCGAAGGGCGACCTCCTCGCCGGCCCATGCCGCCGGGACGGCGCCCTGGAGGTGGAACCACGTGGTCCCCCACATCGGTCCCCACGCTCCACCCACGTCGAACGGCTCGAACGGGCCGGCCAGCGCATCGTCGTAGGAGAGCGGCTCGCCCGGCAGGTGGCGGGCGGTGACGGTCAGGGTGGCCCGCGGCCCGAACACGGCCGGCTCGACGATGTCGGCCAGCAGCGCACGGGCCCGCAGCAGGATCGACACGCCTCACGCTACCGTCCGCTCCTCTACGATCCGCGCCATCAAACGACGACCGCCGCCGGGGCAGATGGTCTGGACGGTGGTTCTGGCCTGCCTGGCCGCGGCCTGCTCCGGTGGTGGCGGCGGCACCGACCCGCCGGCGGCCGCCCCGGCCCGCCCGGGCGAGGTCCGTATCGCCGTCGGTGAGGACATCTGGCCCCTCACCGGGCAGGGGCCGAGCGCCAAGCATTTCGCCGCCGGCGAGTTGAACGTCGGGGTCTACGAACCCCTGGTGTCGCTGGCGCCCGACTACACCGTCCGGCCCGGCCTGGCCGAGCGGTGGGAGCTGGCCGGGCCGAACACGTGGCGGTTCCACCTGCGCCCGAACGTGACGTTCCACGACGGGCGGCGGTTCGGGGCCGACGACGTCGTCTGGTCGTGGACGCGGGCGTTCCTCCCCCGCTCGGTGGCGGACAACCTCGAGGCTGTGGTCAAGGTTGACGACCTCACCGTCGACTTCGTCACCCGGTCGCCGAACCTGCGCTTGCCGGAGCAGCTCGTCCATCCCGAAGGCCCGATCGTCCCAAAGGACGGCCACAACGACTCGACCCCTCCGATCGGCACGGGGCCGTTCAAGGTCGTGGAGTACGAGCCCCGCCGGCAGGTGGTCGTCGAGCGCTTCGATGGCTACTGGGGTACCAAAGCCAGGGCCGACCGGCTGACCTTCCGCTTCATGCCCGACCCCGAGGTGCGGCTCGACGCCCTGCGCAGCGGGGAGGTCGACATGGTGACCGGCCTGCCCCGGGAGGCCACGGGTACGGTCGAGGCCGACCGGCGCTTCCGTGTGGTCCGGGCCAGTCCCGGCGCCACCCAGGTCCTGTCCTTCAACGCCGCCGGGCCGTTCGCCGCCGACCGCGCCGTCCGCCAGGCCGTCTCCCTGGCGGTCGACCGTGGGCGGTACGTGGCCGACGTGCTGGGTGGCAACGGCGAGCCGGGACGGTGGACGTCGCCGCCGGCGGTGCTCGGCGCCTCGGCCTCGTCGGTGACGCCGGCGGTGTTCGACCCCGCTCGGGCCCGCCAGCTCCTCGACGAGGCGGGCTGGAAGCCCGGCCCGGACGGCACGCGCATGAACGGGCTCCGCCGCCTGGCCATGGTGATGATCGGCGGTCCGGTGGTGCCCGAGGCGGGTATGCGGCTGGTGGCAGCCCAGCTGAAGGAGGTCGGCGTGGACGTCAACGTGAGAAAGGCGTTCGACATCCGGACGGGGGAGCAGAATCGCGACAGGGGTTACGACCTCGAGCTGGCGACGCCGAATCAGAACGACGCCAATCCCGCCTTCCTCCTGTCCTCCCGCACGGCGCCCGACGCGGAGTACGCGGCCCTGGCCGCCCAGTCGGCGACGGCGACGAGCCGGGACGAGGTCCAGCGGGCGGCGGCCGCCATGAGCGCAGCGGTCGTGAACCGGGACTACACCGTCATACCGCTGGCCGGCGTGTTCCATGTGTACGGCATGCGGGTGGGGGTGGACCTGGCCGAGACCCACCCGTCGGCCATCAACCAGACCTGGACCAGCCTGACGGCGTCGGGCTAGCGAGGGGCCGGCGGATGCACTTCGGCCTGCTCGGCCCATTCGAGGTCACCGACGATGGTCGGCCGCTCGAGCTCGGCCGCCCGAAGCAGCGTGCCGTGCTGGCGGCGATGCTCGTCCACGCCAACCGCGTCGTATCCCTGGACCGGTTCGCCGACGTCCTGTGGCCCGACGGGGTGCCGCCATCGCCGGGGAGCCTGCCCGTCTACATCGCCAACCTGCGACGCCTCGTCGAGCCCCAGCGGCCGGCCCGGACGCCGCCGCAACGGCTCCTCACCCGACCACCGGGGTACATGCTCCGGGTCGAGGCCGGAGAGTACGACGTCGCCGACTTCGAGCGGCTGGCCACGGACGGCAACCGGCACCTGGCCGAAGGACGGCCGCACGCGGCGCGGCGGGCCCTGGGCGACGCGCTGTCCCTGTGGCGCGGCCCGGCCATGGAGGAATTCCCGTTCGCCGAGCTCGACGCGCACCGGCTCGACGGGCTCCGGGTGGCGGCCACGGAGGACCGGATCGAGGCCGACCTCGTGCTGGGCGCCCATACCGCAGTGGTGGCCGAGCTGGAGCAGCTCATCCAGGAGTACGGCCTGCGCGAGCGGCTGGTGGGCCTGCTGATGACGGCCCTCTACCGCTCCGGGCGCCAGGCCGAGGCGCTGCGGGCGTACTCGACGGCGCGTGACCACCTGCGCCGGGAGCTCGGAGTCGATCCCGGTCCGGACCTGCGCCGGCTCGAGGCCGAGATCCTCGCCCAGTCCCCGGCGCTCGACTGGCGCCCGCCGCCCACGGAATCGGCTCCGCCTCAGACCGGCGCCAAGCCCCAATCGCCGGCCCTGGACGTCTCGGGCGGGTTCTTCGGCCGGGTCGCCGAGCTGGCGGCGCTCGAGCACGTCGTCGTCGGCCGCAATGGCACCTCCCGGATCGCTCTCGTCTCGGGTGAGCCGGGGATCGGGAAGACCCGTCTGGTCCTCGAGACCGTGGCCCGGGCGGCGCGGGCCGGATCGGTCGTGGCGTGGGGCCGGTGCGAGGAGGGCGACGGGGCGCCGCCCTTCCTGCCGTGGATCCAGATCATCAGGTCCCTGCTCGACCGACCTGAGGGCGACGCCGGCACGCTGAAGGCATCGCTCGCCCGCCATGGGGCCGAGATCAGCCAGATCGTCCCCGAGGTCACGGACGTCACCGGTGAGCTGCGGCCGCCGCCTCCGGCCGAGCCGGCGGCCGCCCGCCGGCGCCTCCTCGACGCCGTCGTGGGCCTGCTGGCCGACCTCTCCGGGCGCCACCCTCTCGTCGTCTTCATCGACGACCTCCATTGGGCGGACCCGCCCTCGTTGCAGCTCACCGAGCACATCGCCCGTCAGTTGCCCGGCTCGCAGGTGCGCCTCGTCGTCGCCTACCGCGACGTCGACCCCGCGCCGGACGCTCGCCTGACGGAGACCCTGGCGACGCTGGCCCGGCTGCCGGATCTGTTGCAGCTGACCCTGGGCGGGCTGTCGGAGGAGGAGGTCTCGGAGTTCGTGGCCCACGAGGTCGGGGTGATGCCGGCGGCCGGCGTCGTGGCCGCCGTGTGGGCCCGGGCCGCCGGCAACCCGTTCTTCGTGGGCCAGCTCACCCGGCTCCTCGTGGCCGAGAAGGCGCTCACCGAATCGGCGGCCACCGCCGCCGGCGTGCCGTGGGCCGTTCGCCAGGTCATCGCCAGGCGGCTGGCCCGCCTACCGGCGGCGACCAGACGCCTCCTGACCGTGGCCGCCGTGGCCGGCCAGGAGTTCGATCTGCGGGCCGTCGCCGTCGCCGCCGGTGTCGACCTCGACGAGGCCCTGGATCTGATCGACGTCGCCGTGGCTGCGGGAGTGGCCCGTCAGATCGTCAGGGCGCCTGAGCGGTTCGAGTTCATCCACGCCCTCGTACAGGAGACGGTCTACGCCGACGCGTCCCTCCTGCGACGCGCCCGGCTCCACGGGATGGTCGCCGACGCCTTGGAGCAGGTGGGGGGCAACACGTCCGCCGCCACCGAGATCGCCCATCACCGCTACCAGGCCGTGCCGGTCTCCGGCCCGGCGCTGGCGGTGGCCGCCGGATTGCGGGCTGCCGGCGCGGCACAGGCGGCGCTGGCCTACGAGGTCGCGCGGGAGCAGCTGCACAGGGCGCTCGCCCTCGTGGCCACGATGCCGTCCGGCGCGAAGCGCGACGGCCACGAGCTCGACGTCCAGAACCAGCTCGCCGCCCTCCTGACCCTGGTGAAGGGGGTCGCCGTGCCGGAGACCGCAGCGGCGTGGTCCCGGGCGACGGAGCTGTCCAAGGCCATCGACGACCGCCGGCGCCTCCTTCCGTCACTGTGGGGGCTGCTGAGCTTCTCGTGGGCCAGCGGCGATCTCGAGGGGGCGCGGACGCTGGGCAACCACCTCCTGTCGCTCGGCCGGGCGTCGTCCGAGCCGGTGGTGACCGCCGCTGCCCACCTCGGCCTGGGCAGCGTCGCCCTCTGCGCCGGCGACCTGACGGAAGGCATGCGGCAGCTGACCACCGGCAAGGACCTGGCCGACGGTGTGGCGGACGACCTGCTCGCCGACGTGACGTATGCGGACCTGCGCGTGCAGGTCGACAGCTGGCTGGCCATGGCCTCCCACCTCCAGGACCGCCACGACGCCGGCCGCCAGCTCGCCGACGACGCGCTCCGTAGGGCCCGGGCACTCGGCGATCCCTTCACGATGGCCATCGGCCTGGCCTTCGCCGTGTTCGCCCGACTGCTGAGCGGTGACACGGACGAGACGCGGCAGCTCTCGAAGGAGCTGCTCGACCACGCTGAGCGCTACCAGATGCCCGATTTCGCGTTTCACGGTCGGGTCTCGTGTCTGTGGGCGCTGGCCCGGGCCGGCACCCCCGCACCCAAGGTGGTCGCCCTGCTGGACGCATTGCCGCCGGCGAGTGCCGCCGGCATCCGGCCGTGGCGGCCGTACTGGCTGGCGTTGCTGGCCGAGGTGTCGTTGCGGGTGGACCACCGGGACAGGGCCCGTCGCCTCGTCGACCAGGCGTTCGCCGAAGTGGACGCCATGGGCGCCTCCTTCGCCGTGGGAATGCTGTCCCGCCTGCGCGCCGAGCTGGAGTGATCGGTTTGGTCGGGACCCGCCGTCGCCCGGGCCCCGCTCAAACCGTCTCGTGTCGGTCACCCTGCTCCCTGCCGATTAACGGCGGATGAACGCGCGCCTACTGGAGCGGCGCCCGGCGGCCCAGGGTGCCGAGTTGCGACAGGTCGCGCGGGAACAGCATGGCCGTCGTCCAGTCGGCCACCACCCGTACCTTGCGGGCCAGGCCCGGCATCATCAGCAGGTGGTACGAGCGTCCCATCAGCCAGGCCGGCACGCCCGTGAAGGTGAACCGGTACACCTGGGCCGTGCCCTGGTTGCGGCCGAGGGTCACGGCCAGTCCCCGGTTGCGGTAGGTGAATGTGGTGGGGTCGCCGACGCCGAGGGCCGAGGCCACGTTGCGGGCGCACACCTTGGCCTGGCGGACCGCGTGCTGGGCGGTGCCCGGGCAGATGCCGCCGTCGGGGTCCGGCACCGCAGCGGCGTCGCCGAGCGCGAAGACGTCGGAGTGACCCGTGGCCCGGATGGCGTCGTCGACGATCAACCGGCCGGCCTCGTCGGTGGCCAGGCCGAGGGCCGAGACAAGGGGCGACGGTCGCTGGCCGGTGGCCCAGATGATGGTGTCGGAGACGTAGGGCCTCACGTCCGGGTTCGACACCACCACCGTCTTGTCGACGCAGCTCTCCAGCCATGTCTCGAGGTGGATCTCCACCCCGCGACGGCGGAGGTGCTGCTCGCTGTAACGGGCCAACTTGGGGTCGAGCCCCGGCAGGAGCGAGTTCCGGGCCTCGATCAGCACCCAGCGGAGGTCCTCCCGTGAGAGGCCGGGGTACGTGTGCAGGGCGTCGTTGACCAGGGACTCCATTTCGGCGAGAGCCTCCACGCCGGCGTAGCCGCCGCCCACGAAGGTGAACGTGAGCAGCTCCTTCCGGCGGACGGGGTCGACGGTGGCGTCGGCTGTCTCGAGCTGGCGGAGGACCTGGTTGCGCAGCCAGATGGCGTCGGCCAGCGTCTTGAACCCGACGGCGTTCTCGGCCAGGCCGGGCACGGCGACGACGATCGGCACCGACCCCGGCGACAGGACGAGCTGACCCCAGGAGATGTCGTGCCGGGCGCCGGTGAGGTCACGGACGACGGCCGTGCGGCCCTCGAGGTCGATGGTGATGACGTCGCCGATGAGCAGTTCGGTTCGGCGCAGCATCTCCCGTAGCGGGATGACGGCGTGGCGGGGCTCGATGGTGCCCGAAGCCGCTTCGGGCAAGAGCGGCGCGAAGAGGAAGAAGTTCTCCGGCGCCACGAGCAGCACCCGCCGGCCGCGACCGCCCAGCAAGTGCTCAAGGTGGTGGGCGACTGTGGCGCCGCCGAACCCTCCGCCGACGATCAGGACATCGATGACTTTCAGACGGACGTCTTTCGGTGGACTGTGGCGAATCTACTCCTTCATCTGTCCGCGACAGACTGCCCCGGATGGCCGAGATCACGACGCTGGCCGAGGCGGTGGGCGAGCTGGTCCACGACGGCGACCTGGTGGCGCTCGAAGGCTTCACCCACCTCATCCCGTTCGCCGCCGGGCACGAGATCATCCGCCAGGGCCGGCGCCGGCTGACGCTGGCCCGGCTGACGCCGGACGTCGTCTACGACCAGCTGATCGGCATGGGCTGCGCCGAGCGGCTGATCTTCTCCTGGGGCGGTAACCCGGGCGTGGGGTCGCTGCACCGGCTGCGGGACGCTGTCGAGCACGCCTGGCCCGTCCCGCTCGCACTGGAGGAGCACAGCCACGCCGGGATGGCCAACCGCTACGTCGCCGGCGCCTCCGGGCTGCCCATGGCCGTGCTGCGCGGGTACCGGGGGACGGACCTCGGGCGGGTCACGTCGACGGTGGCCACCGTGACCTGCCCCTTCACCGGAGAGGAGCTGACCGCAGTGCCCGCTCTGAACCCGGACCTGACCGTGATCCACGCCCAGCAGGCCGACCGTGAGGGCAACGTGATGCTCTGGGGGATCACCGGAGTTCAGCGCGAGGCGGTGCTGGCTGCCCGCCGCTCGCTGGTGACCGTCGAGGAGGTCGTGGACCGTCTCCAGCCCCGGCCGGGCTCGGTCATGCTCCCCGGGTGGGTGGTCACCGCGGTCGCCCACGTGCCGGGTGGCGCCCACCCGTCCTACGCCTCCGGCTACAGCCGGCGGGACAACGGCTTCTACCGGGCGTGGGACGCCATCAGTCGTGATCGCGAGACCTGTACCGGGTGGATGCAGGAGCACGTGCTTGGCTCCTGATTGCTTGGGTGGGTGGACGGCCGACGAGAGATGACCGTGGCCGCCGCGCGTCGGCTGGTCGACGGCGACGTCTGCCTGGTCGGGATCGGCCTGCCCAGCCTGGCCGCCAACCTGGCCCGCCGCCTCCACGCTCCCGGCTGCGTGCTGGTCTACGAGTCCGGGACGATCGGCTCCAAGCCCCGGGTGCCGCCCCTGTCCATCGGCGACGGGGAGCTGGCCGACACCGCCGATACGGTCGTGTCCGTTCCCGAGATGTTCAACTACTGGCTCCAGGCCGGCCGCATCGACGTCGGATTCCTCGGCGCGGCCCAGATCGACCGCCACGCGTGCCTCAACACCACCGTCATCGGCGACTACCACACGCCTCGCGTCCGGTTGCCCGGCGCCGGTGGCGCGCCGGAGATCGCCTCCTCGGCCCGGCGGGTAATCGTGGTCCTGCGACACTCCCGCCGGGCGTTCGTCGACCGCCTCGACTTCCGGACCTCGGTGCCCCGCCGGGGCCCGACCGCGGTGATCACCGACCTCGGCGTGCTCGAGGCCGGTGCCGCGGACGGTGAGCTGATGCTGTCGTCGGTGCACCCGGGTGTCACAGTTGGCGACGTGCAGGCGGCCACGGGATGGGAGCTCCGGACGGCCGCAGTGGTCGGCGTCACCCCGGCGCCCACGCCGGTCGAGCTCGAGGCGCTCCGGGCGATGACTGCGACATGACCGTCGGGAGCTTCACCCACGAGGGGGCGCCCACCCGGGTGGTGTTCGGGATGGGCGCCCGTCACGGCCTGGCCGATGAGCTCGACCGCCTGGGGTTGTCGCAGGTGATGCTGATCGCCTCCGGGTCGTCACGAGCCGAGGCCGACGCCTTGGTGGGCCTGCTCGATCACCGCCTCACGTGGCGGGTCGACGGTGTCCGCCAGCACGTGCCCGCCGAGCGGGTCGAGGAGGTCACCGCCGATGCGCTGCGGGTCGGCGCTGACGGCGTGGTGACGCTCGGCGGTGGGTCGGCGACCGGCCTGGGCAAGGCCGTGGCCGTGTCGGGCCTGCCGCTCGTCGCGGTGCCGACCACCTACTCCGGCTCGGAGATGACGCCGTTCTGGGGGGTGACGACCGGTCGCCGGAAGGAGGTCGGACGCGACCCCATGGCCCTGCCCAAAACGGTGGTGTACGACCCGGAGCTGACGTTCGGGCTTCCGCCTCTCATGACGGCCGCCAGCGGCATGAACGCCCTCGCCCACTGCCTGGAGGCGCTGTGGGCGCCGGGGGCCAGCCCGCTGTCGGAGCCGCTCGCCCTCGACGGCGCCCGGGCCCTGTGTGCGGCCCTGCCGGCGGCGGTCGCCGAACCGTGGGACCCGAAGTCCAGGAGCCGGGCGCTCGTCGGCGCCTGCCAGGCCGGGACGGTGCTCGCCGCCGCCGGCACGGGCCTCCACCACCGCCTGTGCCACATCCTGGGTGGCCGTTTCGACATGCCTCACGCCCAGACCCACGCCGCCCTCCTGCCCCACGTCGTCGGGTTCAACGAGCCGGTCCTTGGCTCGCTCGCGGCCCGGATGGCCGTTGCCGTGGGGTCCGGCCGGGCGTCGAGCGGGGCCTACGACCTTGCCGTGCGCATGGGCCTGCCCATGGCGCTGTCGGAGCTGGGCATGCCCGAGTCGGCCATCGGCGAGGTGTCCGCCGAGGTGGCCGCCGACCCACCCCCCAACCCCCGCGAGATCGACGAGGCGGTGCTGCGGTCCCTCCTCCGGGCGGCGTGGGAGGGCGACGCTCCCCGGTGAGCAGTCCGGCCCGGCCTGCCGGCTCTGCCGGAGCGCAGCGCAGGCCGCTGCCGGGAGGCCATCGAGGGCCGGCGCGAACGGCATGACACAGAGTGAGCAGTCCGGCCCGGCCTGCCGGCTCTGCCGGAGCGCAGCGCAGGCCGCTGCCGGGAGGCCATCGAGGGCCGGCGCGAATACGGCATGACCCGGTGAGAGGGGTGTTCGTGCTGGACGCGGCGCGGACGCCGATCGGGAGGTATCGGGGCGCACTGGCCGGTGTGCGGCCCGACGACCTGGCTGCCACCGTCATCCGGGCCCTGATCGGGCGGGTGCCCGAGGTCGATCCGGCGCTGATCGACGACGTGGTCCTCGGCGACGCCAACGGGGCAGGGGAGGACAACCGCAACGTCGCCCGGATGGCGGTGCTGCTGGCCGGCCTCCCCGTCACGGTGCCGGGGACCACCGTGAACCGCCTGTGCGGGTCCGGCATGGAGGCGGTGAGCCAGGTCAGCCGGGCCCTCCTGGTGGGCGACGCCCGGGTGGCGGTGGCCGGAGGGGTGGAGTCGATGAGCCGGGCGCCCTGGGTCACGCTCGACCCGGACGGCGCCGGCCTGGTGGGGACGGCGCTGGGCTGGCGGCTGGTCAACCCCGAGATGCCCCCGACGTGGACGACCTCCCTCGGGGAGGGGGCCGAGCTGCTGGTCGACCGCTACGGGATCTCCCGTGAGGTCCAGGACGACTTCGCCCTGGCCAGCCACCGCAAGGCTGCGGCGGCATGGGACGAGGGCCGCTTCGCCGACGAGGTGATTGACGTTCCCGGCGTTGCGCTGCGCACCGACGAGTGCGTGCGGAGGGATTCCTCTGCGGGGGCGCTCCACGGGCTCAGCCCTGCCTTCCGGAAGGACACGGGAACGGTCACCGCCGGGAATGCGTCGCCACTCGCCGACGGGGCCGCCGCCCTGCTGCTCGCCGACGACGATGTGGTGGCGGCCACGGGCCGGCGGCCGCTGGCCCGGATCGTCTCCCGGGCGGTCAGCGCGGTCGAGCCTCCTTACTACGGGATCGGGCCGGTGGAGGCGGCGAAGAAGGCCCTGGTCGCGGCGGGCGTGGGCTGGTCGGATCTGGTGGCCGTGGAGCTCAACGAGGCCTTCGCCGCCCAAGTGCTGGCCTGTGTGGCCGAGTGGCCCGACCTCGATCCGGACCTGGTCAACCCGAACGGCGGGGCGATCGCCCTCGGCCACCCGATCGGCTGCTCGGGCGCCCGCATCGTGGTCACCCTGGCCCACGAGCTCCATCGCCTGGGCGGCGGGTACGGGCTGGCGGCCATGTGCGTGGGCGTCGGCCAGGGGATGGCCGTGGTGCTGGAGGGCGTGTAAAGAAATCCGCCCGAGCTGCCGACAGTGCACCGATGTACGACGACGAGCTCGAAGAGGTCGCAGCCAACGTCATGGTGCTGATCCGGGAGGAGCTCGACGTCCGTCACCGCCTCGGTGGCCATCCCGTGCCGGTGCCCGAGTGCCCGCTGTGCCTGATACGCATCAGCCGAGGTGGCGGCCGTCCATGATCCGAAGGGGCTCGGCCAGCAGCTCGACCTGCACGGCGTCGGGGTCCTTGACGTAGATCGAGTCGGTGAGCCCCCGGTCCGGCCCGACGTAGGGCAGCCCGGCGGCGTCGAGACGGTCGCGAATGGCCTCGAAGCTGGCCCGGTCCACAGAGATGGCCACGTGCTGGACCGCCCCGAGGGTCTCGACCGCCGGCCCGAGGCCCAGGCCCGGGAAGTCGAAGAAGGCCAGAAGGTTGTCGTTGCCGATGTCGTGGAAGAAGTGGGTGGAGCCCGGGTAGTCCCGGTTCTCCATCACCTCGACCAGCGGGAAGCCAAGGACGTCCTGGTAGAAGCGCACGGTCTGCTCGACGTCGCTGCAGATCATCGCCAGGTGGTGCACACCCCGGGCGCTCGACGCCGGACGCTGGTCCGCCGGCTTGAGATGGTTGGCGACGATCGCCTGCCGCCGGGCCTCGAACTCGGGTGCCACGCTCATGGTGAGACGGTACCGCTCGAGGTGACCCGCCGGCGCTGGGGGACGATGGTGGCCGCCGGGTCGGCGGCTGATTCGAAGCCGGCCCGGAACACGGAGAACCGGGTGAGCAGGCTGCCGGCGCACAGGAGGCCGCCGGCCACGACTGCTTCGGGCCGCCGCCGGCCGGCGGTGACGACGACGAGCGCTCCGAGCGCAGTGCAGGCCTCCGCCGCCTTGGCCAGCCGTCCCGCCCGTCCGTCCTTGTAGGGGCCGGCGACTTCACCGAGGCGGTGCTTCATGGCCCGGAACGAAGCCACCTCGAGGGCGGCGCAGACCACGGCCAGCCGCCGGGCCGGACCGGCGTCGGCGGTGGCCGTGAAGGCGAGGGCGGTGCCGGCCGCGCTGGCCAGCGAACTGCCGGCGAAGAGGAATGGCAGCTCCCGGTGGGCGTCGTGCCAGGCCGGGATGGCGGTGTCGGCCACCAGTACGGCGGTGTAGGTGGCCACCGCCGGCCCGAGAGCTCCCGCAGCGGTCGTCGCGGCCCCGCCCAGCCGCGGCGCCAGCCTGGTGAGGTCGCATGCCGCCGCCACCAGCGACGCGGGGGCGAAGGCAGCGAGGATCCAGCTGCCTACGCTCATGGGCGAGCTGGGCTTGGCCACCCGCAGCATGTTGAGGAACCGGGCCGGGCGGCCGAGGTCGGCCACCAGGAGGGGGCCGCTGGCGGCGACGCCGGCCGCCGACGCCAGCAGTGCAGCACGGGCCAGGCGGCGGTTGCCGGCCAGGCGGGCGGCGCATCCCAAGGTGGACGACGCCCCGGCCAAACCACCGGTGAAGAAGTACAGGGCGATGACCGGCTTCCAGACGGGGGCCTTGACGACCGGATGGCCGTAGTAGCTGCTCACCTCGGGCGGGCGCAGGCCGCCGCCACCGCTCCCACGAGGGCCAGGGCGGCGCCGGCGGCGGCCTTCCACATCCTTGGAAGGTCGCGGGTGGTGACCACCGGGTCGGGCGGCAGTCCGTAGACCTCCGGCTCGTCGAGCAGGAGGAAGAACGCCCCGAACCCGCCTACGCCGTCGCTCTCGTCGGCGCCGTACAGGCGGGCGTCGGCCACCCCGGCGTCCCGCAGCACGCCGAGCCGACCGGCGGCCCGCTCCCGCAGCTCGTCAAGCGGCCCGAACTGGATCGACTGGGTCGGGCACGCCTTGGCGCAGGCCGGCTCCATGTCCGACTTGAGCCGGTCATAGCAGAGGGTGCACTTCCACACCCGCCCGTCGGACTCCCGCTTGTCGATCACCCCGAACGGGCATGCCGGCACGCAGTACCCGCACCCGTTGCAGACGTCCTGCTGGACGACGACGGTGTCGAACTCGGTCCGGAAGAGCGCCCCGGTCGGGCACACGTCGAGGCACGCGGCGTGGGTGCAGTGCTTGCACACGTCGGAGGACATCAGCCACCGGATGCCGCTGTCGCCGATGGCCGGGACGGACACGGGCTGTTCGATGAAGGCGACATGGCGCCAGGTGTCGGCCCCGAGCCCGCCGGTGTTGTCGTACGACGTGCCCAGGAAGTTCAGCCCGTCGTCGGGGACGTCGTTCCACTCCTTGCACGCCACCTCACAGGCCTTGCAGCCGATACAGATGGAGGTGTCGGTGAAGAAACCCATCCTCATGGCGGCGGGCACCCGGGTCCTTCGGACCACGCCCGCCGCGTGCCGGCGGGGGCCCCAGCCCCGCCGGCGAGCCGGACCTGGATGTATCGCGCTGTCATGGCCGGGGCCGCCGCCCGGGAGCGATGTCGCACGTGGCGGCCTTCACCTCCTGGATGTGGACGTTGGGGTCGAGCGCCAGCGGGAACAGGTCGTTGGCCGCGTCTCCCCTCGACAGGCCCTTCCAGCCCCAGTGGAAGGGGAGGCCGACCTGATGCAGGTCCCGGCCCTGGACACGCAGCGGCTTGATGCGGTCCGTGACGAGGACCCGGGCCTCGATCGCGGTACGGGCCGAGATGATCGTGGCCCAGCCGCCGTTGACCAGTCCCCGCTCGGCTGCTAACGCGGGACTTACTTCGCAGAACATCTCCGGCTGCAGCTCCGACAGGCGGGACAGGAAGCGCGACATGCCGCCGGCGGTGTGGTGCTCGGTGAGCCGGTAGGTGGTCATCACGAACGGGTAGTCGCCACCCCGGCCGCCGTCGTCGTTGTAGCGGTTCTGCCGGCGGCGGTAGGTCTGGCGGGCCGGGTTGGCCTGCTGGGCGTAGAGCGGGTTCGTGAAGGGCGACTCATGCGGCTCGTAGTGGGCCGGCAGCGGGCCGTCGACCAGGCCGCTCGGACAGAAGAGCCAGCCCTTGCCGTCGGTCTTCATGACGAAGGGCTCGTCGCCCCGGAGCGCGTCCTCGGCGGTTGCGCCTTCGGGAGGCGCATAGTCCGGTGGCTTGTCGACGACGAAGTCGGGCACATCGTGGCCGGTCCACCGCTGCGCTTCGGTGTCCCACCACACGAGTGCCTTGCGCTCCGACCAGGGATTCCCGGAAGGGTCGGCCGACGCCCGGTTGTAGAGGGTCCGGCGGTTGGCCGGCCAGGCCCAGGCCCATTCCAGAGCCGCCCGGGACTGTTCGTCACCGGGCTTGCGCCGGGCCGTCTGGTTGACCTCGTCCGCATAGCACCCGCTGTAGATCCAGCAGCCGCAGGCGGTGGAGCCGTCGGCCTTCAGGGCGGTGAAGCCCGGGACGGTCCTGCCGTCGGGCCCCACCCCGTTGATCTCCCGCAGCACGGCCCCGGCGTCGGGCTCGCCCTTCTCGCCGACCAGCGGGTAGTCCCAGGTCAGGTCGAGGACGGGACGGTCACGGGACTCCGCAGAGCCCGCCAGCTTCTCCCTGATGATGCGCCCAAGGTGCCAGTAGAACCACAGCTCGGAGCGACAGTCGCCCTGGGGCTCGACCGCCTTGTGGTGCCACTGGAGCATGCGGTGGGTCTGGGTGAAGGTGCCGTCCTTCTCGGTGTGGGCCGCGGCGGGAAGGAAGAAGACCTCGGTGCCGATCTCGGCGGTCTTCAGCTCCCCAGTGTCGATCTCGGGGCCGTCCTTCCAGAACGTGGCCGTCTCGATCTCCACCAGATCCCGCACGACCAGCCACTCCAGCTTGGCCAGGGCGGCCCGGTGGAGCCGCCCGTTGGCCGAGCCGACGGCCGGGTTCTGGCCGAGCACGAAGAAGCCGGGCACCTTGCCGTCGGCCATGTCGACGGTGGTCCGGTAGGTCGAGTGGTCGCCGGTGATGAACGGCAGGTAGTCGTAACAGAAGTCGTTCTCGGCGGTGGCGGCGTCGCCCCACCAGGCCTTGAGCAAGCTGACGAAGTAGGCATCTGCGTGCCCCCAGAATCCGGCCGGCGCAGTGTTGGCCCCGATGTAGTCGCCCAGGGTCTGGTGCTTGGAGGCGTGCGGCATCGGCTGGTAGCCCGGGAGGATGTTGTAGAGGGTGGGGATGTCGGTGGATCCCTGGATGCTGGCGTGGCCCCGCAGGGCGATGATGCCGCCGCCAGGCCGGCCGACGTTCCCGAGCAGGAGCTGGAGGATGGCGGCCGTGCGGATGTACTGGACGCCGACGGTGTGCTGGGTCCAGCCGACGGCGTAACAGATGGAAGAGGTGCGCTCCCGGTCGGAGTTGTCGCACAGGGCTTCGGCCACGGCGAGGAACTGGGCCTTCGGCACGCCGCAGACGTCCTCGACCAGCTCGGGGGTGTACCGGGCGAAATGCCGCTTGAGGATCTGGAACACGCAGCGGGGGTGCTCGAGCGTGGGGTCAGCGGACAGGCCGGCGTACTGCCAGGTGGTGGGGTCGTAGGTGCGGGTCTCGGGGTCCCACCCGGAGAACAGCCCGTCGAGGTCCTCGGTGTCCTGGTAGCCCTCGTCAATGATCGACGAGGCGTTGGTGTACGCGGTGACGTACTCCCGGAACTCCCGTCCCGTGGTCAGCACGTGGTTCACGATGGCGCCCAGGAAGGCGATGTCGCTGCCGGCCCGCAGCGCCACGTAGGTGTCGGCCAGGGCGCTGGTCCTGCTGAAGCGGGGGTCGACGTGGATCACCCGGGCGCCGCGCTCCTTGGCCTCCATGACCCACTGGAACCCGACCGGGTGGCACTCGGCCATGTTCGAGCCCATGATCAGGATGCAGTCGGACTCAGCCAAGTCCTGGAGGTAGCCGGTGGCCCCGCCCCTACCGAACGACGTCCCCAGACCGGGGACGGTGGAGGAGTGTCATATCCGTGCCTGGTTCTCGATCTGCACCGCCCCCAGCGCGGTGTACAGCTTCTTCATGAGGTAGTTCTCCTCGTTGTCGAGGGTCGCTCCTCCAAGGCTGGCGATGCCGAGGGTGCGGCGGTTGGGCCCGTCCCACGTGGCGGCCCGGGTGGCGATCACCCGGTCGGCGATCATGTCCATGGCCCGGTCGAGCGGAAGCTCCTCCCAGTCCGTGGCCTGAGGGCGGCGGTACTTGACCCTGTACTCCCGCGCCGGGCCGGTGACCAGCTCCTTGGTGGCCGCCCCCTTGGGGCACAACCGGCCCCGTGAGACCGGGCTGTCGGGGTCGCCCTCGACCTGAATGACTTTCTCGTCCTTCACGTAGATGCGCTGGCCGCAGCCGACAGCGCAGTACGGGCACACCGACTGCACCATGCGGTCGGCGGTCTCGGTGCGGGCCTCGAGCGCCGCAGACCGGGTCGACTGAACCGCCTCCCCGAGGCCGTGCCGGTCGGGGCCGGCGAGCTGGCGGAGCACCGGCCAGGACGCGATCAGCTTGCGGGGGTTCATTCCTCGGCGGTCAGTGCCCTCTGGGCCACGGCGGCCGCCTCGGTGAGGGCATCGACCCTCGACAGCCCGGTGCGTATGAGCTCGGCCACGAACTGGCCGGCGAGATAGGACGCCAGCGGGGCGGACTTGCGCTCGTCGCCGTGGGCCACCACACGGGCCAGGTCGAGGACCGCGTCGACCTCCTGCTGGGTCAGCGTCAGCCCGAGCGCCTCGGCGTACCGGTCTGGGTAGTTTGCGCTCATGCCCATCACCGCCCGACGTCGGGTGACCCGGATCGCCGAGGATAGCCGGGAGATCCGGTTCGACTCGCTCGTGGCCGAGGAGCCGCTGGAGATCCGTGTCGGCGGTCGATCGCTGGCGGTGACCATGCGCACGCCGGGCAACGACTTCGAGCTGGCCACCGGCTTTCTGCTCTCCGAAGGGCTCATCGCCGGCTCCGCCGACGTGGCCACCATCAGCTACTGCCCGGGTCCCGACGTGCAGGCGTTCAATGTCCTCGACGTGGCGCTGACGCCCGGCGTGTCCCCGCCGCCGGCCGAGGCCGCCCGGCCATTCGTGACCACGTCGTCGTGCGGGCTGTGCGGCAAGGCCAGCATCGACAGCGTGCGGTCGAAGTCCCCCTACGGAGTGGCTTCCGACCCGCTGCGAGTCTCGGCGTCGGTCCTGTGCGACCTGCCCGGGCGTCTGCGGGAGGCCCAGACGGTGTTCGAGCGCACGGGGGGCCTTCACGCCGCCGGCCTCTTCGACGCCGGCGGTGGGCTGGTGTGCGTGCGGGAGGACGTCGGCCGCCACAACGCGTTCGACAAGGTCATCGGATGGGCGGCGATGAACAGGCGGCTCCCGTTGCGCGGGCACATGATCCTGGCTTCGGGGCGGGCCAGCTTCGAGCTGGTCCAGAAGACCCTTATGGCCGGCGTGCCGCTGCTCGCCGCAGTGTCGGCTCCCTCCAACCTCGCCGCCGAGCTGGCCGAGGAGGCCGGCATGACCCTCGTCGGCTTCCTGCGGGGCGACACCATGAACGTCTACGCCGGCGCCGAGCGGGTGGTCTGACGGAACTGTGCAGGGTTTACGGGTCCACCTGGACCGGAGAACCCTGCACAGTTGGCAGTGCGGTCTCGGCCGCGGCGAGGTCGTCCGGCCGGTTCACGTTGAGCGTGGCCGGTCCGAGGTCGACGATGACCGTCCCAAGAGGAAGCAGCCGGCGCGCCGGCTCGCCGGCGCCCAGGGCCATCAGCGCCGGCGTCCGGTAGGCGGCCAGCAGCGGGTTGGGCCCGCCCTCGTCGTCGGCGGCGGCCGCATCGGCGTCCCCGAGCGCGTCGAGGAGGCGGCGGAGATCGGCGGAGGTCAAGAGCGGCAGATCGGCGGCCAGCACGAGCACCACGTCGGCGTCCGGGACGACGGCGAGGCCGGCGAGCACCGCCGGCACCGGGCCGCCACCAGGCTCGGCCTCGCTCACGAACGTCACACCGGCAACGTCTGTCGGTCGCACGGGGCCCACCACCACCAGCCGGTCACAGAGGGGCTCGGCCGCCCGCAGCACACGGTCGAGCAGGGTGACGCCGCCGACCAGCAGCATGGCCTTGTCGACGCCGCCCATGCGCCGTCCGGCGCCGCCGGCGAGGACAACGCCGGCGACGGTCACCGCTAGCCCGCGCGGGTGGTGGTGGTGCGGGCCGCGCGGCCGAGGGGCGCCACCTGGCGGGGCGGCGGGGTCTGGGTGCAGCCGGCCTGGCGGCCGATCTGGCGCCACGCCTGTATGTCGCCGACCCCGTACTGCGTGACGCTCCGGGTCTGCTCGAGCAGCGCCTCGTGCATGATCGAGTTCTTGCTCTCCACGTGGCCCAGCCCGAACACGTGGCCCATCTCGTGGAGGATCACCCGCCCCCAGGAGATGCCCTCGCCGTAGCCGTCGGGGATCGGCGTCTCGCGGGATGCGTCGATGCGGGCGTCGGCGTTCAGGTTGAGCATCCCGGTGACGATGGCGCCGTCGACGACCTGCCCGTTGCCCATGCCGGCGATGACGACGTCGTTGCGGCCCTGGCTGCCGAGGCGGCCCCAGCTCACCACGATGGGCGCCCACCGCTCTCCGTAGCGGGCCGGGTTGTAGGCCAGGCGCCCGAAGTCGAACCGGTCGGCGTCGGTGAGGCCGCCGTCGACGAAGGTGTAGCCCCCGGCCTCGGCGATCATGCGAAACCCTGTGCGGACGTCGTCGACGCCCCCGGCTGGCGCGTTGGCGGGGTTGATGACGAAGTGGACCGGGTCACAGGGATTGAACCGGACCGGCTTGCACCCGTCGGGCGTGGTGAAGAGGAACGAGTAGTTGAAGGGCAGGTTGCCGCTCGCACGGGCGTCGCGGTTGTCGTGGCCCTTGGCCGGGCATGCGGGATCGTCGCCCGCGGGAGCGGCGCCCGATGCCGCCGGCGTGGACCTCTCCGGTTCGTCGTCGCCCCCGCCCGCCAAAGCGACGGCGGCGATGGCCAGCACGAGCACCGCCACGACGACGGCGATGATCAGGGGCGTGCGCCCGGAGCCGGTGCCCTCCTGGGTGAGCTTGCCGTCGACTTTCAGCGGCTCGATGCCCTCGCCCTCGGCGACAATCTGGAACGTGCGCTCGACGGTGCCCCGCCGCAGCCGCTTCTGCGGGCTGACGCGCAGGTTGGCCGAGGCCGTCGTGCCGGGGGCGGCTTCGAGGGTGACCGGCTCGAGGTCGAATTCGAGGTTGCCCTCGGGGTCGTTGGCGGTCAACCGGGCCCGAACCGGTGCGTTGCCCCGGTTCGACAGGGCGATGGTGTGGTGGGACGGCCCGCTGCCCTGGGCGGTGATCGGGTTGAGCGTGGCCACCACGTCGGTGATGGTCGCCACCTCGACGACGCCGTCGGCCACCGTGGACACGGACTTGTCCCTGACCGAGGTCACCTTGACGGTGAACGGGAGCGGTCCGGCCGGCGGCTTGGGCGACTTGGGCAGGCGGAAGAGCACCTTCACTGCGCCCTGCCCGCCGGGGGGCACGACCACCGTCGGAGGCGTCACCCACCCCCACTGGGCGGCCTCGCGGTCGATGATGAAGTTGTACTCGTCCTCCGTGGCGCCGGTGTTGGTGACCCGTATCTCACCACCCGTGACTTCGAGCGCCGCCACCGCCAGTGGGCGCGGAACGATGACCGCGTCAACCCCCATCGGGCGACACTACCTTGCCGCCCGGGCCGGCAGCCCGGCTCGAAGGGGCCGCGTGCGGCCCGGGTAGGATGCGCTCCGATGACGTCGCCTTCGCACGACGAGGCACGCCTCGACCGGATCGTCACCCTGCCCAACGTCATCTCGCTGGTGCGGCTGCTCTGCGTACCGCTTTTCCTGTGGCTGCTGTTCGGGCGGGAGAACCGGACGGGCGCCGCGTTCCTGCTCGGCGGCCTGGGCGCCACCGACTGGGTCGACGGCTACATCGCCCGCCACTTCAACCAGGTCTCCGACCTCGGCAAGGTCCTCGATCCCATCGCCGACAAGGTCCTGCTCGTCACCGGCATGATCGCCATCCTCATCGACGGGTCGGTGCCGGCGATCATCTTCTGGCCGGCCATCGCCCGTGAGGTGCTGGTGGCCGGGACCACCATCCTCCTGGGCGCCCTCGGTGCCAAGCGCATCGACGTGAGCTGGGCCGGCAAGGCCGGGACCCTGCTGATGATGACTGCCTTCCCGTTGTTCCTGTGGGGACACGGCGAGGGCCCGGCCTACGTGGCGGCGTGGGTGGTGGCCGTTCCCGGCCTGATCATGGCCTGGTATGCGGCGGCGACCTACGTGGGCCCCGCCGTCACCGCCCTCCGCGAGGGACGAGCCGGGAGGCTGGCGTGAAAGCCGTGATCATGGCCGGCGGTGAGGGCACCCGTCTGCGTCCGCTCACCTCCAACCAGCCCAAGCCGCTCATGCCCCTGGCCAACCGGCCGATGATGGAGCACGTCGTCCGGCTCCTGAAGGCCCACGGGTTCGAGGACATCGTCGTCACCCTGGCCTTCCTGCCCCAGACGATCCGCACGTACTTCGGGGACGGGGCCGAGTTCGGCGTCCGGATGGTCTACGCCACCGAGGAGACCCCCCTTGGCACCGCCGGCTCGGTGCGCAACGCCCGTGACGAGCTCGACGAGCCCTTCCTCGTGATCTCCGGCGACGTCCTGACCGACATCGACCTGTCCGAGCTGGTCGCCGTGCACGAGCGCAAGGGCTCCCTGGCCACCCTCGCACTCAAGTCCATGGAGAACCCCCTCGAGTTCGGGATCGTCATCACCCGGGAGGACGGCTCGATCGAGCGGTTCCTCGAGAAGCCGACCTGGGGGCAGGTCTTCTCCGACACGGTGAACACCGGCATCTACGTCTGCGACCCTGCGGTGTTCGACTACATCCCAGAGGGTGAGTCGGTCGACTTCTCGAGCGACGTCTTCCCCGGGCTCCTGGCCGACGGCAAGCCGATCTTCGGCCACATCGCCGACGGCTACTGGGAGGACGTCGGCACCCTCGAGGCCTACCTCAAGGCCCATCGCGACGTGCTGGACCGCAAGGTCGACCTCGACCTCCCGGGCTTCCGCATCGCCGAGGGCATCTGGCTGGGGGAGGGGGCCGAGGTGGACCCCGCCGCTGAAATCCTGGGGCCGGCCGTCATCGGCGACTACTGCCGGGTTGAGGCGGGGGCCCAGCTCCGGGAGTACACCGTGCTGGGGGCCAACGTGATGGTCCGCTCCGACGCCTTCATCGAGCGTTCCGTGGTCCACGACAATGCCTACGTGAGCCAGGGCGTGCGCCTGCGGGGCTCGGTGATAGGCCGCTCCACCGACCTCCGGGCCTACGCCCGCTGCGAGGAGGGGGTGGTCGTGGGCGACAACTGCTTCGTGGGCGACCACGC